>Ga0315537_1004107_pt1 | contig 10674 bp, 9 predicted proteins | sample SalMarSW160270MG_FD_203091 | JGI IMG/M metagenome (GOLD analysis project Ga0315537, IMG submission 203091) | Salt marsh sediment microbial communities from the Plum Island Ecosystem LTER, Massachusetts, United States - Salt Marsh Sediment SW1602-70 ... | reverse complement strand
TTCATTGTCCAACAAAAAGTCAAATTGAGATATTTCAAGAACTAGCTATTATGTCGGTAATCCCCCGGGGGCAAGAAGATGACTTAAAAACGAAAAAATGCAAGAAACAGACTTTAGAAGTAGGAGCTAGAAGACGTTTCTTTCGCCGCTTGAAAAGTGGGGCTCTTATCATATTAGAAAACCTATACGTCGGTAAGCCCTGGAACGCAACTACACAGCCAGGCTCAACATTGACACACAAAGTGCAATCCCATAGACTCTTTACGTACACTTGTCTTGATGGGTGTAACCATTCACAAAAAGGGACCATGTGCTGATGAAGTGGCACAATCTCACTGTTGAAGAGACTCTAAAAGAGCTTGATGCTTTGCGTTCTGGTCTTTCCGAAGAAAAGGCAAAGGAACGACTGCATCAATACGGGCCGAATGAGCTTACAGCAAAGGGTAAAACTCCGGCGGTCATCGTCTTACTACGCCAGTTTGCCAGCCCTCTCATCTATATATTGCTTGCTGCTGCCCTGATTGAGTTCTTTGTCATGCATAAACCTACTGACGCCTTGGTCATTCTCGCCGTAGTCTTCCTTAACGCTATTATCGGTTTTGTGCAGGAAAGCCGGGCGGAGCGGGCGATGGAAGCACTTAAGCGGCTGGTTGTTCCCTATGCCAAGGTATTAAGGCAGGGTGCTGTTACCAAGATTTCCGCCAGCCACCTAGTTCCCGGCGACGTTATCATACTTGAAGCCGGGAACAAGATTCCCGTTGATGCCCGTCTGATTGAGGCGGCAAGTTTATCCGTAGACGAGTCCATCCTCACCGGTGAATCGGTCCCGGTGGAGAAATTCACTGGCGCAATCAAAGGTGAAGCAGTCGTAGCTGACATGGGCAATATGGCTCACATGGGCTGTGCCGTAGTTAACGGGCGTGGAGTGGCCGTAGTCACTGCTACCGGCATGAATACTGAAATCGGTAAGATTACCACCCAGGTGCAGGAGACTAAGCCACCTCCTACTCCACTCCAGCGAAATGTAGCCAGGCTGGGGCGCTATATTGGCATCTTGGTGCTCGGTATTATCGGGGTGCTTATTCTCATCGGTGTGATTAAGGGGTATAGCTTCGAAGAGATGTTCACTCTGGCCGTAGCCGCTGCGGTTTCCGCTATCCCGGAAGGTCTGCCGGTCATGGTAACTGTAGTACTAGCATTAGGGATGAGGCGGATGGCAAAAAGGCATGCTCTTATCCGGAAACTGACAGCGGTGGAGACAATGGGTGCTGTGACTGCCATCTGCTCGGACAAGACCGGCACGCTAACCGAAAGCGAGATGACGCTGCGCCAGGTATATCTTTCTGGCAGAACAATAGAAATCACCGGGGCTGGTTATCGTCCCGAGGGAGAGTTTCTGGAAAACGGTCAAAAACTTGATCCTCAGAATGATGAAGGCTTTCTCCTAGCGCTTAGAATCAGCGCTCTGTGTAATGACTCTACACTGAAATCAGATGGTGATAAACATCAACTTCTTGGTGATCCTACCGAGGGGGCCTTACTGGTGGCCGCTCTTAAGGCAGGATTGAATCAAAAGGCATTGCAGGTGGAGCAGCCACGATTGGCCGAAATGCCCTTCACGAGCGAAAAACGATACATGGCCACTCTCCATCCTTGTCAGGATGGTAAGGCAGTGGTTTATGTGAAGGGCTCAGTAGACAGGATACTGGCGATGAGTCGGCAGATACTCGTAAACGGCATAGCTCAGAAAATGACTCCCGAGAAAATAGCTGAGATTGAAGAGAAAAACATGGAGATGGCATCGAAGGCGCTGCGGGTGATGGCGTTAGCCTATGCTGAGTGCTCTCCTGTGCCGGAGCAACTTTCCCATGATCATCTTGACGGTACTTTAACACTGGTTGCCTTGGTGGGGATGATTGACCCTCCCCGGCAAGAGGCCAAGAAGGCAATCGCCGACTGCAAACGTTCTGGCATCAAGGTGATGATGATAACCGGGGACCAGAAGGTCACGGCGGTAGCCGTTGCCGAAGAACTAGGCCTCCCGCCGGGTGAAGCGGTGACTGGGCTGGAACTCGGTCAGATGAGCGATGAGGAACTCAGTGACAGGATAGAGGGCATCTCGGTCTTTGCTCGCGTTGAGCCTATTCACAAACTGAGAATAGTCAATGCCATGAAGTTAAAAGGCTACACTGTCGCCGTGACCGGAGATGGAGTGAATGATGGTCCGGCGCTGAGAGCCGCCGATATCGGGATAGCCATGGGCATTAAAGGCACCGATGTAGCCCGCGAAGCTGCGGATATGGTGCTCACCGACGATAACTTCGCTTCTATAGTTGCGGCTGTGGAAGAGGGAAGGGTTATTTTCAGCAACATCCGCCGCTCCGTTTTCTATCTTCTGAGCACCAATATGGGTGAGCTACTTACCTGGATAATCGCTATCGCGGTCGGCATTCCCCTTCCCGTGGTCGCTGTCCAGATTCTTTGGATCAATCTGGTCACTGATGGCGTTTTTACCATACCGTTGGGAGTGGAGCCCAAACACAGTAATGTCCTTGAAGACCCGCCGCGGCGGCAAAAGGCGGGAATCGTCTATAGCGGGATGTTATGGAGAATCGCTTTTATCGCCCTGTTCATGTCAATGGGGACTCTCTTCATCTTCAGGTGGGAGCTACCAAGGGTAGGGCTAGAAGAAGCCCGGACAATTGCTTTCAGCATGCTGGTTGCTTTCCAGTGGTTCAACGCCCTTAATGCCCGCTCCGACCAGCAGTCAATTTTCAAGCTGGGTTTGCTCAGCAATCGGTTACTTCTCGGTGGGTTAGGGCTGGCTGTCCTTCTGCAGGCAATGGTTATCTATACCCCGCCATTCCAGAAGCTATTCTACACCGTGCCTTTATCTCTTGAAGACTGGGGAGTCGTTGTTTTGATGGCGGGTGGTATCTTTGCCGTTGAAGAGCTGCGTAAGTTGATAGCGCCGCGCATTTTTAATCGGGGGAAATAGAACCGCGGCTATGTTAGCCGGATTATCCTCGGCGGTTATTAGGTGACTTCAAGGGAAAAGAGGATATGTGAAGCTGTGAAGAAGAAGGCTTGCCTTACATTGATGTCTAGACGAGTAAATAAGTTGGTGGGAGGGTTCTCGAAACCAACCCTCCGCGACAGTCACACAAACTGGCTACATATGTAGCCAGTTTGTCAGTCAATGGCACAACGTTATAAGTTCTCTTGATGTCTCGTACCATACAGTAGTATGAATGGCGCATCCTACCGACCCGGGTAAAACCCGCGAATATCGGCAAACCCTTTGGGCATTATTTTAAGGATTTATCTTCTATATCTACTAACTGAAGGGTAACTTTCATTATCGAGTCAGGGTTGAGAGACATTGAATTTATTCCTTCTTTCACCAGAAATTCAGCAAACTCAGGATAATCGCTCGGCGCCTGGCCACAGAGTCCAATATGGCGGTGGTTTCTTCTGGCTCCCTGAATAGCCATGGAAATCATCTTCATCACTCCAGGGTCTCGTTCATCGAAATCGTGGGCCACCAGTGCCGAGTCACGGTCAACCCCCAACACCAGTTGGGTCAGGTCATTGGACCCGATGGAAAAGCCGTCAAATAACTTGCTGAATTCATCAACCAGGATGACGTTATTTGGAATTTCACACATGATATAGACCTGAAGCCCGTTTTCCCCCCGTTTCAGGCCATTCTTTGCCATCTCAGCCAGAACTCTTTCACTCTCGTCCAATCGCCGGCAAAAGGGGATCATTATGATAAGATTGTTCAATCCCATCTCTTCTCGAACCCGTTTCATCGCCCTGCACTCTAGCGCAAAGCCTTCCCGGTATCGTTCGTTATAGTAACGAGAGGCACCGCGAAAACCTATCATGGGGTTCTCTTCTACCGGTTCAAAGTAGCGTCCACCTATGAGATGGGCGTATTCATTGGTTTTGAAGTCACTCATGCGTACGATAACAGGTTTCGGATAAAAAGCGGCTGCGATAGTCCCGACACCATGGGCCAGTTTTTCCACAAAGTAGTCTTTCTTATCTTGATAGCCGAAAGTAAGCTCGTCTAATTGTCCCCGCTCTGCCTCATCCGTTATCTTCTCAGGATGGACCAGAGCCATAGGATGAACCCTTATGTAACTGTTGACAATAAACTCCATACGTGCCAGACCCACACCGTCATTGGGGATCTTGCATAGGGAAAAGGCTTGTTCGGGATTGCCAAGGTTCATCATGATCTCTGTTTTTGGCCGACGAAGCTCTTTGAGACTGAGACGTTCAACATGAAACGGGAGAATACCATCATATACTATACCTTGATCGCCTTCGGCACAGCTTACCGTCACTTCCTGTCCGGTATGGATTTTTTCCGTAGCATCGCCAGCGCCGACCACCGCCGGGATACCTAGCTCACGGCTGACAATAGCCGCATGGCAGGTCCGACCACCCCTGTTGCTTATGATAGCAGAAGCCGTTTTCATTACGGGTTCCCAGTCCGGGTTAGTACTGTCTGACACCAGTATCTCTCCTGGTTTGAACGAAGAAAGATGAGCTGCATCGGGGATCATGTGGGCTTTGCCACTAGCAATCTTTTCACCCACACCTTTACCTGTTACAAGCATGGAACCTTTCTTATCCAGGTAATATGTCTCCAGGATATCAAGGGCTTTCTGTGACTCAACCGTCTCCGGTCGAGCCTGAACTATGAATAGCTCGCCGGTTATCCCGTCTTTTGCCCATTCAATATCCATTGGCCGGGATTCTCCAGTTTTTCCTGAATAATGGTCTTCTATCTTAAGCGCATAGCCGGCTAGTGTCAGTATCTCATCATCAGTAATACAGAACCGTTTGCGGTCCGCCTCCGAGACTGCCACGTTTCGCGTTAGAACTTTCGAGTCACTTATGCCGTAAATCATTTTGATGGACTTACCGCCAAGGTTTTTTCTGATTATGGCCCTGCAGCCTTTTCTGTAAGTCGGTTTGAAAACATAGTACTCATCAGGGCTAACAGCTCCCTGGACAATGTTTTCTCCCAGACCATAGGATGCAGTAATGAAAACAACGTCACTGAACCCCGTCTCCGTATCAATAGTGAACATCACGCCGCTGGTGGCTAGGTCAGAGCGTACCATCTTCATAATACCTATAGAGAGGGCTACCTGGAAATGGTCGAAGTTGTTATCAATACGATAGGATATTGCCCGGTTTGTAAAGAGCGACGCAAAGCATTTGTTGCAGGCCTCTCTCAGAGCGGGATATCCGCTTATATTAAGATAAGTCTCCTGCTGACCAGCAAATGAGGCCGTGGGGAGGTCCTCTGCCGTAGCTGAGCTACGCACCGCAACATCCGTGTCCGGGCCGTATTCCTCGCAAAGCCGGTCATAGGCAGTTCTTATTTCAGACCAGAGGTCATCGGGAATGCCAGCACCCAAAATAAAATCGCGAGCTCTTTTCCCTCGTTTCATAAGGTCAGCCAGGTTAGTCTTGTCCAGACCCACCATGGCATCCTTGAGTTCGTCAAGAATTCCGGCTGATTCTATTACATACCAGTATGCCTCGGCAGTTACCGCAAACCCATTCGGAATTTTGACTCCCTGGCTTGCAAGTTCACTGTACATCTCTCCCAGAGAGGCATTCTTACCCCCAACAATGGGAAGATCTCCAATCTTGATCTCTTCAAACCAGCGGATGTATTTCAAATCTTGCTTCATACCGGGTCCCCCTTCTATTGTCTGTCTAAGGACTAATTATGATATTGTTCTCCACTTCGGACACGCCTGGTGCGGCCCAGGCCGCCCACTGGGCTTCTGCTCTCTCTCCCCAGGAGCGTACACTCCCGCTGAGAATTACCCAGCTGCCGCGAGTCTCTACTGTGATTCGCCGCGGATCAAGCAAGGCATTGCGCTGAAATGCGCTGACGATTTTGTCCTTTAAATCCTGCGGTTTGACCGTCGGCTTGACCGTAATCTGGTTACTTAACGATACTATTCCCATGAGGTAGCGCATGGCCTCCTCAGCAGCGAATTTTTGATACACCCAGGCCACCTCGCCACTCAGAGTAACCACCCCGTCCTGCACGTGCACTTTGACTCGGTCATAGGGTACCAGGACATTCCATTCGAGAACATTTGCCACCATCCCAGCGATGTCCTCATCTGAACGCTCAAGAGAGCCGGGCAACCTGACCTGGATTGTTTCAGCCACTGCCCGGACACCAAAAACCCGTGCGGCGGCGCGCTCGGCAGCCAACTTCTTACCATAGCTATCGACATAGCCGCTCAGCGTCACCACACCGTCCCTTACGCTGACCACAATCTCCGCCGCTTCAATACTCGGTTCCCATTGAAGCTCATTCATAACATCCTGCTGTAGTTCTGCATCGGTTTTCATGGTAATTTTGCCCCCTCTTGCTTGAATTCTCCAAAGGCCCCCAACAGTAATGCTATTTCCAAATTATGAGTGATTAATGTCAACAAGACTTCTTTATTAAGGCGTCTAGGGCTGCCTGTGCTGCCAGCGGTACTTCTAACGATGGCTCGGGCCCTTCCAATGCTACTAAAACCGGCCGTAATACCTCTGTAATTTTCCCTGTGTTCATGTCGTGTAGCACGTGATGGATGCCCTCACGCAACCAGTACGAATCCGAATGCTTGACTAATGCCTCCAGCAAGGGGACTATTGCTTTGCGCCCTATTCGAATTAATCCCTCAGCAGCCAGCCAACGAACCTCAAATGTCTCATCTGATAAGGCTTCAAGTAGTGCCTTGATTGCCCTGTTATTGCCGATTTGACTCAAAGCTTTGGCTGCTTCCCATCGCACCCAGTCGTTCTCATTGGACAGTGTTCTTATCAAGGGAGCTACAGACCGTTTTTTATAAGCCACAAGCTGCTGGCGTGCCTTCACACGTACTATCCCATCTTTACTCGACAGGTCGGCGATTAACGATTTGATAGTTGCCTTAGTAGCCTTGTTATCAGACACTACATTGCCCTTGGTTGTATTATTCTGCGTCTTAGTCATGCTCTCTGCCTGCCTTGCCATTATATACCGTTTAATTGCTAAGTTTCCCACCCGCTACCAGACTTGTGAACGTCATTCTCTACACCTGATTTTGGCATAGCTGCACTGGCTCACCAGTGCAGCCCGGGAAGCGAGATAGAAATCCAACATATTAACCGTAATCTTGTCCTTCTTTCTTACCATCCTACTTATAGGTAAAAAGGGGATCTGAAAGTGATACAAGAACCAACTCGTTTCACTGCCAAATACCCTAATAACTTACTCAGGTGATTGCTTCTTGGCCTTGAGCTTTCTTGCCTCTTGAGCCTCGTCCATCGCCTGCTCCTTAGCAAAATAGGCTTTCTTTCTCGTTTGCTCTCTAGCTGATTGCTCAATATCCTTATTGGCTTGCTTTTCCGTTCGCTTGGTTTTCTTTGCTTTCGAAACCTTTTCAGCCGCCCTTTCTCTAATTAAATAGGCCTTCTTTCTCACCTGCTCTCTGGCTAGTTGCTCAGCTTCCTCTTCAAGGCGCTTTTCCTTTCGCTCGGTCGCTTTTAGTGATCGTTCTTCTTGGTCTGTCATAGTTCTCCCTCCCAACATTGAATAGTCATAGAACCGGCCATAAATCATTTTGTCGCGGTAACTTTTTTATGTGGGCTATCGCTGACCATGTCTATTTTTATTAAAGCACGTGTACTATGGCAACTACAACTCTGTTCTTCCACCCAGTAGTGAACACAAATGTATCCGCCGGAAAAGAAAAGAGGGGTGGCCTAGAAGACCACCCCTCCCTCAACAACCTAAATAACCTGGGACTTTAGGCCTTGATATGCTTCTCTTGCTTACCCTCTGTAAGACGTGCTTTGATTTCGATCTTTTTAGCCTTGGACTCTTCAGCCTTGGAGAGTCTCAGCTCAAGAACCCCGTTTTCAAAGGTTGCCGATATCTTGTCTTCTTTAACAGGGAAAGGAAGGGTTACTGAGCGGAAGTATTGCCCATATTGTCGCTCGCGAGCATAACAGGCAACGTCCTCAACCACAACCTCTTTCTTTTCGGCCTTTATGGTCAATCTGTCCCCTTGAAGTATTATGTTTATGTCTTCTTTGTTGATACCGGGCAGCTCGGTCTTCATAACTAACTGGTCATTCTCCTCGTAAATATCGGTATGGGCGACCAAATTGGCATCAAAGGTATATGGTTTTGAAGAATCCCATATATTACCGGCAAGTCTGTCCATTGCACCAAGTAGACTCAAAGGACTACCATAGAATGGAACCAAGGCCTGCTCACCGTCGTGTCTCCTGACTATTATGTTCATTGTTATAACTCCTTATCACAACTAGGATGAATAGAATATTTACTCACCTAACTTAACGATACCATAGTTAACTTGATTTGTCAAGTATTTTGTGTTATATATTTATTAGGCGTAGATTATTAACTATGTCGGGTTAAACAGAGGGAGGATTCTGATGGATGTTTCTTTGGTAATCAGACACCGGCTTAATGAATTGGGTCTTGGCCAGAGAGACCTGGCAACCGCCGCCCAAGTTACGGAGTCCTACGTTTCCCAGTTGCTGACTGGGAAAAAGGCTCCCCCCATGGCTAATAGAACAGACATATACGAGAAAATGGAAGCGTTCTTGAAGCTGCCGAGTGGTGAGCTTTCAAAGCTGGCTGAGCTCCAGCGCATTGAAGAATTGAAGGGGAAGCTGGGAGACCCACCTGTGCCCTTGTTCAAGGAAGTTAGAGAGTTGATTCTACGCAAATGTGCCATCGACAAAGAAAAGCAGGTGCGAGCGATTTTTGAGAAGCAGCCGTTTGGCGAACTCGAACGCCTCATTACGCAGAAGCTTCTGGACGTAGTCAAGGGAGTTGCCAAAAAAGAATTGGAAAGTGAAGACTGGCTCCGTGAGGTGGCTCGACTCAGTAACCGAGACTATGAACAGATCCGAGTCATTATTATGGAGTTCCTTGAAATGGATATCTTCCACGTTTCGATTGAAAACTGCGCATCGTTCTTGGAGCCGCTGATTGAATCGTGGGACATCGACCTCGAGACTTTTGGTATGGAAATTGTCTTGAACCACAGAGTGGTCCGAGAGCATGTTAAGAAATTGGAGTTTGTTGAAAAGGAACCCGAACAGCCCTTCGAGGAAGAGCCGGGGCTCAAAAAATTCCTTAGTGACACGCGGCTCAGCGGCGATGCTAGCGAGGAGGAAATCGAATTTCTAAGAAAGTTAAGATTCAAGACAAAACGACCTACCCCGCTCTATTACTACCGGGAGCTGCAAAATCTCAGAGACCCTCTCCACTTTCGCACGCGGTAGCTTTTCGGTTAACACCCTACTTGGCCAGCTTTCGAACTAGGAACAAACGTAAGAGGATGGTCGATGGCATGGTTAGCCCAAAACCTTTCACTGTTGAAAAGAAGATCTGTTCATAGCTGAATCCACACAAACATCCCAACGTTTGTTCGAAGGTAAACTAGTAAAAGGTGCAGCGAGTGTCACAGTTGTCCAGATTGTTAAGCTAGGTAGCAAATGTCTGTGATGCACGTTATGGTTAAAAATTTAGAAACGGCTCGCTTGGCCTGGGTATCGCTCGTCCAAGAGTGACAAGATCGAAGATCTCACCGGCAAAGATGCCATTTATTGACTCGGAGTAGCTGGTTGAGGTTTACCTTGCTCCAGCCAAGGCATATGCCATATAAAGGCTTGCTCGCCAATGAAAGCGGTTGCCCGGATGCTATCAAAGCCCTTGGCTAAAGCCTCATTGAGTATTTCAATGCAACCGCCGCGTAGATGCCATTGGGCATAAGACAACATTTCGATTTGTCCCTTCCCCAGGTATTTGGGGAAATCGGGCACGGTTTCCCCCATTGCCTTACGGACTTCCTCCGCGGTGAGAGGCTCGGTGGTAACGCATATGCAGAATTCGTTGCTTTCCAGACCGTCCTTGAAATATGATACAACTATGTCAATTGAGTCTTTTCTGGTCAGGTAAAAATGGTTGAAGTAGCTTGCCCAAGGCACTTTATCTATCATGTCTCTCCCCGTTTTCTTTAATACCTCGTGCACTCTATAACTATAGAAAAGAATATAGACTCGGCAGGATAGGCTACCGAAAGCGATTTATGCGCCGCGGCTCGCCGAAGAGCTCCCCAAATCTTAACGACCTGTGTTCCCCTAGCCATTTGACTTCGACGCTTCGTTAGTCAACAAAGACTGTGCTCTGGATAGCCTTTGGTTTATTACTCGGCTAGCACTCGTGCCAATTCTAGCAGGCTTAGGTCTAGTTGCTTTTTATTGGCGACCACGTCTACCAGCGAGGTGGCCGTAACCTCATCCTTAATAAGACCAACCAGTATGCCATGCTCGCCCTTGGCGAGATGTTCAGTCGCTGCTGCGCCCAGCCGAGTGGCAAGCAAGCGATCGAATGCTCCTGGTGCGCCGCCCCGTTGTACGTGACCCAATATCGTCACCCTAAGTTCGAAGCCTAACCGCTCTTTATGTTCTTGGAAGTAGAGTGACATTCTTTCTGCGTTGCATTGAGCACCTTCTGCGGCGACCACAAGTGCGTGTCTTTTGCCTCGAGAGTATGCTGCGCGTATCACGGTGGCCACAGATTCGGGGTCTATCTCTGCTTCAGGGATGACGATGGCG
>Ga0315537_1004105_pt1 | contig 10678 bp, 8 predicted proteins | sample SalMarSW160270MG_FD_203091 | JGI IMG/M metagenome (GOLD analysis project Ga0315537, IMG submission 203091) | Salt marsh sediment microbial communities from the Plum Island Ecosystem LTER, Massachusetts, United States - Salt Marsh Sediment SW1602-70 ... | reverse complement strand
TTGCCGGTTCTGCCAATTTTTTCTATCCGGCCCTTCATTTGGGCGCTACCGGCGGCGTACTGTCACTTGCTAATGTTCTGCCTGGTCCATGCTGTGACCTATATAGCTTATTTACACAAGGCGAATACGATGATGCCAAAGAGCTTTCCTTCAGACTTGCAAGGCTCAATCAGGCTATTTCAGGAGCCTGGGGCGTCGCGGGTGTTAAGGCTGCTATGGACATAATCGGATTCAAAGGAGGTCAGCCGCGGCATCCGCTTCAAGGTCTTACCGATGAAGTTAAGGAACTAATCAGGCAGATGATTATCAATGAAGGCTTTATATCTGCATAAATACGATAAGAATGAGTTCTGCAAAATTGAGGTTAGGCATACTTTGAAAAGAAAAAAATCGTTTTTTGTTTTTTCTTTTCAAACATTAAGTCATTGTGTAATAATCAGTTAGGTGATTATTTAAGAAAATCAAAAAAAAGATTTTCTTAAATAATATATGCCTAACCTCAATTTTGCAGAAGCCTTACGATAAGAAGGTCTCCTGTGAAAATATAATTTAGGTGTTCTCAAGCAGGTCGTGATGACTCAAACCGAAAATCAAAAGACAGCAAACAGAAATACGATATTAGGGGTTGATATAGGAACGACCAGTATGAAGATGGGCGTATTTCGGATTGTCGATAATGCGCTTAACCTGGTTAGACAATTCACGCAAGAGTACAAGGTAAATATATATAACGATGGTTTGTTTGGTGATATCGAACAGGACAAATGGAAGAGGGCCTTGGCCGCCGGATGCAAAGAAATGGAGGACCTTATCGGCGATGTCGATGTTGTTTCCCTTTCCGGGACCACGCCCGGGCTGACGGCGATGGATAAAGATGGCCAGGCGCTTTACCCGGCTATCTTAATGCTCGACCAGCGTTCCCGCAAGCAGGCCAAATTCATAATAGAGACCATTGGAATAGAGCATCTTTTAGAGACCACGGCTAATATGCCGGTCGCGGGCGGATGTTCGCTGGCGAGTATTCTTTGGATTAAAGACAATTGTCCCGAAATCTTTGGCAAAACTTACAAGTTCGGCCATTCCAATACGTACATTGCTCATTGGCTGACAGGCCGGTTCGCCATCGACCCCTCGTCTGCATCGCTGACAGCCCTGTACAATACGGTTCGCAACGACTTGGCCTGGAATGAGGATATTGCCGTAACCTTTGGCCTCTCACTTGACCAACTGCCGCAAATAGTGCCGGCGTATGAAAGTGTCGGCCGAATAAACAAGTCACTCGCACAAAAGCTGGGCTTCAGAAAGGAGCCTCCTGTACTGATCGGCGGTAATGATGCGGTGCTTGCGGCTTATTCGATGGGAATCAACGAGCCGGGGGACATAATTAATGTAAACGGCACCTGTGAAATCAATCTGGTATGTCTTGATAAATGTCTGGCCTCTGCTAATTACAACATCCGGGCCCACGTGCTACCGAATCGATGGCTGACCTTGCATGTTATGAATGCCGGAGGAAAGGCGCTGGACTGGTACAAAAGCTTGTTCTGCAGCGAATTGAGTGTTGAGGTGTTTTACGACAGCTTCCTTCCCGAGGTGATTGAGACCTGGCTCGAGCGCCAAAGCGATGTTACTTATGTGCCGTACCTTATGGGTTCGCGATACAGCCAGGAGCCGCTTAAAGCTCAATTGCTGGGATTGACCCAGCAAACAACCCGTGAGGAAATATTAGCCGGGATTGTCAGAGGACTATGCGAGTATCAGAAAGCACACCTGGAAGAGATTGGTAAGAGCGTGACCCTTCAAAATGTAATTCACGTGACCGGGGGTGCGACAAATCCCGCTTTGATGCGGGCAAAATCAAAGTGGATGAGGGACTGCGAATATATCCATAACGAGCAGTCATCTATGAAGGGGGCTGCCATGCTTGGTCAAAAATATCTTGAGAGTGCCTAAAGTTTGGAGTGCCTAAAGTTTAGAGTGCCTAAAGTTTGAAGTGCCTAAAGTTTGAAGTGCCTAAAGTTTGAAGTGCCTAAAAGTGCAGTTTTCGTTTAAGGTTGTCGATGCTCGTATTGATGCTTGTCATAGAAGCTTGAAACTCGCTTTTTTTAGCATCCAGCCTCCAGCTTCGAGCTTCGATACGAGTTTCGAGAACGACAAACGAGCTTCTACACTTTCACTATAGACACTTTAGCTCACTTTAGACCGTTGTCTTATTATTTGAGGGTAAAACGGTATTATGTTCAATCTGCACCCGCTAATAATTCTTGTTGTCGGCATGCTGACCGTCATACTTATGATTACGCGGTTGAGGATGAATGCTTTTATCGCATTGATTAGCTCAGCAGTGGTTGTTAGTCTTCTTAGTCCCGGGGCTTTGACTGAAAAGATGAGCCGGGTGGCCGAGGCATTTGGAAACACGGCCGGCAGTATCGGTATTGTCATCGCTCTGGCCGTGGTCATCGGCAAGTGCATGATGGACAGCGGCGCAGCGGACCGCATCGTTAGAGGTTTCCTGTCACTGCTTGGGGAAAAACGCAGCTCCACAGCGCTTATGGCCAGCGGTTTTGTGCTTTCGGTCCCGGTATTCTTCGACACGGTTTTCTATCTGCTCGTGCCGTTGGCGCGGTCCATGCACCGGCGGACAAAGAAACATTACCTGAAATATGCGATGGCCATTGCAGCCGGCGGAGTGGTTACCCACTCTCTTGTCCCGCCAACTCCCGGGCCTCTCATCATGGCTGACAACCTTGGCATTGATATCGGTGTTATGATTATGGTTGGCGCGTTGGTGGCGCTTCCTGCCGCCGTCGTCGGAATGCTCTTCTCCGGGTATGCAGACCGGCGAATGAATATACAGATGAAACCGCTCGGCGGCGAGCTGTCTGAGCCGGAGCCGCTCGAAGACCATCAGCTGCCGGGACTATTGGTGTCACTTCTGCCGATTATTCTACCTGTGCTGCTGGTCTCGACCAATACAATTGTCCGCACGATGGCCGAGGGCGCCGCTGAGGGTTCGGGCTTAAGCCGGGCCGTTGGCATAACCGCCGTATTGGGCAATGTGAATCTGGCGATGCTTATGTCGACTGCAATTGCCATGTGGATGCTAAAGAGCAAACGTGCTCTAACGAACGCGCAATTGGCGAAAGTTGTCGAGGTGTCATTGATGAGCGGCGGTGTGATTATCCTGATAACGGCTGGAGGTGGTGCCTTCGGTGCAATGCTTAAAGCCGCCCAGATTGGCCCGGCTATCGAAAACCTATTCAAGGGTGACAGTGGCCAACCGGCAAGTGGTATGATGCTGCTGGTATTGGGTGCCCTTATCGCTGCGCTGATGAAAATAGCACAGGGCTCGACCACCGTTGCGATGATAACATCGTCAGCGATGATTGCCGCAATGGTCACATCGACGGAGACGTTGGGTTATCACCCCGCGTATCTGGCCACCGCCATCGGAGGCGGCTCGATGATAGGCTCGTGGATGAACGACAGCGGATTTTGGATATTCGTGAAAATGACCGGGCTGACCGAAGCCGAAGGGCTCAAATCCTGGACGCCATTGCTGGCTATAGTCGGTTTCACAGGGGTCATCGTCTCGTTCCTGCTGGCTCTGATTTTGCCGATGGCATAAAGGCTTTAGCCTGCCCAGGGCAACCACATTGGTCTGCCCCTACGACCTGAATCTCCGAAAAAAAGTATTTTTTTTACTGAACAAGATATACCCCTGGGGGGTATAATAGGCCAGCGCCAATCAGGCTTTTATCCAAGCTCAATTGGTGATGGACAAAAGGGACAAGAAATGAAGAAAAATCCGAGTCATGAAGACAATCTGGTTGCCTTAAGGCGAATTGAAGGGCAAGTTCGCGGCGTTCAGAGGATGATCGAAGACCGCAAATACTGCATCGACATTCTGAACCAGATATACGCTATCAAGGGGGCCCTTGGCCGTGTAGAAGAAAAAATTCTGGAAAAGCACTTTAAACACTGCGTAACTGAGGCTGTAAAAGGAAGCTCTAAAAAGGAAAGACAGCAAAAGTTAGATGAAATTCTAAAATTGATACATCAGACCCGCAGGGCATAAAATATTGTCTTAGAAATAAACTTTGGATTTGTCTTTTTTGTATTTTTATTCCGGCTGTGCAGTAATAATGATATTAATATGGAATAGTTTTAGGGGGCTGATATGAACAAACAAGCTGTCTTAGCTGCGGGAGTAATCGTACTTGTTTTTATGCAGTGTGCGGAAGCTTCGCAGCAGCCAGGCGATTCAAATGATTTGCAAACACTTGCGGATTATCTGCGTTACGCCTCACTCAATAATGCAGAGCTTAAAGCAAAGTTCGAGGAATGGAAGGCGGCGTTAGAGCAGATTCCACAGGCCAAAGCATTAGATGACCCGAAATTTACATACAGTTATTTCATAGAGGAGGTCGAGACACGGGTCGGGCCGCAGAGACAAAAGCTCGGCATAATGCAGGTGTTCCCCTGGTTTGGCAAAATAGAAGCAAGAACCGACATAGCCGCGGCAAAAGCAAAAGCTGCACAGCAAAGATACGAAACAACCAAGTTGAAACTTTTCCGGCAGGTAAAAGTGGCTTTTTACGAATTCGCATATCTGGCCACAGCCATTGATATTGCAAAACAGAATCTCGAGCTGCTGGAGCATTTCGAAGAGGTCGCACGCACCAAATACAGAACCGCTACGGCAATACATCCCGACATAATCCGTGTCCAGGTAGAATTAGCTACACTTGAGGACATTTTAAGAAGTCTTGAGCAGCTCAGAGAGCCGACAGTTGCAAAACTCAATTCGGTGCTTAACCGGCCGATTGACGCGGAATTGGTCTGGCCTAAAAAAGAACCACCAAGAGAAGTCAGGCTTGACCGGCAGAATATTGTTCAGGCGTTAAAAAAAGCGAATCCTGAACTTGCTGAATTTAGCTGGGAAATTCAGGCGGCACAAAGCAGGGTCAAGCTGGCAAAAAAGAAATTCTATCCCGATATCGGAGTCGGCCTGGATTGGATTCAGACAGGTGGAGCGGTTTCTCCCGGCCTCAGAGGCAGCGGTAATGACCCTGTGATTTTGATGTTTTCAATGAATATCCCCCTTTGGCAGGACAACTACAAGGCCGCTGAGCAGCAGGCAAAAGCCAATGTCAGGAAAATTCAGGAGCAAAGAACAGATATCGAGAACAAAATATTATCAAAAGTATTCGAGGTGCTGTACGATATCGAAGACAGCCAAAGAAAGACGCATCTTTATGGGGACGTTTTAGTTTTGAAGGCGGAAGAGCTTGTTCAGGCGTCTGAAACCGCCTATAAGGCAGGTATGATAGATTTCCTCTCGCTGATAGATGCTCAACGCATGCTGCTTAAATATGAGTTAGACTACGAAAGGGCCGTTACCAATAATCAGCAGAAACTGGCTGAGCTGGAAATGCTTGTTGGGACGGAACTGCCATCAACTGACAAGGAAACTGTGGAAAAGTAAGTCAACCTTTCATTGGATTTGCTTAAAGTAGGGTAACAGAAATGAAGCAATACATATTTATACTTTTGTTGGCATTAATTTTTTGGGTATTGGCCCAAAGTGAAGTTGTTTTGGCGGATGAGCAGACCGGCCATGAAGACCATCACCAAAGCTCCTTTTCATTATTCTCCCTGGTTCGACCTTTGGGAATAGCTACGCTCTGCTTTGTTTTCACCACTTTTCTGACGGGTCTATTTCGAAGAAAGCTACTCCGAAGATTTCAAAAAATACACCTGTCTCTGGCAATAGTTTCTGTCATCTTAGGCTTAACACACGGCATATTGGTCCTGGTCCTATATGGCTAAGGACAATTTGTTTGCTCTATTGGGCTCAATGAAAAACGCCCACAAAATAAAACAAATTATTGATGTTGATAAACGGGTTAAAAAGCTGTATTCCATTGAACATATATCCCATAGGTATAGTATGATTAGCATGTTTCAGATTATTAGGTGGCTGATATGAAAATGACACAAGCCAAATCGTTATGGGGGAATCGATGGTTCAAAACCACCGTTTTGGGGGTTTTGGGGCTCGCTATCTTTCTTGCGGGTTATTTTGTTAGCTCACTTTTGCAGGGCCCCGCCGCCGGCCCGGAGCATGAACATCCCGGCGGACAGGCTGCTGCGCAGGCACCGAGGGTGTGGACGTGCTCGATGCATCCACAGATTCGTCAGCCCAAACCCGGTAAGTGTCCGATTTGTTTTATGGATTTGATACCGGTAGTTACTGAGGACAGCGTGGTTGGTGAAAGGCAAATCACCTTCTCGCAAGAGGCCTTGAAGCTTATGGAGGTTCAAACCTCCACGGTGGAGCGTAAATTTGTCGAGGCCGAAATCCGCATGGTCGGCAAGGTCGATTATGATGAGACCCGTGTAAAAAATATCACCGCCTGGGTGCCCGGCAGGATCGACCGGCTTTACGTGGATTTTACAGGCATCACGGTCAGTAAGGGCGACCATATGGTCGATCTTTACAGTCCTGAGCTAATCAGCGCACAGGCCGAGCTGCTTCAGGCCATAAAGGCATCAAAGAATTTGAGCCCACAAACTTCTGAACTTATAAAGCGGTCAACGTTTGCGACCGTAGAAGCTGCCAGAGAAAAACTAAGATTGCTCGGATTAACAAAAGAACAGATTGAGCAGATTGAAAAAACCGAACAGCCGACCGATCATGTTACAATTTATGCACCTATTGGAGGTGTGGTAACGGAAAAACATGCGACAGAGGGAATGTATATAACAACAGGGATGAAAATATACACAATCGCGGACCTTTCGCGTTTGTGGGTCAAGCTGGATGCTTATGAATCTGATTTGTCCTGGATTCGGTACGGTCAGGAGGTTGAATTCTCAACGGAGGCATCTCCGGGGCAGGTGTTCAAAGGCAAAATAAGCTTCCGCGATCCCGTACTCGATGCGAAGACCAGGACGGTTAAGGTTCGGGTCAATGTTGATAATCCTGATGGCAAGCTCAAGCCCGGGATGTTTGTCAGGGGCGTGCTGCGGGCAAAAGTTACTCAGGGCGGAGCCGTAATGGAACCGGAGCTGGCGGGCAAATGGATTTGTCCGATGCATCCATCCGTTGTCAAAGACCAGCAGGGCATATGCGATATCTGTGAAATGGATTTGGTGACCACCGAGTCACTATACACAACAGCCGATGAGCCCAATGAGCCGCCTCTGGTAATTCCTGCAACTGCACCTTTGATAACAGGCAAACGAGCGGTTGTGTATGTCCGGATACCGGATGCGAATAAGCCAACATTCGAGGGTAGAGAGGTAGTTCTTGGACCAAGAGCAAAAGATTACTATTTGGTTATGGAGGGGCTCGCCGAAGGAGAGGTTGTCGTTACTAAGGGTAACTTTAAGATTGATTCGGCCCTTCAGATACAGGCCAAACCCAGTATGATGAATCCGCAAGGCGATGGTGCGTCGTCCGGCCACCATCACGGACAAAATCAAGAACGACGCACACCGCAACATCAAGACAGCAAAGTCGAAGAACAAACTGTTTGTCCTGTCATGGGTGGGGCAATTAACAAAGAATACTACACCGTTTAAGAATCAATAATCTATGCAAATTTTGAAAGGTAAAGAAAATGAACAGCAAAATGAAAAAAATTAACGCAATGTTTATGCTGATAAGTCTGTTGCTTGTCGGGCTTATTATGCTAAATGGCTGCAAGAAGTCTGAGCCGGCCCCCACCGAGACACCTGCTGAAACGATGCAAGGGCAGGAGCATGCGGCTATGGTGGACGAGCCGGCAGAGGCGGTTGCTGCTGCAATAGAGCAGACTGACTGTCCGGTTATGGGCGGTGCCATCAATAAGGCCATTTTCACCGAGTATAAAGGCAAGAAGGTTTACTTCTGTTGTTCTCCCTGCAAGGAGAAATTTGAACAAGAGCCTGAAAAGTATATTGCCAAATTGCCCCAGTTCAAGCAGTAAGCCGGGCGGCAGAAAACATAATGGCGCCGAAGTAATACCATTGTGGGTGCAGCAATGAGCTAAAGTGAGCTAAAGTTGCCCAGTTGTAGAAGCTTGTTTGTCGGTGTCGAAGCTGGTATCGGAACTGGAAGCTCGACGTTGGATGCTCGAAGAAAAGCGAGTTTGGGTTCCCGCAAGGCGAGGTCCCTTCAAGCTTCTACGACAAGCATCGATACGAGCATCGACAACCTTAAACAACAACTACACTTTAGGCACTTTGTTTTTTGGTTCAGGTTTGGTGGATGAAGTTATGGACGGACTACCTGGTCAGAAACAATCACCAATAGACAAGGTAATACGGTTTTGCCTTGAGAACAAGCTGGTTGTCGGGCTTTTAGTGGTAATGTTCGTCGGATGGGGGCTTATGGTGGCCCCATTCGACTGGGACCTCTGGGGGCTGCCGAGGGACCCTGTTCCGGTGGACGCCATTCCGGATATCGGTGAAAACCAGCAGATAGTTTTTACCGAATGGATGGGACGTTCGCCCCAGGACGTAGAGGACCAGATAACATATCCTCTGACCGTGTCACTTCTGGGCATTCCCGGTGTCAAGACTATCCGCAGTTACTCATTTTTTGGCTTCTCCTCGATATACATTATATTCGAGGGCGATATCGATTTTTACTGGTCGCGAAGCAGGGTCCTCGAAAAACTCAACTCGCTGCCTGCAGGCACTCTTCCCGAAGGAGTCCAGGCGGCGTTGGGGCCTGACGCGACGGGCCTGGGTCAGATTTTTTGGTACACGCTTGAGGGCCGAGACGAAAACGGCAACCCGGCAGGTGGCTGGGACCTTGACGAGCTGCGGACTATCCAGGACTGGCAGGTCCGCTATGCCCTGCTTTCTGCCAAGGGTGTAAGTGAAGCGGCCTCCGTGGGCGGCTTTGTTAAAGAATATCAAATAGACGTGGATCCTGATGCGATGCGGGCCTACGATGTTGGCCTGGACGAGATATTTATGGCGGTAAAGATGTCCAACATCGACGTCGGGGCCAGGACGATTGAGATTAACAGGGCCGAGTATGTAATTCGAAGCCTGGGCTTTATCAAGGACCTTTCAGACATTGAAAGGTCGGTAATAAAGGTTAACGATAATGTCCCGATTTATATTAAAGATGTAGCGAAGGTGTCATTCGGGCCTGCACTGCGGCGGGGGGCGCTGGACAAGGGCGGAGCCGAGGCGGTTGGGGGAGTGGTAGTTGTCCGCTATGGGTATAATCCGCTCGAAGCCATTAAAAATGTCAAAGCCAAGATCGAAGAGATATCACCCGGACTGCCTAAAAAGACTTTGGCCGACGGCACGGTTTCGCAGGTGAGGATTGTACCGTTTTATGACCGCACGGGACTTATTTATGAAACTTTAGGCACATTGAACAGCGCTCTGACCGAGGAAATACTGGTTACAATCATCGTGGTCATCGTTTTGGTGGTGCATCTTAGAAGCTCGGTGCTGATTAGCGGCCTGCTTCCTTTGGCCGTGCTGATGTGCTTTATCGCGATGAAGGTGGGCGGGATAGATGCTAATGTTGTGGCGCTTTCGGGCATTGCGATTGCCATCGGCACAATGGTGGATATGGGGATAATAATCTGTGAGAACATTCTCAAACATCTTAATGAAGCGGGGCCTGATGATAATAAGCTGGAGGTTGTTTTCAAAGCAGCCAGCGAGGTTGGCGGTGCAGTTTTGACGGCGGTTTCAACTACGGTGGTCAGCTTCTTGCCGGTCTTTACGATGACGGGGGCCGAAGGAAAGCTCTTTAAGCCCCTGGCGTTTACCAAGACCTTTGCGCTGATAGCTTCGGTGATAGTGGCCTTGACCATAATTCCGCCGGCCGCCCATATCCTCTTTACAAGAAAAGCTGCTCTCAAAAGGGCGAAACGATACGTATTGGGGGCAATATTAATTGTCGCTGCCGTTATAGGAGCTTTTTGGCTTACCTGGTGGATAGGTGCTCTTATCGGCGCAATTGCACTTTACCATCTCTCAAGAGACTACGTTCCCAAAAGAATGAACAGTTTGCTGCCCCTGATTGCCAATGGCGCAGCAGTTGTTCTGGTTGGAATTATACTTACCAATCACTGGCTGCCGTTGGGCTCGGACAGAGGTATGGTGCGAAACCTGGTGTTTGTGGCATTGTTAATCGGCGGGCTGCTGTTGTTTTTCCGGCTTTTCCAGAAGTTCTATCCCGGCATTTTAGGATGGTGCCTTCGACATAAGATAGCGTTTTTATCGATTCCGGGTGCATTCGTGGTCATAGGTTTGATGGTGTGGCTTGGATTTGGGAGGGTCTTTTTCTTTGTTCCGGAGGGATTGAGGTCGAACAGATTGTGGTATGCCGGCGTGCATGGCTTTCCCGGCCTCGGTAAGGAATTTATGCCTCCTTTGGATGAGGGCTCCTTTTTGTATATGCCAACAACTATGCCCCATGCCTCTATCGGGGAGTGCCTGGACATCTTACAAAAGCAGGACATAGCATTTAACTCAATTCCTGAAATTGAGTCGGTAGTGGGCAAAATTGGCCGGGTGGAGTCCCCCCTTGACCCTGCACCAATTTCTATGGTCGAAACAGTTATCAATTATAAGCCTGAGTATATTACCGACAAAGACGGACATCGTATTCGCTTCCGGTATGACAAGAAGACAGGGACATTTATTCGTGATGACA
>Ga0315537_1004100_pt1 | contig 10689 bp, 10 predicted proteins | sample SalMarSW160270MG_FD_203091 | JGI IMG/M metagenome (GOLD analysis project Ga0315537, IMG submission 203091) | Salt marsh sediment microbial communities from the Plum Island Ecosystem LTER, Massachusetts, United States - Salt Marsh Sediment SW1602-70 ... | reverse complement strand
CTGTGAGTGGCGAGCCATAGACCAGCAGAGCAACATCTATTTTTCTTGCTTCATCAATGATTTTATGAAGCTCTTTCTCAACAATTTCCCTATCTGCCCGGATAAATTTCTTTCCCTTAAACTTTCTTTCTAGTTCTTTTATATCATAAGGAAACTCAACAGTATAATTTTCAATATAAGCCTTCTTACATTTCTTAATAGCTTCAGCTCCTTCCTGCGAAATTCCTTTTTCATTCAAACCAAGACCTATTAAGTAAATCATAGAAATATTAAAATTAGGGTATTTATTAAGATATCCTAGAGGTTTCCTGAAGTCTTTTTCCAGAGACAATATAGATTTAAAAATAAAAGCAATTTATTTTTCAATTAAAAGAGGCCCTGTAAAATGGCAAAAAAGAAATCAAAAAAGAAAAAGAAATAAACATTAATTTAACAACTCTTATCTAAACATTCTTTCTCTACTTCTTTTTTCTTTCTTTCAAACTTCTGCTTGTAACTATCATAATAAAGAGAAAAGTGAAAAGTAGTATGTCATTGCCAGAAATCAGGCTAATCACAGAACCAACTAAACTTGCAATTATAATTAACTTAAAACATTTTTGCCCTGTTTTGAGTTCTTCTTTTGTGATTTTTGCTAAAAAGTTCCCAAAAGGAATCCCAAGAACAAGAAAAACTATTCCAACAGGGATCTTAATCATCTCTTGCATAATTCTTATTAGATTTTACTTTTTAAATAATATTCTATTGACAAGCTTTTTATATCACCCTATTTTCTCTTGATCATGCACAAAAAATATTTGATAGTTGCAAGCAAGCTGGACAAAGCAGGAATAAACATCACAACCCAGCTTAGCCAGTTTGGAGAATTTAAGTTTTATTTAGTTGATAAGGAAATAATTTATACAGAAAATCTTGACCTTGAGAAAATAAACTCTTATGATTTTGTTATTTTCGCTTCCAGGCATAAATCAGAAAGCAATGAAAAAACCATTTCTGTGCATGCACCTGGAAACTGGCGTTCTGCAGATCTCGGAGGCGAGCCAGGAAAAGTCTGCAAAAGTTCTGCGTTATTTTCAAAGCAGATATTTGAAAAACTTAGCAAAAATGCAGGACAATATCACTTAAACAACTATAAAATAACAATGGAAGCAACTCACCATGGACCACTGATTGATAAGCCATGTATTTTTATAGAGATTGGCTCAACAGAAAATGAGTGGACAGACAGAAGAGCTGCGTTTGTGGTAGCAAAAACAATCTCGGAAGCGATAACTGAATTCAAGGAAAACCCTTACAATGAAGTTGCTGTTGCAATCGGAGGTCCTCACTATTGCCCTAATTTTAATAAAATTCAATTAAATTCTAATGTTGCAATTTCCCATATTATTCCTTCTTATGCAGTGCCAATTACAGAAGAAATGATTAAAGAAGCAATAGACAAAACCCCGGAAGAAGTTGATTTTATCCTTCTTGATTGGAAGGGTCTTGGGAAAGCAGATAAAAAACAAGAACTTCTTAAAATACTTGATAGATTTTACATCCCTAAAAAGAAAACAAGTGAGATAAAGAAGTAACTACTCTTTTAGTTCCCACAAACTCAAACTTTCAAAGAATAATTTCTTTTCAGCAATCTTCTTAGATTTATAGCCAAGACTCTCAAAGTCAATTTTTTCAGCCAAGGAACTTGTTATCAAAAAAATTCCTCCGTCTTTTTCAAGATAGTTTTTAGCTTGTTTTAGAAATTCTTTAGTTACTTCATTCCCTCTTTTTCCTCCAGTTGTTGCAGTTCTGGAACTTTTAGGTTCTTTTTTATCTCTAGGCAAATAAGGCGGGTTAAAAACAATAATGTCAAACGTTTGTTTTGGTATTTTATTAAACAAGTCTGATTGTATGCACTTAAAACCAAGATTTATGCAATGTTCAACAGATTTATGGTTGATATCTATGCCTAAAATGTTTTCTTTTCTTATTCCTGCTTTTGAAGCTGTTTCAAGCTGGATTCCAGATCCAACACCAATTTCAAGAAATTTAAGGTTAGGATTTTTTCTCGTTAGAATTGAAAGAACTTTTTCAAGGTAATATGACATTAAATAAGAATCTTCTGCAGGTTGGTAAATCTCTTGCATTTTAATAAAAAAACGCCCAGTGCAGGAATCGAACCTGCGTACCCCGAAGGGTCCAGATTAGCAATCTGGTGCAATACCACTATGCGAACTGGGCCTGATAAGAATAAAATTACTTAAGAAGTTTTAAAGGTTTTCTCTTTCAATAATCTTATACTTCCTGTTAAATCTTCTTTCTTTTACCAGAGAAATAGAACCTTCAATAATCAGTCCTGCCCCTGCAAGAAACCAAAACCAGTCAGAAGAAAAATTAGTATAACCAAAAATTTTAATTAAAGTTCCAAAAACTATTAAGATACCAACTATGATAAATCCTTCATATCTTAGAATTCTTTTAAAACTTTTCATTTGATTCTTAACCAAAAATAGCGGGAGTGGGATTTGAACCGCACGATCTCTGGGTTATGGGCCCAGCGAGGACTCCAGACTCCTCCATCCCGCTTTAATAATTTCTGTAATAAAAACTAATGAAATTTGCTTATAAAGTTTTCTTATACTCTCATTTCACTAGAATATATTAACAAATCTTTAAAAATGAATCTTTGTTTTTTTATTGATGGAAATAAAATCAGGAACTTCCAAAACACTTCTTTTAGGCATTGACGATGCAGGTCGCGGGCCTGTGATTGGTCCGATGGTTTTAGCAGGATGTCTTATTGATCCTAAAACAGGAGATGAATTTAAAAAAGTTGGCGTGAGAGATAGCAAACAACTAACACAAAAAAGACGCGAGTTTCTTGAAGGCATAATAAAAGAAAAATCAAAAGCTTTTGAAGTTGTTGTCCTAAATCCTGAAGAGATAGATAAGAAGAACAGCGAAGGCTTAAAACTAAATGAATTGGAAGGATTGGCTGCTGTAAAGATAATCAATAAAATAAATGACGGAAAAGAGAAGATAAAGATAGTAATAGACTGCCCTTCTCCAAACAGGACCAAATGGAGAAACTTTTTGATTATGAAAATAGAAAATCTTTCAAATCTGGAAATCTCTTGCGAGCATAAAGCAGATAGAAATCATGTTGTTGTAGGGGCTGCTTCTATCTTGGCAAAAAGTGAGCGTGAGAGGCAGATGAATAAATTAAAGGAGATGTATGGAAAGGACATGGGTTCAGGCTACACTTCTGACCCTACGACTAAGAAATTCCTTGAAAAAAATATAAAAAATCACAATAACAAAGGAATATTCAGAAAAACTTGGAGCACGTGGAAAAAGGCAGCTCACAAATCCAAGCAGAAAAAGTTGTTTGAATAATATCATATAAATTCTTATAAACCCTAAATTTTTTGAGGGATTATGTCACCAATAATTGAAGTAGATAAAGAAACTATGAACAAACTTAATCCTGCTAAATATGTTTGTAGAGTTGATTTAGAGAAATTTGCCAGTCAAATAGCAGAATTAGACAGAAGTAATTGGATTGTTGTTCCATATGAATTTACAGACGGAGAATATTCTCTTGAGATGAATCCTGCAAGAATCTCTTATTGTCCTGCTGTTAAGAAAGTTGCAAAAGAACTTAATAAGGACAGTAGCATTAATATTAACTATAAAGATACCTCAGAAGATTCTCTTGGCAGGGGATTTGTAGGGAATAATACTTGGGCAGAATCTTTAATGCTTTGCCAATTTTTAGGAATTAAAACTCCGAATCTGAAAGAAGAGGTTGATTATTTACATTTACTCTATCTTGGTTCTAAAAATAAAATAAAGATTTATGATGTTTCAGGAAAGCAGATTAATTCTAAATTATGCAAGAAACTTTTAATGGATTCTATTGGAATTCAATCTCCTTGGAGAGCAAATTGGATTGATGCGGATTACAAAAAAAATGAAAAAAATTTAAGAGTTAATTCAGATTACATCTTTAATAAAAAAGGAATAATAACTAGTTATACATCAGAAGTTCTTGATGAAAATACTCTAATGAAAAATCCTAGGATTTCTCTGAAGAATTGGTTAGAAGATTCAACAAAACAAGGGCTTCCAAAGAATAACGTAAAGTCAGGAGATTTAGGCTACTGGTGTCCAAGAGGTGACAATTATTCTGTTGCGAGGTTCAATGCTGGTCCCATTTATGTTGAGTTGGACTGTCACAGGTCTCCGTTTAGCAAGTACGCAGGTCTTGGAGTGAAAGCAGCTAAGCTAAGAGAATAATCTAACTCCTTTTAAAGATTAAACTATAATCTTTGATTATAAATCTTTAAAAATCTCTTTGCGTTTAATTTTTCATGTATATTAAAAAACTGGTAATGAAAGGTTTCAAAAGCTTTCCAAAAAAAACAGAGATTCCTTTCATGCTTGGGATAAACGTAATTCTTGGACCTAATGGCAGCGGCAAATCAAATATCTCAGATGCAATATGTTTTGTTCTCGGTAGGCTCAGCTTTAAATCAATGCGTGTTGCAAAAGCCGGAAATTTAATTTTTATGGGAACAAAGGCAGCAGGCCCCTCAAAAGAAGCAAGTGTTGAACTTGTTTTTGACAACTCTAACAGAGAATTTTCCATAGAAAAAGATGAGGTTTCAATAAAAAGGATTGTAAGAAAAAACGGACAAGGCATCTACAAAATAAACGAAGAAACAAAGACACGGCAGGAAGTTTTGGCATTGCTGGCTCAGGCAGGGATAGATCCTCAGGGATTTAATATTGTTCTCCAGGGAGAAATCCAAAATTTCGTAAGAATGCATTCAGAGGAAAGAAGAAAAGTAATTGAGGAGGTTTCAGGGATATCTATCTATGAATCAAGAAAGGAAAAATCACAAAGAGAACTGGACAAAACAGAAGAAAAGCTGAAGTCAGTTCATTCAGTTCTAAGAGAAAGAACTTCTTATCTTAATAATCTTGAAAAAGAAAGACAGCAGGCTCTGAAGTACAAAAAAATGAAAGAAGAGGTACAAAGATTAAAAGCAAGCATAATTTACTATGACCTTAACAAAAAAAAGAAAGAATCTGAATCAATTGAAAAAAATATACAAAATAAGACTTCTGGGTTTGAAAAAACAAAGAAATTCCTAACAAATATTGAAACAGAAATAAAAAACCTCAAGACAAAAACTGATAAAATAAATTCACAAATTCAGAGTTCTACAGGTATTGAGCAGGAAAAACTAAATCAGGAAATTGCTAATATCCGGGCAGAACTTTCAGGAATAAATGTAAAGCTTGAAAATCAGGAATCCAAACATACTAATTTGTTAAAGCAAAAAGAAGAACTCCAGGAATCAATAAAAGAAGCAGAAAAATCTATTCTTGAATTGCAAAAAGAGAAGGGGGTTCTAACAGATGAAAAAAAAGCAAGAGAAGTGGAAGAAAAAAAGAGAGTTCTAGAACAACTTGATGAACAGCGTAAAAAGTTTTATATGGCTAAGTCTGACCTTTTATCTTTAAAAGAAAGAATTCAAGATAAGGATACGACTCTTAAAAACTACAATAATGAGGCTGATTCTCTTATTAGACAGTCAGAAGCAATCTCACTGGAGATTTTTGATCCAAAATCAAACCAGCAAAGACTTGACAAACTCAAGACTTTTTTTTCTGAGAAAAAAGAGGCTTTAAGCAGGCTTTTAAAAAGAGAAATTGAACTTGAAAAAATTACATCAGTTAATGAATCAGAAATAGAAAATCATAGGAAAATTCTCGGGAAAGTTTCAAAGCTTGACATATGCCCTGTCTGTAAAAGTAAGATAACGCCAGAACATCTAAAGGAAATAAAAGATGAATTTTTGCCAAAGATAAAAAAACTTGAGAGAGAGATAGAAGATTCTGACAGAGAGTTAAAAACAATTTATCAGAAAAAGGAAATACTTTCTAAAGATGTTGAACAACTAATTGAAAAGATATCCAGAACAGAGTCGGATATAAGTAGAATAGAAAACATAAATGGAAAAAAGTTACAGATAAAAAGTCTTAATGAAAAATCAGAGAAACTTAAACAGGAATTACTCCAACTAATTAAAAAAAGAAAAAAGCTTGAGCAGATTATTGAAGCTAACCCAAATATTGAGCAAAAGTATGAGACTTTAAAGATTGAGATTCAGGAGATTTCTCTAAGAACCAAGAAAAATTTAAGTTCAGAAGTTGATTTCAAGGAAAGAGAGCTTGAAAGACTGAAGATCTCCCTGAAACAGTCTGTTAGGGATGATTCTGATGTAAAAGAAGAGATAAGCTCTCTGAAAAAGATTATAGGAGAGAATGAAAAAATCCTCTCAGAAAAAAGACAGCAGGAAGAACGACTCAGCCAAAAATTTAGGAAATTTATCGCAGAAAGAGATGCTATTTATTCTCAGATAAGAAAAAAAGAATCAGAAATCTTGGAGCAGCAGCATAAGATTCGCGTGATAGAAGATGAAATCAATGAGTTAAAAATAGAAAGAGCAAGAGTTAATGCTGAAATGGAAAACCTTGAGACAGAGATGCTTGAGTTTGATGTTGTTAAGGAGAAGCTAATCAGGCCAAAAGCAGGCAAAGAATCTCTATCTAACAGGCTTGCTAGAGTCCAGGAAATCCTTTCCAGAATAGGGAGTGTGAATCTTCGTTCTCTGGAAGTTTATGATTCCATAAAAAGAGAGTATGATTCTATAAAAGAGAAAGCAGAAATTATCTCCAAAGAAAAAGAAGGAATCTTAAAAGTAATCCAGGAAATTGACACAAAGAAAAAAAGAACATTTCTTAAAACACTAAAAATTCTGAACGAGCTTTTCTCAAGGAATTTTTCACAATTGAGTATTAAAGGGCATGTCTTTCTTGAGCTTGAAAATCCGAAAAATCCTTTTGAACTAGGCTCCGGCGTTCAGATAATAGTTAAAACAGGCCATGGCAAATACTTTGATGTGAAATCTCTTTCAGGCGGTGAGCAAACGCTTGTAGCTCTCTCATTGATTTTTGCAATTCAGGAATACAGTCCTTATTATTTCTATCTTCTTGATGAGATTGATGCAGCTCTTGACAAGAAAAACTCAGAGCGGCTTGCAGGACTTCTGAACAAATACATGCAAAAAGGCCAGTATATAGTTATTACACACAACGATGAAGTTATATCAAGAGCAACAAGTCTTTATGGGATAAGCATGCATGACGGAATTAGTAAGATAGTAAGCTTGAAGGTTTAATTCTCTAGCAGTTCTTAAATTATTTAAATTCCAATATCTTTAGTTTGTTATGGACAAAGCAGGACTTCTTCAAAAATTAAAGAAAATGGGTTTTTCAAAGAAAATTATAAATGCTTTTTCTGATGTAAATAGAGGGGATTTTGTTCCAGAGGAGTTTAAGAACCAGGCATATGATGATACTGCTCTTCCAATCGGGCAGGGACAGACAATTTCCCAGCCTTATACAATTGCTGTGATGCTTTCTGAGCTTAATTTAAAGTCAGGGCAAAATGTTCTAGAAATTGGCTCTGGTTCAGGCTATGTTCTGGCTTTGATTTCAAAAATTATCGGAAAAAAAGGAAGGGTCTTTGGCTTGGAAGTGGTCAAGGATTTAGCAAAAAAATCAAGAGAATCTTTAGCATCAGGAAACCATAGGAATGTTGAAATTCATGCCATAAACGGATTTAACGGCTTTCCTGAAAAAGCACCTTTTGACAGGATTCTAATAAGTGCTGCTGTTCGTGAAATTCCAAAGCCTCTTTTAGAACAATTAAAAGATAATGGAATCCTTGTAGCCCCAATAGGTCCAAGATTTCAGCAAGATGTTGTGGTAATTCAGAAGCAAGGAAAAGAATTCACCACAAAAAGCAAGATACCTGGATTTATCTTTGTGCCTTTTGTTGATAGTGGGGAGGGTTGATTTCTATTTTATACTCGGATTAATTACTTTAAATTCCTTTATATTTTTACTATGAATTTTATATGTTTTTAGGAATAGATAAGCACCTCCATTTGAATCTGGCTCCTGAATAGTATAATTTAGTTCAACACCATGTTCAAAACCATTATTTTTGTAACAAATCCTATGAATAAACCCGCAATATAAATCTCCTTGCTTATTGGGTGAACTAGATTCTCCAGAATATTTCCCAGTTCTTCTAAATAAAAGAATCTTACCAACTTTGGCCTCATCCAATAACCTTTTTTCTAATTCTTCTTGTTCTTTTGATTCTCTATCAATTTCCATTTTTCTTTCTCCTCTTTATCCTTATTTTTGATTATGAAAGCGAAAGTTAAAAATAAAAAAATAAAAACAAAAATTAAAATTAGTAGTAACTTTCGCTGAATTCTTCAGTTTTTTCTGGTTTCTTTCCGAGCAAGACAATCAATACAACTAGCAATACAATAAAGATTATTGCCAGAACAATTGTCAAGACAACGATTGGACTTGTAACTTCTCTTCCTTTAACAGTTTCTGTGAAGCTTACTGTGTCAATGAGATTTCCATCCATGCTGAATACACTTATAGAATAAGTATATGTCCCAGCAGTATTGGATTCAGCATCTATAATCACAGTCTTACTTGATCCTGCAGTAACTGAAACAAGAGTTTCAGATACACTTACAGATACATCATCTGTTGACTGAGGAACAAGCCTGTAAACCACAATTTTGTTTGTAGGGTTCACAATAAGAAGCTTTCCGTCAGAAACAATGAAGTTTCCATTAGGGAAAGAGTTCTTTGTGACAAGCTGAACAGCCTTACTTGAAACAGTGTCGTCATTTTCTACTTCAACTTCAAGAGCATATATACCTGGTTCAACATCATAGGGCATTTGAAGGAAGATTCTTCCTGTTATAGTATCTCTTTCATCTTCAAAGCACTTTCTTGTAATGTTAATACCCAAGTTCTCTTCAGATTCCATTTCTTCATCACATCTAAGGGAGACAATATCTCCGAAGAAAGATGTTCTTTCAATTCCTAAAGCAGAAACTTTTGCTGTTACAAACAAATCATCAATGTCATTGTAACCAAGGTTCTTCAGAACAATGTCAACTGGGATAAGTTCTCCAGCACTAACTTTCTGAGGAACTTCTACAGACAAGATTTTCACACTGTATGGTTCTCTCTGAACTCTCAGAGATTTTTCAAAAGTGTCTTTCAATCCGTCTCCAGAAATCTTTATGTTAAGCTCTGCATAGCCGCTAATGGAGTCTTTAAGGTCAAAAGGAACCTCAAGAGCAAGTGTCTTGTGGTATCTGTTTCCTGCTTCAACATCAAAAGAAGATGTCTCTGCATCTACGTCCTTTTTGTTACCTTCAAGCTCTATTTCCACTGTAATATCTTGCGCATTAACAACTGCGTCAAATTCAACTCTTACAAAAATTGTCTCTCCAACAACTATTGAAGGGTTGTCATCAGCATCAATTCCGTTAACTTCAATAGTAAGTGTGGAATCGTTTGCAATTTCATTAGTAGCGCTTACAGTGCTAGCTATAAGAAATACGCTCACAAGTGCCACGAAAAAAACCAAAAGTTTTTTCATGTTCATTTTTTTCTTTTGTAATTTATTTTTTAATTGAAGACTAGGTCTTCTTGTAATTATCTTATTAAAGCCCCTTATAAACTTTATTGTGATAACATAAAAGGTTCATTGTACAGTACTAACTGTTAGTAACATTTAGTTAATTCCTTAATAATCCTTAAAAAATTCCCCACCGAAATAAATTTTCTAAAATCCAATCAGATCAATCTTTGTGTTAGTGCTTGTGAAATTTCTTGCTGCAATTGCTTTAACCCCTGATTCTTCTGCAACACTTATTGCGGTCTTTGTTGCTGTTCCATCAATGATTATTATAAATGGTTTTTCACTTGATCTTTTTAATGTAATTGTGATAGCTCTTGAAGAAATTCTCTTTACTTCTTCCAAATTATTGTTTAGAAATAATGCCTTTCCTTTTCCTTTGTTTTTTTCTGCGATTTCTTTTATTTTTGATTTGGTTTCTTCATTAATGGATGTAGGAGAACCAGAACTTTTAGCTGTTCTGGCTCTTGTTTCCCTTTTGTATCCATTTCTTTTCTTTTCATACTTGCTTCTTTCAAGAAATTCATCCACAGGAATTTTCTTCCTCAATGTCTGAAGAACTTCTTTTCCTGAAAGCTCTTCAACTTCTTTGCCATCAGGGGCAACGCAAATATTCTTTATCTTAGCATTGTCAAGCACATTCTGAATAATTAATTTTCCACCCCTGTCTCCATCAACAAAAAGAGTTATTTCCTTTTCCTCAGACAAATCCTTAATGCTGTCAGGCAGCTTGGTTCCGTTCATAGATATTACGTTTTTCACGCCTGTTCTTAAAAGGTTTAGAACATCAGCACGACCTTCAACAACAACTATTTCTTTTTCAGAAATGTCCCCACAAGGGAGTTTTTCTTTTCCATATTCTTTAACATCTGCAGTTCTTGCAGATTCTTTTACTGTTTTTGAAATCTCTCTTGAGTCAGTCCTGCTTCCGAAATCTGCCATGAGTTTCTTAGCTCTTTCAATAATATAGTCTCTTTTGCTGCCACGGACATCTTCAATCCTTTCAACCTCAACCTGAGCATCGCAAGGACCAATCTTCTCTATAGTTTCAACTGCAGCAGCGATTAAAGTAGTTTCTGACTGGTCAAGGGCTGTTGGTATCCTGATCTCGC
>Ga0315537_1004099_pt1 | contig 10694 bp, 6 predicted proteins | sample SalMarSW160270MG_FD_203091 | JGI IMG/M metagenome (GOLD analysis project Ga0315537, IMG submission 203091) | Salt marsh sediment microbial communities from the Plum Island Ecosystem LTER, Massachusetts, United States - Salt Marsh Sediment SW1602-70 ... | reverse complement strand
TAAATGTAATTGGACACTTGGTGAAAACAAACCCAATTCAAACCCAATCAAAGCCTGTCCTGAGCGCAGTCGAATGGGCCAATCTCCAAAACGCCAAAATGGACGTAAGCTTATATGTTATAGAGGATTACAGAAAAAAAGATGATTTCGCAGTCCGAAAAAACAAACCCAATTCAAACCCAATTTCCGAAAAGCCCGAAATGAGCGCAAACGCTTTCTCGCAAAAGGATTATGAAAATGAAACCGCCTTCAGGCCCCAAAAAAACAAACCCAAACAAAGCCAATTTCAAGCGGGGCACTTACTCATTGATAGGATGAAGCCCAAAATGAGCGCAAACTCACTTTTAGCAAAGGATTATAAAAATGAAACCACCTTCAGACTCCAAAAAAACAAACCCAATTCAAACCCAAACAAAGCCTGTCCTGAGCGCAGTCGAATGGGCCAATTTCAAACGGCGTACTTACTCATTGATAGTATGAAGCCCAAATTATTCCCGAGAAAATCGGGACTGCGAAGGACGAAACCCCCACCTTACCGGCTGTTACGGCCGGAGTTCTGTTTTGGAGAATCACATATATTGTTTCTGAGCTGTATTAACCGTCATTTAGCTCGGGGCAGAGCATTAGTTTGGCCAATATTTCTTTCGCATCTGCAGATGTTATTGGATAGACTTTTCCTCCTGTTTGTATATATTTTGTGCAAAGGTTTTTCCATTGCTGTTCATGTCTTTCATAGTAGTTTCTTTTATATCCAGGCTGCTGCAGCAGAGACTGTACTTCATCCAGGTCCCAGTATGTTATCATTATATTCTTATCTCTAAGCAGAAAGTTGACGTTTACTGTCTTGTTATTTATTTTCAAAATCCCGGTCACTTCAAAATCATCTATATTTCTGCTTTTAAGATATCTGTAAATTATCTCCTTTCCATCGTTTTCATTCGCCATATTTATTTGCTTTCGAGAATCTCTTAACTGTTTGATTCTCTCTCTGCGGGCCATCAACTTTTCTTCGTAACTATTCTTCGTCTGGTCAGGCGACTCAGAGTGTTTACGGCTAACATTGCCAGGCCGGTTATGAACACTATGAACAACCATAACAGGAGCACAGCAGGTACGGTAACAAGCCCGATAACCGGTGTCAGCAACCAAACCAGAATGTTTATAACTAAAAGCATAAGGAGAGTAACCGGCGTTCTCATGAATTAAACCAGAAGGATTTTTATGGCTAAAAGCGTAAGGAGAGTAACGGAAATCCCTATCGACTAAACCAGAAGGATTTTTATGGCTAAAAGCATAAGGTGAGTAGCGAAGATCGCCGGAAACCAAACCAGAACGTTTATGACTAAAGGCATAAGGAGACCAACGAGTACGATAACGGAAAGAACCATAACCATAATCGTAAATGTATGCTTTAGTTACACCAGGGGCAATCGTTAAAATTACTATGGCAAACAGCGAAATCCTTTTCATTTTGTTCTCCTTTCATTTTGAAAATATTTTCACACTTTTTCTGCATCACCTCCTCTATGGATAAGATTGTCAAATACAGTTATGGCTAAAGACAAATTACATTCATTTTCGGGTTACTCCTATTTGGGCCGGGAACTTGTGCCCTGGAGCACGGATAAGTGGGAGATTCGGGGAGAAGCTCGTCCGAAAGGAAGCCTTGCGGCCTGCAGCTGCAGACCTTCGGCTCTGAAAAAATTGGGACTCCATTCCCTCACACCGCTTTTCTCCATAAAAACGGACATATAAATCCTCTTGAACATACAGAGCAACAACTCAATGTATTTCTTACGGGCAGGAAGACTTCAAAGGAATTACGGTCTGCTCCCCGCCTTTTCATACCCTCCGGTACGTGTTGCTCCGTCCGATAAAATACTTGATAACTTCGGATAAGTCAAAGGTTTTTTTATTTTTTTGGAAATATTTGTAGTTTTTTGCCTCAACGTTAGGAACTGTGGATACTTACGCTGATTTTTCAATTGGAAAAAGATACAGTTATGAATGTGTCCTGTTGAAAGTCACACAGGTTTTAATCTGAGCTCGCTATAACTGCGTAAAGACTTTTTGAATTTTGACGGGAAAGAGATTCTTCACTTCCCCGTTCGACTACCCCTTCGGCTTCGCTCAGGGCTTCGGCTAATTCAGGGCTAAAGGCTGTGCTTCGTTCAGAGTGACAACTTTTACACGTTTTTAACAGAGCATTATGAATGGTATTTCTTTAAGGGAAAACACCGGCATCGTCAACTTCATTGCGAGTCCGTCTAAGGTCCACCTACTGTTATGAAACACGATAAATGCGTGTTGGTTACTGATAGCTGCTCGGAGCCATCCCCAAGCTCATCGCGATCCCCGCTTTCTCGGGGACAAGCTTTTCGGGACTCGCTTGAGGCTGCCACCCATCAAATTAGATGCGGAAACGCACGCTTCTAACAGGCGTGTTATAGAATACTGCGGCCCAAGCAATATTTCGGCTGAGTGACAATAAATGTATGCAATATAGCTTACTGTGAAAGTAAGTGGTTATTGATATAGCTTTTTTGTTTTATGTTTTGTGTTTGGTCTTCTTTAGTGAGCGTTACTTTTTGGTCTTGGTTCTTGGCACATCGGGGACGTTTGTTTTTGGGAGCCATTTTGTGAGCTGCTTTTTTATGGGGTTGTACTTGGGATTATCAGCGAGATTGTTCCACTCCAGCTCGTCGTTGCGGTGGTCGTAGAGCTCTTCGGTGCCGTCACTGTAACGGATGTATCGGAAGCGTTCGAAACGTAAGGAATGGTTATTTCGTCCGTGCGTTGTCAGGGCCGGACGGTCCCATTTTGCGCTGGGATTCTTCAATAGAGGTAAAAAGCTTCTGCCTTCGAGTTCACTTTTCGCAGTTAAGCCGCAGAGCTCTATGAGCGTCGGATAGATATCAAGCATAGTGACGGGTCGTGAGCAGCGTTGGCCGGGTTTAGTAACTCCGGGTGCGACAACCATCAGGACGTTATGCGTCGCTTCTTCCCAAAGTGAGAATTTGCGCCAATGCAGCTTTTCGCCCAGGTGCCAGCCGTGGTCGCTCCAGAGGATAATAATAGTGTTGTCGGCATAAAGACTTTTATCGAAGGCATCGATTACGCGGCCCACGCAGGTGTCAACAAAGCTGATGGAAGCCAGATAGCCCTGGACGGCTTTGCGCCACTGTTTGTACTCGATGACCTTTTTATGGTCTTTCCCGGGATTGGCCATTTTTCTGCCAATCGGGGGGACATCATCAAGGTCGTTTTCGTTGACATTCGGCAAAGTTACCTTGTCGGGGGGATACATATCGAAATATTTGGTCGGTACGTACCAGGGCAAATGGGGGCGGAAGAAACCGCAGCCGAGGAAAAACGGTTTGTCATGCCGTTTTTGCAACTGCTTTATGGCCCAGTCAGCGACCTGCGAGTCGCCCATCTCGCTATCGGGCACGTCCACCGGACCCCAGTCGAAGTGCGCGGTTTTGGGGATGCCGTTGAGCGGCCGGTTGGGGGGCATCGGGTCGTCCGGTTTGTTCTTCTGCTGGGACGGGAAATAGTCCTGCCACGAGGGCGGGTCGGGGAAGCCTCCGTGATATATCTTGCCGCCGCCGACGGCGCTGTAGCCGTGAGCCATAAAGTGCTGCGGAATTGTGACGGCGTTACTGAGGGCCGGTGATTTTCGCCAGGGCTGGGGATTGTGATAAACGCCGGAGGTTGACGGCAGAATCCCCGTCATGAGACTGGCCCGTGAAGGATTGCAGGCCGGGGCTGAGCAGTGGGCATTTATAAAGAGCACACCTCTTTGCGCGAGGTGGTCGAGGTTCGGGGTCTTTACGTCGGGATGCCCGCCCAGGCAACCGATCCAGTCGTTGAGGTCGTCAATAGCAATGAACAGCACATTGGGTTTGTTTTTTGACTTAGCTGAAAAAGCAATATGCGGCAGGGTAAGTGCCGCTGCACTCGCTGCTGTTAGTTGTAGAAAGTCTCTGCGATTCATAGCTCCAGATATTTGATTCATTTTGTTATGCCTCCTGTTAGCTGTTTGCTTTTTAGAAGTTACCTTTTCCCACGGATACTATTGTATTAGAAAATTTTGCAGTAAAAGACATTCGGGAGTTTAATAAGTAACATACGGGCTGTCAAGCTTTAGAAGTAGTTCATTTATTCTGGGACATTTTTTTTAGGTGTTCTTCGATGTTTGCAAGCCTAGTGCTAATCTGCAGTATGGTTAAGGTTCTTGATGTGGAGTAGTGCAAGAACGTAAGGAGAAGAGCGATTATAACCAGTACTATCAATACCGTATCTGAGCGGCGTATGAACCAGAATTCGTTGCTGGTAAAAACGCCCCCGATTTTGTTTTCCAACACAAAGACCTTCAAATTGTGCAAGACCAAAGCGGACAGGATTGTAATCAGCCAGCCTATTGCCGCAATCCACTTGAGCTTTCTAAGCCGGGTTTTATGTTTTTCGATGATTTTCCCCGCCGAATTGGTGTTTGCACCGGCCGCTCCGGCGGAATCCTTGTCCAGTTGTTTGAGGAGCTCTTCTTTTAATTCATTTTCTTTAGCCATTTTTATTTCTCCATTTCTTTTTTAAGTGCAAGTTTTGCATAATGGATGCGTGATTTAACAGTACCTAACCTGCAATTAATTACGTGTGAGATTTGTTCATACGACATTTGTTCAAGAAAACGCAGCATTAGCACCTCTCTATATTCGGGTAATAATTCTTTTAGACATCTATGGACTTTTGCTGCATCTTCGGAGGAAAAAACGTCATTTTCAGTATTATTTGGAACTGCGATATTCTGATCAAGCTCGCACAAATTCTTTTTTCTCCTGAACTGCTGATACACCTTGTTACGTGCGATACGGTACAGCCAGGTTGAAAATGCGTCGATTTTCTTGAGACTGTGTATGCGTCTGATAACGGTTAGCCAGGTATCTTGAAAGATGTCTTCTACCATTTCGGGATTTGCTGATAAACGGCTTACAAAGTAGCGCAGCGGTGCCTGGTATCGTTCGATAAGTTCGGCAAGAGCATCCTTATCACCAATCTGACAACGGAGTATCAGCACTTGTTCTATTAGCTTGTCACTTGAGCTCATATGTTACTCTCACCGTATAAAGATGCGCTGCAAGTTGATAAGTTCACGAGTTTACCAATTTTCCGGGTTTCTGTTTAAAAAATCTACCATTTCCTGGGCGGCGAAAGAAAACTTAACGAATGGCCCGCTAAATGCTGGATTTGAGGTGCTAAAAAGACTTGCGAAAACAGACAATGGCTGTTAGGCTATCGGCCTCGTTTTGTCAGTAGATATATTGTAATGGTTTGATTACGGGAAATTCGTGATGAGTGTAACTAAAAAGAATCCGGGCCTGTCAGAACTTGATGAGCTTTGTATTCAAACGATTCGGTTTCTGTCCATGGAGGCTGTACAGAAGGCAAATTCGGGGCATCCGGGTATGCCGATGGGAATGGCGCCGGCGGCGTATGTGCTCTGGACCAAATATATGAAGCATAATCCGGCTAATCCTAAATGGCACAATCGGGACCGTTTTGTTCTTTCGGCCGGGCACGGATGCGTGCTGCTTTATTCCCTGCTGCACCTTACCGGTTATAATTTAAGCCTTGATGAGCTGAAGAATTTCCGGCAGTGGGGCAGTAAGACGCCGGGACATCCGGAATACGACCCGGAACTCGGTGTCGAGGTTACGACCGGGCCGTTGGGGCAGGGGATATCTAATGCAGTTGGGATGGCAATAGCGCAGAAATATTTGGCTAACTATTTCAATAGGGAAAACTTTCCCGTTATCGATTACAAAATATATGTCATTGCCAGCGACGGCGATTTGCAGGAGGGTGTGGCATCAGAGGCCAGCTCCTTAGCGGGACATCTGGGGCTGGATAATCTTATTGTTGTTTATGATGACAACCATATCAGTATAGACGGCAATACAGACTTGTCGTTTACGGAAGACAGGGCCAAACGTTATGAAGCGTACGGGTGGAACGTGCAAACAGTCAAGGGCGACGGCAATGATATGGCAGCTTTCGAGAAGGCGTTGGAAAATGCGGAGGGAGAAAAACAAAGGCCGACGTTGATAAAACTGCGGACGCATATCGCTTACGGCAGTCCCAATAAGCAGGATACGGCTGGTGCGCATGGCGCTCCTTTGGGCGATGATGAAATCAAGCTGATTAAGGAAAATTTCGGTTGGGACCCTGAAAAGAGCTTCCATATTCCCGAAGAAGTGTCGGATTATATGCGAGAGGTTGCAGCGAAAGGGGCAGAGGTGGAGAAGGCCTGGGACGAGATGTTCGAGGATTATAGTAAGAAATATCCGGATTTAGCAAAGCAGTTCCGTGATGCGGCAGCGGGGAGGGTGGGCGTTAATCTTGATGAGATTCTGCCGAAATTCGAGGCGGGCAGCTCTATTGCGACGCGCAAGGCCTCTAAGAAAATTTTGGATGCGCTGATGCCGAAGCTGCCGCTGGTTATGGGCGGCTCGGCGGATTTGACGCCGTCGAATCTTACGCTATTTGCGGGCGGGAAAGATTTTCAGAAAGATGTGCGCGACGGCAGGTATTTACGCTTCGGGATTAGAGAGCACGCGATGGGTGCGATAATGAACGGGATTTCCGTAAGCGGGCTGGCCAGGGCGTACGGCGGAACATTCCTTGTCTTTTCTGATTATATGCGCGGTGCGATTCGTGTTGCGGCGCTTTCGAAATATCCGACAATATTTGTCTTCACGCACGATAGTATCGGCGTTGGTGAGGACGGGCCGACCCATCAGCCGGTCGAACATACGGCAGCCCTGCGGGCGATACCCAACCTGTTGGTGTTCAGACCGGCTGATGCGAACGAAACAGCACAGGCGTGGAAGTATGCATTAGAGCATCGAGATGGGCCGGTGGCTTTGCTATTGACTAGGCAGGGATTGACCGTTTTAGACCAGGATAAATATAATTCCGCAGAAAACGTTAATAAAGGCGCTTATGTGCTGGTCAGCGCTGATAAACCTGATGTATTACTTTTAGCCAGCGGTTCGGAGGTTGGTGTTGCATTGGAAGCGGCGGGGAAATTAGCTGCTGAAAATATTACCGCGCAGGTGGTAAGTATGCCGTGCTGGGAGCTGTTTGAAGAGCAGAGTCAAGAGTATAAGGATTCTGTTATTCCGCCCCTTGTTAAGGCAAGGGTCGGTATTGAAGCCGGAGTTGAGTTAGGATGGAGTAAATGGCTGGGCGATAATGGTATTTTCATTGGGATGTCGTCATTCGGTGCATCTGCGCCTGCCAAGATTTGCTTTGAGAAGTTTGGCATTACAGTGGAAAATGTCATAAAGGCAGCGAAGAAAACTATTGAGAAAAAGTGAGCTAAAGTGCCTAAAGTATAAAGTGCCTAAAGTTAAAAAGGAATAAATAATGAATAATCAACAAGGAATATTGAATATCGAACTAATCTATTTTCCTTGTTCGGTATTGGATATTCTTTTTTATAACTTTAGTTCACTTTAGGCACTTTCTAATTTCCTACGCCTATGGAACTTGGGCGGGATAAAACGGTAGCAGAGATAATCTCCCGACTGAAATCGGCTAAGGCCGGTGGGGGGGTGGTTAAAGTCGAGGGGACGTGGGGGTCCTTTGCGCGCCTTTTAGCGGCTTACATATCAGAGAAAACCTCTCGGCCAATTCTGTATGTATGTCCGCATATTGACGATGCCGACAAAGCTGCTGATGATTTACATACCTTCGGAGGCGAAAGAATTGATACATTCAGTGCCTGGGAAGGTGAAGAGGACCTGGCGGACGCCACCGATGAGATTAGAGCTGAGAGATTAAAAACTGTGTCTCGTGTTTCTTGTCTCGTACCTTCTTCAAGGAAAGGTGCATTTGTTGTTGCGGCGCCGGTGCAGGCGTTTTGTCAGCCGATACCGAAGCCGGAAGCGATAGAAGCGGGCTGTCTTCGGCTGGAAGTTGAAAGAGAAGCCTCGCCGGAAGAGGTGGTTGAGTGGCTGGTTGAAAATGGGTTCGAGCGGGTGGAAAGAATTGACTTGCCGGGCCAGTTTGCACGTCGGGGGGGCATTGTTGATATTTATGCGCCCCTGGTACTCAAGACACAAGACTCCAGACCAAAGACACAAGACTCCAGACCGAAGACACAAGACTCCGGACTCAAGACCCAAGACTCCAGACCCAAGACACAAGACCATGAGCTGGCGTCAGAAGCAGAGGCGGTCAGGGTTGAGTTTTTTGGTGACAGTATAGAGAGTATCCGCGGAATCGATCTGGATACCCAGCGCTCGGGTCTGCAGATAGAAAGTATCAATATAGTTTCGGCGGTGTGCGGGACGAAAGCAGAGCAGAGAGAGCTTTTTGTAAATATCCTCCCCGAAAATACGATAATAATTTTTGAAGAGCCGGGTGAGATTGAAGAAGTAGCACAGGTGTTTTTAAGCAGGGCCGAAGATGTGGGAAGGCTGTACGGCTGGTCGGATATTTACAAGGCGGCGGAAAATTTCACGCAGCTTCATATCTGCAGGTTCGCTACAGGTCAGCCGGACGATTTCCTCAGAGTGGATATTAAAAGTGTGCAGCAGTATCAGCACAAGGCAACTTCGGTGTGGGCGGGACACAAGGCGGCACTTGAAGAATTAGTGCAGGAGGCTAAACAGGACAAGGAAGTGCTGCTTTACTGCGAGAGTTCGGCTGAGCTCAAGCGGGTAGGCGAGATTATCACAGACATTAACAAAGAAATTCCGCCAAGATTTAAACTGCTGTCAGGATTTATTCATCAGGGCTTTGTCATAAATTCGTTGAAACGAATAGTGATAAGCCATCACGAGCTGTTCGGGCAGTACGCGCTCAGGAGAAGGCGCAGGCCTGCGCGGCCAACGTCACCGGTGGATACGCTCAGCGATTTGCAGGAAGGGGACTATGTCGTTCATGCCTCCTACGGCATCGGCAAGTTTTCAGGGGTGAAAACGATACGGGAAAAAGACGGCACGAATGAGTACCTTACAATTCAATATGCGGACGGCGTTAAAATCCAGGTTTCGGTCCGTAATATTGCGCTGGTGCAGAAATATATCGGGACAAGTCCGAAACGGCCGAAGCTGAGCAAGGTCGGCTCAAAGAGATGGCAAAAGCAAAAAGAAAAAGTTACACGTTCGGTTCGAGACCTGGCCGTCGAATTGCTCGATGTTCAGGCGAAACGTCAGGCGACAGGCGGGATTGCATTCGGGGAAGATTCGAGCTGGCAGGTGGAATTTGAAGAGTCGTTTGCTTACCAGGAGACGCCGGACCAGACCACAGCCGTAGGGCAAATCAAAGCGGACATGCAGCAGGCCGTGGCGATGGACAGGCTGTTGTGCGGGGACGTGGGCTATGGCAAAACAGAGCTTGCGATGCGTGCGGCGTTTAAAGTGGTCGAGAACGGAAAGCAGATTGCTATCTTAACGCCGACAACAGTTTTGTGTGTGCAGCACGGCAGAACTTTTACTGAGCGGTTTGCAGATTTTCCTGTTTGCATCGAGGTTTTAAATCGATTTAAGACGCCGAAGCAGGCAAAAGACATAATCGCACGGACAAAGGCGGGCAGAGTTGATGTGCTGATAGGAACGCATCGGCTTTTCAGTGGCGACGTTGGGTTCAAGGATTTGGGGCTTTTGATAATCGACGAGGAGCAGCGGTTCGGGGTCGAACACAAAGAAAGGCTCAAAAAGCTGCGTGTCAACGTTGATGTTCTTACGATGACGGCTACGCCGATTCCGCGGACACTGCATATGTCGCTTCTGGGGCTGCGCGATATAAGCTCATTAGCGACGCCGCCGTTGGACAGGCGAAGTATAGTAACAACTGTCACCGCCTATAACAACGAGCTTATCAGAAAGGCAATCTACCGGGAATTGAATCGCCAGGGACAGGTTTTTTTCCTGCACAACAGGGTCAAGACGATTGAGAAAAAGGCGTGGGAAATTCAGAAACTTATCGGCGACGCAAAGGTCAGCATCGCACACGGGCAGATGGCCAAGAGCGAGCTTGAGACGGCAATGATAGAGTTTGTGACGGGCCAGACGGATGTGCTTGTCTGCACCACGATAATCGAATCGGGTCTGGATATTCCAAATGCGAATACGATTTTTATAAACGATGCGGACAGATTCGGCCTGGCGGAGTTACATCAGCTTCGAGGCAGGGTGGGCAGGTATAAACATCGGGCGTATGCTTATATGCTGTTAGCCAGGTCGCGGCCGATTACGCCGTTGGCAGCCAGGCGATTGAAAGCTATTGAAGAGTACTCGCATTTAGGGGCGGGCTTTAGAATTGCTTTGCGGGATCTGGAAATTCGGGGGGCAGGTAATATCTTAGGGGCTGAGCAGTCCGGCCATATCCAGGTGGTGGGATACCAGATGTATTGCGAGCTGTTGGCTGAGGCCGTTAGAAGATTAAAAGATGAGCCGGTCGAGCCGATACCGACGGCGGTCGTCGATTTGGGATTTGCAACATTTATACCGAAAAACTATATACCTATTAACAGGCACCGGATGGATGCCTATCGCAAAATTGCCGTTGCGAGATGTGATGAGGACCTTGAGCAGATAAAGGGCGAATTAACGGATGTCTATGGGCCGATGCCGGATGAGGTAAAGCTGCTGCTGGATTTGGCGGTGCTTCGGATAAAGGCAAGT
>Ga0315537_1004097_pt1 | contig 10695 bp, 8 predicted proteins | sample SalMarSW160270MG_FD_203091 | JGI IMG/M metagenome (GOLD analysis project Ga0315537, IMG submission 203091) | Salt marsh sediment microbial communities from the Plum Island Ecosystem LTER, Massachusetts, United States - Salt Marsh Sediment SW1602-70 ... | reverse complement strand
CTCAGGGTAAATGGTATAAAATTACCGTTAGAAATGATGGAATTTACACAATCACTTTTCAGCAATTAAAAGACTTAGGATTGGCTGAAAGTGAAATCGATGTTAACCGTATTTTCCTCTATTCCAATTCAACCGGCGGTCGGGAAATTGACAATACTCCCGGTTTGGAGGTACCGGAAAACTTAATCGAAAACTCCCGCTTAATAGATAATGAACAGGATGGACTCTTCAATTCACCGGATACAATTCTTTTTTACAGCCGTGCAACCAGTGGCGTTGATGCCACCAGTACAGGCGAACTGATCTTCCGCCGTAATGTTTACTCCTTTGACAATTATTATTGGTTATTAATCGCTGATAATCCAGGTTCACCCAAAAACATGGAGATTAGCGAAAGCTCAGCAGCTTCGCCTGATACGGTTCTTAGAAAAACTGAAACTTTAATTCGTCATGAAGCCGAATTAGTGAATTTCCTGCGTTCGGGCAAAGAATGGTACGGCAAAAAATTCAATGGCTCAGGTTCATCCGTCTCAGAAATTTTTCAATTACCACCGCTTAGCCGGGATGATCCATCTGGAACCAAATACTCCGCCGACTTAGTAGTTGTAACCCGCGGTGCTACCAATGAAGTTATGCATAATTATAAATTGTCTATTGGTAGTTCGCCAACTTCACTGCTCAGCTGGTCTGGCAGAAATTTTACGGTGACCCCAAACTCGACAAATGTATCGCTTGAACCAAATATTACCAACTTGATCAAGATCGGATACACCTCCAATGTAAGTTCGGCAATAGCTTACCTCGACTATATCGAGATAAAATTCAAGGCTCCCCTGCGACTGCTCGGTCAAAGTATTGACTTCTGGGGACCACCAGTTTCTGGAGTCGTAGAATACCAGTTAAGTGATCTAGACTTGACCGAATCCATCCTGCTGGATATTACCCAATGGAATGAGGTAAAAATCCAAAAAGCGTCAACCAGTCCAGATAATTCACTAACATTCCGTCGGCTAAATGATAAGAACAAACGCTCTCACTTCCTGATAGCAGCTGCACCTCATTTTAAGACATCCGAGCAAATCGAAGCAGTTGATAATCCCAGCTGGAATACACTGCGCAATGAAAATAATGCGGCACAGTACATCATTATAACTACTGAAGAATTCCAGAATCAAGCCAATTCACTGGCAAAAATGCATCGTGAAGAAGTTCGTGAAAAAGATCGTCTCAGCACACTCGTAGTTTTTCAGGATCAGATCTTAAGGGAATTTAACGCTGACATCGTTGATCCCCATGCAATTCGCCTGTTCCTTAAATATGCCTTAGAAAACTGGAGTACTCCCCCCGAATATGTGTTACTGCTTGGAGACGGAACCTTTGATTACCGACATATTGAATCCAATGTAGGTGATGTTGTCTTGACATATCAAGTCGAGTCTGCCAGTGGTTCGGACAATGGCTTCTATTCCTATACCGCCGATTCCCGATTTACCTATATCAACGGATCTGATCAGAAAATGGACTTAGCCATCGGGCGAATTCCAGCGCGAACTGCCGAAGAAGCTCAGGCAGTCATTGATAAAATCCGGAGTTATGTTCTGGAACCGATTTATGGTGAATGGCGCAGTAGAATTACTCTTGTCGCCGATGACCCTGAAAGACCTAATACCAATGAAAAATATCATACCGAAGATACTGAAAATTACGTCTTTAAATATCTTCCCCCCACCTTTGATGTTAAAAAAATCTACCTGCTGGAATATCCTGAAATTCAGGACGCTACGACTTATGGTGTCAAGAAACCGGATGCTTCGGCAGCACTTTTCGCTCAAATCCAAAAAGGAACGACTTTAATCAACTACTTCGGTCACGGCAGTCCAACTGTCTGGACTCAGGAATACATCCTCGAAATGACCCGCGACATGGGAAATATCAAAACCGGCATGAAATTGCCTTTCTGGATTGCCGCTACCTGTAGTTGGGGCCAGTTCGACGACATTACCATTATTTGTATGCCGGAAGCCCTGATTCTGGAACCGGGTGATGGCGGAATTGGTGCTCTTGCTCCAACAAGAGCAACTTACGGCCGATGGAACGCCTATTTTATTAATGACTGGATTCAGTGTTTGTTTCCAGATACCAGTTACTCGCACATCAGGATCGGTTCAGTGATGCAAATTGTATCCTCAACCGGAGGTGGAGATACTGAGAATAATGAAAAATATACATTATTTGCGGATCCGGCACTCTATCTGGCTCTACCATATGAAGATGTCGTAATTGACCCTTTAACCAGCGACACCTTAAAAACTCTTTCCAATATCACTGTTGAAGGTTATGTCAGTAACGAAACTAATTCTCATTTTTCGGGAGAAGGAATCCTCAAGCTTTATGATAGCGAACGATATGTGACCCGTTACTATATTGATTCTAATGATCTTCAGCAATCATTATCGTACCAACTTCCCGGCGAACTACTTTATAAGGGAAAGGTGAACATATCCAGCGGACAATTTACCAGTCGGTTCTTTATTCCAAAGGATATCAATTATGCCAATAATAAAGGGAAAATTACCATTCATGGCTGGGATTCATCCACTGGCAGTGAAGTCGGTGGCTATCATCAGCCCCTATATTATGCCGGTTCCGAATCAGTTTCGGACACTACCGGACCGCAAATTGTGATCGGCCTGAATAACCTAGATTTTCGGTCAGGTGATCTTATTTCTCCGCAATCTCAGTTAGCTATTAGCCTCAAAGATCCTTTGGGAATCAATATTGCCGGGAAAATGGGCCACGATATTGTCATGGTCATCGATGATGAGCAGTCAAATTCATATAAAATAACTGAATATTTTTCATATGATACTGACAGCGATACATCAGGGAAAGTTATCTACGCATTACCGGACTTAACTCCCGGAATACACAAAATCAGTATTACTGCCTGGGATAATGCCAACAATCCAGCGACTGAATCGAGTAAATTTAATCTCCTGTCATCCGCCGATTTTCAACTTCGACAGGTTGTCAATTTCCCTAATCCCTTCAAGGGTACCACTGATATCACTTTCTACATAACCCACAGTGCTCGAATCGAATGCACTATTTACACTGTTCGGGGATTGAAAATTAAGACCATCTCGAATGATGAGGTTTTGCTACCTGGCTTTAACTATATCCACTGGGATGGCAATGACGACTTCGGCGACAGGGTTGCAAAAGGCATCTACCTCTATAAAATCAAGGCAATATCATTAGAAACAAACGAAAAAAATCAGTTTATTGGCAAAATGGTAAAGACCGGATGAATAGTCAATTCCTAAATTGGTACGGAAAACCAGTCGTGCTTGCTTCAAGATCACCGCGGCGGGCTCAAATTCTAAAAATGCTCGATATTGACTTTATTATCAAACCGTCCAATTACAAGGAACCTGTCAATGATAAACTACCGCCAGATCAGTTGGTTCAATCCCATGCCTATTATAAAGCGGAAGATGTTGCGCGATTGTTTGAAAATGCTTGGATTATTGGCGCTGATACAGTAGTCATAAAAGCCGGGCAGCGGTTGGGCAAGCCAACGGACAGAGATGAGGCAATCCGAATGCTGAAACTTCTGAGCGGAATTACTCACCAGGTTTTTACCGGCTATTGTGTCTTGAACTCATTTAACCACAAGTACGTCGCGGAAGTTGTCCGGACAGATGTCACTTTTCGAAAATTAACCGATGAACTGATTCAACATTATATTGATCAATATCAACCTTTTGACAAAGCCGGTTCCTATGGAATTCAGGACTTTAGCGCTATTTTTATCGACAAAATTGAAGGTTGTTTTTATAATGTAGTCGGATTTCCAGCTGCCCAATTCTACCATACAGTAACTGAAAGATTATCTTCAATCCGATAAACTTTATATTGTAATTTATCTCAATATTTCCAATATTTAGTTCGTAATCAAATAGTTGAACAGGACATCAATTATGTTTTATGAGGAATTAAAAAAACACCGGGAATCGCAGGAGATAACTCTCGATCAAATAGCCGACAAAACTAAAATCAATAAGAATACCTTAAAAGCCTTCGAAAGCGGCAATTTTTCCAAACTGCCCCAGACCTATGTACGCTTATTTTTAAAAGCCTATGCCCAGGAAATCAACCTTGACCCCAAAAAAGTAATTAAACAATATGAAGAGTATACCGGAGAATCTCCAGAAACGCCAATTTCTCCGACTCCGACGCCGGAAGATAATATTCTTGCAACAAATAAAAACTACATTGCTCCGGTTACCAAAAAGCGTAACATTGCGGCAATTACGACTGTTCTGGTAATTCTAATCTTCCTGATTTCAATCTTAAAACAGGTACTTATCGAGGAAGAAAAACAGAATCAGCCCACCGTAGCACCAGCAATTCAACAAATACCTCTTCCGGATCAAACTACCGATACGGCAAAAACCGTCGAAGAGGAAAATGTGGATCAAACTGCTCCAATAATTACTCCCGAAATTCCGCAACCCTTATTAACACTATCAATGACAACTTATGATACCTGTTGGGTGCGGGTGATTACCGACGAAGTAGACGCTTCGGAAGCTAATTACCTTCCCAATATCAGCCGGGAATGGAAAGCCCGCGAAAAGTTCGACATCCGGATCGGACGCCCCTCAAAAGTCCGACTATATTTGAATAATAGAGAACTTGGTCCATTTGGCACAGCAGGAATTCCCACCCGCTTAATCATTACCAAAGACGGAATCGTGCGCTCAACACTGATCCATCGCTGATTTCATCTCCTAAATAAATACCGCTAAAAATCGAAGCATTTTTTAAAAAAAATGCTTGACAATCCAACATTTTTATTCTATTATAGTGGGTAGATGTGGGGATAATTCCCATAAAAACCCAAAAATTTATTTCATTATGATTAACTCTTTTGCCGGCGAATCCAAACACCTTCTAGACGAAAAAAATCGTTTGAGTATCCCCGCCAAATTTCGCCGCTGGCTACCGGAAGAAAGTACCGATTACACCTTCGTTATTACCAAAGGTCTTGATCCTTGTCTGGTGGCTTATCCCGCACCGGAGTGGGAAATCCTGACTGAAAAACTGCGTAATTTGCCACAATTCAAGAAAAAGAACCGCGCCTTTATTCGTACCTGGTTACGGAACTCAGTCTGGTTGAAATGTGACAAGCAGGGACGGATAATCATCCCCCAGCAACTGCTTGGATTTGCCGCAATTAAAAAAGAGGTCATTATTATTGGTGCTTTAAACTATTTAGAATTATGGGATCCAGAAGTTTTGAATAATCATTCCGAGTCACAAATTCCCCTGGATGACGATTATTTTGAGGATTTAACAGACGTTTTCTAATCCATATCCAATGGATTGGTTTAATGACCACAATTCATGTGCCAGTACTCCTACAAAAAACCTTAGAATACCTGGTTAATCAACCTGATGGCATTTATGTTGATGCAACAGTTGGATGTGGTGGTCATTTTACAGAATTATCAACACGATTAAGTAAAAATGCAATTCTCATCGGAATTGACGCGGATCTCACTGCCCTCGAATATTGTCAGCAAAATTTAAAGATTTCCCAATCCCATCGGTTTATTCATAGCAACTTCGAATTTATCAAGTCGGTCTGTTTTCGTGCCGGATTCCCTAAAGTCCACGGGGTTCTGCTCGACCTTGGCCTTTCTTCCTTCGCTCTGGATAATCCCCAGCGCGGTTTCTCCTATATACTTGAGGGTCCTCTGGATATGCGATTCTCAGCGGACCAACCTCAGTTGGCATTTACGATAGTAAATTCTGCTGAGCAAGCTACCTTAGAAACTATCTTCCGAGATTTCGGTGAAGAGAGGCGGGCCCGTTCACTAGCAAAAGCAATCATCGCCGCACGCCAAACTAAAAAAATAAACACTACTACTCAGCTAGCCGAAATCATTCGTCAGATAGTTCCTTCTTCTCAGCTCATCAAGACTTTAAGTCGCATTTTTCAGGCGTTGCGAATTGCAGTCAACCGGGAGTTAGAAGTACTCCAGAAAGCAATTTGCGATGCAATTGATATGTTAGTTACTGGGGGGCGATTGGTAATCATCAGCTATCATAGTCTCGAAGATCGGATTGTCAAGCAAAAATTTAAGCTTTTCGCTTCAGATTGTATTTGTCCCCCAGATTTCCCGATCTGCCAATGTAACCATCAGGCTTCAGTCCGGATATTAACCGCTAAACCAATCAGACCAAGACAGGACGAAATTGAACTAAATCCAAGAGCGCGAAGTGCCAAGCTGCGGGCAGTCGAAAAATTATAGAGTACTTATGACCAGAAGAAAAATTAGTAAAAATAAAAAAAGAAAACTGATTATGTTTTCGCTCTTTCTGGTCCTAGTTTGCTTCATGCTGTTCTACATTTGGATTTTTAATTACACCAACCTCCTATTTAAGGATTTAGAAAAATTAAAACGGGAAGAGGCGAACCTTTTAACCCAAAATCGGCTGGTTGCGATTGAAATAGACCGATTAGCTCGGGCCGATCGAATTAAACAAATTGCTTCTTCAGAAATGGACATGTGGACCCCAACACCTGAATCACTGGCAGTCATTATTACTACGAGTAAGGATTGAGATCATGGCTGACCCGATTGTCAAAATCAAAAAAAGAACCATATTGCTATTGTCAGCCTTTTTCATTTTTTGGCTAATAGTGTTAGCGAAACTCTTCACAATTCAGGTGATTCATACCTCCAAATATCAGCAATTATGCAAAGATCAGGCTGACTTCCAGAAAATTATACCGCCAATTCGGGGAACTATCTATGATCGCAATCTAAAGGCTTTGACCGTTGACCTTGTCACCTATGACCTTGGTGTTCATCCCTATTTAATAAAGGATAAAGAGCGATATGCCCAAGCCTTGAGTAAACTCCTAAAACCTAATTACACTCAATATTTAAACCTGTTGAAATCCGATAAGTCTTTCCTTTACTTAGAGCGGAACATTCCCCACCAAGAAATGGAAAATTTTCTAGATAAATATCAATATTTTCCGGGTTTTGCGATTGAACGAAAAATCCGGCGCAATTATCCGTTTGGCGAAACTGCCGGACCACTGATTGGAGTAACTAACGTTGATAACCGGGGAATTGTTGGTTTGGAGCTGGAACTGGAACCTTACGTCTGCGGCACACCTGGTTGGCAAATTGCTTTAAAAGACGGTTGGGGTCGCCTCAATAATCGTCCCGACCTGCCATTTCAGGAAACGATTAATGGTAATGATGTCGTACTGACGATAGACAATGAATATCAAATAATTTTATTTGAAGAACTCCGCAACGCCTTTGAAAGACATCATACTGACAAGGCAATGGGCATAATCATCAATCCACTTAATGGTGAAATTTTAGCCATGGCTTCGCTCCCGGCTTTTAATCCCAACTCTCCCGATAACTACCCGGTATCAGCACAAAAAAATAGTGTGGTAACTGATATTTTCGAGCCAGGTTCCACGTTTAAAATTGTCACCGCTACTGCAGCTCTCGATAATAATAAAGTGCATCCCGAAGATATTATTTATTGTAATAAAGGGGAAATTGAAGTTGGTAAACGGATCATCCATGATTATAAAAAATACGAATATCTCACCTTTGCCGAAGTCATTGAAAAAAGCAGCAATATCGGTACAATCAAAATAGCCCAAAAAATCGGTGCCGACCAAGTCTTTGATTACGCCCGGCGATACGGCTTTGGGGCTAAGACTGACATCCAATTTCCGGGTGAGGTAGCGGGTGTTATTCACCCTCTCAAAAAGTGGACCGAATTAACTCTTGCTCAGGTTGCCATTGGTCAGGGAGTCTGTTGCACTGCCCTACAACTGACCTATGCCTATGCCGCAATTGCCAACGGCGGTTATTTATTGAAACCTCAAATAGTAAAAAGAATTGAGACCAAGGAAGGAATTTGTCTTTTCGAAGCCAATCCGCAATATATCCGACGGGTCGCCTCACCCCAAATAATGGCATTAATGAAAGATCTTCTGCGGTTGACTGTTCAAAGTGGAACCGGCATCAAAGCCGATATTAACGGGATGACAATTGCCGGTAAGACCGGGACCGCTCAAAAAGTAACCCCCGAAGGTTACAGCAAGAGTGAATACAACGCAACCTTTGTCGGTTTTTTCCCGGTTAATGACCCAAAATTACTTTGCGTGATTGTCTTGGATAATCCCAAAGGCTATAATCACACCGGCGGCAGTGTCGCAGCGCCCGTCGTAAGAAACATATTTACCCGGATTGTGAACCTGTCAGATGAGCTGTTTTTCCCCAATGATCAAATCCCAACACCACCATTGAAATACGCCAGTAATTCAAACTCAGATCAGGACATCAGAAAAGCAATTATTTCATCTAACCGAAATCGAATTAGTCTTACGACTTATCAATATTCAAGATTGATGCCTGACCTGCGAGGTCGAACACTGCGACAGGCAGTTGCAATTCTCCAAAATTTGGGTGTTGAAGTGACAGTTAATGGAACTGGCATAGTAATTTCTCAATTTCCTGAGAAAAATTCAGTAATTACAGCCGATACTCGCTGTGTTTTGAATCTCCAACCACGGAGTACGATCCTTGACTAAATCAATCGGAAATATTTTGCGGGGAATTACTTATCAATCTTGCGGAGATTTACCATCCAAAATAAATAACATTTCTAACAACTCGCAGCAGATAAAACCCGGCGATATGTTTATCGCCATTCGGGGGCAACAGGCTGACGGGCATCAATTTATCCCTCAAGCGATTGAAAACGGCGCTGCAGTAATTGTCTGTGAGGAACGACAAAACCAGTGCCGTATCCCCCAAATTCTGGTTACTAACAGCCGTAAGGCATTAGCCCGAATCGCCGCCAACTACTACGACAATCCCACCGATAAATTAACCGTTATTGGGATTACCGGTACCAACGGTAAAACGACTACGGTCTATCTCCTGAAATCAATTTTAAAACAAGCCGAAATCGCCAGCGGTTCCATCGGAACTCTGGGATATTATATCGAGGATTCATTTTATCCTCTGACCCTCACCACTCCCGATTCATTGCAATTACAACAAATTTTTTCTCAGATGGTGAATGAAACTATAGCTACAGTAGTAATGGAAGTCTCCTCTCATGCCCTAGCTCTCGATCGGATTGATGGAATTTCATTTAAGGGTGGTATTTTTACCAATATTTCCCAGGATCATCTGGATTTCCACCTTACGATGGAAAATTACGTTGCGGCTAAGTTACGATTCTTCCCTCTGATAATCCCAACTGGTTTCCGTCTGGTCAACCTAGATGATTCCTACAGCAAACAGTTTAAAAACAGTGGTGAGGCAAGATTACTAACCTATTCAATCGGCATACCAGCCGATTTCAGCTGGCAGCCAGATGTCAAATACATTAATGGAACATCCGGCAATATTGTAGCTGGTTCCCAAATCATCCCAATTAAAAGTTCACTCTCGGGAAAACATAACTTAAGTAATATTTTAGCTGCGACCGCTGGAGCGCTGCAACTGGGAATTCAACCTGCAATTATTACCAAAGCAATTGCCAATGTCGCCTGGATTCCCGGACGCCTTCAGGAAATCCGTCAGAATGGATTCCCACGGACATTCGTTGATTATGCTCATACTCCTGATGCGATAATTAATGTACTGAATACCCTGCGCGACATCGTTCCCAGCGACGGGAAACTGATCACAATTTTTGGCTGTGGTGGCAATCGAGACCGAACCAAAAGACCTCTAATGGCAAGTGCTGCAGCATCTTTGTCTGATATGGTCATTGTCACAACCGATAATCCCCGTTTTGAAGAGCCTGAAGCAATCATCCAGGAAATCGTGGAAGGTTTTCCTGAAAATTATGGTTATTACAAGATCACCGACCGCAAAACTGCAATCGAATTTGGATTAAAACAAGGTACTCTAAAGGACGTGATCGCAATACTTGGTAAAGGTCATGAAAATTACCAGGAAATTAAAGGGGTTAGGTATCCATTTTATGACGTAGATATAGCCGAAAATTATTTCGGGAAAAAGAGATGATTACCGCCGGTTTTATTAACCAGATCGGTTTAGGTACACTGAGAAATTTCAACTCAGCGATTAGTAGTGTAACAATTGACAGCCGCAAAGTGACGATTGGTTCAATGTTCTTCGCGCTTAAAGGTGAAAAAGTTGATGGTCACCATTACCTAAACTCAGCAATTGCGCAGGGTGCTGCTTTATGTGTTGTCTCGCAGGAGTGGGCTGATCAAAATACCGATTCCAGCTTACCCCTCTGGATTGTGGATTCTCCCGAAACAGCCCTGCAGCAATTGGCTCTCTGCTGGCGACGTGAGTTTAAAATCCCGGTTCTTGCCATTACCGGTACAAACGGCAAAACGACGACCCGGGCAATGTGTCAGGCAATTCTACAAAAACGCTATTCACTGCATTGCACAAGCGGAAACTTCAATAATCAGCTTGGTCTTCCTCTAACTCTTTTGAGTCTGACGGCTGAACACACTATCAGTCTGCTGGAATTGGGTAGCAATCACTTTGGCGAGATTAATTTCCTGTGTCAGATATGTCAACCTACTGCCGGATTAATTACCAATATTGGGTATGGTCATATAGAGTATTTTAAGGACTTAGCCGGGGT
>Ga0315537_1004093_pt1 | contig 10699 bp, 6 predicted proteins | sample SalMarSW160270MG_FD_203091 | JGI IMG/M metagenome (GOLD analysis project Ga0315537, IMG submission 203091) | Salt marsh sediment microbial communities from the Plum Island Ecosystem LTER, Massachusetts, United States - Salt Marsh Sediment SW1602-70 ... | reverse complement strand
CACCCGCACGCAAGTCGAATCAGCGGCGGCAGGAGCCGCACTTCCGGCCGCCGGCGACGCAGGTAAGGCTCATATGCTCATCTAATCAGTTCTTTGAAGTAATCGGGTAGTTTGGCCTCAAATGTCATTTCTCGGCCGTCTGTGGGGTGTTCGAAGGAGATGGATTTGGAATGAAGTGCCAGCCGTTTGTACCCGTCGAGTTTACCGTATTTTCTATCGCCCACAACCGGATGTCCCTTGTCGGCGAGATGCACACGTATCTGATTTTTCCGGCCGGTCAAAAGATTGATTTCGAGCAGGCTGAATTGCTTAGTTTCTTTGAGTACCTTATAAGCGGTTTGTGCAAGTTTGCCTTTTTGGGTGTCGGTTGTGGAATAGACGACGAAGGCTTTGTTCTCAGCGAGATATGAAGTAATAATTTCCTCTTTGGGAGACATTCGGCCGTGGACTACGGCAATGTATATTTTGCGGACGTCTTTCCACTGGTCCTGCAATTGCGATTTTATTTCTTCACTTTTTGCGAAAACAAGTACGCCTGATGTCCACTGGTCCAGCCGGTGGACGGTAAAAATCTGATTTCGAGATTTGGCGTTACCTTTGCGGACGTAATCGGTAAGGATGTATTGAACGGTTCTGGTTTTGTCGGTTAGCGTTTTGACGGTCAGCAGTCCCGCGGGCTTATCGACTACGAGGATGTCGTTATCTTCGTAGAGTATTTCGAGGCCTCTGGGCAGATGTTTATTGGCCGAGCGTTTTTTCCGTGGCATATCGAAACTCTTTAAGCGAGAAGGCCTTCTTTTGTGTTTTGTGATAAAGTTATTTCGATGATTTGGTTAGTTTTCAATGCGGACGACGGATTTTTGATTTTTGTTTCGAAGTATCGTTCGGCATGACCTGCGGCGGTTCCGTTTTCGACCGATTCGATAAGGACTCGCTCAGTTCGGCCAAGAAAATTATCCCTGTATTCATAAGCGAGCCGGTCGGCGAGTTTTTGGAGGAATTTGGCGCGTTGCTTTATCACTTGTGGTTTTGTCTTCGGGGTCATCTTCTCGGCAGGAGTGCCTTTGCGAGCTGAAAAACTGAAAACGTGAATCCTTGCGAAGCCGACTTCCTTAGCCAGCGTGAGCGTATCTTCGAAGTCGCAGTCGGTTTCGCCGGGGAAGCCTACGATGATATCAGTAGTAATAGCGGGGTTGTCGAGGCGCTCTTTAATCATCTGCACTTTTTGCAGGTAGTCTTCTGCGGTGTATTGTCTGGCCATTTTTCGCAGGATTCTATTCGAGCCTGATTGCAGGGACAGGTGAAGGTGCGGCATTATATTGGTATGTTTTGTAAAGACATCGAGCAGTTGCGGTGTTATGTCCTGCGGGTTTAGTGAGCTGACGCGGAGGCGGGGCAGGTTGGGGGTCGCAGCAAGGCAGTGGAGCAGCTGTGCGAGGCGGTCGTTTTCTGGGTCGGGCCAGTTTCGCCGGCGGGTGGTGTTGAGGCCGAAGGCGCCGAGGCATATACCGGTGAGGACGATTTCTTTGTGGCCTGATTTTGTGAGCCGTTCGGCTTCGCGGCAGATGGAATCGACGGAGCGGCTTTGGATGCGGGGGCGAACAATTGGTATGATGCAGTACGTACAATAAGAGTCGCAGCCGTCCTGGGCTTTGAGGAAGGCCCTTGTGTGGCCTATAAAAGCAGTTAAATCGGGCAATTTTGGCAGGTTAGGGCGGTTTTTAGCCTTGCTTTTTGGGTGGTTTTGTGGTCTAATACTGTTGTTTGCAGGTTTATCGTGAGTATTTTGCAGGGGTTGAAGCTGTTTTGGGGCGGTATTATTAAGGATAATCGTGCTCAACTCGGCGGCGATAGCGGGCCGATTCTTAATCAGGTGGATGTTGTCGGCGAGGGTTTTGAGTTCTTGCTGCGGCGCCCGAGTGAGGCAGCCGACCACGACGACAGTTGAGCGGGGCCAGAGTTTTTTTGCTTTTTGGATGTATTGCCGGCTTTTTGCCGAGGCTGTTTTTGTAACGCAGCAGGTGTTGACGATAGCCAGGTCCGGTTTTTGTCCGGGCCCGGCGGGAGCCAGGCCGAGGCTGGTGAGCAGAGTGTGGATTTGCCGGCTCTCGTACTGGTTGACCTTGCAGCCGAGCGTGTCTATGGCGAATGTGCGTAACATGTGTTATACTTTAGCGATTGTTAGCCATTTGGGCAAGGTGAGTACGCAGGGTTATTAGTTTTGAGTTTTTAGTTCCTGGTGGAAAGGACGTAACGAACCGTTTGATGTGGAAAGGCGGATTATGGCGCCATATGGTAGAACGGTATGGGCGATAGAAGTAGGTAATGATTCTCTCAAGGCTCTTCGGCTGGGCGTTGTCGGTGAAGGTGTGCAGGTATTGGGGTTCGGCAATGTCGAGTACGGCAAGATTCTGGCGGGCAGCGGTGTCAATGCGACGGAGCGTGACGAGCTGATAGCATTAGGGCTTCGGCGGTTTCTGCGTGAAAATACCATCAGTAAAGACGATGTGATAATTTCCGTTCCGAGTCAGACGAGCTTTGCGCGGTTCGTGAATTTGCCTCCTGTGGAAGAGAAGAAGATACCGCAGGTGGTTCGTCTCGAAGCGGGGATGCAGATACCGTTCGATATGAGCGAGGTTCAGTGGGACTGGCAGATTATAAGTCAGCCCGACGAGGGGCAGGTTCGTGTCGGTATTTTTGCGATTAAGAACGAGGTGGTGACGAAAGAATTAGAGTATTTCGGCAGTGAGGACGTGCCGGTCGGCGCGGTTCAGATGGTTCCGATGGCTCTTTATAATTACGTGGTGTATGACAGGCCTGAGCTGGTCAAGTCGGATAAGGAGGCGGTGGCGGTAATAAATATCGGGACCGAGACGACGGACCTTGTGATTTGCAGCAAGAGCACGGTGTGGCAGCGATGCGTTCCGATGGGCGGCAATTCGTTTACGCGTGCGATAGCGGATACATTCAAGCTGAATTTTACCAAGGCTGAGAAGCTCAAACGGACAGCGGCGATGAGTAAGTATGCTCGTCAGGTGTTCCAGGCGATGCGTCCTGTGTTTACGGATTTTGCGTCTGAGATTCAGCGTTCGCTGGGTTTTTTCAGCAGCAGTCAGCCTGACTGCAAGGTGACGCATGTGATAGCGCTTGGCGGGGGGACGAAACTGCGTGGTCTTTTGAAGTATCTCGGGCAGACTTTGCAGGTTCCGATAGAGAAGCCCGACGCGTTTAAGAGGCTCAGTGTCGGTGAGGGGGTGTCGGCGGCCGAGTTCGGTCAGCGTGTCGGGGAATTTGCGGTGGTGTATGGTCTGGGTCTTCAGGCGCTGGGACTTGGCAGGATAGAAAGCAATCTTTTGCCTCGTGCGGTAGCCAGTTCGATGGCGCTGGCCAGTAAGGCGAAGTACTTTACACTGGCTGCGGCGGTTCTGCTGATGGTTGCAGTCCTTGGGATAGGCAGGACGGTTTTTGACAGTGCGAGATACAAGGCGCAGCAGGACGTGCGCAGGACGATAAGCAATCGTGTTCGCGACGCGGAGGATGCCAAGCGCAAGCTGGCCGGCGAGCAGGGGCGAGAGCTCGAGTCGAAGGGGATTATCGAGCAGGCGTATAAGCCGTTCGAGTACCGAGAAATGGTGCCGAAAGTAATCGAGACGGTCCTTTCGGTTCTTCCGAATGAAGAGAATAACAACGAGCAGCGGGAGGTTTATGAGGCTTTCGAACGCGGTGACGTTGCGACGCTGACGAAGACCCCTCGTAATCAGCGCAAGCAGATATTTGTCACGAGCATGTCGGTGTATTACATGGCTAATATGGAAGGGGTCGGTATCGGAGGTGGCAGTGTGATAAAAGAAGGAGGCCCGGCTTCATCTTCATCCGACGGCGGATGGCAGTGGGAGCTGAGCACGGGTGAGGCAGGCAGCCAGAAAATGAGCACTGCGGACAGCGATGAGGAGGTGACGGACGATTCGAGCGTCGAATCGGACACGTCCGGGTTTGTTGTGGTGATAGCGGGGTATACGCCTTATAAGGATATCGGCGGGTTGCTGGACCCTGCCGGTGTCGGGGACGATAAGGAAAAGTGGGGAGTGGTGACCCGCCTGATGAATCTCGATACATTATCAGATGCCAACAGTCCATTCGAGCTTTACGGCAAGACAGATGTCACGCACTTCCAGCTTCAGACGGGCGAGGTGAGCCTTGAATCTCCGATGCCCGGCGGGATAGGTATGGTAAAAGATGTCAGGCAGAATGGCAGTGCGTCCGAGCAGATAGCGCTGGTTGACCCGATGACCAAGGAAGTTATAAGCAAAGTGCCTTTGAAGGACGAGCTTGGCAGAGACCGGCTGGACAGCAGAGGCAAAAAAGTTTATGAGGTTAACGACCACTGGTTTGTACTGAAATTTAAGCTGCTCTGGCGTAAATCGATGAGTTCGGAGACGATTGAGGACGTTTGAGCGGGCGAAGCTGTCCGCAGGGCAGGTACAGAAGGCAGACGAAGATGAAAATTGACGTATCGAAGCTAAAAGGCGTTCTTGGCAGGCTTGGGTTTATCAGGAATTATTCGGCGTATATTCTGCCGATAGTTCTGGCGATAGTGGCGGTCGGGCTGATATTGGTTGGTGGTTTTCTAAGCCGCGGGCTGCGTGGGAAAATAGAAAAAGAATCGATTAAGCTGGGCAAGTCGGTGGAGACTCTGGGTTCACAGGGCATTTCGGCCCGGCAGTGGCAGGTTGAGAAACAATACCAGGACGCGCTCGAAGCGGACGCGAACGGGATATCGGAACTTGTTCGGGAGACAACGCAGCGTGAGCTGTTGAGCTACAAAATATTTCCGGAGCCGAAGGATACTTCAGTGCAGATATTCGAGCAGTTCGGCCAGGCGTATCGGCAGGGTATCGAGGGATTGATAACGAGCTACGGTGCGCGGGAGTGTCCGACGGCGGCGGAGATAGAAAAGGCTGTTCAGCAGACGCGTTCGGGCGGTTCACAATCAACAGGTGACAGCGGCAGAAGCATGGACAAGGTCGGCAGTATGATAGTTGACGAGCTTTGCCTGGCGGCGGCGAGGAAGGCGTCGTTTTACGCCGGTCCGTTTGACGTTGCCGGTTACGAGTACTGGGGCAAGGAGCCGTCGGGCGAGGGAGTAAGCAGGACTGATGTGTATACGTATCAATCTATTCCGCAATCGGTTCAGGCCTGCTGGTACTGGCAGTTAGGGTACTGGATTATCGAGGACGTGTTCGAGACCATCGGGGCCGTGAACAGCCATTGCGACAACGTGATAGATTGTCCGGTTAAACGGCTGATGCAGATAAGTTTCGTTTCTGACAGCGCCGGTTTAGGGATGCGTTCCGGAGAGATGTCAGCGGCGCCGAATTATGTAAAGTTAAGTGGAGGAGAAGCGGTGTTGTGGCACACAGGTCGTGCCTCGAATGAGCAGTGGGATGTTGTGCATTTTAAGGTAGTAGTTCTTATCAATCCCCGGGCGGTGCTGTCGTTTATGGACGAGCTGTACAGTGCGAAAGAGCATACATTCAAAGGCTGGTCGGGCGAGAAGTCACCGCAGGAGTTCAAACACAACCAGATAACAGTGCTCAATGTGAACACCAGCCCGGTGGATCTGGATGCAGACATACAGGCCGTCGGCAGCCAGGGTCACCAGTTATATCGCTACGGTGATGATGCGGTGGTTAGAATGGAACTGATTTGTGAATATATCTTCAAACGGTCGGGTTACGACGAGATAAAGCCGGAGTTTATAAAGAATCCGCCCGTTGAGGATTAGTATCGAGTCGGCCCGGAGTGACAGGCCGCGCGTTTTGTTTCGTGGACGGTAAATTAAATATATAAATGGTCGGCTGGTTGCAATCAGGCAAAGGTCAAGACGGGATGCGTTAAGATGGCAAGCAAAGGCGGCAATTTTTTATTAGATAATATCGAGAAGATTATTCTGCCGATAATAGGCTTCATTTGCGTGTGGTTATTGGTGAGCAGGGTGATGTTGACGCCGGACGCGGTGGAGTACGACGGTCGGAAGTTTTCGCCTGGCGGGATTGACAAGTACATTGAGAAGCAGACGGATGCAATTCAGATTTATCTTGGCCAGGAGCCGAAGCCGGCCAGGTTTCACCAGGAGGTGCTCAGCGAATATGTATCCATGCTTGACGAGCCGTTACATATTGACGCCAACCTTTGGCCTGCGGTTCCGCGCAGGACGGGCGAATATGATGACGGTCGGCAGTACGCGGTCCCCGAAGCGCCGGTGATAAGTGACGCAGTTGCGGGGCGGATTCGCGCGCTGGCTTATCTTCCGAAACAGCAGGTTGGTGGTGAGGACAGTTATAACCCGGGTGAAACCGAGCCGAACGATTTGGACATGGTGACGGTAGAGGCCAAGCTGGACGTGTCCGGGTTATATTCGGCGTTTTATGATAATTTTGCGGGTCCTTCTGTTAAGCAGCAATGGCGTGACCCGTGCCTGGCCAAGCCGGTATTTGCGGCGGTTCAACTTCAACGGAGCGAAGAGCTGGCGGACGGCGGCTGGAGTGACTGGCAGGTGGTTGGGAGACTGAAGAATGATGATATGAGCACGATGCTTGAGGTGATTGAGAACGTCAATGATTTGCCTCGCGGCGGGATGCGTGTTCGCCTGCTTCAGTATAATAGTTTTCCAGTGATGGTTAATTTACTTCAGCCTCGCTCTTACAGTATAGCATCTGCGGAGGAGCAGTGGTTCCCTCCGAGCCTGCATAAGAGGTTCGTATCGCTTTTGAAGGAGCAGCAGGCGACGGAGCGTCGTGAGGAGATGGACAAGGCAAAGGAGGAACGAGACAAGGAGCTGGAAGCACGTCGCAGCCGTCGTGAAGGCCGGACTACTACGCGCGAGAGCAGTTCGAGCAGTAGCCGGACGGAAAGTCCCACCTCGATGCCGATGGGTCGTGGGGCGGACCGCACGGAGCGGCCCGTCAGGGACAGAGAAGAACGTGACCGACAACGTGAGGAATTGCTTCAGCGCAGAGAGCAGGAGAAGGAGACGGTTGATGATGTGTATGCGCAGTTGACGCAGCTGCGTATCAGAAGCGAATCGCAACTGCAAGAGAGCACGGAGCCTTTGTTGTTCTGGTCGTATGATGATACGGCCGAGCCCGGCAGGACATATAGATACAGGATTCGGCTCGGTGTATTTAATCCTCTGGCCGGGTCGAATAAACTGGAAAGCGGGAGCGAATCTTATAAGGACAAGGTTATCATATGGAGTAATTTTGCGGATGCCGGCACAGTTGAGATTCCGGCCAGGCTATGCTTTTTCGCCAAAGACATTCGGGAGTCGACCAATACTGTAATAGTGGAAGTATTTCGCTACGCGATGGGTTACTGGTACAGCAAAGAATACGTTGTTGAGACGGGAGAAGTGATAGGCAGGATAGATGAGCCGGCGGAGTCGAAAGATAGTGAGCAGGAGCCTGGTTTGAATGTCAGAGGCGTATTGATTCCGGAGAAGGTGGACTTCAGAACCGAAGCTATGATGGTCGATGCGGTTGCGACTGATGACTGGACGGGCGGCAGGAATTTGCGTCCCCGCAACTATTTCGATATGTATTACAGCTACGACGGCAGCAGTATCGAATCGACGCCGATTCGTCAGCGTTTCTGGTCGTCTGATATGCAGAGTCTTTACAACGATATTCACAGCTCGATGCGTCTGCCCAAACAGCCGCCTCGCGCACGAGAAAGCGTTCTGGAGGGTCCGGGCCAAAGGAGCGCTCCCAGTCCCGTCGTTGACAGGGGCAAGCCCCAGCCGAGCGAAGGCGGCTGGACGACTAAACCGGCGTTTAGGGAGTGACATAAAGCACCGGTTGAGCGGTCGTTGGGATTAATCGGCAAATGCTGAGGCAACGGAGGTAAGCTCTATCCGCCGGTCGAGCTGTTCGATGGGGGTTTCAACCTGCATTTCGATTTGTACCTGCGTTTGGGGCAGCAGGTCGAGGAAATTGTCTTTTAACGTGACATCTCCCGGTACATCAATGCGCAAGTCTTTGACGAGAACGTTCGAGCAAAGCGTCAGGAGCGTCTTGTTTTGACTGATGGGGGTCATTTCATGCGTGATAAGCGGTTTTGGCCAGTCTATGTATTTGTCCGGCAGGTAGAAGTACAGGTTTTCGGCGAGGGTGGTGTCGTGTGTCTGAAGCGTCAGGTGCAGTACGGTTTTTTCGGGGTTGTCGGGGTTTGTCAGCGCCTTTGGCAGGTGTAAGGGCGGTGAAGTGCTGAAAGGGCCGACAGCCAGCGGCAGGTCAATTTTGTCAATGACGCTGCCGTGTAAATCGATAAGCTCTGCGAGGAGCTTTCCGGTGACGGGTTTATCCGTGTCGTTTACGGTGACGACACTGAGTGAGGCCTGTTTCGATGACAGGTCCGTGCCGGTGTGGACAACGGCAAGCAGTACGGGCGAGAAAAATCTGCGGGCGTAGTAGTACAGGGCTTTCGGTTTTGCAGTGTAATCGAGAGCGGACCAGCTTATCGCGGGGCAGCAGTCATTGAGCTGCCAGAACAGGGCTCCGGCGTTTCTGCGGTTATTTGCGCGGAGGAATTCGACATAGGTTTTGACGGCGCGGGCCTGCGTGAGCTGGCTGAGATATATAAACTGTTCGAGATTGCATATACGGCCGAAGATGTCACCGACGTATCGATATAATCGGCTGCAACCTTGTGCCTGGTAATCGTGTTTTTCCACTGCGGCGGTTGCGAGGCGCAGATGCGCGGAGTCGCAGAACTTACTTACAGTCTCGAGGCAGGGCAGCGACTGGAATCCGAATTCAGTGACGAATCTCGGGACGTTTTCCGGCTGGTCGAGATAGGCGTTTATCGGCTGATGACCGGACCAGACGCGCCAGTTGTGTGTGGCGCCGCTGTTTGGGTCGTTTGGGTCGGCTGTAATGGAAAAAGGCGTGGTTGGGATATAGGGTCTGAGCGTGTCGAGGTCGTTTACGATTTTAGGCAGGAGCTTGTGCCAGATAGTCTTTCCGTGCATTCGTTTGCCGGAGCCGCCGGCTGCACGATAATGCAGCCAGTCGATTTCGTTGTTGCCGCAGAACAGGACGAGGCAGGGATGATTGTAGAGGCGTTCTATTACGCAGCGAGCTTCGACGTCGATTTTGTCGAGGAACCATCGGCGGTCGGGGTAATAGCAGCATGCGAACATGAAGTCCTGCCAGACCATGATTCCGAGGCTATCGCATAGTTCGTAGAAGTAGTCGTGTTCGTAGTATCCGCCGCCCCAGACGCGGAGCATATTTATATTTGCCTCGGCGGCGGCGTGGACAAGCCGGTCGTAGTGGTCATTAGTAACCGAGCCTGCGAAGAGGGATGCCGGTATCCAGTCGGCGCCTTTGACGTAAACCGGTCGGCCGTTAATCTCAAATTCAAATCTTCTTCCGGTTTTGTCTGATGTTTGATTGAGGTTTACAGTTCTGATTCCGAAGGCGCACTGTATTGTGTCGACGATTTGGTCGTCGGCGAAAAGATTGACGCGGGCCTGGTACAAATCAGGCCTGCCGTATCCTGCGGGTGACCACAGTTGGGGGTTGTCGATATGCACGACGGCCGAGCCGGAGTTGCCGTGCGGGTCGAAGTTCAGATGTCTGGCTATGGTTCCGCCCGGGTCGTAAACGTCAAGTTCGCAGTGGAATTTTTGTCGGCTGATTCTTTCGAATGTGACGGCGACCCGGATATCAGCGGTTTTTTCGTCACAGTTAATAGTTCTTATTTGTACATTTGCGAAGCGGGCTTTAGTGGCGGCTTCTATTCTGAGCGGTCGCCATATTCCGCAGCCTGGCAGCGGCGGGCAGAAGTCCCAGCCGAACTGGTACTGGGCTTTGCGGATGTAAGCGCGATACGGATTGGAAAAAAGTTTTTCGCTGAATGGCGTGTATCGCTCCATCAGGTTTTTGGCGTGTGGTACGGCGGGGTCGAATTTAATGAGCAGACGATTGGCGGCGGGCCTGATGCACCTGGTGACGTCGAAACGATGCGGGATGAACATATTATCCGTTCTGCCGAGGAGTTTTTCATTGAGCCATACGCTGGCGACGGTGTCGAGGCCGTCGCAGGCAAGTTCGATTTTGTCGGCCTCGAGCAGCTCCTGCGGCGCATCGAAAGTTTTTCGAAAGACCCAGGGCTTGTCACTTACCCATGTGTAATTTTCGGGATTTGCATCGATGTCACAACGGTCGATTTTTCCGGCTTCGATGAGGTTGATAAATATCGAATTTGGAATGGTGCAGTTGAGCCAGTTGCTGTCGTCGAGGTCGCGCATTCGCCGGGCGGTTGTGGGGTATTCCCTGAACTGCCATTGGCCTGTCAAATCGAGAATCTGTTTTGCCATTCACCTGTCCCTTGGGTAACATCGTTAGGCACCTTAATTATATTGACAAAAAGCGGTCTTACAAGACATAAGCCTGTCCGAGCCGGACCCGCGGAACCGTCGATGCGGATGTCGATGCACCGGAGGTATGGGATATGATTACCAGCAGCTCTGTTATTGTTGCTGTGATTGACACTGGAGTTGATGATGGCGAAGTGACAACTGCGTCGAAGTGTTAATCGCCGGTTAAAGGCCCTTTCCGCCCGGCGAAACTGCCTTTTGGTATATCACAGAACCTGTCACCCCCGGCAGTTCAAAAAAAAAGACCTGTAATAGCTT
>Ga0315537_1004088_pt1 | contig 10703 bp, 10 predicted proteins | sample SalMarSW160270MG_FD_203091 | JGI IMG/M metagenome (GOLD analysis project Ga0315537, IMG submission 203091) | Salt marsh sediment microbial communities from the Plum Island Ecosystem LTER, Massachusetts, United States - Salt Marsh Sediment SW1602-70 ... | reverse complement strand
TGATGTATACCCTGCTCGAGAAGAACCGATTCAGGGAGTGAACGGCGAGTTAATAGTAAATGCGGCAAAACAGTTCGGCCATAAGGATGTATACTATGTTCCTGAGAAAAAGAATATCCCCGCATTTCTGATATCAATTGTAAAGGCAGGAGACATAGTAGTAACTATGGGTGCAGGTGATATCTGGAAATACGGCGAAGAATTTCTAAAAATATTAGCGGAGAAAAAGTAAAACAGGACAAAAATCAGGCAGATTTAAAATCCTTTATTAGAAAAAATGATCTCTTTAACTGATATACAGAAGATACTCCGCGGCAACATTGCTGTAGATGAACCAATGGCAAAATATTCATGGATGAAAGTCGGCGGTCCGGCTGATTTCTATATTGAACCGTTGGATAAAGACGATCTGATGGCAATAATAGATTATTTCTATTCACATCGTTATTCATGGATAGTTATAGGCCGCGGAAGCAATATGCTTATCAGTGACGATGGAATCCGCGGCGCAGTGATAAATATTGAGCAAGCGCTTTCAAAAAATTACATCCAAGGCGATCTTGTCATTGCTGAAGCCGGGGTTCGGCTGACAAAATTTGTCGATTTCTGTGTCCAGAACGAACTATCCGGTGTTGAAATGCTGGCAGGAATTCCAGGAACTATCGGCGGTGCGGTAGTAATGAATGCCGGTGCCCACGGCAGTGAAATTGCCGATCATCTTGTTGAAGTTGAAGTCATCCGTAATGGACAAATACAAAAAGTAAAAAAAGAAGAAGCAAAGTTTGCATACCGTCATTCGGAATTTGGCCAAGATGTTGTACTGAATGCGGTATTCAAGCTTCAACAGGGACAAAAAGAACCGTTGAGTGCAAAGCGACGTGAATTAATCCTCAGCCGCAATAAAACGCAACCGCTGGAGTTTCCAAACCTCGGCAGTATGTTTAAAAATCCACCGAATACATATGCGGCAAAATTAATTGAACAGGCCGGATTAAAAGGCAAACGAGTAGGTAATGCACAGATATCAGAGAAACATGCAAATTTTATAGTAAATCTCGGTGATGCGAAAGCAGAAGATGTAATAAAGCTAATTGACCTGATAAAACGTACTGTCTATCAAAATTCAGGAGTGATGTTGGATTTAGAAGTAAAATTAGTCGGATTTACCAACTCGGCGAAGGAAGCGGCATGAACGAGCCTAAACCGAGAACTTTTCATGCATTGATGTTGATAGCTCTAGTGGTTTGTCTTGCCTTCGGTGCAAATGCATGGAAGTCAAAGTTAAAAATCGATCAAATTAAAATTAACGGTAATCGGATAGTCAGCACGAATGAAATTATTCAACTCTCTCAAATACAAATAGGCTCCCTTTTGTATAAAGCTGATTTAACGGCGATTCAGCAAAATGTAATAAGTCATTATTATATCAAAAATGCTGTAGTGGATCGGAATTTGCCCAACTCAATAAATATCCAGATTATTGAGCGCATTCCTGCTGCAATAGTGAATCTTTCCGAACCGCTGTACCTGGATGAAGACGGTGTGATACTCCCCAAAGCAGTTGCATATAATATTTTTGATTTGCCGATGATCAGCGGAATATCGCCGCGTAAATCCCTTATTTTTGGTACAAAAGTCAGTCGGCCGGATGAAATTGAAGCAATGCAATTACTTGCAGTATTAAGAACGGTGAATCGTCCATTGTATCATAATATTTCAGAAATACAATTACGAAACGGCGGAGATATATTGCTGTACTCGGCAGAGGGCGGTATACCGATTATTTTTGGCCGCGGTGAACTGACCGGGAAAATTACACGATTGGAAGCTTTTTGGAATGATATTGTGCATACGCGCGGAGTGAAAAACCTGCAGTATGTAGACTTGCGGTACAGGAACCAGATAGTTGCCGTCTGGAGACAAGAACCATCGACGGCTAAAACCATGTAACGATAAAGTATTTCATGACTTTATAATTTTGATATGAAGGATATAATATGGAGCAGGACATAGCAGTTGGATTGGATATTGGTACAACAAAAGTTTGTGCAATTGTTGCATCGACGGACGACAATTATCCCGGAAAACTGAAAATACTCGGCATCGGCAAAAGCACATCTGAAGGATTAACGCGCGGTGTAGTGACGAACATAGAGAAGACAGTTCGCTCTATTCAATCGGCTGTTCAGGATGCCGAACAGCAATCGGGAGTAGAAATCAGTTCCGTTACGGTCGGTATTGCCGGCGATCATATTCAAAGTTTTCAAAGCCGCGGTGTTATCAGCATCAGCCGGCCGGAAAATGAAATTACACAGGATGATATCGATAGGCTGATCGAAGATACAAAACGTGTCGCGCTCCCGCTTGACCGGAAAATTATCCATGTGATTCCTCAGCAATTCATTGTCGATGGACAGGATAGTATTTATGACCCGATCGGAATGTCCGGTGTACGAATGGAAGCGATCGTTCATATCATTACAGGACTCGTAACAGCGGCGCAAAACATTTACAAATGCGTTCAGCGCGCAGGTTTACATGTAAATGATATGGTGCTTGAACCGCTGGCCTCTAGTTATGCAGTTTTGGATGATGAAGAAAAAGAAGTAGGCGTAGCGCTTCTCGATATAGGCGGCGGTACAACGGATCTTGCCGTATTTGAAGAGCGTACTATCCGCCATACGGCTGTCATAGGTATTGCAGGCAAAAAAGTGACGGATGATATCCGCAAGGGATTCGGCATTCTTACCGATCAGGCCGAGAGAATTAAAGTGGAATACGGATTCACTTATGAACCTGCAATTGTGGATAATCAGCTGATTCAAATTCCCGGCATCGGCGGCCGCGCTCCGCTAGACATCGACAAGCATTTATTGTGCAAAGTAATTCAGCCGAGAATGGAAGAAATTCTTGAATTTGCTGCAATGGAAATCAAACGTTCCGGTTATTCAAAACATCTTTCTGCAGGAGTTGTACTTACCGGCGGCGGTTCGCTGATTAAAGGAACTGCCGATCTGGCAAAAGATGTACTCGGAATGCCGGTAAAGATCGGAATTCCGGGCGGATTCAGCTCCGGACTCGTTCGGGAAATTGAAAATCCAATTTATGCTACTGGAGTCGGACTTGTAATGCATGAATTAAAACATCGTGATCGTTCCGGAATAAAAGCAGTCATCCAGGATGGAAAAGGCAGAACGATTTTCCAGAAAATGAAGTCATGGTTTGATGAATTATAAATAAGAAATAAGAACATTATAAACAATAAATTCATAACAAATAAAAGGAGAAACCACCGTGCCTATTGAACTTGACACCCAAGTTAGTCGAGGAGCGAGAATCCGCGTTGTTGGTGTTGGCGGAGGCGGAGGAAATGCCGTTAATAGTATGATCGATAAAGGTCTTGCCGGCGTTGATTTCGTTATCATCAATACAGATGTGCAAGCACTGGAACGTAACCAGGCTACCCATAAAATACAGATCGGTAAAAATCTGACGCGCGGTCTCGGCTGCGGGGCCGATCCAAGCATCGGCTTCCGTGCTGTGGAAGAAGATAGAGAAGAAATCGCGCAGGCTTTAACCGGCTGTGATATGGTATTTATAACAGCAGGATTGGGCGGCGGTACAGGTACTGGAGGCGCACCATTGGTAGCAAACATTGCAAAAAGCATCGGTGCACTCGTAGTCGGTATTGTTACGAAGCCCTTTAACAGTGAAGGCAAAAAAAGGAACGGACAAGCCGAGGATGGAATTGAAGAGCTGAAAAAAAATGTCGATACGCTTATCGTCATTCCAAACCAAAAGCTTCTTGATCTCATTGACCGGCGCACACCGATAATCGAAGCATTCGAAATAGCCAATCAGGTCCTGTATAATGCTACACGCGGCATATCGGAAGTGATTACCGTTCCGGGCTACATCAATGTCGACTTTGCCGATGTACGCACTATTATGAAGGAAATGGGTGATGCGCTCATGGGCACAGGAATTGCAACCGGCGATAACCGTGCAACTGAAGCATCACAGATGGCAATATCCAGTCCGCTACTTGAAGGTGTTTCAATAGCCGGAGCTCAGGGAATTCTTATTAATATCACCGGCGGCAAAGAACTCAGCCTTATGGAAGTGGATGAAGCAACAAAGGTCATTCACGAAGCGGCAGGCGAGGAATCAAATGTTATCCTCGGCACCGTCATAGATGAAAAAATGACGGATGAAATTATGGTAACCGTCATTGCGACCGGTTTCAATAAACGGGCATCGGCAGTACAGCGGCCTGCAAAACCGGCAGCAAAATTAATCGACCATGTGCCGGTTGGCCCGACGGAATTGCAGCGTTTTGAGCTGCCGACGTTTGTACGCCGCGGCGTTGAGATCCCGAATGCCCCTTTGCGTGAAGCAGGAACTCAGCGGGAAAAGATAGATAAATCGGATACGGAACGCCCGGCGTTTTTACGCAAGATCATGGACTAATCGTACGGCGGTTGCATATTAATATAAGTGATGTACCTTCTCTTCTCCTTTGCACGGTGGACGGGAAGGATTAATCACTTGCACGGCTCCGGCTCTCCAGCTCCAGGTTTTTCTCCCCGGAGAGCCGAAGTTTTTTTGTTTAACATGTTTATAAAAATTCTTTTATCTAAGTTGAGCTTGTAAGGTAGATAAAGTTATAAAATCGCGCCAATGTAGAGACACAATACATTGCGTCCCCAAAAACAAAATAATACACATTAATATTACACGTAGAGACGTAACATTATTACATCTCTATAAAGGATAATGACATTATTTAAAAATTCATATCGGATTGAATCAACACGTTTGAAAGAATACGACTATTCACAACCAGGTGAATATTTCGTGACTATTTGCACACATACCCATAAATGTTTATTTGGTGAAGTAATAAACGAGAAAATGATCCTATCGAATATTGGCAGTATTGTTAAACAATACTGGGAAGATATTCCGAATCATTTTCCAAACATTGAATTGGATGCATTTGTGATAATGCCAAACCATATTCATGGAATTATTGTCATAAAAGATGAAAATAATTTTGGTAGAGACGTTCAATTGAACGTCTCTGCGCGGATATCACCAAAAAAGGGGTCACTATCGGTAATTATCAGAACCTATAAAGCAGCCGTAACGAGAGAGTGTCGTAATAAAGGTTTAAATGGTTTTCACTGGCAACCGCGTTTTTACGAACACATTATTAGCGAAGAAAAGGAGTTGCATAACATCCGTGATTATATAATTGATAATCCTTTGAAGTGGTATTGTGATATGGAAAATCTGGATAGACGTGGATAATTTTTTTAATAATGTAGAGACGTAATATATTACGTCTCTACAAATAATATTTTTCTTGCTTTCGTAAAGCATTTATCGTATTATTACGATATAACTAATATGGGAACATCGAAAAAAGAAGCTTTCAGCGATAATCAGAACCGGCTTGCCGATCTGGCAAAAGCGCTGGCTCATCCGGCACGGATTGCAATACTGGAATTTTTATCTAAAAGAAATTCGTGTATGTGCGGCGATATTGTAGATGAGCTTCCGCTTTCACAGGCAACCGTATCCCAGCATCTTGCGGAGTTAAAATGTATCGGCCTTATTAAAGGCGAAATAGAAGGCCCGAAAGTGTGCTATTGTATCAATAAAAAAATCTGGCAGAAAGCAAAACAAATTCTTAATCGGTTTCTAACAGATGCAAAATCATATTGCTAAATATTTTTTTGCACTAATATATCATAATATTGCAATACTCATCTTTAAGGTGATATTATATGAACTCAGAACAAAAAATCAAAAAAATGGTAAAGGAGAAATATGGGACCATTGCACAGCAAACCAAAAAATATAATCAGATATCTTGCTGCGGGAGCAGGCGCGGATATTCGAACGTGGAATTTTCCATTACGTCAGAAGATTACACAAAACTACCAGGATATGTCCCCGATGCCGATCTCGCATTAGGATGCGGCTTACCGACGAAATATGCGCGTATCAAACGGGGTAATACGGTTGTGGATTTAGGTTCCGGTGCTGGCAATGACTGTTTTATTGCACGCTCAATTACAGGCGATACCGGGCGCGTCATCGGTATCGATATGACGGAGGCGATGACTGCAAAAGCAAAAACAAATGCTTCAAAATATGGATTTAAGAATGTAGAATTCCGCTTGGGCGATATTGACAACATGCCGATTGAAAATAACACTGCCGATGTGGTAGTCAGCAACTGTGTTATGAATCTTGTTCCGAATAAGAAAAAAGCCTTTTCAGAAACTTTCCGTATTATGAAAAGCGGCGGACATTTCAGTATCTCAGATATTGTTTTGAAAGGCGAATTGACCGATGAGCTTCGAAAGGAAGCGGCACTCTATGCCGGATGTATTTCCGGTGCAGTTCAGAAGGAAGAATATTTACAAATCATCAGGGATACCGGTTTCATTAAAATAACTGTTAAAAAAGAACGCAAAATTGATATTCCCAATTATATTCTTGCCAAATTCCTTACCATAGATCAATTGAGAGAATATGACAAAAGCCATGTCGGGATATTTAGTATAACAATAAATGCAGAGAAACCATGAATGTTTTGTATCGTCAAGCAATAAAAAACATACTATCACTATTCACTCGCTGCTGGAAAGCTAGAGTCTTCCAATAAAAACGGTTGGTACAACAATGACTGATTTCTATCTCGCTGTTTGAAATTATGTCCTTGCTGATATTGCCGGATTTGTCATCAACCCGCAAAAAATTGAGCGCAATATCAAAAATTGTGTGTACCGAGCAAAAATTCATAAGATAGAAGCATAAAAAGACAAAATAATTCTGGTTGAACCGGTTTGGTTAGCTGTTCCGGTACCTGTGTTTTGTCACTGTTGATTTTATGGCCATTTTATAGCATAATATTAGTAATAATAAGTACAATTATAAGAGAGCAACTTTAACTGAAAATAATCACACACACGTACAAATCAACAGACTGAAACAAATAATTTGGTGAGATGTTTTGAGTAGGGCGGCTGCAGCTCAAAAGTCAAAAACATCCCAAGAAGTGAAAAATGGGCGGGCATTGTGTGTTCAGTTCATCGCAACCATGAAACCGAATGCCCTTAGTGAGCGCAACGAATGAATAAAAAAATATTCGATTAACAACCGATGAAAAAATCAATTAAAATTCTATATTTCTGAATCAGATAAAAAAAAATCGTAACACGAAGGAGAAATTTTATGTCTACTGTTGATTTAGCTACTATTCAACCGGCCAAGACGGCCGATGCTCGAGCGATGGCTTGTCCAGGTCCATTGCTGGAAGCTAAAAAAAGCATTGGATTGGTTAAAGTTGACGAAGTACTGGAAATTTGGTCGGGCGACCAAAGCACAAAAAAAGACATGCCGGCATGGTGCGCAAAAGTGGGACACGAGTTTCTTGGTGTCGTTGTTGCCGATGGATATGACCGGATTTTTATTCGACGCAAAAAGTAGAGACGTATTTCTTGTTTCTTCATATACCGGTTGTTACGGCAAAGCGTGAGGAAAAAGAATTATTATGATAGCGAAAGAAAAAATTCACGAACATAAAATACTGATTCTTGCAACCTTGTCGGGCGGTTATATGGGAGCAGATTCGGCCGGACAGTCTCATTTAGAGTACTCATCCAACGCTTACATTTTGCCAGTAAGAACAGCCGCGATCTTTCCACCGCAATTCTATATCAATGCGTTCAAGAAAGGCATTGATGGCATTATCATAATGTACAGTGGCGCTGACTGTCCATACAAGGGTGCACCGGAGCGGACCGCAGAAATCATCAACAAGACTTACGGCTTGATGAAGGAACAAGGTCTTGATACGCGACGGCTTCGCCTTGCAGCAATCTGCACTGTATGTGTGCGCCCATTTCTCGGCGAGATCGAAAAGATGAACGCGCTGCTCGCTGAAATAGGATCAATGTCGCACAATCAATCCCTGTTACAATCTCCAAATGCACGGATCATAAGGCAGGAATAGGGAGCATCGCATAGCTATGAAAAACCTTCATGTAGATACACTGGTTATCGGTGGTGGGATTGCTGGAATGCAGTCCGCTCTTGATCTAGCGGATCAGGGCTACCGTGTAGCTCTTGTAGAGAAGAATCCGAGCATCGGTGGAAAAATGATTGGACTCAGCAAGGTCTTTCCCACATTGGACTGCTGCAGTTGTATCACCACACCGAAAATGTCGGCCGTTGCTCATCACGAAAACATTGAGTTGTTAACCTACAGCGAAGTAGAAGTAGTATCACGCAAGAAGAATAGCTTCACTGTCCAAGTCCTGAAAAAACCCTTGTATGTTAAGGAAAAAGATTGTACCGGCTGCCGCTCGTGCGAACAGGTCTGCCCGCTTGATGTACCGGACAATGAGAATGAATTTGGCCGTACCGCTCACCGGGTAATATATGTTCCTTTTACGACGGCTGTGCCGCAAAAAGCCTTGATTGATATTGATTACTGCCTTTTTTGCGGTAAATGCGTGCAAACCTGCCCCTCGAACGCGATTGATTTTAACCAACAGTCTCAACAACTGGAAATTGAAACCCGGACAATTATCCTGGCGACCGGTTACAAAGTAACGCCGTATAATGCCAAGAAGGAGTATGGAGCGGGAAAACTTTTAAACGTGATCGATGGATTGATGATGGAACGCCTGCTTGCGCCTACCGGCCCATACGGACGAGTATTACGCCCTTCGGATGGCAAGCAACCTGCATCCATCGCCTACATCCAATGTGCCGGTTCACGCGATCAAACATTGGGTGTACCGTACTGCTCACGCGTCTGCTGCATGTACGCAATTAAACAAGCAATGCTGCTCTCCGGGACACTGCCCATGGCAGATATTTCCATTTACTACATGGATATTCGCGCTTTTGGCAAGGGTTACGAGCAGTTCTACCAGAGTGCAAAAGCGATGGGGATCGAGTTTATTAAAGGCAAGGTAGCGCGTATTACTGAAGATGAAAATCATAATCCTGCTGTGCGGGTCGAATTGATTGATGACAATTCCAGGGTTGTTGAACGAAAACATGATATAGTGGTTCTCTCGGTAGGTATGCTGCCGGGTTGGAATCCTGAATCGTTAATCGGAGTATCGACAGCCGAGGATGGTTTCGTTCAAATTCCTAATTACAATATTGCACCAACGATAACGGCGCAGTATGGAATCTTTGCTACAGGTACTGCTATTGGTCCGATGGACATTGTAGACAGCATTATGACAGCTAGTGCCGCAGCCGCAGAAGTTGCGGCTTTTATTCGATCGCAGAATCGTAATGAGATGGCTCTAATCTAAGATGAGAGGAATTTAGACGATGGCTGAGGAATCGAAAAAACTCGAACCGACCGGAGCAAGTCAAGCCGGTTCTATTTCGGAAGAACCTCGTATTGGAGTTTACATCTGCGATTGTGGAGGCAACATCAGCGATACTGTACGCTGTGATCAAGTTGCAAACGCGCTCAGGAAACTTCCCAACGTGGTTGTCTCGCGGCGCTATCAATTTATGTGTTCTGATCCGGGTCAAAAGCTGATCATAGACGACATTAAAGAAAACGGTATCAACCGGGTTGTAGTGGGAGCGTGTTCCATTTTTCTGCATGAACAGACATTCCGTAAAACCGTACAGCGTGCAGGATTGAATCCGTATCTGTACTGCCACATCGGCTTGCGAGAGCAAAATAGCTGGGTGCATCATACGTACCCAATCGGTGCTACAACTAAAGCCATTCGTATGATGTCCGCCGGTATCACCAAAGCTCGCCTGATGAAGCCGCTGGAAGATATACATTTGGAAGCCCACAAACATGTACTCGTTATCGGTGGCGGTGTGGCAGGCTTGCGTTCCGCGTTGTCACTTGCACGTAGCGGCTTACAAGTTACGTTGATTGAAAAAAGTCATTTCCTGGGAGGTCATCTCGCACAGTGGGAACAGGTCTTTCCGACCGGGGAAGACGCACGAACATTACTGAACGGGCTGATCGAGGATGCAAGAATACAGCCCAATCTCCGTATCCTTACCGGGGCTGAGATGATTTCCGCTAAGGGCTATGTCGGTAACTTTACGATTTGCGTTCGCCAGCAGCCGCGCGGTATCGCTGATAATTTCGAGTTAGTAGATAAAGCCATCGCTGTCTGCCCGGTCGAAGTGCCGGACGAATTCAATTTTGAGATGACCAATCGTAAGGCGATCTATCGATCTTATGCGGGTTGTTACCCTGCAAGCCCGGTCATTGACAGAGAACATTGCACCAAGTGTGGGGAATGTCTGAAGGTTGATAAGAAAAACAGCATACATCTTGATGAACCTGCGATTGAGATTGAATTAAAGGTAGGAGCGGTCGTTATAGCGACCGGTTTCCGTTTGTACGAACCCTTTCAGGGTGAAATGGGTTACGGTAAATTGTCAGGAGTGATTACTCTTCCTCAATTGGAACGTCTATTATCGAGTGGAAGATCGACAGAGAATACCCTGAAATGGAACGGACAAACTGTCCGCAGTATGGCAATGATCCATTGTGTGGGCAGCCGCCAAATTGAGGGTGTGCACGCACCCCAGCCGGACGGGAAGGTGAACGACTATTGTTCGAGAGTGTGCTGCACAGCTACATTAAGTACGGCTAACAGAATTCGTGAACGATTCCCGAACAT
>Ga0315537_1004086_pt1 | contig 10704 bp, 13 predicted proteins | sample SalMarSW160270MG_FD_203091 | JGI IMG/M metagenome (GOLD analysis project Ga0315537, IMG submission 203091) | Salt marsh sediment microbial communities from the Plum Island Ecosystem LTER, Massachusetts, United States - Salt Marsh Sediment SW1602-70 ... | reverse complement strand
ATATGAACGATAGTGGCCGTCAGGGTCATTATCGCGAGTACGAAATGGCTTGTCGCTGTGGCGAAATGAACGGGAAACTTCAGGATATATACCATCATCGGCACATGGATAATTCCGCCGCCGATGCCGAGCAGGCTCGAAAGCAGCCCCACAAATATGCTGATTATCATGCCGAGTCCGACGTTATAAGGCGGAATCGTCTCAGTGCCGGCCGGATGAGACTTGAACCGTTTTCCTGAGATAAAAAGATACGCTCCCACGGCAATCAATGTAATGCCGAATACTATATCGAATGTGCCGGATGAAATATAATCGATGATTATCGCGCCGACGACCGAGCCGGGTATCGCGGCAAGAGCGAACAGCAAACCGCCGCGGTAATTAATTCGCTTCATTTTTGCGTAAGCGATACTGCCGGAAGTTGCATTTGCACAAATCACAGCCAGCGAAATAGCAGTCAGCACACCCGGTCCCTTGTCTTTATATAGAAATAAAAATATCGGCATTAAAAGAAAACCGCCACCGGCCCCGATTAACGTTCCGATAGCCCCGATAACTATGCCAAGAGATATCAATCCGAATGTTTGTTCGAATCCCATTTGAAACCTAAAAAAATAAAAACAGGGACCGCCTGTTTTTGCGAAAAATCAGGGACGGCAATCTTATTGCTCATCCGAAAAGCTCTTCAAATTTTGCCCCGATGGAATCGGGGTCACCGCTTTGACACAGACTCTGGCCGATTAGGCACGCCCGGACACCGAACGAGATGAGTTTTTCAGCGTCGGCGCGAGTCTTTATACCGCTCTCAGCCACAAGCTCATTGGTATTATCCAGAAGTGCCGACAGTCTGCCGGTCGTGTTAATATCCACCTTCATTGTTGTCAGGTCGCGATTGTTAATGCCGAGTACGCTGTAGCCGGCTTTTGGAAAACCGATGAAGGAACGTACTTCGAGCAGCCTTTCCGGGCCGTGTACTTCCAGCAGCACAGTAAGGGTCAGTTCCGAAGCGAGAATCATAAGGTCGGAAATTTCAGCGGTCTTGAGCACATCAGCAATCAGCAGTATCGCATCGGCCCCGGCCGCCCGCGATTCGTATATCTGCCACGCGTCGATGATAAAATCCTTGCGGAGCACAGGCAGATTGACTGCCGACTTGATTTGGCTGAGGTACTCGAGCTTTCCCTGAAAATATTTTTCATCGGTCAGGCAGCTTATAGCGTCCGCCCCGCAGCTTTCGTATGTCTTTGCGATTTCAACCGGGTCGAAGTCCTTGCAGATAATCCCTGCCGACGGTGACGCCTTTTTCACTTCGGCGATGACGTTAATTCCGCGGATGTTCGGCTTGGTGACGGCCTTGTAAAAATTGCGGCAGCGGGGCATTGAGCTGATTTGCTCTTCGAACTGCCCGATGCTCGTGTGCCTTTTACGCTCGGCGACTTCGGTCCTTTTGTTTTCGATTATCTCATCGAGTATATTCGCCACGGCTGTCTTATCCTGCCAGTTTCACATAAGCCATACGGACCTGGTTAAGTGTATCCTGGAGAACCTTTTGCTCCTGCTCGGAGAGGTTGCCTTTGGTCTTTTCTTCGAGGGTTTCGAGCATATCGATATTGTATCGGGCAAGTTCGAGGTCCGGCTCGCGGTCGTCCTGTCCTTCTATCTTAAACGCCCCCATCGAGAAAAAGGCCTGTGTGGTAAGCATACTAATCAGCGCAGCCAAATCGCCCTTTGGCAGAGGCCCGCGAGGTCGTTGTTCCTGTTTTTCTTTTTTCTCCTCCAGCTCTTCCTGCGCAGCCAATACGTCTTTTTCTTTTTTAGCCTCCTCTTTCCAGTCTTCGTCGATGATGATTTTCTTTTCGTCTTTGCCTTTTTCTTCAGCCATTGTCGGCCTCCTTCGGAGTTTTATGGTCTCGCCACAGAGTATTTATTAATAGCCACAGAGAACACAGAGGTCACAGAGAAAAATAATCTGTAGCTAACATTTATTTTTTTAATTGTGTTCATTCGTGTTTATTCGTGGTTTAGATAAATTTTACTTTTTATACTTTTTCATTTGCCTGTCGATGTCTCTTTTTGTCTGGCGTTCTGTAATTGACTTTCTCTTGTCGTATTGTCTTTTGCCGCGTGCGAGGGCAAGCTCGACCTTTGCCAGGCCTCGGCTGCTGAAATATATCCTCAGCGGCACGAGTGTAAAGCCTCGCTGCTCCAGCTTGGTTCTCATCTTGAGTATTTGCCGCCGATGCAGAAGCAGTTTTCTTTTCCTGACGGGTTCGTGGTTGTGGATGCCCGCCTGTTCATACTGGGCAATGGTTGCTCCGAACAAAAAGCATTCGTCGTTGACAATTCTTGCGTAGGAACCGTTAAGGTCGGCTGCATGAGCCCGCAGCGACTTGACTTCCGAGCCGACCAGTGACACGCCCGCCTCGATTTTCTCGATAAGCTCGAAGTTATGATAGGCCTTTTTATTAACTGCTGCCGGGCCTTTTCTTTCAGTTTTTTTGTCCTTCTTTGCCGACATTCGCCCTATAATAGCCCGGCAGCGGCGATTTTGCAAGCCGACCGGCAAGCCCGCAGCATCGGTGACGAAGGTTACTTAACCAGCCGCAGAGTAACCGGATAGCGATAGTGCTCACCGCCGTTGACCTTAATCGTGGCGATAATACAAAATACCAGGTCAACAATACCTACTGCCGGCATCAGGAAAAAGCCGATGCACAAAAAGCTGAGCAAGAAGGAGGCAATCATGGCGAGCATGACCGTGATTTGAAAGTTCAGTGCCTCCTTGCCCTGCTCATTAATAAAGGGATGGTCGTCCTTTTTGACCAGCCAGATAATCAGCGGGCCGATGAAGCCGGTGAAAATCGCCAGCAGGTGACAGAGCATAGCCATTGTCTTGGCGTCACTGGGGATTTCGGTTGCAACCGGTGCCGCCTGCTCCGTTTGTTGAGGTTTTTCCGGCGTTTGAGACTGTTGGGGGGTCTGTTCTTCTGCCATAGTGTTGCTCCCTAACGCTAAAAACATTCAGATAAATGAACGACTCTGTACTATTATACAGCCGGTTTGGTAGGGTCAAGAAAAATCCGCCGCGAGCCGGTTGACTATTTTAGGTTGACTATTTGAACCCGAAGGCGCTCAATAGTTCGGATATGGCTATTGCTGAAAACGCAGCAGCGGCGTTAGGACTTACGGCTCTGGCCGGCGTCAGCACCGGCTTCGGCAGTGCTATCGCCTATTTCATAAAAAAACCCCGCATCGCGTATCTCGCTTTTGCACTTGGACTGTCTGCGGGGGTGATGATTTATGTATCGTTCGTCGAGTTCCTTCCAATGGCGACCGAGACCGTCGGCGAACTCTGGGCGGTTATTGTATTCTTTTTGGGTATTGCTTTTATCGGTGCGATAGATTTTCTCGTACCCGAGCCCGAGAACCCGCACAACTACCAAGGCCTGGCCGAACCGGAAGCGCCTCAGCAGGACCGCCGGCTTATGCGGACCGGACTGCTTACCGCACTGGCCATCGGCATCCACAACTTTCCCGAAGGACTGGCGACCTTTGCCGCCGCCCTGACGGATTTAAGGCTCGGTATATTTATCGCAATCGCAATCGCCATACACAACATCCCCGAAGGAATCGCCGTTTCAGTCCCTATCTATTACGCCACCGGAAGCAAGAACAAGGCCTTTGTCTATTCATTCCTGTCGGGTGTTTCCGAACCGGTCGGGGCACTTATTGGCTACCTTATTCTTGCACCGTTTCTTACCCAGGCTTTCTTGGCGGCGATACTTGCCTTCATCGCCGGCATTATGATTTACATCTCGCTCGATGAGCTTTTACCTGTGGCACATCGCTACGGCCACGGACACCTGGTCATTATCGGCATCGTTTTAGGCATGGCCGTAATGGCCGTAAGCCTCATTATGCTTTGATTTGTCTTGAAAATTATCCATAAAAATGTAATGTTTGCCGGCCCTTGTACGTCTATATATTTGTCAACTATAAACCAATCGATTTGAATGGAGCGAAGAAATGAAGAAGATAAACACACAAAGAATCCTGCTGAACCTGTTTTTTGGCTTGGTAACGCTGGCCGTTGTTGGCTGCGATATTAACATCTGCGGCTGCTCGCCGGGCAACGCTAAGTACGAAAGGGCCGAAGAGCACACCGTACCAATGGGGGGCATTGAGGCTATCGACGTTGATACAATGTTCGGGTCGGTGACCGTTGCCGGCGATGAAACTGACGAATGTCGCATAGAGGCCAAACTTACAGCCCGCGCCCCATCGAACCAGGAGGCCGAACAGATAGCCGAGCAGACCAAAATTAAAATTGAACCCGTCGGTGAAATGCTAAAAGTCTATATCGATAAGCCCCAGCTCAAAAACAATCGCTCAGTAGGGGTAAGTTTCAATATAACAATGCCGAAATCTGTTGCAGCTAAAGTCCATAGCTGCTACGGAGGCATAAAACTCTCGGACCTCGAAGCCGACGTAATAGCCGACACGAGCTTTGCCTCTGTAGAGTGTTCAAATGTAACGGGCAACGCCGATTTGAAGACCTCTTATGGCTCGATAAACTGTAAGAATGTCAAAGCCGGCGGCGTCAAGGCTCGAACCAGTTTTTCGTCAATCAGTTGTCATAATGTAGTCGCAGCCATTGACCTGAAAACGTCCTACGGCAGTATAGATTGCAGAAATCTTACGAGCAGCAGAATCGAGGCCCATTCGAGCTTCGGCAGTGTGGATATCGAGTGCTCGGACCAGACCGCCCTGGAGCTCATTGCCGATGTCTCCACGTCCTACGGCAGCATCGAATTCAAGGCCCCCGCCGGCTTCAGCGGCACGGTTGACGCAGAGACCAGCTTCGGCTCGATTCAGACACTTCTGCCCGTCACCGTCAGCGGCGAAATAAGCAAGGACAGGGTCAGCGGAACGGTCGGAACGGGCAGCGGCAGATTGGCGCTAAAGACCAGCTTCGGCTCAATCAAAATAAAATAGCTCCTCACGACTTCTCTCTGCAAACCGCCTTTGCCCTGAACGCCTTAGCTGGTATAATCGGCGTTCCTTCGGGCTGAATTTCATCGGTAGTGATTCGAGAGTTATATGGAGCAGGCGGTCAAAAGCAGGAACCTCTGGTATATCGGGGGATTGCACTTCGAATGTGTCCGGTGCGGCAAGTGCTGCTCCGGACCGGGCGAGGGATACATCTGGGTAACCCGACCCGAGATACGGTTCATCGCCGACTACCTGAAAATTCCTGTCGGCGAGCTTCGTAACAGGTATCTAAAGCGCATAGGCATGCGTCTGAGTATAATCGAGGATAAAACTACCAGGGACTGCATATTCCTCGAAAGAATCGGCGGTGAAAAGAAATGCAGGATTTATCCGGTAAGACCCAATCAGTGCAGGACCTGGCCGTTCTGGTCGAGCAATCTTCTCAGCAGCAATAGCTGGAACGAGACGGCGATGAAGTGCGACGGTATCAATCGCGGCAGGCTGTACAGCTTTGAGCAGATAGAAAAAATCCGCACCGGCAAAAAGTGGTGGGAAAATGACGACTGCACTGATTGACCGTGTCCGGGAAATATACAGACAGATTGATGAAGCGGCCAAAACATCGCCTGAGCTTGCAGGCCGGTGTCTGGCGTGCGGCAAATGTTGCAGCTTTGAATCTTACGACCACCGGCTTTATATCACACCGCCGGAGCTGGAGTATCTGGTATATCATATCGGTTCTGAAAACCTCAAACCAATGACAGACGGTTGCTGCCCGTATAATGTGCAGGGTAAATGCACCGTATATGATTATCGTTTCTCCGGCTGCCGAATCTTCTGCTGTACCGGCGACAGAGAATTCCAGAGTCGCCTTACCGAATCTATCCTTGCCGACTTAAAGCAATTGTGCGTCGAGTTTGAATTGCCCTATAGCTATCGGCAATTGTTCGAGGTGTCATCTTGAAACAAATCGAGTATCGAGAATCAAGCATCGAGCATCGCGTCAGTATTCATCCACCGGCTGGGGTATGTAGTCCTGCGGGTCGCACAGGTTGATATATTGTGCGATATTGAGAAGTGTGCCGTGGGTTTTATAGAAGTTGTACAACCGGCCTATCTTTTCCGTATCGGTCACCTCCAGATGTTCCGCCCACTTGTCGATTTCCGCACCCCATACGATTCTGGTCCCGTCCTTTGCGTACAGTTCAATGTGCGGTTTGCTTCTGCTGTATCTGCCGTCGTAGTTCGAGACGTCTATACTTTCAATTTCGAACAGCAGCGGCTTTTCAGCGGTAACTAAGCGGTCCATCCGGTCCAGCCGATACAGGATGTCCACCGCCGCGGCAAGGTCGTCCTTTTCCCAGACCTCTCCCGGCTGCGGAACTCTTTCGGATGCCAGGCCGACAATCCTGACAATCGGCAGCGATTCTATGGGGACATAATCGAGTACGACCTGTTCAGAATCGACGTAGTATTTTCGGCCGATTTCCACGAGGCCAATCGGCCTTCGCCATCTGCCGCTGATTAGCAGGCTGTCATGTGTCGCCTGAACGCTTACATCGTCGAGCCAGGGGACAAGCGTAGCAATGTTCTGCTGGACCGACGCGGCAACCTGCTCGTCGATTGTCAAATCCTCCCCGCCTGCCCGCGCCGCCGAGTATATCTTTTCCTTCAGGGCGTCGTTCACCCACTCCGGCGCATCGACCAGTTTAAGCTCGCCGGTTTTATTAGCGGTCTCACTTCGGCGGCTGACATATTGATTCAAAAATGCCAGACCGACTATAATTGCACCCAGCACCCCAACCAGGACCAGTATCTTTAGAAAGATGCCAAGACCCCGTCTGGCTTCTTTGGCTTTTTTTCTCTTGAGGTCTTTGCGACCCAAAAGGCTAAACGCCCTTCGCGAGGGTTTGGTTTTCTTTCGTCTTTTGACCACCTGTGGCGATTTCCATAAGAGCGATATTTTTTGTTTTCTGATAGTCGGCAAGTGCCTGGCTGACAATCCGGCCGCAAAGTTCGACCATTGACACACCGATTTTCGCAGCGGCCTTGGGTACGCACGAATGTAATGTCATTCCGGGTACGGTGTTAATCTCAAGTGCGTAAGGGGTTCCATCCTCGGCGAGTATGAAATCGACCCGCGCCACGTGCCGACAGCCTAAACAGTCGAAACATTTAAGCGCATCTCGGCTGATGCGTTTAATTAGCTGCGGCTCGGTTACCGTATCGAAAAGATATTCAGTATCGTCGTCGAGGTACTTCGCGTGGTAATCATAGAAGCCGACCTTCGGCTTTATTTCAAGTATTGGCAGGGCCTGACCGCTGAGTATGCCGACGGTAATTTCGCGTCCCTGTATGAATTGCTCAATCATGCAGTCGCCGAATTCTTCCAGGCATTTTTGCGCCGCTTTTAATGCATTCCCGGTGCCGGCGGCGATTTGGACACCGACACTGCTTCCGTGGGTTATCGGTTTGACGACAAACTTGTCCGCGGATTGAATAAACTGTTTTTGAATCGACTCTTTGCCGGCCTCGTCGGTAAAAGCCGTTGCCTGCGGCGTGCTGACGCCCACACAGGCGAAACGCCTCTTCGCCGTCAGTTTATCTATTGCAAATCTGCTCGCAGCCGAATCCGAGTGTGTATAGCAAAGACCTTTTTGTTCGAGTATCTGCTGCAGTTGGCCGTCTTCACCGAACTGCCCGTGCAGACAGATGAAATAAACGTCGATGCTCGTATCGTCGAGTATCTTCAGGTCCTGGGGCGTGATGTCGGCGATAAGTACATCATAACCGCCGCTGTGCAGGGCGTCGGCCACACATTGTCCGCTCTGTAAGCTGATTTGGCGCTCGGTACTTACGCCACCGGCAAGAACTGCGACCTTCGCTTTGTAATCTGACATATCTTAACCGCCCGCATAATCGCAGGATTTTAATCCGTATAACGGAATTGGCTAAATTCCAACTTGCATCGAGCATCGAGTATCAAGCATCAAGTTGTTCATTCCCAGATTTCGATTTCCAGTTCCAGCTCGATATCGAACTGTTCCCTGACCCTTTGTTTTACAGCCTCGATGAGCCGGCAGACGTCTCGGCTGGTGCACCCCTTTTCGGCGACGATGAAGTTGGCGTGTTTTTCGCTCACCTTGGCCCCGCCGATTTGCAGACCCTTCAGTCCCGCCCGGTCGATCATTGCCCCGGCCGACAGGCCTCTCGGGTTTTTGAATATACAGCCGGAGTTCTTGGTATTGAGCGGCTGGTTATTCTTCTTGTAAATCCAGATTTCCTTTACGGTCCGCATGATTTGTTCGGGCTCGGCCTGGCCGAGCTCCATCTGTGCGTTCAGGATAAACGGCGCTGTGATATTCGCCCTGCGGTAGTCGAATATCAGTTCAGGCTTGGATTTTTCGAACACGGCGCCGTCATTGTCCATCAGCGTCACCTTCTCGACAACCGCACCTATATCACCGAAGTTCCCGCCCGCGTTCATTTTCACCGAGCCGCCGACCGAACCCGGTATTCCGGTAAGGGCCTCCAGTCCCGTCAAGCCTTTCTGAACGCAGGTCAATACGAGCTTCGCCAGTTCCGCCCCCGCCCACGCTGTCAGTGTAGTCTCGCCGAATTCGGTTTGCGCGAATTGTTCGGCGTCGAGCTTTACGACCGCACCTTTGACCCCCTCGTCGCTGACAAGAAGATTCGAGCCGAAGCCGAGCACACGCATCCGAACGTTGCTTTCTTTGCAGCGAAGCACGACGTCTTTTAGCTCATCGACGTTCCTCGGCCGGATAAAATAGTCAGCCGGTCCGCCCAGACCGTACCAGGTGCTCTTCGCCAGCGGGTATTTCTCTTTTACTATCTGCTCTAAGCCACTGAATATATTCATCTGCCACCTTCCAAATGTCGCCTGCGCCCATAGTAACGACCAGCTCATCCCTGCTTACGTTTTCCTTCAGATATTCGCAAATCGCCGCAAAGCCGTCAATAAAATGTGCCTCGCTGCCTGCTGCGCAAATCCGGTCCACTAACTTTTGGGCGTTTACCAGCTCCTTGGTTAGCTCACTGTCCCGGACGAAGTAAATCTCCGGCACTATAGTTACATCGGCAAGATTAAAGCTTTCGGCAAAATCATCAAGCAAAAATCTTGTCCTGCTGTACTGGTGCGGCTGGAATATGCACCACAGCCGCTTCGGAGCGTATCTTTCGCGTATCGCCGCCAGCGACGCCCTTATCTCCGTCGGGTGATGTGCGTAGTCGTCGAGCACGGTAACCCCGTTGATTTGCCCCTTGAGCATCAGCCGCCGGTCCACTCCCGTAAACTTACCCAGCAGTTCCAGTACCTGTTTCGCCTCGACTCCCGCAGCCGTACTCAGTCCAATAACGGCAAGGGCGTTGAGAACGTTATGAGCGCCCGGAAGAGATATTCGGGCTCTGCCTAATGGATACCCTTTCTGAAAAACGTCGAAACTGTAACAGCCGTCCTTCAGGGCCAGGTTCTTTGCACAGAAATCATAATCGCCGTCCAGCCCGAACGTCTGATATCGAAAACCCTCGCCTAAGCGCGACAGCATTTCTCGCACATTCGCATCCTGCCCGTTAACCAGCAGCATACCTTCCTGCCGCAGGCCCTTTGCAAAATCCGCAAAGGCATCGATAATGTCACTAATGTTCTTATAGTAGTCTAAGTGGTCCTGCTCGATATTGAGTACCGCCGCCATTTTGGGGCGCAGGTTCAGGAAGCTGCGGTCATACTCACATGCCTCAGCCACAAAGTATGGGCCGTTGCCTGTCCCTGAGTTGCTGCCTAATTGCGTCACATCCGCCCCGATGATGAAGTTCGGCTCCAGCCCCGCACGGCTGAGTACGAACGCAAGCCATCCGCTGGTCGTGCTCTTGCCGTGCGTACCGGCCACCGCAATACCGTCATATTGACCCATCAGCTCGCCGAGCATCTCGGCGTACTTATAGACCTTCAACCCCGCCGCCCGTGCCTTTTGCAGTTCGCCGTTGTCCTCTTTGACCGCCGCCGAGATTACCACCGCATCGAGCCCTTCACCCAGATTGTCCGCACTGTGACCGACCCTGATGTCCGCCCCGAGTTTTCGCAGTTTTTCAGTCACTTCACTGCCGGCCTGGTCGGAGCCGCTGACTATAGCTTCATTGCCTAGCAGAACCTTGGCCAGACCGCTCATTCCGATACCCCCGGCGCCTATGAAATGAAATCTCTTACCGGCAAGCGACGTATCAATTCGGGGTTTTATTACCTCGTATCGATGTACCGCTGCTATTTTGGGCGATTGGGTTTCAATATCCTGCGGCATATATCATCCCTGAATAAGCGGTTGGTTCCTTCGCCGCCCATTTTAACACAGGCAGGAGCGGAAGAAAAGACAAAAGCTCTTCTGGACTGCCTATTTTCCCTGTTTTTGCTGATTATCAGGGACGTACTCCAGCAAATCACCCGGCGTGCAGTCAAGAGCTTCACAGAGATTGTTCAGGGTGGAAAAGCGAATTGCACGAGCTTTATTTGTTTTCAGAACAGACAGGTTATTCACCGCCAGGCCGGTCGATTCAGCGAGTTCCTTGAGTTTCATCCGCCGCTCCAGAAGAACATAGTCGAGTCGGACGTTAATCACTTTGTTTGCCTCCTCTTTAGACCAGCACCTTGGATTCTTCAATTATTGGTATAATTCTTTTTAGTATTTGTGCCAGGAGTAT
>Ga0315537_1004083_pt1 | contig 10711 bp, 7 predicted proteins | sample SalMarSW160270MG_FD_203091 | JGI IMG/M metagenome (GOLD analysis project Ga0315537, IMG submission 203091) | Salt marsh sediment microbial communities from the Plum Island Ecosystem LTER, Massachusetts, United States - Salt Marsh Sediment SW1602-70 ... | reverse complement strand
TATATGCATTTTGGGTTTGAAATCAATATAACCAAAGCAGCGTACGACTATATAGTACTATGGAGGTATTATAATGACAGAACTATCTTTATCAGGTCTTATAATCCTGTGTATAAAGTGGAGGTGACATATGATGGTACAATAAATAATGACAAAGACAAGGACAAAATGTGGCAAATGGAATTTGCAATTCCGTTTACGGCATTTAGCGATTTTCATTTTATTTCACGTCCAAAGACCGGTGTAAGATGGGCATTTCAGGCGGTCCGACAAGACAGAAATTACGTAGAAGACAGATTCCGGTCAACATCAACACTCTTCCCGATATATGAAACACGGAAAGATGTTCATCAGCCGGCTCGTTTCGGATTACTCGAGTTTACTGATAATTGATTCTGCCGGGGAAATGTTTACAGATGTGATCCGGGAAAAATTTCCGCAGCAAGTTGCGGGGAACCGGGTTTACCAGCTCGGCAAAGCCAATTAAACCATACTTCTCGTCCTCCGAAGCGAAAAACGAAGGAGGATTAAAGAGAGTATCTCAAAAGGCACCACCTCCGGGGCTGTTGAAAAAGTCCTTCGTGAACCTTTGTGAAAACCTTGGTGCGACTTTGTGGTAAATATTAATTCATTGAAACACAAAGGAAAGCTCAAAGTAACACAAAGGAAAAAAAATAAAATAATATTACTTTTTCAACAGCCCCTACTTCCCGCTAAAGCGGGACAGGCTCTCCTCTGAAGAGGAGGAGAAAGTTAAAAAATTATATATCAGCACTTTGGGCGGTTTTATCATCTTTTGATACACCCTCATAATTTTAATGTATTCCCTGTAAGGAATTATAATTGATATCCGTTTTGATATTCCCTATGGTATAACTTTTCAGCTTCAGGGTCATTGATGAAATACTGTTTTTCAGGAGACCAGCTTACGGGTCTTCCAAGTTCTATGGCAATATTTCCCAATATGCATGTAACTGTTGTCCTTTGTCCGATTTCTACAGGGACAATAGGATCGCGGCGGGATTTGACAGCAGAGATGAAATTCTCGACATGAAGAGAACTGCTTTCATACAGACCGGGATCCGAAGCCGTACCCTCTGAAGGAAGCAATGATTTATCTGAAGCATCTATTTTACCTCTTGATACGGAAATCCAACCATCGGTTCCCCAGAATTTAATGCCGAGTGTTTTAGCATCATCATAAGGTTGATTTAACATTTCCAGACCATTGTCATATACGAAAGTCAGGTATTTGGTATCCTGGTATCCGGCAGGAATTACTTTGACAGGTCCGCTGTGATCTTTGTTAAGTCCCCACTGGCCGATATCAAAATTATGCGCTCCCCAGTCACAAGTATATCCACCACCTGTTTCTTTATAGTAACGCCATGCTCCCCAATATGTTTCGTTCATTTCAGGATCAAGTGAAATAGGAGGATTGAGTTTCTGGTTGTAATGAATAAAAGGTAATGGTCCGAGCCATGTTTTCCAGTCCAGATCCACGGGAACCTGTTCTTCAGGCAGGTTATACGGATCAGGACCCGGTCCCACATAAGCATAAACTTTTGTGAGTTTACCAAAAGCTTCTTTATGTACCATATTTACGGCATGCTGATAATTACTATCAGACCTTTGCTGACTGCCTGTGGCAAAAATCACATTATTTCTTCTGACAGCTTCGGCAACCTTTATACTTTCCTTAATGGTGAACGTAATCGGTTTTTCCTGATAAATATCTTTACCCGCATTACATGCAGCAATTGCAATCATTGCATGCCAGTGATCCGGTGTGGCAATAACTACAGCATCTACATCCTTACGGTCAAGAACCTTCCTGAAATCACTGTACGTTACAACATCAGCGGTTTGATTGTTCACCCTGGCGTAATTTTTAACCCTCTTTTCAAACCTTTGCCTTTTAATACCATAAACATCGGCACCTGCAACAACCTGTACTCCCGGTATCCTGCTCATACCATTGAGAAGATTCATACATTGCTGTCCAAGTCCGATAAAACCCAGCCTTACCATGTTGCTAGGACTCTGACCCTTAAAGCTTTGCAACAAAGGAAGTACGGTAAGACCAGCAGCGCCTATTGCGCTGTTTTGAATAAATCTGCGTCTTGAAATACTTTTCATTTTATTTAGGATTTAGGTTACTATGGATAATTTTTCATTTTATTACTGCAAATAATTCAGGCATTAAAAATAATAATTTTTTACTAATGTCCACTTAAATATAATTGATTTTCAACTATATACAATTTAGTTCTTTGACACATCCTGCTAATATTGGTCTGTAAGTAGCTCTTTTAGAGACGTTTCTTCAAAAGGTGATATGATAAAAATCTGTAAGCTGAGAGTAAACATATTTGCCCTGATTCATGGTTATTAGCTTTTATTAAAGCTAAAAACCATATCTTTATTTCAAATTGACATGTAATAAAAAAACTCTACAACCTAATATGTATTCAAGATTTTAAAGAACGATATTGTATTTTTAATGGACACTAATGATCTTTGATAATCATATAAATAATTACATGAATCATGAAAAAGTCTATTCTTAATTCTTTGTTTTTATGTTGCCTTATACTGGCAGGATGTACTGGCCCGGACAAAAAGATCTCAAGATTTGACTTTACAGGAACCAGGGACCCTTCTCTTATCAGGGGCTTCAATTATACACCTGCCAATGTAGCTGCTCCGCGACATCATGTCGATTGCTGGGTTCATTATGACTCAGCAACAATTGAATTTGATCTTGATCTGGCAAAAAGCCTCAACCTTAACCAGGTAAGAATTTTTGTACCCTATACAGTTTATACCGAGGACAGTGTGGCTCTTCCGGCAAAATTGAAGCATTTTGTTCGCGAATGTCATAAGAGGAATATAGGGGTCATGCCTGTTCTGCAAGGCGGACCCTGGATGAGGGATACTACCCGGCACGCTCTCGGGAAAAACTGGGCCAGGTTCCTGGTTAATGCTATTTCTGATGAACCCGGACTTGCAATGTGGGATGTAATGAATGAACCTGACTGGCCAACAACCCCCAGGGAGAGAGTTTTAAGGAATTTTGAAAATTGTAAGTTCATGGCGAAAACTTTTCATGAACTCGATCCCTATACTCCTGTAACAATCGGAATGGCTTTCGTGGATGGGATGATTGAAATGGCAGATTATGTGGATGTACTTCAGTTTCATGATTATATGCAAACACATGAACAGATAAGGAACAACATCGCCCGGGCCAAAGAGTTTGCCGCAAAAGTGAACAAGCCTTTGATAAATGGTGAAATTGGCTGTATTGCCCGTGCCAATCCTTATGATATCACCCTCCAGGAACATATGAATGCGAAGGTTGGATGGTATATCTGGGAACTTATGATCGTAAGGAAAGGATGGGGAACTGTCCATGGTGTATTCTATGATGACGGGAGTGTCAGGGATCCGTCAATCGCTGCTGCAATCATGGGATTTTTCCGCAAACGTACTGCTGATATACTTCCGGCAGTTCCGGACAGAGAAGGTTGGGTTTCAAGGGTGATAGAACAGAGCTATAAATGGCTTAAGGATCCTGAAAGAACATGGACGGATGGATTGGATATTGCAGAAACTGCAGCCCACCTGTTGGAAGCAGGAGAGCTGACTGCAATGAGAATTCCGCCTACCTGGGAAGTCAGGATGCTAAGAGAGGGAGAGGTTGACATGCCGGCACTGAAAAATCTGATCATCCAATTCAAAAAAGAGCTTGAACCGTTTAAAAAACCGGCTGTTCAGAATAATTGATCAGGCAGGATTTCAAACACTCATGGTATTCTGATAAAAACGTTAAGAGATTAAAGACAAATTTAAAATTTATTAGGTGTTGTTTTTACACTTCTTTAAATTATATTGCTTTAATTTGATAAATCTTAATCAACCTGTAAGACGTTCGAAATATGGTAAAAAATGATCAGGGAGTCCGGACTGTGACTGCCGTTCATATAAGAAATATTCCCGGTTTGATCGATCCGGTACTATACTCTATTTAATATTAATTGATGGTAATATGGGGACCGATAACTTTAAGAAGATTTTTTCTTCATTTATGGTGTACCTGATGATTTCTTCAGGCCTGCTTCTGAAAGCACAGGAAATTCAGAAGAACAGGGTAATTATACTTACTGATGTCGAAAATGAACCTGATGATTCAGAATCCCTTGTTCGGTTAGTTTTATATTCAAATGTAATCGACATTAAAGGGATCATTGCCACTACCTCCGTTCACATGAAGAATGAGGTACATCCCGAATCAATTCAGAAAGTCATCCGGGCCTATGAGAAGGTTCAGTCCAACCTGTTAAAGCATGAAGCCGGTTTTCCAGAAGCTAATTCCCTGCTGCAAATAGTAAAGCAGGGTTTACCGGAATATGGAATGGGCGGAGTTGGAACAGGTAAAGATTCGCAGGGTTCAGACTGGATCATACATGTCCTTGATGAAAACGACCCCCGTCCGTTATGGATATGTGTCTGGGGCGGTCCCAATACTCTTGCCCAGGCATTGTACAAAATCAAACAAACAAAGTCGGAAGCCGATGCTAAAAAGCTGGTTAATAAACTCAGGGTTTATACAATCTCCGACCAGGATGACAGCGGCATCTGGATGCGGAAAAATTTCCCTGACCTTTTTTATATTGTCAGTCCGGGAGGGTACGATACATCAACATGGGGTGCGATAAACCAGTTTTTCCCAGGTATTAATAATGAAACGGTCAGCAATAGCTGGCTGGCAAAAAACATACAGCAAAATCATGGTCCCCTGGGAGCACTTTATCCTGATGTAGCCTACGGTATGGAAGGAGATACTCCCTCATTTCTTTCATTAATCCCGAATGGATTGAATTATCCGGAACATCCCGACTGGGGAGGATGGGGTGGACGCTATGAACTCTACCAGCCGGAATATTCAACCCTGAACACGAAGGGATTTACAGGCGGTGTTCCAGTTGAACGCGAACCAAGGGCAATCTGGACAAATGCAGCCGACAGGTATTCACCATTCAGATTCAATGAATACGGCCAGGCAAACAGGAGGGATACGGTTACTTTCAATAGTAACAAGGCCACCCTTTTCCGCTGGAGAGATGAGTTCCAGAATGATTTTGCCGCCCGAATGGACTGGTGCACAAAGCCTTACGAGGAGGCCAACCATCCGCCTGTTCCTGCCCTTAATAATCCTGACCAGATAACAGTTAAATCGGGTGATACTTTTAAACTCAGGGCAAGTGGATCAACTGATCCGGATGGAGATAACCTCAGCTACCTTTGGTTCCAGTATCCTGAAGCCGGCTCTTACAAGAAAATTATACGTTTTTCGCAGACAGAAAATATTTACAGGGTCATTATCACAGCCCCTGAAGTAGATAAAAAAGAAACAGTCCATTTCATCCTTAAAGTAACCGATAAGGGAAATCCTCCGCTGACAAGATATAAACGTGTTATTGTGAATATTTTACCGAAATAATTATCTATGTGACCTTTAAAATCAAAATTATTTACATATGAAAAATAAATCAATCTGTCGTTTACTGTTTGCCGGGGCAGTATTTTGTATGCTGGCTGCCTCAGCAACCCGTGCACAAAATCCTGAGATTGGTAAAGCAGCACGCTACTGTAATCCTTTGCCCATGATCATAGGACAAGGAGGTAATGCGTCAGGCGACGTCACTGTCATCAGGGAGAAAGGCAAGTACTACATGTTCTGCACAGGTGGTGGAGCATGGATCTCAGATGACATGCTTAACTGGACTTTCCAGCGCGTTGAGCGGGTTCCTGTTGCACCGGACGTTGTAAAATACAACGGAAATTTCTACATGTGCGGAAACGATGGACCGCTTTTTAAAGCAGATAATCCGCTGGGACCATATGAAAGCCTTGGGGAATGGAAGAACACACCCGACGTTGCAGGAGGCTGGAATGGCGCATTTGACATGGAAATTTTTATTGACGACGACAATACACCTTATCTTTATTACTCAGGTCGCGGTGTCAGCGGTATCTTTGTGGTTCCCCTCGATCCTGATGACCTTACAAGGTTCGCCGGTCCGGTCAAACATCTTTTCGGGTTCAACAGCAACCATATATGGGAACGCTACGGAGAGATGAACGAGTACCCCGATGTTGCATGGGTCGAGGGTCCGTGGATGCAGAAGCACAACGGTACTTACTATCTCCAGTATTCGGCTTCAGGAACGCAATGGAAGACATATGCCGGGGGATATTACACCTCCAGATCACCTGTGGGTCCTTTCACTTATGCTTCCAACAACCCGCTTCTCAGAAAAACAGAGGGACTTGTTACTGGTCCGGCTCATGGCAGCATTGTCGAAGGTCCCGACGGGCAGCTCTGGCAGTTCTATACAATCGTTCTCTCCAACCCTCCGGGAGGACGCCGTATAGGTATGGACCGGGTTGTTTTTGATAAAGACGGGAACATGTCGGTGGAAGTTACCGACACTCCGCAATGGGGCCCGGGTGTGAAGATTGATCCTTCAAAAGGAAGCAGCGGCTCTCTGCCGGTAACAATAAACAAGCTCAATGCAATGAATGCTCTTTCCAGGTTCTCCTCCCAGCAGCCGGGACGGGATGCAGCCTATGCTGTCGATAACTCCAGCGGCACCTGGTGGGAACCTGCACCAGCCGACACCCTCCCCACTCTTATAATAGAGCTTTCGCCGGCAACACGATTCGATGTAGTACAGTTATTCACTATTGACGGGGTCCGCCTTATGTTCAACGGAGGAAGACGGTTCTTCGGCAGGCCGCCGGCAGCACCTGTAAACGAACCTGCGCCGGGAGGTAAACCTGCTACAGATGCATATCAGTATAAACTGGAAGTGTCAATGGATGGAAAAATATATACGACCGCGCTTGACCATACAAACAACAACATCCAGCGAAATACGATCTTCGAGGAAATACCTCCGGTAAAATGCCGTTTTGTCCGGCTCACCATGACGAACTGGCCCCGGACTACACCGCTCGGGATTATCGAATTCACGGTATTTGGCAAGGCTTCAGGCTTTTTGCCTGCCGCACAGCCGATCCCTGTTACAAAATAGCCTGTTGACTACTATAAACGGAAATAATAAAACCAAAAAGATATGAAGAAAATAATAAGTCTCTTAGCTGTATTGACCTTTCTGAGCTATTACGCAGGTTCACAGGACATTGAAAGACATGCACCTGCTGGCTATGACTCCCTCCGGACAGCTATTTCGCACGGGAAGATAGATTCTGTTGTTTATACCTCTAAGACAGTAGGGACAAATCGAAAGGCCCTGATCTATACACCTCCTGGGTACTCAAAAAACAATAAGTACCCCGTATTCTATCTTTTACACGGTATTGGCGGCGACGAAAGGGAATGGCTTAAGGGTGGCCATCCTGAAATCATTCTTGATAATCTTTATGCTCAGAAAAAGATTGAACCGATGATTGTTGTAATGCCTAATGGCAGGGCTATGAAGGATGACCGTGTGGGAAAGAATATGATGGCACCTGACAGGGTGGAGGCATTTGCCACGTTCGAAAAAGACCTGCTTAACGATCTCATTCCCTACATCGAGAAAAAGTTCCCGGTAATTAAAGACCGAGAACATCGTGCTATTGCAGGATTGTCGATGGGCGGCGGACAGTCGCTGAACTTCGGACTCGGCAATCTGGACAAGTTCGCCTGGATAGGCGGATTCTCATCAGCTCCCAATACCAAACCTCCTGAACAACTGGTGCCGGATCCGGAAGAAGCAAGGAATAAGCTTAAGGTGCTGTGGATCTCCTGCGGTGATAACGACGGTCTCATAACATTCAGCCAGCGCACTCACAATTATCTGAACGCCAATGATGTTCCGCACATATATTATATAGAACCCGGTGTGCACGACTTTAAAGTATGGAAAAACAGCCTGTACATGTTTTCACAGCTGCTGTTCAAACCTGTTGACATTTCGAAGTTCAATAAATACAGTATGGTTGGAATCCCCGCTCCCTCCAATGTAAGAAGGGCAAAATATCCTCAGATCTTACCGGACAGCCGTGCAGTCTTTCAGGTAAATGCACCTGATGCACAAAAGGTTCAGCTCGACCTGGCAAAGAAATACGACATGGTGAAAAACAGCGAAGGCATCTGGGAAGTTACAACCGATTCTTTGACTGAAGGATTCCATTACTATTCGTTGTTGATTGACGGATTGGCTGTTGCTGATCCGGCGAGTGAAACATTTTACGGAATGGGGCGTATGGCAAGCGGTATTGAGGTCCCGTTTAAAGGTGATGATTATTATGCAATTAAAAATGTTCCTCACGGGGAAATATGTATTAAGCGTTATTATTCCACCGTTTTCAACGGTTGGCGTCAGTTTTATATATATAAGCCGGCTGGTTACGATGTTAATATTAACGAAAAATACCCTGTATTATATATTTTGCATGGTGGCGGCGAAGATGAAAGAGGCTGGGCCACCCAGGGTAAAACGGATTTGATTCTGGACAATCTCATCACTGCACAAAAAGCAAAGCCAATGCTTGTTGTAATGCCGGATGGAAATGTAAATGCACAGGGATTTGGCGAAAATACCCTGAGAATGTTTGAAAGAGAATTGAAACAGTGTATTATCCCCTTCATCGAAAAAAATTATCGTGCTGAAAGTGGTTCCGGAAACCGTGCTCTTGCAGGATTATCGATGGGCGGGCTCCAGACCCTCTATGTAGGAATAAACAATACTGACATGTTCTCTTATCTGGGAATATTCAGTTCAGGCTGGATTATGCCCTCGCAGAAGAGCCTGGCAGATGCACAATATGAGTTTATGACAAAAAACCTCGATAAGATAAAAAACAACTTGAAACTCATCTGGATAGGAATAGGCGGCCAGGAAGATATTGCCTATAATAATTGTCAGACAATGAAATCAAAATTCGATGAGATGAATCTGAAATATGTCTATAGCGATTACGCGGGGGGGCACACCTGGCCGGTTTGGAGAAACAACTTGTACAATTTTGCGCAGCTTCTGTTTAAATAAACTATCAGACTCAGAGAGGAGGATTTATCTCCTCTGGGGTTCTGATTGATAAATAACAATTGTAATTTAATTTATTAATTATGAAGAAATTACTATTTTTAATCTCCTTTCTGTTGCCCCTCTTTTATTATATTACTGCACAGCAGGCACATATTAATCTGAATTGGGACCCCCAAAGGAACACTGAAAATCTGATACCTTTTTCTGCAAATGTAATCTCCCCGGAGGTATTTGATGACCATACCGTCATTTTCCGGCTGAAAGCTCCTGATGTATCCAAAGTATCTCTGACTGGAACCATGTTTGTTGGCGAGGAAGCCGGTAAAGTTGTTCCGTTTACTAAAGGAGAAGACGGCCTCTGGACTCTAAAGGTAGGTCCCCTGGTTCCCGATATATACCTTTATTATTTTATAATTGACGGAGTAAAGGTGATCGATCCCAATAATACATTCGTCGGGTTTGCAAATATGCCGGCTTTCAGTATGCTTTTTGTACATGGTGACGGGCCTGCATTTTACGATGTGAAAAATGTTCCCCATGGTACAATAACGTACCATTTCTATCATTCCGATATAACCAGCGGTGAAAGAGAAATGCTCGTTTATACGCCCCCGGGATATGATAAATCAAAGAAATACCCCACATTGTACCTCCTGGGGGGATCGGGTGACCTTGCTGAAACATGGTCTGTGCACGGACAGGCAAACTTCATCATGGACAATTTGCTGGCAGAAGGCAAGGCAGTTCCAATGATTATTGTAATGCCAAATAATCAGGTGGTCCATCGTTCGCACCCGCAGCATACAGACCTGACATTTAAAATACTTGAAAGGGAATTCAAAGAAGTGATAATTCCATATGTTGAGAGTAATTACAGTGTTATTAAAGATAAACATGCGAGAGCAATCAGCGGACTATCGATGGGCGGAAGGCATGCCCAGTATATTGGCCTTAACAACCTTGATCTTTTTGGATCGATCGGGATCCTCAGCGCTGCAATACCGGTCGATCAGACTCCTTCTCTCAAAGAACCGGATATAAACTCAAAAATTGATTATCTATTTATCGGGGCTGGAACTTATGAGACAAGACCAGGAGTAAGGCATGAGGTTTTACATAATAACCTCTTGAAGCTCAATGTAAAACATGAATATTATATTGGTTCCAGGGGAGCCCATGATCTTATAACATGGCGTCATCTGTTGTATTACCGTTTCCTGCCAAACCTTTGGAGGAATCCGGCTATTCCCAGACTTTAGTATGGGATAGATTTTGGAAAATGAATTTAACAGGGATAATTCCAGGATATGATAAAATCCTCATGAGGCGCTTTATCCAAACGAATTCCCTTTAATAGATGTTACTTTACTCGACGGATCTTTCAAACATGCCAGAGATATCAATATTCAAACGCTTTTAAATTATGATACTGACAAACAAGTGCCGGTTAAAGATAAACCGATGACCTTCACTCAGTCTGGACTTAAGATAGTCAATCCGGTTAAAGTCGAATTGGAGTTTTTTACCGGATCCATGATGCAAGATATATGATGTACAGGATGGGCTTAACTGATACACAATATCGTTCTTTTCTGGATTCTCTCGCAATAATTGAAAAGGAGAAGCTGGAGCTTCAGAGGAGTACC
>Ga0315537_1004078_pt1 | contig 10717 bp, 8 predicted proteins | sample SalMarSW160270MG_FD_203091 | JGI IMG/M metagenome (GOLD analysis project Ga0315537, IMG submission 203091) | Salt marsh sediment microbial communities from the Plum Island Ecosystem LTER, Massachusetts, United States - Salt Marsh Sediment SW1602-70 ... | reverse complement strand
CCAAACATCCACCAGCAGTCAGCCATCTCGTTAGCAATTGCTTTCATTATCTCTTCTTTAATTAAATCCTCTTTGGTTTTTTTTTCTGTTGGTTTGAGATTCATATCAATATCAAGTGTATAATCCTCATTAAATCCCTCGCATTTCCCCCCTCCTGAAATGCACACATAATTTATTTTGCAGTCCAACACCCCGCCAACAACAGATTTTGACTTTAGCAAAACAGAATTATGACAGATTTCTTTATTTGTCGTTTCACCAAGCCCCAAATTAAATATTAAAAATAAAATTATCCCAAAACTGACTATTAAAATAATTAGTGTAACTAACTGCTGCGTTGTTAATTCCCCTTTTCTCTTCATTATCCCATCACTCCTAATGCTCTAAGCAAAAAATAAAGCCCAGCCAAAGCCACCCCAAAAAAAATAATCCAAACCACATATTTTATTAAAGCGTCCAAATTCATTTTGCAACTTTTGTTATTTCACCTCCATCAATTTTCAAAGTTATTGGCGGTTTTTCTATTTCAATTGCCCCTCCTTCAATCTTCGAATCACTTTCCAGACAAAATCCTAAATCATCGCACTTATCTTGGTCATCTTTTTTACAAATACAAATACACCTATCCCATCCTAAATTCTCACAATATTTAGGGAGTCCTATTTTAGTTTCGCTCAATAAAAATAAATAATACCAAATACGTTTAGTTGTATCATGAGGCCAGACACCAATCACCCACCCCTTAGGATTATAAATTTCAACACTTGGTGCTTTTGCATTTATCTCATTAACCAAATGCTCTAATGATGCTTTTGCTAATTCCAAATCTTTTGAATCTTTATTTTTAAAATACAATGAAGTTAAAAGATAAATTAAAAAACTGATGCAAATTAAAGCAATAACTATTTTCAAAGTTTCTTCAGCCAGTAAAAATCCTCGTCGGTTCTTCATTTTAATAAACCAAGGAAAATTTCAGAAGTTTCCCCTCCCAAAACATTTTTAAAAAAATCAAGGACATAATTTTTGAAAAACAGATACAGCCCTCCAACCACAACAACAACTACAAAAATCCCGATAATTATTTTTATTAATTGATTAATTGTCAATTCTGCCATTTTATCCTCCTGTCAGTATGTTTTTAATTTGGGTTAATAATGAAAAGGCTTTATCTTTGAGCAAAAGAATAGCAATCATCAAAACTGCAAGAATTGCAATTGCCATTAACAGCCACGGAAGATATCCTGATATAACCCCTTTTTTACTCATAAAATAAAAAAAGAAATGGAATTAATAAACTTAACTAAAGCAGACCCCCCAACACAATCGCAGTCAGCATGAACAACGCTAAAGTTGATAAAAGTGCAGTGATGAAATAAAGGAGAATTCCTTTTTTAAGATTTTTTCCTGTTTTGTTTATTTTTTCAAGTTTGTCCTCGCCGGAATTTATTGTAACCAGAGTTCCTGTTAAAATAAAAATCATTTCCACGAGGTAAATTCCAATTGCAATTTGCAGGTAATAAGGAGGGATCATTTTCAAAATATCGAGTATCCCTGAAAAGGCTCCCAAATTAAACCCCCCAGCAGTTGTTGTTTCAAACTCGTCTAACTTCAATTTATTTAAGATAGAAGTAATCATTGCTGATAAACCAACGACAACTCCCGAAAGCAGTGGAGCTAAAAAAGTCATATTGCTTTTCATATCTGAAATTATTTCTGCGAGCATATCTTTAAGCCGATTAGTAATTTTCTGGATATTTTTTACATATTCTGATATGCTCATAAGCCCGATTGCAGCAATTTTTAAACCTTTTTTCGAGGACTCGATAAGAACTTTCATACTTGTTGCAATTAAATCAGAAGGGTAATAATTAATTGCTCCCCTTCTTAAATCAAAGATAGCTTTCTCAACACCCATCCCCATCTGCTTTATATTGTAATTAACTCTCCTAAAAAAATCTTCTGTCCTCAACCCATTGGATGATTCAGCAACTTCTCCAAAAACAAGTTCAGGGGGAGTGCCGTTCCCCATTCTGTTTCCAAGCTGAAACAAAGAATTGTTAAATTCCATTTCAAGCTGTTTTGTTTTTTCCCTTTCTTTAATTAATTCTTTTGTCTTGCTTTCATATGCTATTGAAAAAAACAAAGCCAGTCCGAGGGGAATAAACATACTTAAAATTAAAGCACCGATTCCAAAAGGTCCGACAAATCCATTTGCAGTGGATTTGAAATCAAAAATTTTCTCATCTCCAAAGAAACCTAAACCAATTTCAGAAAAAGTATAATCCTTTTGCAAGCCAAGCATTTCCGGAAGAGGGGTAAACTGAAAAATCAAAGGAAGAAATCCAATTAGAAGAATAGGCAGGCAAAGTAGAAATGCAGTGAAATAGTGGCTGCTGCTTTTATATTTAGAATAAAGAGGGTTCCTCTCCAACAAACCGGTTTCTCCATAGCCTCCGGGTCTCAAAAGCAAAACTTTGTCTGTGAGATAAAAAACAAGGAAAGGGATGATTAAAGTAAATAAAATAAAAACATGGTACCACTTTAGATATTCTCCAATCATTGCAGATGCGAGAGGTAATAACGCTAACCCAAGAGTCGGCAATACAACTCCGATCATATAAAGATTAGTCAAAGGACTTCGGACATTATGCGTGAAATTCAGCATTTTATCATAAACGCCGTCGAGAACAACCTGAAGAGATTTTTCGAGAGTGGCAATTCTTCTTGTATTGCTCGGCTCAAATAAACTGCTTTCAATTAAATGAAAAGACTCGATAAATTCTATAGAGTACTCCCTCCATGTCTCAAGGTAATTATCCAGACTTTCTTTAATTGTGGAAAACTTTCCTACAGAAACATCATAAAAAACTTTTTTAAAATCAAGGGCGAGAGGATACTGCAGATGCTCTGAAGCAAAAGCAATTGCTTTTTCCAAATTGGGAGTATGTCTCATATAAACAACTATGTATAAAATTGCAGGAACCATCTGCGACGATGCCTTGAGTCTCCACTTGTTCGCAAGTCTTGCAGGATACCCGTTAACAAAATAAAATAAAAAAAGGGACAAAATAACAACTAAAATGAAAAACAAAAAAGGAAAACTGGAAAAAGAACCTGAAATCAAATTTCCCTCTCCGCCCCCCTTAATAAAAGCAATTGCAACTGAAATGAATAATCCGAGAATGAACACTGCAAAAAAAGTCATAAAACTCAGAGTCAGAGCCTGCCCTGGTTCAATTTCAAGATGCGCGATTTTGAGCTGCTTTTTAATTTTTTCTTCATCTTTTTTTGCAACTTTTAATTTGATTACACTTCCTAAACTATGGCACCATTTCTCAAACCTCGTCAGCTCAGGCGCCATCTCCTGCTTAAACTTAACATATTCCCTGCTAAAATTAACATTTTCAATATTCGACGTTCTAATCCTCTCCTCAATTCTTGCGCTATGTTTCCTGAGAATATCTTTCACATCAACCATCTTTTTATATTAGTATAGAATAAAATATATTAATAAATGTTTGCGGGAAATTATCTTAAAAGCAAAAAGATTAAAAGAACATCTTTTTTTAATTTAAAATGGATTTAGAAATAAACACTTTATTTTATAGAGAAGAAAATGAGGAATTAGAATATAAAGGAAATTATGGAAAAGATACCATAGCAGAAACCATGGCTGCTTTCGCAACTTCACAAGGAGGATATATTTTAATTGGAGTAAAAAATAATGGTGAACCAATAGGAATTCCTATAGACTCATGTGATGAAATTAAAAAAAATATTTATGATATTTCAAAAAATATTACTGGAGGAAGAATTTCTATTAAAATTGATTTTTCAGATTTTGGAGGGGGTAAAAAAATTGTTTTAATCAGAGTAAATGAAGGTAACGAAAAACCTTATGGTTGGAAAGGTGCTTATTACAAAAGAGTTGGTTCAAGTGATGAAAAATTAGAGCCTGATGAAATAGCTGAGATAAGACTAGCCTCTAAACAATTAAGTTTTGATTCTCTCTCAGGAAGAGTCTATGATAGAGTTGCCCACATTAGTGATATAGACGAGGAAAAATTAAAAAGGTATATAGAATTTGTAAATACAGGAAAAAGAAATAGAAAAATTTTCTTTGATAATGTGCAAAAAACCCTACAAAATTTAGATCTTTTAAATAAAAAGATGGAAGTGAAAAATGCTTCTCTTTTATTTTTTGGGAAAGAGCCCCAAAAAGCATTCCCTCAAAGTAGAATAAATTTTCTTATGTATGGGGGAGATACAATTAATGGCTCTGCTCTTAGAAGTAAAAAGGTCCTAGAAGATTCTTTATTGAATCAAATAGAAAATGCTTTTGATTTAATAAAAATAAATACAGAAAATAGGATTATTATGAAAAAACTAAGAAGAATAGAAATAAACCAATATCCTTTGGATGCTATAAGAGAAGCAGTAATAAATGCCGTGGCTCATAGAGATTATACCATAGGAGAATCCAATATAATAATAAGACTTTTTGAAAATAGATTAGAAATAATAAATCCTGGAGGATTAATGAAAGGAGTAAATTTAGAAGAATTAAAAAAAGGAGGACATCCTTCATACAGAAGAAACCCTATAATATGTAAGTTATTAGATGATGTTGGGTACATGGAACAATCAGGCCAAGGAATAAAAAATATGATTATCTCAATGAAGAATTATGGTTTAGAAGAACCTTCGATTTCTGCTGAAAAAGATTTTTTCAAGATTGAATTCCTTGGACAGAAAATCAAACCTAATGGTTCTGGTAGAATAAGACCTCTCGTTGGAAAATCTACAAATCTAGAACCTTTATTGACTACTCTCGGACAAAAAGGACTATCTTATATACAAAATATGCCTGAGAATTTTATTACTATTGGAAAGTACATGGAAAAATTAGGAGTAAAATCAAGATTAACTGCTAAAAGTCATTTAGATAAATTTAAGGAATTTGGGATATTAAAAAGTGAAAAAGTGGGGAGAGAAAGAATATATCGAAAACAGATATAGAATATGTATAAAATATGTATAAAAAAAGTATACATATCTTTACAACTTCTTCCCCTTAACCTCTTGCATCAGCCACTTCTGCCATTCTGGAAAAACCCTTTCACTCATAGGCAAACCAATCTCCTGTCTCACTTCATCGGAGATTCTGTGAAAAGCATGATTAGAAAGCATATTAAAACCTGCCTCCAAGATTCTTTCATTGCCTGTTTTTTCTGCAAGCTCAACAATTTCTTTTTTCATTTTTGCTCTTAATAAAATATTATCATAAACAGCGTCCCAGTTCCCAGCCCAGCCTTTTACATTTGATGCAATATCCTTAATAACCTCGCTGTCACCATTAACCAAATCTTCTGAAGCCTCCAACTCGTCTTTCTCCACATTGTATTTTAACAAATCGACGAATCCTTTTTCATCAAGGGGGTCTGTTTTCCAGTGCTTCCGAACTTCTGAAAGCTGAACAACTCTTCTCCAGGAGTGCAGCCCGTCAGAAGTTTTTATAGGATTGCAAACCCCGATTATATCCGTTGCCTTAAAACTCGTGGCAGGAACACCCAAATCATTTACAACTCTGTCAAAAACACCGTAAGGAGACGCACCGTGAATTGTGCCTGCAACAACATTTGCCAAGGCCCCAACCCGCATTGCTTCATACAGTGCCTTTGCCTCCACACTTCGAACCTCACCAATAATCAAACAACTGTCTCCCAATCTTAGACTCGTTCTTATTCCATCATCTGCTGACACCTCATTAGTTGTTTTTAACAAAGCAGAACGAACTTTCATTCTCAAAATATCATAATTAAGTTTTCTCAAAGAATCAACCGGGAGTTCCAGAGAATCTTCAATAACAATTATTCTGTATCTCGGGATAATCTCAAGCATGAGGCTTCCGAGCAACGAAGTTTTACCAGAGCTTCTTGTCCCTGCAACTAAAAGAGTCCTTGAACCGTCGATTAAAAAACTCATTAAACCTGCTGCAAAAGGATTAAGCATTTTATTTTTTATAAAAAGCGGGAGGGTCCACGGTTCTTCTCTGTGCCTTCTAATAGCATAAGCCAAACCATTGGGTGACAAAGGTTTCTGAATAATTGCGATTCTCGCCCGAATCTTCCCAATCTCTAATTGAGTATCCAAAATAGGATTCGCTTCATCAAGAGGTCTTCCGGAAATCATCCTGAATTTAGCTGCCCAGGAATCAACATCCTCACGACTTGGAAGAATATTAGTAGAGCACTCATCATAATCCTGATGCCTCACGAAAATATTTGTCGAGGAAATCGGAGCATTCAAAACAATGTCCTGGAGTTTTTTGTCCTGAAGCAAAACCTCAATAAGCCCAAAACCAATCGTGTGCCTCACAAGAATAATCGCCAGTTTGTTTAAATCAGAATAACTCAATTTTATAGATTTAGTCTGTGCCAAATCCTGCAACAAATCCTTTGAAATATTCATAAAAACCTGCCTTATTCTCTCAGTCTCTGTAAACTCTTCTGCTTTGGGCTGGTGCTCTATCAAAACCCCTCTCGCCAAATTCAAAAGCATGTTTTGTTCTTCAGTCAGCGAATTTTCCGGAGGACTCAGATAATAAATTAATTTTGATTCATCTTTTTTTCTTAAAATAGTAACAAAAGAAACATCGTAATCTTCATTAAAAATTTCATACTGGTCAACAATCTCCGCATCCTCTGGCAAATCCAAAACAAGTCTTGTGAAAGTGAAATTAGGAATCACGTCGGGTCTGAAAATTTTATAATAAATTTCCCTGCTCCCCTTTTTATAATCCCCAAGATGAGGAATTGCCAACTGAATTATTTTTGTCTTTTCAAGTAATTCAAAAAGTCTCTCCAAGAAATCAATATAGTTTCTCTGGTCTCTTTTATCTTGTGCATCTGCCTTCTCCAAAAAAATCTTGGCTTCAATAATAATTTTCTTTAATTCACTGTGAGCTGAAATCGGGTCCTGTTTTAATAAGAAAAGAAAAGAAAAAACATCATTATATCTTTTAGAAAAAAATTTCTCACAGGTTGTTATCAGTTTCTCCTGAGAGAGGATTTTTTCCTGCCTGGCAAAATAAACATAAAGCTGGGCAATTTCCAAAAGCAGAGAAGTTTCCCTGAAGTCATAATTATAATTTTTCTGCTGGACAAAAACAATTCTCGAAACATTCGGGTTTTCTATTAAAGCATCAACTGTTCTCTCCATAACTTCCGGATAATCTGAAAGACTCGGGACATAAGGGGCTGCCAAATAATTAATATAAAGAACATCTTCATCTCCTTCTCCCTGCACCTCGTAAGAATAAAGAGGCGTTTCTTCCTTGAATTGCATAAATAAAAAAAGAGGGGGGAGTTTTTAATTTTTTGCGTGTTGGGATAAAATTAATTTCAACTGAATAATCTTTGAAACCATTTAATTATTTTCTGGAATAATCCTAAACTAGTACATTTTCCATCAATACAAAGATTACTTTGGCATTCATAATTATTATTGCATGGACTTTCTCCAGACAACTGATCTTTTAATTTTCTGTCAATATCACAATATTGTGTAGATGTTCTGGTGCTGATTGGCAAACAGTTATTGTTTTTGTCTAAGCAACCTGTATCACATTTAATAATCCTACAACCATATTCTTTTTCACATTGAAGTTCTAATTCATCTTCAATTTCTTGATTAATATTCCATTCTTTGCCGAGGATTGATTGTGGTGCTGATTTTGGAGTGCCAGCTACACCCCCTACATTACACTTGAATGTACAACCTTCTGCCCCCTCATCACTCCAATTATTTGTTGTGCCACATTTATTGTCAGATCCAGTATTTTCAAGACCAGCTTCAGCAGAATTATCAATATCCACATATTCTTCATTATAACAAACAGTATTTGATGTTAGGGTATTATCTAGAACTATCCCGCTCAACAAAATCCCCAACTCATTATTAATAATAACATTCTCAGTTACTGAATTTTTAGAACTATCCATATCAGGTAGGCCTAGACCAAGAATATCTAATCCAACTAAACGGATTCCTAAACCGTTAAGTTCTAATTCATTATTTATTATTTTATTATAATCAGAGTCCTCAATATGTATTGCTATATTGTTCCCAGATAATTCATTTGAGAGAATTTCATTGTTATTTGACTCAGATACAATAAGGATGCCGTTTATATTGTTATTTATATTATTGTTGCTGAGAATATTGTTTTCAGAATCTCCGTATAAAAATAACCCATACTTATTTGAACTGAATTTATTATCTATTATCTTGGTTCCAGAACCATAATGCTGGAATAATCCTCTTTCATTTGATTCTATAATATTATTTTTTATTATGTTATTGTCTTCAAGTACCCACAAATAAAGTCCAATGTGATAATTAGAGATTTTACAATTTTTTATGGTATTATTGCGTGAAGGTGAAACGAAATACGCTTTGCCTTTTTTTACAACACCATCCTTCATGAATATCCCAGACCCATGTTCTTCTCCTGTAATACTATAACCATCGCAGTCAAATCCCACATTTGAATTATTAAAAAGAATACAAGCATCATATATATGCTCAAAATCACCGGTAATCTCAGTATGATTATAAGATCCATATAAATTGTTTGTTAATTTTATTGTGGTTCCTGGTGCTGCATCTTTGATTTTTTCAGTGCATTCTTCGCAACTACTGCACCTTAAATTAGTTACTTCATTACATTTCTTGCCTACATTTCCAGATGGCTCTTTTCCCAAGTAGTAATTTGTAATATATTGAACATCTCGCGGGGTTATATCATTATCACTATTTGCATCTAGACAGCAAATATTTGATGGTTTGGACTTTCTCCCAAAATATACATCATTGATTAAACTGGCATCAGCAGAGGTTATGTTTCCATCCCCATTAACATCACCAATAATTGACATAGAAGAACAAAAAATTTCTTCCCCACACTTCCCATCATAAGCTTTAGAAACTTTAGCCATTTTTCTAAAACAATCATTTGAATAAGCTTTACCGTCACAACCACATATGGGTTGATGTAAAGTAGGACATATTTCTGGTATCTCAATGCAAGTTCCTGTTTCAGCTGTACATTGAGCAAATTCACAAAATTCACTGCTTGAACAATCTTTATTAGTGAAGCATTCTTTTGTTAAATTCCCACAATAACACTTACCATTTAAACAATATGCATTTATGCAATTTAATTTTTTACTACAATCTTCATCTGTTTCACAATATCCTGACTTCTGACAAGTTCCTCTTGTTCCAATAATTCCTACAGGGATGTAAGGTTCTAGACCAGAACAACATTCTTTTGTGTTGCTGGGTATAACTGCCCCTAAACTTTCGCCTTCCTTAACACATTGTTCTTCTATTGCACAACTACCATCATTCTGACATACTTGACTAGATGAACAACCACATTTTTGGCAGTTATCAATTAATTCAAGAACTCCAACAGAAGAAAACTGACAATATTTGGGTTTTGTAGTAGAGCATTCATCTTGTAAAGTTCCGTCAGAACATGGTTGATTTATCTGTTGCTGAATCAAATTAGCATCAGCCATAGTAATTGCTCCGTCGCCATTCATATCTCCACATAAATCCACTTCTGTTTTGCCAAAATACATATCCATTACTAAGCTAACATCCTCGCTGTCTAATTTGCCATTATAATCAACGTCTCCTTTTATCTGACAAGAATAAGTTGCCTTACCAGTAATTTGATTAAACCACTCCCAAAAACCAGCAGAAGCAAGCGATAATGAAAAAGTTAACACCAAGAATAAACAAAATATAACCTTCAATCTTTTCTTCATAACATCAAGTAGGAAGTATATATTATAAATCTTCCTCAATCTTAAAACGCAATAAATTTAAACCCACTTAACTTTAATTAAATATGAACGGGGAACAAACAGACTACGTCGGGCAGGCTTTAGGAGAGGTGAACATAAGAATAAGAGATTTAGAAGAGAGGCAGAGAATTCTTAAAGACAGGCTTCTTTTAATCGGACAGAATCTTTTAGAGACCAAAGAAAAAACGAGCCAAAGTATTTTAGAAATTAAAAAAGATTTAGAGATAATCAAACAGAACATAGAAAGAATGACATCATTTTTAGAAACAGCATCCGGAGAGTTCTCAAAATTTGCAAAAAAAGAAGACCTAGAGATATTATCAAAACAAGCAAAGATGTTCCAGCCGTTGGAATTTATAAGAAAAAAGGATTCGGAAATCTGAAAAAGCAAGTTTCAGAAAATAAGTAATTTTTATAAACATCTCTTCACAAATAAAACAAAAGAGACAATAAACATGGGTGTTTTAGAACAAATAACACAGATGAAAAATCAGGGGATAGCTGATGAAGAAATTGTAACTAAATTGCAAGAGCAGGGAATATCCCCAAAAGCAATAAATGATGCATTTAGTCAGGCACAAATAAAAGATGCTGTTTCTGATGAAAATGCCGAAGAAATGCAACCCTCAATTATAAATCAGCCTCAGCCATTCCAGCCCCAAAATCAAGAAGGAGTGTATATTCCAAAAACTCAGGAAATTCCAGAACCATTGGGAGCAGAGGGGCAGGAAACATATGCCCCATTGCCCCAAGAATCTCCCCAATCACAAGATTTTTATCAGCAGGATAATTACGGAGATTATTCTTCTGCCGGAGAAACAGACACTATTATTGAAATA
>Ga0315537_1004077_pt1 | contig 10718 bp, 7 predicted proteins | sample SalMarSW160270MG_FD_203091 | JGI IMG/M metagenome (GOLD analysis project Ga0315537, IMG submission 203091) | Salt marsh sediment microbial communities from the Plum Island Ecosystem LTER, Massachusetts, United States - Salt Marsh Sediment SW1602-70 ... | reverse complement strand
GTTCGAAAACCGTTCGGGGAAATTTGAACGCCGGGATCTCTGCGAGCACGCGTTTTTACGGACTCTTTCAACCGAATGTTCTTGGAGTAACGGCATTTCGCCATACTGTTACACCTCAATTCAGCATCTCCTATGGCAAGCAAATATACGGTGATGATATGCATATGCAGAAATATTCAATGACCGGGTCCTTAAACGTCGGAAATAATTTTGAGATGAAGGTGCAAAAAGGAGATAGTGCAAAAACCGAAGAAAAAATCCAGCTGTTGAATATAGGTGCAAGCACAAGCTATAACTTTGCTGCCGACTCAATGAATTTTAATCCGGTGAATATAAACTTTCGAACAGACATTGGGCAATATCTCGGTATTTCAGGAAATGCTGTATATAATCTTTACACCTACGATCAGGCGGCACGCGGCCGTGTTAATCGATTCCTTCTTACTGAAAAAGGAAAATTTGGAGATTTAACATCATTCTCGTTGAGTTTATCCACTTCATTCAAGGGCGAAAAAAACCAGAAATCGAGCGATGCAGGTATTCCTGACAATGTTAAGCACGAGCAGGAAATGGTCTCAGGGCAGACTACGGCTTCACCGGGCCAGAAAAAGACATACTATTCGCAATATGATATAGAGGATGCAGATTTCAGTATTCCCTGGAATTTTAGCATGAGCCTGAATTTTTTGCAGTCTCAACCGAATCCGCAAACCTGTACTCGCACAGCCACCATGAATGCAAGCCTTTCTTTTAATCTAACGGAGAAGTGGCAGATATCTACAAGCGGTACATATGATTTTGTAAATAAAAAACATTTCATTCCTTCGGTCAGTGTTACCAGAGATCTTCACTGCTGGCTGATGAGTTTTTCATGGTTCCCAATGGGAACGCTAGAAGGATTTAGGTTTGAACTGAAAGTAAAAGCGCCGCAATTGCAGGATATTAAAATCACGAAACAAAGCGATAATAGAGGTATTTATCGATAGTTTGATTGTTATCAGAAGTAAACGAGTATAGCTAAGATAAAGAAAGGTCTGAGAATAAATGGTACGAAATAGAAAAATCGTCGTTGTTCTTCCTGCATATAATGCTGAAAAGACTTTGGTAACCACTTATCGCGAAATTCCATTCGATATTGTCGACGAGGTTATTCTTGTTGACGATGCCAGTGTCGACCATACGGTAGCAGTTGCGAAGGATCTTAAGATCCGTACGATTGTGCATGGAAAAAATCTCGGCTATGGAGGAAATCAAAAATCCTGCTATCGGGCAGCACTTGAATGCGGTGCAGATATCGTTGTCATGCTTCATCCTGATTATCAATATACGCCGAAACTTATTCCCGCAATGGTGTTCCTGCTTATATCGGGAGAATACGATGTTGTGCTTGGCTCCCGTATCCTTGGCGGAAAAGCAATTCAGGGAGGTATGCCGATATATAAATATGTCAATAATAGAATGTTAACGCTAATCCAGAATGTTTTAATGAGTCAAAAGCTGTCGGAATACCATACCGGCTACAGGGCTTTTACCCGGAAAGTTCTGGAAGCAGTTTCTCTGGATGATAATTCAAATGATTTTGTTTTTGATAATCAGATGCTGTCACAGATACTATATGCAGGATTTAGAGTAGGCGAGATAACCTGTCCGGCCAAATATTTTCCTGAAGCGTCTTCAATTAATTTATCAAGAAGCATAAAGTACGGTCTGGGTTGTTTAAGAACGGCTGCAATGTTTCGACTTAACAAACTTGGTATAATAAAATCGAAGCTGTTTTTAAAGGGACTCAATGAATGAACAGTACCGGTTGGCTGTTGATCGACCGTGTGTGACGATTCGATTTAGTTGCCGATATCCGCTCTCTCGTTGATTGTGTGTGAAGTTCTCCCCGCGAGCAGTACTCTCATAAAAATAAAAAATTAATTTGATGCAATATTCGAAATTACCAGTGCTCTTTGCTGCTGCTCTATGCCGATTTTCGTTCTTCGTAGAGGTAAATCGGATCTTTCGCTTTTAGAATGGTATCCTTGGTAATAATGCACTTCGAAACATTGCTTCGTGATGGTAAATGGTACATCACGTCAAGCATCACAGCTTCGATAATAGTGCGTAGAGCACGGGCGCCCGTGCCGCGTTCCATCGCTTTTTCGACAACCGCTTTTAGAGCACTCTCCTGAAGTTCTAATTCAACGCCTTCAAGCGAGAAGAGTTTTTGATATTGCTTTACGATTGCATTGCGCGGTTGTGTAAGGATGTTCAGGAGTGCATTTTCATCGAGCGGTTCAAGTGTGGCAGTAACCGGCAGCCGGCCGATAAATTCAGGAATCAATCCGTACTTGAGCAAATCATCAGGCTCAACCTGCTGTAAAATTTTTTCACGGGACTTGCTCTTTTTTCCTTTAAGTTCAGCTCCGAATCCGACCGGATTTTGACTCACGCGATGCTCGATAATTTTTTCCAATCCATCAAATGCACCGCCGCAAATGAAAAGGATGTTCCTTGTATTAACGTTGATGAGACTTTGTTCGGGATGTTTGCGGCCGCCTTTAGGCGGGACACCTGCAATAGTACCTTCCAGAATTTTCAGCAGGGCCTGCTGAACTCCTTCGCCGGAGACATCGCGCGTAATAGACGCACTATCGCCTTTACGGGCAATTTTATCAATCTCATCAATATAGACAATACCGCGTTCGGCTTTCTCTACATTATAATCGGCATTCTGTAAAAGATAGACGAGGATTGTCTCAACATCGTCGCCAACATAACCGGCTTCTGTTAATGTAGTAGCGTCTGCAATCGCAAAAGGCACATCAAGAATTCGCGCTAATGTCTGTGCCAGCAGTGTTTTACCTGTTCCAGTCGGTCCAACAAGGAGGATATTGCTTTTTTCAATTTCCACTTCATCAAGATTTGCCATTTGATCACTTGCGTCGATGCGTTTATAATGGTTATATACCGCTACTGCAAGCGTGCGCTTGGCATGATCTTGTCCGACTACAAATTCATCCAGAGATTTTTTTATGTCAACAGGCGTAAGCGAACGGCGGAAACCAAATCGCCGTGCATTAATAGCCGCCATGTTGTTCTTAATGATATCAACGGAACTTCCAACGCAGAGATCGCAAATATATACATCCGGTCCAGCGATAATACTGTTGACTTCTTCCGGCGTGCGTCCGCAGAAGGAACATGCAATTTTTTCGCCTTGCTTAGGTTTCTGTGTCATATCTTTTCCGGCTTTTGTCTACAGCCGGTAATTTGTGAACGATTACTTTTCTTTCTTTACTTCGCTCATTCGCTTCACGAGTATATTATCAATTAATCCGTACTCTTTTGCTTCATCGGCAGCAAGATAATAATCTCTATCCGTATCTTTTTCAACTTGTTCTCGCGTACGTCCAGTATGCGTAGAAAGAATCTCGTTAATCCGTTTCCTGGTCTTAAGAATCTCTTCCGCCTGAATACTGATATCGGACGCCGTACCTTGCACACCACCCCATGGCTGGTGAATCATCACCCGCGCATTAGGAAGTGCCGTTCTTTTTCCTTTCATTCCACCAGCCAATAGTACGGCCGACATACTTGCCGCCATACCCATACAAATAGTGGACACATCTGGTCGAATATACTGCATCGTATCATAAATCGCAAGTCCTGCGGACACACTTCCGCCGGGGCTGTTAATATAGAGGTGAATGTCCTTATCCGGGTCGTCAGATTCGAGAAATAATAGCTGGGCAATAGTAAGACTGGCAACGATATCGTCGATGGGTGTGCCCAGGAAGACAATCCGCTCTTTCAGCAAACGTGAAAAAATATCAAATGAACGCTCACCACGGCCTGTTTGTTCAATTACTATGGGAACGAGCTGGTTATAGATTTTGGAATATGCCATAATGATTTCTTCCTTTTATTTTATACTTTTTCAGGGACTTCCTTTATTTTTGCCGAGTCAATAAGTATTTTTAACAATTTATCGCCTGTAAGACGGTCTTTAATTTGTGCGGAAGATTTGTAGTAGCTGATTAGACGGTCTTTTGGAATTTTGATTTTGGCAGACTCAATTTCCGCTAACTTTTCAAGGTCTCCGTCGGAAATGGTGATGTTCTCTGCTTTGATCAATTCTTCGCGCAATAATGCCCACTTTGCCTGATAGACGGCATATTCGCGGTTTTCCTCATTAAATTTCTCGATGTTGAATTCGTCCGGCAAACACTTGTTGGGATATTCATTCTTCACCTCTTCCAATAATTCCCCGAGTACACTTCGTACAAAAGATTCCGGCACCTGGAATTCATGAAGCCGGATGATTTCAGACGTTATCGAATTTATCACCTGCCGCTCGCCTTGTTCTTTCCAATAAGCAATGATGTCTTCACGAATTCCTGCCCGGAATGAATCGACGGCAGTAAACTTGTCTTTTGTAACCTTGGCTACAAATGCATCATCTAACGGTAAAAGTGTAACTTTTTGAATCTTTGTGACGGTGATTTGTGTGTTGACGGTTTGTGTATGCTCGCCGCTTTTGTGTTCAAATTGTATTTTATAATTGCCGCCTTTTTGGGCATTCTTTAAAGCATCCTTAAATGTTTGTTCCAACTGATCGTCGGCAAGATAAAAACGAATGCCGTCGCTCTTCTTTCCAATTATAAGATTACCGCTGTCGTCCAAGTCCTGAAGAGTTGCAGTAACAATATGCTCCGGATCAGTGACAGCTTCCATATCTTCCAATATTGCATTGGCACGCTGCAAACGAACAAGTTCTTTTTCAACTTCATCATCGGTCACAGTGTGAATGATTTTCTCTACAGCAATACCTTTGTATTGTTTCACTTCTATGGCCGGACGGATATCGTATTGAATCTTGCATCGAAAACTCTCACCGCGTTTGTAATCCATGTCGACAAGTACAGGTTCACCGATAGGTTTCAATTCTTTTTCTTTAACAGCCTTGCGGTACATCTCGGCAGCGATTTCATTCAGCGAATCATTTTCAATCAAATCGCCGTAAAGTTTTTTTATAATATCTAAAGGTGCTTTTCCTTTTCGAAATCCGCGAATTTCAATTTTCTTCCTGTGTTCTTGATAAGCCTTGTCAAAGTGAGGTGCAAGATCTTCAGTTGTAGCTGTGATTTCCACTTCGCGAGAGACATCTGTTAACGATTGAATAGTAACTTCCACTATTTACTTCCTTTAAATTATGCAATTTATGAGTACTGAAGGCATCAGTTTTTGACTGGCGGGTCAGCTTCCGGCTGAGAACCCGCATGAATTTTCTCATCCCGCAGTACTTCTGTGGGTAGAGGGGGAGTCGAACCCCCATGGATTACTCCACTAGCTCCTAAGGCTAGCGCGTCTGCCAGTTTCGCCATCTACCCGAATAAGTTTTGCTGAATGCGTCTGTCAGTTTTGCTGCGTGCCCTTTTGTAAAAAAAGCCCAAAAGGCTAAGCGTTCTCTTACTTAACGCCTGCAATCGGGCATTTCAATATAGCAACCGATTAAATGAAAAGCAAAAAATGTGATTATTCTTGTGATACATTTCATAATAACTCGGATTAGTGTCGGGAATCCCGCTTCGCCCGCCAGATCGGATGTCAAGCTCGACTAAGCTCTTTGAGCGTCGGCGAGCAGGCGGGCGGCATGACAGCATTGACAAGCTATATAAAATTCAGACACTATCAGATATTTCCTACCAGTACTCTGCATAATAATTGGAAAAAATATTTTATCTATTGAATAACTGAAGTTTGTTCAACTTTATCAGATGACTGTTTTCTTCCTGGCGCGCGGGATCTGAACTGATTGTTTTTATTACTTACTTTTCTCCATTAAGTCTTAAAAGAGTTTTTAAAATGCTTGTATATAAAAAATATTATAACGTATGTAATAATTTATATTAAAAGAGCTTCTTGAATTCCACCATAATTTTTGGTACCTATTACAAGTAGCAGGTGTAAATAATATTTCTTGCTTGTCTCGTATCGTATTGAGACCGGTCGTATTGAAAGGACATTCATTTGGATTCTCTTTATATATTACCAATTCTTCTTTTTTCCGTTGTTGTTCATGAAATAGCACATGGGTGGGTAGCGTTGCGGCTGGGTGACTCAACTGCCTATGATGCCGGCAGATTAACATTCAATCCGATTCCACATATCGATCCGGTTGGTTCTATCGTGGTTCCATTGCTATCATATATCTCTGTTGGCTCTGTATTCATTGCTTGGGCAAAACCGGTGCCGGTTAATCCGGCAAATTTTCGCAACTTTCGCCGGGATGATATTTTGGTCTCCATCGCAGGGCCAATTTCCAATTTGCTGATGGCATGCTTTTGTGCGATATTTTTGATTCTTTCAGTGCATATTTTAAGTCCTTTGTTGTCAGCTGAAGGTTATTTTCAACGTGAAATGACTTCGTTCATAATAAACATGTTTACTGTCGGTATTACGCTGAACATTTTTCTTGCTGTTTTTAATTTAATCCCCATTCCGCCGCTGGATGGTTCGCATGTATTATCTGTATTGCTTCCGGAAAAACTAAGCGTGAAATTCAGGCAGATCGGGTTCTTTGGAGTTCTTGTCGTGATTATATTGATGCGAATACCGTCGTTCTGGCATGCCGTTTCTTATATAATTCTCACATTGCGCATGCCGTTGGATATACTGGTTGAATTATTTTTATAAATAATGAATAAATATTGATAGATTACCATACTGTCTTTTAATTGAAAAGCCTCAGAATGTAAATGGATTATATAGCATATAAAGAAAATTTGCTCTTATGTGAAGATATTCCGTTAAAAGAATTAGCAGAAGAGTACGGTACACCGTTATATATATACAGCAAGAACCAGATCATAGAGAATTACCGATCATTCCATGATGCACTGGGCGAAACGAATCATCTCGTTTGTTATTCTCTGAAGGCAAATGCAAATCATTCTATTTTAAAAATACTTGCAGAAGAGGGTGCAGGTGCGGATGTGGTCTCTGCCGGGGAGATATATCTTGCATTAAAAGCCGGATTTACTCCCGATAAGATTGTCTTTGCAGGCGTCGGGAAAAGAGAAGATGAAATTGAATACGCATTGAAGGAGAATATTTTTTCTTTCAACGTTGAGTCGGTAACAGAACTGCAGATGATCTCGCGTGCCGCTATTAGATTGGGGAAAAAAGCCCGGATTGCTCTTCGCATCAATCCGGATATCGATGCACAAAGCCATCCATATATTACCACGGGACTGCAATCGGCTAAATTCGGCATCGAAGCATCAAAAGCGTTCGAGGTATTTCAGTATGCGGCATCATTATCGTCGCTGGAATTGGTTGGAATTCATACCCATATCGGGTCGCAAATTACAAAAACAGAGCCGTTTACTGCAACAGCAAATTATGTAGTCGGACTGGTAGAGAAACTGCATTCGGCCGGAATCAATTTGACGCATATTGATTTTGGAGGCGGCTACGGCGTTCAGTACACCGATGCTGTCTCCCATGAAGCACTGCCGAAAGAGGAAAGAACAGACGTACCCGTACCGTCCTCGGTAAATTTTTTCACGGATGTACTGCCTATTCTCAAATCAACCGGTTGCTTTCTCTTGATAGAACCGGGCCGTTCGATTATTGCAAATGCCGGCGTTCTGGTTACACGCGTGATCTTTGTTAAAGAAAATTCAACGAAGAAATTCGTTATTGTAGACAGCGGTATGAACGATTTACTGAGACCCAGCCTCTATCAGGCTTACCATCAAATCGTTCCTGTATCCATCAATACATACGAACATGAGAAGGTGGATATCGTAGGGCCGATCTGTGAAAGCACGGATTCCTTTGCGAAGGATAGGCTTCTTGCTAAAACTAATGCTGGAGATTGTCTTGCAGTGCTCACAACCGGCGCATACGGTTTTGTGCTTAGTTCAAATTACAACGGACGTCCGCGTCCCGCAGAAATTCTTGTGAATGGAGAACGCGTACGCGTTATCCGCCCTCGCCAGACACTTGAAGAATTGTAGAAAACGTTATATGTATTTTTCTCGTAGGGATTGAATATATTCAATCCCTACAAATGATTTTCCAATGCCAAATAGGAAGATAAATATGAAAAATTGTTGCACACTTTGCGCGCAATATTCTCAAGCCTCTGGCTGCCAAATCATTTTTATGTGATAATCATTATACACGAGGTTGGGGGCGGATTCTGAACCCGCCCCTACCGGGAAACATCATGGTTTATCGGAAATAGGGCAGGTTGTGATGTGTATCTGCGGTTGAATCCATCGTAAGGATTGAATATATTCAACCTTTACTAATGATATGTCATAATCTAGGGAAAACTTCGCAGGGATTTGGCTTATCAAATCCTCGAAAACGGGATGATAAATTATTCGGGCGTGATAACTCACGTCCCTACTTATAACGAGGTGTACGTGTATGGAAAAATTTGTTATTATCTTTCTTTTTATAATTTTTTCCTCGAATACATATGCGCAGGAGAAGTTCGCAAGTCTAGGTGAACGCCTGTCGGTCTCTCTGGATGGAAACTGGAAAATTATTATAGATCCGTATGAAAACGGTTACTATGACTACCGCTGGGAGGAGAATCCGGACGGTTTTTTTAAAAATGAAAAGCCGCATAATAAATGGGACCGTATTGAGTACGATTTTGATAAATCCGTTTCGCTCATTGTCCCCGGCGATTGGAATTCGCAAAGAAAAGAACTATTCTTGTACGAAGGAACGATCTGGTATAAAAAATCGTTCAATTTCCAAAAGAGAACAAATACAAGAGTCTTTTTGCGTTTTGGTGCTGTTAATTATCAGGCAATTGTTTATTTAAACGGAAAAAAACTCGGCAGTCACGAAGGAGGATTTACTCCCTTCAGTTTTGAAATAACACAGCTCGTCCGGGAAAAAGATAATTTTATCGTCGTCAAAGTTGATAACAAGCGATGCGCCGAATGTGTGCCTACTCTGAACACGGATTGGTGGAACTATGGCGGCATAACACGGAATGTCACCATAGTGGAAACTCCTGTCTCGTTCATCGGTGATTATTGTATACAGTTGCACAAGGCATCGTTTAAGAATATAAACGGGTGGATACAGGTTAACGGTTCACGATGCGGGCAGCCGGTTACGGTCGATATTCCTGAACTAAAAATTTATAAACGATATATAACAAATTCAACCGGATCATTGCATTTTTCATTTCCGGCAAACGTAAAGCTCTGGTCGCCGGAAAATCCGGTGCTTTATGATGTAATACTAGCTTCGGAAAAAGATACCGTCAGAGATCTGATCGGTTTCCGTACGATCGAGACAAAAGGAACGCAGATTTTTCTCAATAATAAACCGGTTTTCCTTAGAGGAATTTCTATCCACGAAGAAGCTCCATTTCGTTCTAGCAGGGCAAATTCTTTAGATGATGCACGTATTCTGCTTGGCTGGGTAAAAGAATTGGGATGCAACTTTGTACGGCTTGCACATTATCCTCACAATGAAAATATGTTGAAAGAGGCAGACCGGCTTGGACTCATGGTGTGGTCTGAAATTCCGGTTTACTGGACTATCAAGTGGAAGAGCAAGCAGACATACGACAATGCTTCACTCCAGTTGTCGGAAATGATTGAGCGCGACAGGAATCGAGCATCTATAATCTGCTGGTCTGTATCCAACGAAACTCCGCTTAGTAAGCCGCGTCTGGAATTTCTTAAGGGACTAATACGGCAGGCGCGAGCTCTGGATTCCACACGCCTTATCACTGCTGCGATGGAACGCCACTACACTGACGAATCGACACAAATGATCGACGATCCGCTTGGCGAGTTTGTCGATGTTCTTGGGTGCAATGAATATATCGGCTGGTATGACGGACTGCCGAATAAAGCAGACACGATTCGATGGAAGACGATATATCAAAAACCACTGATCATAAGCGAGTTCGGGGGAAGCGCGTTGTACGGTTTACATGCAGATTCTCTTACGGTTTGGAGCGAAGAATACCAGGAATCGTTATACAAACATCAGCTTGCCATGCTGCAGAAAATTCCGTTTCTCAGCGGAATGAGTCCATGGATTCTCATGGATTTTCGTTCGCCGCGCAGACAACTGCCCGGTATACAGGATTTCCGGAACAGGAAGGGATTGCTTTCAGAACATGGAGAAAAGAAAAAAGCGTTCTATGTGCTTCAGAAATATTATGAAGAAATCAGAACAAAACAGGAATGATTATTTGTAATCCAATAAAATGGTTGTATGACGAAAAGGAACTGTCTGTATTAACCTGCAGTTGAAATAGACACTGCCCTATTGGTGTTCCTTGTTTCTGGATTTCAGATAAAATAAATTTTTGCAGAGATATTTGAAGCGCCAGGTAAAGATAAAAAGACAACTCCTAAAATACATCGTCGGATATCTATCCGTTTAAAGGATTACGAATATACACCTACCGGCGAATATTTCGTAACAATTTGTACTCGTGAAAAGCAATGCATTTTTTGGCGAGGTAATTAATGAAGAAATGCGATTATCACAATTTGGAAAAATTGTTCGTGATACTTGGAATGATTTTCCCAATCATAATCATACAATAGAATTAAATGAATATGAAAAATTTGTTTCAAGCTTTGCATACAATACTCTCAAGCCTCCGGTTGCCGAAACATATTCATGGGATAATCATTATACGCGAGGCAGGGACAGATTCTGAACCCGCCCCT
>Ga0315537_1004071_pt1 | contig 10724 bp, 3 predicted proteins | sample SalMarSW160270MG_FD_203091 | JGI IMG/M metagenome (GOLD analysis project Ga0315537, IMG submission 203091) | Salt marsh sediment microbial communities from the Plum Island Ecosystem LTER, Massachusetts, United States - Salt Marsh Sediment SW1602-70 ... | reverse complement strand
GTTGTTTTCTCCCTCGTTCTGTGTATAAATCCTGCCATTCTCAGAGATGATTGATACACCGCCAACTCCCATCGGCTCGATTATATCCTGGCCCTCTACAACCTCCGGCAAATCCGGCATATCCCAGTAGAAACCACCGAGCGCCGTTACATCACCGGCAATTTTTATGTCACCGTTACCGAGTATGTACAGATTGCCTGCGGTAGCTATTGCGGCATCATCCAAACTTAAATCACCCGGATATCGAAGATCAACAGCCAAATCAGGGCTACCACCATAGATATTTAACTGACCCGGCGTTTCCTTCCATATCCAGCTTGCCGCTTTAACAGTACCGGTCGAAGCTGTTATCGACTGGTCACCGTCTTCCCAGCTCCAAACACCATCAGTCAAAACCCAGTCGCCTCCGTTAAGCGTCAGGTCGGAATTAAAAGTTACATCCCGACCGGCCAGAAGATCGCCGGAAGCATCAATCCCATCAATTCCCGTGAGATCAACACTGCCGGTAGTAGCTTCAATCATCTCACCCGCCAGCAATTGTCCCGCCTTTGCATCCACTACAATATCTCCCGTTTCCGAGGTCAATTTGTTGGTAGTTATATTTTTGGTACCGCCTGAAAGGGTGATGTCTGAATATGCTGTTGCTCCTACGGAAGCCCACATATCAGCGGCGTTTTCCGGTTTGGTTCCGGTTTCTACCGCTGTTACGGAGCCGTTGTTACTATTAGCCGTAAGATGCGTGTTCTCCTGATTTATAATTGTAAAACTATCCAGATTCAGATCCGGGTCCTGCTCCAGTGTCAGGGAGCTGCCCGTTACACTTATTGTGGTATTTTCCGCATATATCGTACCATCATCAACACCTCCTGCAGTTCCAGCTATAATTGCCAGCTCTTCATAACCCGTCAATTCGCTGCAAGCTCCATCATATTCTTCCGGATAATCACCATTTGCAAGAATTACATCGCCGCCGGCTTCAAGTTTGGCGCCGGAGGCCGTCATTTCTGTGTTATTGTGAAGTATAAGGTCTTCACCGGCTATTACATCGCCATCCAAAGTTATTTTTCCTTCCGGATCAATGGTATCGTCGGCCAAACCTTCTCTTGCTGAGATATCGATAATACCTCCGGCCTGAAGATTACCCGTTGCGTGTACGGTACCAGTAACCCATCGCCCATCTTCCGTAGCTCTGATAGTCAGGTCGCCCCCGGTGATTGCACTGCCGTTAATATTAACATTAGCTCCTGCAAGTTCAATCTCTCCGTTCGGTGCTTCCAGATCTTTAGTGTTCAGATTTCCTTTTCCCAGATCGTCGCTATCGGAAGTGACATATATACTACCATTATCAGCAGTAACTTTACCATTGAGTTCAGCATGCTCACGGGCTGAGACGGTAACATCTCCTGCCGTAGCGTACAGTTCACCATCAACCTCAAGTTCATGGTTACCATCTTTGGATTCTGACGGATCGCCGGCCTGAAGCGTTATACTGCCGGCTTCAATATTTCCATTGACTTTAAGATCCGAATCATTCGAACCTTTTAAACCTGAGTAAACTTCTGCATCACCTGTTATGGTGACATCGCTAAGCTCAATATCATCCATTGCTATAACCGTTACATCATCGATGTTGGCGATAGCCTGCGAAAAAATATCGCCGGCCGCAAGGACTAACTTCCCAACAGATGAACCATCTTCTCCTACCAGACCTTCATTAACAACAGTATTATCGTCATCAGCAATTAAGTCCGTGCTCACATTCACTATAATATCGCTGCCTGGTTGACCGAGACGCAGTGTATCGCCCGCTGCAATTACAACGAGTCCGTCCGGGCAGGAAATGGCACCATTATTTGTAACATTTCGCCCGACAAGATATACGCTGTCGATGGCATTGACTGTACCGTTATTGATAACATTGCCACTGCCGCCGGAAAATACCATCTGGTTGTTCACATTATCCAGAACGTCGTCGAACGCATCGTTTGTCATATTCAGACTGGAAGCAACCAACTGGTTGACATTAACGCTGGAACCGGCGCCAAAAACAATTCCGGCAGGATTAACGATGAAAATACGCATATCCTGGCCATTGAGCACACCGTCAAACTGAGTTTGATTTCCCGATATTATCCTGTTCAGGACAGCGGAATTACTGAGGCCTGCCTTTTGAAGGAATGTCAGGCTTTCGCCAGAACCTGTGTCTATTCCTCCGGAACCGGTAGAGCCCCATTCAATGACAGACTGTGTCTGGTTAACAGTTACAGTACTATCAACTCCACAATCAATAGTCCCGTCACCTACCGTAAATTCTCCGCCGGACGGCGTGGCCGATATGGTCGGCAACCATGCATTCAAGATTAAGCAATACACCAGGAAGTATATTACAACCCTTCTGAAATAGTGCCTTTTCGAGATTGTTTTAATTTCTTTCATCTTCCATCTCCTTGTTATCAACAATAATTATTATTTTCGCATTCAACTATATTTTAAGTTTTTCACCCTCTACTCTCCGGGTGACATTAACTCGCAGCTCAGCAGATATCGATTCCGAAGATAGCCCAGCGTTTTGAGCAATACAAGTAACCGGCCCCAAGAATAGAAACACGAACAATATCTTAATCCGGATAATTACCATACAATTGACCCCGATTAAGCTGATTGTTCTGTGCTAACTACTTGTCTCTTAAGTAGTTATTATAACAAAAGGAGGGTTCTAATTGAAGTTAAAAATGCGTCTTACCCGATTTTTTTACGTATATGTGATGATAATAAATATTATTCTGGTTTTATGGGACTCATTATCATATAGCTCAATTAAAAATCCAGAGATACGAACCGCTTAAAATCCCATTTATATCATGTATATCAAACTTTAATTTCCTACCGATCCGATTTCCCAGCCTCATCCTATGAAAAAGACTATCCTCAAAATCTTCACATGTTCAACATCCTGTTAAAGACATGATCCAGAATGGAAAAACTCGCTTTAGGCAGCAATCCCTGAGTAGTCAGAACAGAATAATATTTCTTCAGCTATTTTTTTACGCTGCTTGAATACCCACGTGACTTTAGATAGTTAATAAATATCTTCATATTTCTGATATAGGAACCTGTACTGATTCCCCGAAATATTCTATCGGGCTTATTAACCGGATCATTATAATCCGGCACACTCAATTCCTCGACCCATGCACCTCGACTATCCATAGATTCAATCAATGATTCAACCTTACCAAGATTGACCTTTGGTAAACGAGAAAGTGCTTCTTTTTTCCATCTATATTCAGCCTGTGCTTTTTTTGAAGTCCAGGAGTTAATTCTTTTATATTCTTTTTTTAAAGCTTTTATATTTATTCTTCTTTGCATGCCGTAATGACCCGGGAAATTATTCGGCTCATGGTCTATATAGTAACGTCCATTTTCAATGCTTGTTCCCTCTCGATGTATATAAAGGGGCTTATTCGTACCTAACTCGTAAAATGTTGCGTGGGTAACCCTATCATTTTTTTTATGACTCTCAGGAAGATAAGAATTTTCAAGCCACTCAATTGCATTAGGTATAGGGACAAGATATTTTATATCACCTGTAATCATATAAAAAGTTTCAAGGTCTTTTATACAAAGCACCGTCTCTACAGACCCAATCCCCGCCGGTTCGTACGTCCGTGCCGATGCAGGCTTCATGTCCATGTCATATTGTTGAGCCCATCCAGCCTGCGGTTTAGGAAGTTGAGAAATGACAAGAAAATCCATACCTCGATATGCAGCCTTCTTATACTCCTCATTTTTAAGCTGCTCCCATGCATCCAGAAGAAGATATATGTTTCGATGAATGACATCGTCATTAAACGTATAGAATGATGGATAGTCTGGATAAACATTTTGCACTAATTCGTTCTTAAGCGGATATCTTTGTGGCCAGCCACCGTTTGGATACTGGGACTCGATCACAAAATCCAGCGCTTTAAGCAGTGGAGCCTGATATGTCGGGTCATGCGTGGTCATAAATAAATTCATTAAATATCTTGTTGCTCCTGCTGTTACATTATCATCAAATGTACATTTTCCATCGTTGTAGTAGTATTCTTCCCAGCCCCAGCACTTTGACGCAACCTCATCATACCATTTCTGAACACTATCCATATCAAAATCGATAAAATAGTTCCAACCCCCGCTTGGATGTTGTCCTTGAATGAGAGCACCGGCAACTTGCTTTGCGTAGTCTATGTACTGCTGATCACCGGTAGTTTTATATGCTTCCAAGAGCATGTTACCGACACCAACAGCACCTGGATCCTGCACCCATATCATCGACTTACGTGCAGGAATCTCACCCCACTGCTCCGTAAGATCAGAGGTGTATTTCCAGACAAATCCTCCACGGTTTGATACAGTATGCATCATAAAGTCAGTTGATTGATCCATTGCCTGAAGAACCGTTTCATCAAATGTTATACTATACGCGTTAGGAATATTAGCAAAACCAGACACAATCAATACAGTGGTCATATACAATAACTGGTAACATTGTTTCATTATTAAATCTCTTTATGAAAAGTATCTTTGCTGCCGGTTAAACTTTGTATGTAGTGCTTGACGTTTCCCTTGCTGCAATTCTACTACTTATTGCGACCTGAGTTATACTCAAAAATCTCCCCTGCCTCTCCAGCATGAATCCACCTCGTATAAAATAGCTCGTCTTTGCGCGCTAATATAATATCTTCGATCACCTTATCAATGATCCATAGCCTCTTGTCGGACGATGCTCATGCACAGTTGACATGTCTTTCCCTGCTCTAAAAGCCAAAATGAATTATTACTTGATAATCCCCGCAATTTCCGTTCGTTCGGCCGGTGTGAAAACGTCATACTTTTGGTCTATCTCCAACGCGTGCTTAAGATGCTCTTTAGCTTGATTGAGATCACCGAGCTTTACACAAATGCGACCCAGCTTTAAAAGTGCTCTTGCTTTTTCCCGGGAATCAGAAGGTATCAATTCGACAATCTTTTCAAAGTCCCTTTTCGAATCGTCAAGACGATTCTCCATTTTTGATAAAATTGTTCCCCGCGTATCAAGAAGATGCAAATCACCGGGCGCAAGGTCCAGACCTCTGTTTGCCAACTCCAGCGCCTCTGCATATTGTTGATTATGTTCCTGAAGAATCCATGCAAGATCATTGAGAATTCGTATGTCGCCCGGGTACTGCTCAAGTAATTCCTTATACATTTCTTCTGCACGTTCGATATTTCCCATCTGATAAACAGTGGAAGCCCACCCCAGACGTGCATTTAACGATTTCGGTGACAGAGACACAACATGCTCAAAAAGCTTCAATCCTTCCTCCTTCAGTTCTCTCGAATCCAACGTCACCAGGACCGATGCGGCATTTAACACTAAATCCGGATTCTGGTCTTTCGCCGAAATGTAGGCAGAACTAATTTGCTTCAGCTCTTCAAATTTATTCTGCGCCACAAGCAGTAAAAATTTCGCATGGACAACAGCTTGATTTTTCGGGTCTATTCCTTCCGCCCGCCCAATCATTTTTTGCGCCTTCTCCATATCACCGACGAGACGATACAGATCAGCGAGTGTCACAAGAGCAGGAACACTTCCACTTCCTTTTTCTGTTTGACAATAGGCCTCCAGTCCGGGAATTGCATTTTGAGGTTGTGCCAAAGCAATAAAAACATGTGCTCGCAAAATCAGCACGTTTTCATTCATGGGATCGCGACCGGCTGCAGACTCGACCAGCATCCGGGCCTCTTTAAGAAGGCTGCTATCCTTGCTGTTTAACGCGGCCTGAACGATAACATTTCGAGCTACAGTATTGTTCGGATCTTTCTGAAAAACCATATGAGCCAATTCAACAGCCATTTGTGTATTACCTACCGCCAGCTCAATCCTGCCTCTGGCCGACATAAGCGCAGTATTGTTCTGATTAGATCCGAGCGCCTGAATCGCATAATTACGCGCACTCTCGTACTGCCCCTCTTCAATGGCAATGTCAATCAGCATAAGATGCGCATCAATTGCCGTTGGTTCCAATTTGATAACATTTTTTAAAGTTTCTTCGGCAGTTTTTAAGGATTCCGGTGTAGGATTTTCCAACAACTGCAGAGTTCTGAACCTCATTAATTCAGAATCCTGCGGCAGTTGCTTTTCAAGTGATGTAAGAATTTCCATCGCCTTTTCCCGGTCTTGTTCGGGTCCCTGCAAAAATAATAATTTCATGAGCATACGCTGTAAAACCAAATCCGCCGGATATGCATTAAGCCCCTCTTCAAGTGCCGCTATGGCTTTATCAAGTTTTTTATTCTGGGCGTAGAAGTTACTTAACAGTTTATAACCCCTGATACCCTCTTCGGAAAATGTTGTCAGCTTTTTATAGTCCTTCTCGGCAAGTTCAAACTCATCTTCAATTGCCAGGTACAACGCCCTCATCCAATATGCATTAAAATCATTGTGGTCCGCCACATAATCATAGATAATTTTCTTTGCTTCTTCAGAACGGCCGTCTTCCCGAAGGATCGATGCTTTTATACCGATTAATGCCAGAGACGGACCTGAAGCTATCTCTTCGGCATCCTTAAGGTATACAAGAGCCTCGTTGCTGTCTCTGGTCTGCCGGTAAACCAATCGCGCCAACTGTATTCGAGAAGCCACGTCTTTTTTATTATTAGATACTCTGAGTTTCAACTCATCAATGGCCCTGGAGACATCTCCCATTCTAAGAGCCATTCGAATATTCCAGACATTGGCAACCTGACTTGTCATTTCAACCTGCCGGAGAACATTCTCGGCATCCGAAAAACGGCCCTGTTTCTCGAGCAACAGCAACAATTTATCCGCGACGTCAATAGCCGAAGGATTTATAGTAAGCGCCTGCCGGCAGATATCTTCAGCCCTTCCGAAATCTTCCAGCTTCTCATACATATCCGTTAAAAGCAGTATCGGCGCCGACCATGCAGGATCCGTACTGGTACAATATTGCAGCAATTCTGCAATATCACGCTGTTTCGAGCGCCACTCAGCGGACGAAAGCCACAATGATGCCTGGTGCAGACGCCACCAAAGTCCGCTTGTCCCCTCAATCTGCCGTAATTGCCCTATAAGCTTTTCGGTCGTCGCCGAATCTTCCTGGATTTCCCGAATCCCAAGAAGCAACAAGCGAACCTGAATATCCTGGTCATTCTGTGCCGCCAGCTCATTTAGAATATCTATACCCGCGGCTCGATCTCCGTGAAGAAGTTCAAGCGTTGCAAGTCTTAATAATATGGAACGCCTCTGCCGCTCTTCAGTAACAGAATCCAGACCTTGCCTGAGGCAGTTTCGAGCCGAATTATAATCTTCGTTAGCCACATGAAGGTCTAACAGGCAAAGCCATGGCTCTGCAATTTGGGGATGTCGTTCGCAGGCCTGCTCACACAAGCTAACTGCTTCGTCCATATGTCCGCTCGTATAGTAATAGTTGACAAGCTGCATCTGGGCACTTAGCGGTTCATTGAACTCTTCAATGGCCGACTTTAGCTGCTTTTGTGCCTCATCAGTCTGTCCAAGATTCACGGCGACAACGGCCTGTAATGTGCGAATTTTAACTTCATCCGGGTACTCCCGGCGCAGTTGATTTAATTCATCTAATAATTCTTCGAGTTTCGCCGTGTCTATTCCATCCGACCTTTCAACAGCCATGTGAATATTTGCCTCAATACGGAGAAGTTTTGCTTTAATATTGTCAGGATTAAGGGATTCCGCCAGTTTCGTTATTTCGGACGTTCTTTGCCAGTTTCCAAGAGTGAAGTGCTCTTTTGCCAGTTGCAGAGTCATATCGAGATCTCTCGGATAAAATTTCAGATAATTGATTAAGGCATCGATTGCCCTTCTGGTTTGATCTGTTCGGCTATAGGCTTCGGCGAGCAACCTCCATAATTCGGGAGCAGAGGAATTATCTACAACAATAGGTTGCAGCATATCGATAACAACATAAGGTTTTCCCTCAACTTTCGCCACCAGAGCCTGCAGATAGGCAACTTTCAACATAGAATCCTGGGTTCCCTCAGCAAGGGTATGTATTGTCTCAAGATACTCGTCAAGGCAGCTCCGTGCCTGCTGTACTTTTCCAGTAAAAACATAAAGGCCTATAGCAGAAGGGAGGACCTGTACCCTGTGCCTGCTTTCCGTCAGTGTTGACAGGGCTTCATCAGCCAGAGAAGCGGCATCCGTTATGTCCCCGCGGCGTATAGACAGTTCCGAAACCAACAGAAATCTGACCACTGCCCAGCCTTTGGTGTCGAAGAAATACTCATTCAGTTTTTCCTGTGGGAGATTATCAACAGCCTGTATCTCGGCTTCGGCCCTGTCAAACTCGCCGTGCGCTATCCATTCCGTAGCTAAGAAGATATGAACCCGCGGGTCATCTGTTTCCAAATTACCGGCTGCATCGAGATCCTTATGGGCGGCCGCCAGTCTTTCGTATGCACTCATTCCGTAAATACCGGGCGTCACACGGTATAATCGCGCACGATATGCAATCGCATCAATCGATTCCGGCGAGTATTCCACCGCCTTATTGAGCCATTCCATAGCTTTTATTTTCGCGTCGGAAGAATCTGAGTCGTTTAAAATTTTACTCATCCGCACACAAGCCTGCACGTACTCATCGTGTTTTTCGGAAACCGTATCGAGCTCTTTTATTAATTCAAGAAGCATCTGCCGGGCCTGCTCCGTCTTTTTCAGACTAATTAACGCATCAGCCAGCCATAATGAAGCTTTTCTGTCGTTCGGAACATGTTCAAGCCGTGTTCGTGCAATATAAGCAAGCTCCTCGGAGTTGTGTATACTGTTATAGAGCATAACGAGTTTGTCGAAAGCGACATCATCAACGGGAGACAGTTGCATAACACGACGGTAGGCCATGATCGCCTCACTGACAGCTTCTCCTTCGAGAGGCCTCATGGAAAGCCGTGCCTGTGCAAACTTCTTGAGGATTTCGATATCGTCGGGATTTCGACCGAGATACTCTTTGAAGTTCATGTATGCTTCAGACCAGTCCTTGTTTTCGTATGCGGCTTGCCCCGCCTCTAAAGACTTTTTAGAGAGAATGCCCCTTCTAATCTGACGAGCAGCCAACAAAGATGTTCCAAGTGCCACCACCATCAGCATTAATATGACAAGCAGCTTTACGTTAATCTTCGCATATCTGTTCCAATTATGCATAATAAACCTCCTTTGCGATTCCATTAGTTTATTGTTTATCGGCATTTTACTGTCATTTAATCAGACTGAAAAGGATTTGATTAAGTTCTCTATACAATAATTGTATCGGAAAGTTGCGAAATCTTCTTCACTCGGAAAGTCCATAAAGTTAATTCGAGCCGATTATATACGAAAATTAAACCCCCAAAACCTCGATTTTCATCGAGGAGCCCCACCTTAGATGTGATACGAAAACAGGAGCTTTCAGGCTGTCAGAATCGAAAAATCCCCCGGCTTCGACTTTCAGAAACTGTTGTATCCGGTGCCGTTATATACAGAAACATTAACGAACCGTTGATGCACTTATTCCGGTTGAAACAAATACCGGTTGAGAATGTTTTGAAATGCCAAAAAACACCCACCTGTCCCGGGGCTCTATTCTCTGAGTTGCTGTTTAAGATTATGCAGGCACCTAAGAATGATAGCCCCCTCCAGCAATACTCGCCTACATTTAAAAATTCAGGGTATCCGCTATTCTATGGAGTTTCCCCCGAAATCCCTCTGCATATAGTTGTATCGAGTCTGTTAGTCAGGCGTAAAATCCAATGAATCAATCTCACCGAACCAATAAACCCAAGTTAAATAATCCGTTCTCAGCAAAGAACGCTACCTGCTGCAAGCGGAGCCCGCTCAACGGGACTTCGCTAACAGTCTTAATTCCATGTATTGCCAATGACAGGCATTAATCATGCAAACTTGCGCAACTTGATACCTGCGGCACCCAAACCGAACATTCCGAGAAGAATCGCACCGGGAACCGGAACGGGAGTAAGAGCGACGTTGTCTATGCCAACATAGCTTGATTGATCGTTATCATCGTCATTCCAGGTTTCAATCAGCAGGGTATATGTGCCTGCAGCAGCGAACGTATGGCTGACCAATGTCCAGGGAGTACCCCAATAATCTTCCGGGTCGCTGCCCACTATAGAGTGGGAAAACAATGTGCTCAATACTGCGCCGCCTGTTCCTGAACCCGATAAGAGCGTACCCATACCTGTATCATCATAAACTGTATCATCATCAGAAACGTAATCCTCTGAGTCCCAGAAGTAGTCGAAGGTCAAGACTTCGCCCGCAGATGCAGTAAAAGTTTGATACAACTGGACAGACTCGTTCGCATAGCCGCCTTCCAACAAAGCAAAAGCACTGCCGTCGGTCGGCGACCAGCTTGATGTCCCGGTTGCAGAGCCAGTGCTATCGGTATGACTTGAGACAGCCTGTACATCTCCACCGGAGAGTACAATACTCCAGTTATTTAATCCATCCTCGAAACTACCATTCGATATATCTGCTTTTGCACTGCCGACAGCCAGCAATAAAACTGCTGCAGCTAAAACCATCAAGTTTCTTTCCATCACAATACTCCAATCTTAGGTGTTTATATATCTCAAACGAACAGGATATTCTTTCGATTAAGTAATATCCTGTCCGTCTTTGCTGTTACTATAGGGCTAAAGACTGCTCTTAT
>Ga0315537_1004068_pt1 | contig 10726 bp, 9 predicted proteins | sample SalMarSW160270MG_FD_203091 | JGI IMG/M metagenome (GOLD analysis project Ga0315537, IMG submission 203091) | Salt marsh sediment microbial communities from the Plum Island Ecosystem LTER, Massachusetts, United States - Salt Marsh Sediment SW1602-70 ... | reverse complement strand
CTACTTCCATCTGTTGCGCAATCTAAAGAAGAGTATTTAAATTCTCCATTAATTTTAAAGGGTTCTGTAAAATTTGTTTCAAGATTATATCTATAAAAATCAGTACCCCTTTTTTCACCAATATCGCCTCCTTTTACAATAGTTCCTAGCAACGTCCATTTTCCACAAACTACTAAAGGTTCTATTCTTTTTGTTTCTGGTGTAAAAATTATTTCTTTAGGGATAGGGAATTTCTCTACATTAAGGTTTCTTAAATCTAATTTTTCTAAGCCATATATATTGGTATCATCAAAAGTTCCCGAACTTGATATATTAGTGGATGATTTAATTAAAAAATTTTCTTGGAAATTACTAATTTCTGAACCGTAAGCTGAAGTAGGTGTTTTTATAATATCAACTTTATCTGTCTTCAAATCTAAAATTCCAATTTCATTTACTTTTGGTAAAGAGGGATAAAATATTAATAAAGATTTGTTAATAATTTTAGGCCAAAAGATTTGACCATCATAAGAATTTGCTAATTTTTTTATGTTCCCATTTAAATCTAAGGAAAAAAGTTTATTGAATCCATTTTCATAAAAAGTTAAATAAATTAAATTACTTTCATTAGACCAAATTGGCGATTGGATATATTCATAAAGTAAAGTTTTATTTTTTAAAAGTTTCTCTTTTTTTCCATTAGTTAAATCATAAAACCATAAGTTATAAGTATCATCACCAGATTTTAAATAAAAAATTATTTTTGAACGATCTGGGCTTATTACCGGAGTACTATATGCAGTATCCCTTGTTAAATTATCAATAATGTTTGACATTTCTTTAAAAGAAATTAGTTGAGTTTCGCTGTCATCAGAAAAATCATAAGCCCAAATTCCTGCTCTATTATTTGTCTGAAGACCAGTTCGATAGAAAAATACTTTATTCTCCGGATCACATCTTGGAGCTTCATATTTTTCTTCTAGAGATTCTTTGGATAACTCTGTCTCTTTTTTAAAAGGCAAACCCCAATAAATTCTAGAAATAATTCTATCCTTGGTTAAACTAGAGTCTTCGCCGGCATCATGCTTAACCGAATAGATTATAGTCGCATCTTCTTTTTTAATACCATAAATCTGGCCAATCCTACTTGTTCTTAAATTCTTAAAAGTAACAACATCAGCAATTTTGGGATCTTTAAAAAGATAGGTGAATCTTTCCCCTATGACAGTTTGGTTCTCTTTATATTTACCATCAGCGACAGAACCTACCCTGATTTTAACAGGTATAAAAAACAAAAATAAAAGTCCGGCCAAAACTGCTAAAGAAATCGTGGGGGTAAAAATCAATTTAAGTACCAATCTCCTGCTTTTTCTTTTAATAAAATTAATTGTCGCTACTATGTAGAAAATAATAAGAATAAAAGCGACTGAAAGTAATACAATAGATGGAAAAATAATATCAATACCTTTTTCAAAATTATTAATAGTTTCATAAACGCCTACAGATGAAAGCGCAGAAAGGAAAATGATAATTGAAACCAGAATAAAGATAATAAATATACGTAAAAGCTTTCTCATAAATACTCTTTAGTATTAATATAATATTTACCAGTTAACTAAATCAAATATCCAACCTTTTCATCTCCTTCAAAAAGTTCGAAATAAGAAAAGTTTGGGTCACAGGAGAAATAGGCAAAAAAATAAAAGTTATTTTGTATAATCTAAACCCGAAACATCCCTAAAAATAGGGTTCAAATAAGCTCTACAAATTGCTTTTTCTAAAATATTGTTATCGATATTCTCTGGTGAAACTGATAACTCTTTTTCATTACCAAAAATGTCTATAGAAGAACTGTCAAAATTAATTCCTATCAACTTGTAAAGAGCATGCTTGCAATACCAAGTTCTATCCCAATAATCATATTCATCTGTTTCATAATATTTATCCCAAATTAAATAAGCAGAACAGTCACAAACAAAAAGTGAATTTTCATTAATTCTAGATAAAGAATCAGTTCTATCCTTTTCCTTTATCTTTTTCAAGAAATCTTCATTATTAACTTTAGCCAATTCTAACAAGTCAGTTAGTAAACCCTCACTTTTGCCTGAATTAAAATAACGATTCAAAAATTCTATTTTGTCATCGTTTTCTTTGTAAGAAATACCAAAAGTAATCTTAACTTCTGCAGCGTTATCTGGCCAAACTCCTCCTCTATGGAGAGTAAGTTTTTCCTCTTTTATTAAATCCTCTATCAATTTTATACAACCAGAATTATTAATAATAGATTTGTGTGACTCAATCAAAACTAAAGATTTTTCATGCAAAAGTCTAATCTTATTTTTACAAACCTTTATTTCATCTGTATCTGATTTTTTTCTTTCTTCTCTTTTTTGAATTAATTCCATCCTAGCTTGTTCTAAATTTTCCTTGATAGTCATTTTTTCTCCTTAAAATGCCCTCTCGGGCATCAGGGAATTTATATCATTTTCTGAGCTTAAAGTCAATCTATAGGATGTTAAAGAAGCCTTCTATCTCCTTTAAAAAGTTCGAAATAAGAAAAGTATGGGTCACAAAGCTTTAATTTGAAGAACTTTTTAAAGCAATTTTAACTACTTCGTCCATGTGGGAAACAAAGACAAACTTGATATCTTTCTTGACGTTTTTGGGAATTTCTTCCAAATCCTTTTTGTTATCCTTAGGAAGAACAAGAGTTTTCAAACCGGCCCGATGAGCGGCAATAACTTTTTCCTTGATACCGCCAATTTCCAAAACCCGACCTCGCAAAGTAATTTCTCCGGTCATCCCCACCTCACGTCTGGTTGGTTTCTTAGTAAAAGCCGAAATCAGAGCCATGGCCATGGCAATTCCCGCCGAAGGACCGTCTTTGGGTATCGCTCCTTCCGGGACATGAATGTGGACATCTAGGTTTTTATAGAAATCTTTTTTCAGTTTTAGCTGCTGCCAGCGGCTTCTAACGTAAGAAAAGGCCGCCTTAGCTGATTCCTGCATGACTTTGCCCAACATCCCCGTTAAGAAAAGAGTGCCCTTGCCTGGCATTAAAACAACTTCAATCAAGATAATTTCTCCGCCAGCTTGGGTGTAGGCCAAACCAGTTGACATGCCGACTTCATCTTTTTTCTCAGCTAAAGTCTCCGAATATTTTCTTGGCCCTAAGTACTTGGCCACGTCTTCTTTGGTGACTAATTTTTTAACCTTTTTCCCTTCGGCAATCTTGCGGGCAATCTTCCGGCAAATGGTCGCCAGCATTCTCTCCAGTTCTCGTACGCCGGCTTCCCGGGTATAACGCTGGACGATTTCATGAATGGCACTGTCGGCAATCTCTATCGGTCTTTTATCCAAACCATTAGCCGCCAGTTGTTTTTTCCACAAAAAACTCTGGGCAATATGAAACTTCTCATCTTCGGTATAACCAGGGAAGTGAATAATTTCCATCCGGTCGCGCAGGGCCGGCGGAATAGTATCAAGAATATTACCAGTGGTGATAAACATCACCTTAGATAAGTCAAAAGGAACCTCTAAGTAATGATCAGAAAACTCATTGTTTTGCTCTGGATCCAAAGCCTCAAGTAAGGCCGCTGAAGGATCGCCACGAAAATCAATACCAATTTTGTCAATTTCATCTAACATAAAAACCGGATTATTAGTGCCAACGTTTTTTATCCCTTGGATAATTCGTCCCGGCATCGCCCCAACATAAGTCCGACGGTGGCCTCTGATTTCCGCCTCATCACGGACTCCGCCTAAACTAAGTCTTAAGAATTTTCGTCCTAAAGACCGGGCAATTGATTTCCCAATTGAAGTCTTACCAACCCCTGGCGGCCCAATAAAGCACAAAATCGTTGTTCCCCTTTGGCCTTCGGCTTCTTTTGATTTCTTAACTTTTTCTTTCAGTTTCATCACCGCCAAATATTCAATAATTCTTTCTTTAATTTTCTTTAAACCGTAATGGTCTTCATCTAAAATCTTGGCCGCTTTGGCAATCGAACTATTATTTGGTGAGAAAACCTGCCAAGGCATATCAATCAACCAATCAAGATAGGTGCGGATATAGCCATATTCTGGGTGAGCCGGATTTAAAGAAACCAATCTTTTTAATTCTTTTTGGGCTTTTTCAGCAACCAAGATTGGCATTTTAGCTTTGTGAATTTTCCGTTCCAGCTCTTTTAATTCATTATCCTCACTAGATAAATCACCCAACTCCTCTTCAATGGCTTTTTTCCTTTCCCGCAAAACCGCTTCCTTCATTGATTTGTCAAAGCGGCTTTGGGTTTTGGAATCAATTTCTCTTTCTAACTGAAGTACTTTAATCTCATTATTTAAAAGTTGAAAAGCTTTGGTTAATCTTTCCTTAACGGAAAAAGTTTCTAAAAGCCTCTGTTTTTCCGCTGTTCTCAAGTCAAGAATATAGGCAACTTGATCAGCCAATTCATGAGGCGGACTACCTTCCATTAATTTCATAATCGTCATGAAATCAACCGTCTTGCCTAAATTAATCGTTTTCTGGAAATTTTCCATGACGTTCTTGGCTAAAGCTTTGATTTCTTCAGATTCTTCAATAACCTCGGGAACTTCGACCACCTTACCCACAAAAAAAGGCCTCCGGGCTTCAATTGATTCTAATTTAACCCTTTTCAGACCTTTGACCCAAACATTCAAACCAACCTTACCGGCATGTAAAAGCCTTTCAACTTTGGCCAAAACACCTAAAGAATATAAATCTTCCTGGTCGGGATTAAGATTACGGGGATTTTTCTGGGTAAAGAAAGCAATCATTTGATCGCTTTTATAAGCGGCTTCCACGGCGGCAATTGATTTCGGCCGACCAAAGCTTAGAATTGTTTCCGTATGAGGAAAAACAACCCCTTCGCGAATGGCAACGATTGGTAAAACTTTTTCTTTGTTTGGACTAAGAAGAATTGGCATAAATTATTCTTTCTTTTAGCAGTCTAACAAATCATTTGCTAAAAGTCAATTGTGAATAATAACTCTTGTTCCTGGCTCCTCTTTAGAAGAATAAGCCACTGATTTACCTTGAGACACTAGGGGTGAAGTCCAATAAAAAAGCTTTTCCGCATCAGGAATACTCATATTAAGACAACCATGGCTCATTGGCTGACCAAAATTATTGTGCCAATAGGTCCCGTGAATACCATAACCTCGGTAAAAGTATTGGGTGTAGGGAACATTAGGTAAATAATAATAAGTATTATTTTCCTTTCTCCCCCCTTCCATTTTGGTGTATTTTAATTTCACCCAAATACGAAATTCCCCGGTTGGTGTCGGTGCCCATTTACCAGAAGAAATTAAAAATTCATAATCAATATTATTGCCGTTGTGAGCTTTTAATTTTTGTTCAGATAAATCAATCTCAATCCAACGTTCATCATTTGTCGCCCCTAAAACCGCACCTTCCTGACCAACCAAAGATTCAAAACTTGGAATTAACTCCGCTAACTGATAATCAACTTTTTTATTGTTAAAAACAGCTTGTTTCTCATCAATTTTATATTCTCCATTTTCTTCAACAGAAGGCGGTCCACAACCACAGGAAGTTTCCTGTAAAAAACTCCGACCGGAGAAATATAAGACTAAACCAGCTAAAATAAGCAAACTGGGAGTTAACCATTTCATTATTCTCATTACACTAAAGATAACATAGAATTTTCCTTGTTTCCAGCTTCAAAATTTGCTAAAATCAAAATAATAATGGGAGATCGTCTAATGGCAGGACCGCAGGCTCTGAACCTGTGTATCTAGGTTCGAATCCTAGTCTCCCAGCCAGAACGGACATCCAGGGTGACTGAAGTGTCTAAAATATCCCTATTTTTTCATCCAAGTCATTATTTTAAATAATAAGAATTAGAACCAGTTTTTACCCTCAAAAATCGCAAATTTTTCTTTTTTTAAATTTTATTCCTTTGCTATGGGACAAGTTCCTGTTGGGCAGGAAGATTTTGTACTTTTCTCAACAAAAAATGAGCCTTCAAAAACTCTTTTAACTCCTTTATTTTTACATTTTGGACAAATTACTTTTTCCCCATCATAATCCTCCATTGAAAACATATCGGTGAATTTATAGCCACATTTTGGGCAACGAAAAGTATAGGTAGGCATAAATTTAATTCTCCTTTTGCTTATTTTAAACTTTAATTACCTGTCCTGCTCCACCTTCAACATATTTTTGCGGATATAATTTCTTTAATTCTACCTTGTGCTGAGTGCAATGGGTAGGACAGATTAGTTTTAATTTTCTAAACAATTCGAATTCAGAAAATCCGTGCATCCCTCCAATAATTCCGTAGAGATTACCAAACTCTTCAGTTACACTTAAAATTTTACCCATATAAGGATGAGAACAACCCACAAGCAAAATAATTCCTTTACTAGTTATTATTCCCATACTTTGTTCTATTCCTTCCAATTCTCCCGTAGAAAAGATATTTTCGTGGATTTTTGTTGGTTTCTTTATCTTGACGGTCTTTTCTCTTTTTACTCCAGGGAATGACGGGGGAACATAAATTTTAACCTTCTCATTTATACTCAAAAATTTAGAAAGTCCGCCAGTATGATCAAAATGGGCATGAGAAATAAAAATCTCCTCAATTGAGGTAGGATTAATGCCTAATTTCTCCATATTGCTAAGTAAAATTTCGCCATTAGCCCCAGTATCAAATAAAATTCTCGGACTGTTTTTTTCTTCAACTAAGGCAGCAAATCCCCAATCAGCCTGAAGCCCTTTCCGAAAAGCCGTGTTATCATAAACAATAGTAATTTTTACTACCATCTTCTTCTGTTTCCTCTGCCGCCTCTATCCACTCTTCTACCTTGGCCCATTTTCTGACCTCGCCCTCTACCCCCAAATCTACCAAAAGCTCTTTCTTGTCCAGAAACAAACCCTATCCCTGCTCCTTTTTTTCCTTCCTCTTCTTTTTCTCCTTCTTCTCCCAATTTCTCTATTGCCCCTAATGGACAAACACTTTCTCCTCCACATTGGTCTAATTTTTCCTGGTCAATAATCTCTGCCTTTCTATCCTCTCCTATTTTTGTTGCTCCGGGGCAAGTTTGAAGACAAGCCTGACAGCCAACGCATTTTTGTTTGTTTATTCTATATTTCATTTTATTTTACTTAATTTTTTGATAGGTATTCATCTAGTGATATTGCCGCTTTTTTACCTTCACCCAAAGCTTGAATAACGGTCACCCCACCACTAATTGCATCTCCACCAGCATACACCTCTTGTAAATTTGTCCTTAGACTTTTATCTACAAGAATAATTCCATTTTCATCTTTTCTTATATCTGGAATTCTACTTAAAAATAGTCTATTTGGTTGGGTACCAACAGCAATGATGACAGTATCGAATTTCATATTAAATTCACTTTTGGGTATCATTTCTGGTCTTGGTCTGCCCGTTCGATCAGGCTTTCCTAATTTCATCCTTAATAATTCTATACTCTTAACCCACCCATTTTCTCCTATAATCCTTTTAGGAGAAACTAATTCAACAAAATTTATTTTTTCTTCTAAGGCATGGTTCAACTCTTCTTTCCTTGTAGGGGAATCTTCTTTCCTTCTTCGATAAAGAATACTTACATTTGCTCCCAGCCGCAAGGCAGATCTGGCAGAATCCATGGCCACATTTCCTGCTCCAATAACAGCAACCTTTTCCCCAACTCTAATAGGCGTATCATATTCAGGAAATTTAAAACCCTTCATTAAATTAACCCTAATAAGAAATTCATTGGCTGAGTAAACTCCATTAAACCTTTCTCCTTCTATACCTAAAAATCTGGGGGCTCCAGCTCCTGTCCCAATAAAAATAGCACTGTATTCTCTACGTAAGTTCTTAAAGTCAATATTTTGCCCTACTATACTATTTAACTTTATATCAATTCCTAGCTCTTGCAAATAAGATAATTCCTGATCAACTACTTCCCTTGGAAGTCTAAATTCAGGAATACCATACTGAAGTACTCCCCCTGCCTTATGGAGAGCTTCAAAAATAACTACTTGATATCCTTTTTTGCGCAGACCTACCGCACAACTTAAGCTACTTGGCCCTGACCCAATTATGGCAATTTTTTGTTCCTTTTCTTTTATAGTAAACTTTTCTTTAATACCTTTTTCTCTTGCCCAATCGGCTATAAAGGCTACTAATTTACCTATATTTATAGGATCACCAATCTTTCCTAATTGGCATGCTCCTTCACATTGATCTTCTTGTGGGCAAACTCGCCCAGTAATTGCAGGGATAGGGTTTTCCTTTTTAATTTTCAAATAAGCTCCTCTAAAATCTTTATCAGCTATTTTCTTAACCAAGGATTTTACATCTACTTTAAGTGGACAATTTCTTTGGCAAGGAGTAGGAGAAGGGCACTGTAGGCAACGTTTAGCTTCTTGGACTGCTTCTGCTTCGGTATACCCTTTAGGTACTTCCTTAAAATCTTTTATTCTTTTCTTAACATCCCTTTCTTGCATGGGGATTCTCTTTAGTTTTGGCATTTTATTTTTTATTCTTTCCCCATATTTTTAAAGCTTTTATTTCTTCTTTCTTAAAGCTTTTATTTCTGTTTATGATTTCATTAAAATCTATTTTATGAGCATTAAACATAGGTCCATCAATACAAACTAATTTCATCTTGCCATTTATAAACACTCTACAAGAACCACACATACCTGTTCCATCCACCATGAGAGTTCTTAGTGTAGCCATTGTAGGGATATTGTAGGTTTTGGTGATTTCTGCTATTTTCTTCAGAGATGAAAGTTCACCTCCGGCAAAAACAATATCTACAACCTTTCTTTTGAATAGTTCTCTTAGTGTTTTAATATACCCCTCTCTTCCATAGGAACCATCCTCAGTTGTTATAAAATATTCATCACTAATTTTTTCTAATTCATTTTTTGGGTATACCATCTCTTTAGTGGAAAAACCCTGAATAGAAATTACATGATTTCTTGCAGATTTCAATGCTTTGGAGAGAGCATAATTTTCAGCATGACCACAAACAAGGTCTGAGGTAACAATAACCTCTCCATATCTCTTGATTTTGGCAGTATTCCCTAGAGGTCCAACTACATCTTTAATCTTATCTCCAGTTTCATAAGAGTAAAGTTCATTAGTAGTTTTACCTAATTTTTTGACAAATATAAAAATGGTATCCCCTTTTACTTTTTGGATAGACATAGGAATTCTTTCTCCTTTCTCGTGAAGCCTGATAATCACAAAATTTCCTGGCTTCCACTTTTTAGCTACTAACGGTGCCTTTATTTGAATCAGATAATCTTCGGAATTAAGATCTTTTTTATCTACTATGGTATGCATTTCCTTTATTTCAACTCGTTACTGAATATCTACTTGGGGAATTGTTCATAAACCTTAGGGGTATTGACCTTGGAGATTCCAAAAAACTAAAACCCCAAAGTTACAACTGGCTTCATCTGGACCAAAGTCTTCAATTAATTTCCCAATCTCAAAATCACAATAAGAGTGATAAAAACGAATTTCAGGATCAAGAGGTTTGCCATCGTCCCTTTTAGAAAAAAGGTAAATTTTAGCTTCTCTTCTAAGCTCCTTACCAATAGGTAATTGGCTAGGGTATTTTTTTGTCAGATATTCTCTAAAACCGGGCATCCTCGCTCCCAAAACTACGAAATCCAATTTTTTTCTTCTTGCCAAGTCTTTTTGGGCTACCACTAACTCTGTCCCTAACCCTTGGCCTTGAAAATCTTCATGTACAGCGACCGAGACAATATAAAGAGCATTACCTTTAGGATTGTGAGTATTAATATAACCATCACCAGTTATTTCTTCCCAAGGTTTTTGAAAACCAGGTAACTCTTTGATGTCAAAATCAAACATCATTGAGGTAGTCACTCCTGCCAATTGCCCTTTAGAAAAAATCCCAATAGCTCCTTTAGGAAAGGTCTTAATCCTAGCAGCAAATTTATCCTTACTTGCTTGCCACTCTGGCTCCCAAGCAGACCGCTCTACCGCCATAATCTGAGTTAAGTCTTTTTTACTTAAACTCCTGATATTAAAACTAGACATTTCTTTTTGTTCTAAACTACTCATTTTAACAATCGTTTCTCATAGGTCGATTTTTGAGTTTTAAAAAATATACCGATAGGAATCTTTTTACTAGCATCACCTTCACTATAATTCCATTCTTCTATCTTTTTTAAGGCCTCTTTTTGAGAATCCAAATCTTTTTCCTCTATTTCATAAACTCTTTGATTATAAAATGAAGTGGTATCAAAAAAGGAAATACAAGGCTGAAGGATATCGACAAAAGAAAAACCTGAATGTTTCACCGCTTTGACGATTAAATTTTTAAGATGATTTGGCTTTAAAGCATAGCCTCTGGCAATAAAGGTACCGTTGGAAGCGAAAACTAACTTTAGGGGATTAATTGGCTCTTCCAGGCTACCCTTTGGAGTAGACTTTCCCCTAAAACCCTCAGGAGAAGTAGCTGTAAATTGACCAGTGGTCAAAGCAAAATTCCTATTATTATGAACTAAAACAGTAATGTCGCTATTTCTTTTAGCCGCATGGATTAAATGAGAAATTCCTTCATTATAAATTCCCCCATCACCAGTGCAGACTATTACCTTAAGATTCGGGTTCCCCAATTTTATTCCCTCAGCTGAAACAACCGGCCGGCCGTGTAAAGAAGAGAAGCTATTTAAATTCAAATAGTCAACAATTTTTGAATTACAGCCAAT
>Ga0315537_1004067_pt1 | contig 10727 bp, 7 predicted proteins | sample SalMarSW160270MG_FD_203091 | JGI IMG/M metagenome (GOLD analysis project Ga0315537, IMG submission 203091) | Salt marsh sediment microbial communities from the Plum Island Ecosystem LTER, Massachusetts, United States - Salt Marsh Sediment SW1602-70 ... | reverse complement strand
CGAATTTAATTTTATTGACGACCTGTTCGAGGGGAACCGGTTCGGTATGGTCACCGCGTGCAGCGATCATTACACCATACTCCTCCTTCTTAATGGAATCGACACAGGCTGTACCCAGTTGGGAAGCTAGCAGCCTGTCGGATGCGGTAGGGATACCTCCGCGTTGAAGGTGTCCGAGGATGGTTAGTCTGGATTCCAGTCCGGTAAGCTGCTCCAGCTCCTCAGAGACCAGCAGGGTATTACCGGTATGTTGCGATTCAAGTTCTTTGAGTTTCGACTTCAACTCATTGCGTTTTGCCTTGTCCTTTTCACTATCCAAGGATTTCTCTATTTCATCACGACTCTTTGCATAATCTCCTGAAACAGCTCCCTCAGCGATTGCCACAATGCTGAAATTTTTGCCACGTCTACTCCTGGCAAGGATTGATTCTGCCACTTTATTCACATCATAGGGTATTTCGGGAATCAGGATGGCATCGGCTCCGCCGGCAACACCGGCTCCAAGGGCCAGCCATCCGGCACGGTGCCCCATGATTTCAACCACGATAATCCGGTGATGGCTATGCGCTGTGCTGTGCAGGCGATCGATTGCTTCCACGGCAATGTGCAATGATGTATCGAACCCAAAAGTAACATCTGTGCCATAGATATCATTGTCAATGGTTTTGGGAAGGGTGATTACATTCAATCCTTTTTCGTGTAATTTAAAGGCATTTTTAGCGGTACCCCCTCCCCCGAGACACACCAGCACATCCAGGTGGTGTTTATTGTAGTTCTCAACAATCACATCGGTCATATCCACCATTTTCCCTCCAAGCAACATTTTGTGTGGTTTGTCACGGCTCGTTCCCAAGATGGTTCCTCCCCGGGCAAGGATCCCGGAAAGTTGCCCGTTATCCAGGCGGATGTGCCTGTTTTCCATTAATCCCCGGAAACCGTCTTTGAATCCGATGACAGTCATCCCCTGTGAGACGGCTGTTTTACCAATTCCCCGTATGGCTGCATTTAACCCGGGACAATCGCCACCTGAGGTGAGTAAACCGATAGTTTTCTCCATGATATATTGAATTACAATAATTTAAGCATTAAAAGTAGCAAATAAAAATAAGGTAATAAACCAAACAACGTGAACATTTCAAATATTATCAACACATTACCTTTTTAACGTTCTCTCATTCCAAACGGTGCACATACAAACCAGAGAAGTGTAGCTCCCAGCATCATCCATTTAACCTGTTCAAGTGATAAATCGCCAAAAAGGAACAGGGCCGAAGGCAGGAGCAGGATTATCAGGGACACCAGTCCAATAATTCCTGCTGTTTTACGCAAAACATTTTTCATCGGTTCACACCATTAAATAGGCTCTTCTCTTCTGATATCCCCAGCTCAGGATAAGGTAAAGAGCTGATGCAACAAACCAGCCCGGAAGGCTTACAAAGAAAATCTGGATACCTGCAAATTTAACAAGTAGCAGGCAGGTCGCAAGTGTAAGGAACCAAGTCAGTCCGGCTGCCCAGTTAAAATTTATCCGGCTCTTCTCCGCAAAGAAAGGATACAGTTTAAACTTCTTCATCAGCCAGTAATCAACAAAGATCACTGCCCCCATTGGCATAAGGAGCATCCCGTAGAGGGCAACAAAATCGAGCAGTTTCATGGCAATTGCCGGGAACAGACCGGCAAAGGTGGCAATACCCCCTGTGATCAGGGTAATTTTAAAGAGTGATGAACGCGGCCTGATTGCCTGAAACGCAAGCCCTGCTCTGTAAATTGTCGGATTGGCTGTCGTCCATCCCGCAATGATCACACACAATAATCCCACATAGCCAGCTGCCCTGAACGCCAGGGGACCCGGTAAAACATCTGTATCCGCAGGATTCAGATGAAGCTGGTACGCATACAATATGGAGGCTGATATCCAGGCCATGAAATGCCCGACATACATACCGGCTGCAGATGCAATGGCATACCAGGATCTCTTTGCATACCGGAAGACGGACAGGTCGGACATCCCGATGTGCATTGCCATGTTGCAAAACCAGGAAAAGAACATGACATGCCAGAAGGTAAATTTTACCTGCCCCGGCAGCGGATCCCCGCCTTTCCATATCTGTGTTCGGGCCAGGGTCCACAAATCACCAGCGTTCTGAATCTGGTTATCATCGGCATCAATGAACTGTTTCAGTCCAATGAGTCCGAATGCAAGGAAGACCAGAACCATCCAGGGAGCTGCTATATTGGCAATCCTGGCAACGGTCTTATAACCATAAGCGGCTACTACTGAAATGACTGCCCCCACAACGATTACGGCAATCACCCATCCAATACTGTTCGGGAAGATGTCATTGAGCCCCGGCATCTTAAAATCAAACCAGACACCAAGTGCAGTTGCCGAGACAGTGATCATTGCACCGGCTAAAAAACAAAACATAACTCCATTAGCCAGGTTGTACAGGGTTACAAGTTTTCTGCCACAGATTTTTTCAAGTTGATAATAAAGGGTCAGTCGCAACCGGGTTCCAATGGGGGCTGTCAGAAATATCCAGCTGAGAACCGCCAAAGCATTACCAAATAACAACCCGGCAATAAGGTCAAACGCACCAACACCTGCAGCGACAAAGAGCGGGCCGATCATCAGCTCCGTACCTGCACAGTGCTCCCCCGCATACATCCCGATAAAATGCCTGAATCCAAGGAGCGCCCTGTCAGGAATTTTTTGCCGTTCAAATTCCGAGAGGGAAGATTTATTTTCTGAATGATCCTGATCTGTCACTCAATCAAATCTATAACGTTCTACAGTTAAAATATAACCAAATATAACAGATATATCCATTCATGGTTTTTTCGGTGGAACAAAAACTGCCTTTGCTTTACGATTCTGATCAAAGATTATTACCTTGTATGCAACAATCTTTTTGACCCTGTTATGACAACTACTGATTCATTAAAAAGTGCGTATGATGCAGCAAAAGGACAATATGCAATACTGGGAGTGGATACCGATTCTGCATTGCAGAGGCTGGGAGAAGTTCCCATCAGTTTGCATTGCTGGCAGAGTGACGATGTTAGTGGTTTTGAAGATCCCGGGGCACCCGTCACCGGTGGCATTCAGGCAACGGGGAATTATCCGGGAAAGGCACGAAACATCGGCGAGGTCAGGGCTGACCTGAAGAAGGTTTTTTCCCTTGTACCAGGGAAACACCGGCTAAGCCTGCATGCAATATATGGGGACTTCAGTGGAAAGAAAGCCGATCGAAACCGGGTTGGCCCGGAGCATTTTCAGAGCTGGGTAGATTGGGCAAAAACCCTTCGCATAGGGTTGGATTTCAATTCCACCCTCTTCTCTCATCCGAAAGCTGATTCCGGTTATACACTCTCCAATAATGATCCGGCAATTCGCACATTCTGGATAGAGCATGTAAACTGCTGTCGTGAAATTTCTGCCTTCATTGGCAAAGAACTGAAAAACCGCTGCATTCATAATGTCTGGATACCGGATGGCTCTAAAGATCTGACCGTTTACCGGTATAAGCACCGGGGTTATCTCAGGGAATCCCTGGATACGGTCTTTGCTAAGGTTTATGACCCCTCTTTCATGTCCGATGCTGTTGAATCGAAGCTTTTCGGAATAGGTCTGGAAGCCTTTACTGTGGGATCGCACGAATTCTACCTGGGATATGTCATTCAGAATAACATCATGCCATGCCTCGATATTGGTCATTTCCATCCTACCGAACAGGTATCGGATAAAATCTCAGCGCTTTTTCAGTTCGTTCCGGAGTTGTTGCTCCATGTCACACGGCCCATTCGCTGGGACAGCGACCACGTTGTCATATTGAATGATGATGTGCGGTCACTGTTTGAAGAAATTGTATGGGCTGACAAGCTGGAGAACGTGAACATTGGACTGGACTTTTTTGATGCAAGCATAAATCGTATCGGAGCCTATGTTATTGGCATCAGAGCCGTTCAAAAAGCCATTTTGCTTGCCCTTCTGAGTCCAATAGAGCGACTGAGGGAATATGAGGACAACGGATTATTTTTTGAACGGTTGGCATTACTGGAAGAGGCAAAATTAAAACCATCTGGTGCAGTTTGGGACTACTACTGCCAGATGAATGGTGTTCCGGTTGCTGAAAACTACATCCCGGAGATCCAGAAATATGAAAGAGAAGTCCTTTCATTGAGATAGCTGAAACATCATCGGACAGGTTAAAAAAATCCCTTTATCATATCATCGATTACCCGGGAGGGATTTGATATCAGGTATCAATTTCTTACCTTGTATCGGGAAAAGGTGAAAAATATTTATACGCATATTATCGATGCCTTAAAAGGTAAACCGGAGCTGGCTATTGCAACCATTATCGAGACCAGGGGTTCAACACCACAGATTCCCGGTACATCCGCATTGATTGTCAAAGGATCTGTCTGGAAAGGGACATTGGGGGGTGGTGTTCTTGAAGCAGAAGCTCAGAAAAGAGGTCAGGAGGCCCTGGAAGATGGAAAATCCCTGTTGTTTGAATACAATCTCGATTCTGATATCGCGGCTGCCGAAGGAGCCCTCTGTGGAGGAATAGCCACTGTGCTCATTGATGTGCAACCGGAAAAGCACACCCGCGTTTTTATTGAAGTCAGCCGGTCCATTGATAAAAAAATACCGGGGGTCCTGGTAACGGTCATTCAGAAAAAGATTGACCGGGTAGATATCGAACGATTCTGGTCTCCGGAAGGTTCCAGATTCCCCCCTGCTGTATCCGTGGATTCTGCTATTTCTGCGGAAGCAGAAAAATCGCTTGCAGACAGGAGAGCCAGGGTGGTAAACATCCCCGGTGATCCAATCTCTCATGCAGTTCCTGAGCGCATCATCTGCTTCGAACCCATTGCCCCGATGCCACAACTGATCATTGCCGGCGCAGGACATATAGGGCAGGCACTGGCACACCTCGGGAGTCTCCTTGATTTTGAAATCACTGTTATCGATGACCGGCAGGAATTTGCCAACACAGAACGTTTCCCCGATAGCGATCATATCCTGGTAAATGATATCAGCCAGGCTTTAAATGAGCAATCCATAACACCGGATTCATACATTGTCCTTGTAACCCGTGGCCACAAACACGATGCAGATGCCCTGAAAGCCAGTATAGTATCTGATGCAGGCTACATTGGAATGATTGGAAGCAGAAGGAAGGTAGAACAGATGAGAAAGGAATTCATCGAAAAGGGCTGGGCAACTTCTGAACAGTTTGACCGGATTCATGCACCTATTGGAATTGATATCTCCTCCTCTACCATACAGGAAATCGCCATAAGTATTGCTGCACAACTGATTCGGGTTCGTCATCAAAACCGGAACCTCCCCCATATCACTGCCATTGTTCTGGCTGCCGGGGAATCAAGCCGTATGAAAGAACCAAAGCTTCTTCTTCACTACAAGGATAAACCCATGGTCCGGACCATAGTGGATACGATTGCTCAATCTAAAATACACGAAACAATGGTGGTTCTTGGAGCTGACCATGAGAAAATACAGGATGCCCTCACGGATTCTTCCGTCACCTTCTGTACGAACAGAAATTACAAAAAAGGCATGTTGTCCTCTATACAGACAGGTTTGAAATCCCTGCCTGACCACAGCGATGCCTGTATGGTTTTTCTGGGTGATCAACCGATGATCACCCCGGGAATAATTGATGCAATCATCGATGCATACAGCCAAACAAAAAAAGGTATCGTGCTCCCGGTATTTGAAAACAGAAGAGGTCATCCAGTCTTGATAGACAGAAAATACAGGAGCCAAATTGACTCAATCGATCCGAAAGTCGGATTACGGGACCTGATCTGGAAATTCCCGGATGATATTTCTGAAGTCAGGGTGGAGGATGAAGGCATAATACGGGATATTGACACCAGAGAAGATTATAAATTTGAAACAAACGCACTAAAAAAAAGTTGAAAATCCATAAAACCCTCATCGTTATGGAATTCAATTTGAAATAACATACAGGCTTTTACTATAACTTTATAATGATGAAAGAAATCATTCGTTTCGAACTGAACCATGAACCAAGAGAATTGGAACTGGAAAATGACCTGATTCTTGCCTGGGCTCTGCGGATAAACTTCGGAATGACCGGTGTAAAATTGGGATGTGAATTGGGGTTGTGCGGTGCCTGCACCGTGTTGCTGGATAATGAACCGGTACGATCCTGTATACTGCCCATCAATGAGGTTCAGGGGAAAAAAGTACTGACAATTGAAGGTCTGGCAAGAAATGGCGAATTGCATCCCCTGCAAAAAGCATTTATGAAGCATGATGCCTTACAATGTGGTTTTTGCACACCGGGAATGATCCTAAACGCCTACGGATTGCTGATAAAGAATCCTGAACCCTCCAGGAAGGAGATCATTGAAGGAATGGAAGAGAATTTGTGCCGGTGCGGTGCCTATACACGGATCATAGATGCCATCCAGGCTGCAGCAAAAGAGATGAAAGGAGGGGTTGCATTATGAGAAATAAAAGAGAAAAGATGAAGCAAAAGGCACCGGGAAAAACATCGGGAATGAAGCGGCGCAGCTTTATCAAGCTGATGGGAGGTGGGGTATTTGTATTATTTTATGTGGGTGATCCATTCAAACTCCTGGCACAACGTCGCGAGTTACCCGAGGATTTTAATGCCTTCCTTAGAATTGATGAAGAGGGGATGGTATCCTGTTTTACCGGGAAGATTGAGATGGGACAGGGAGTCATTACTTCCCTGGCGCAAATGCTGGCGGACGAGCTCGAGGTTCCCTATGATCGGGTTGAGATGGTTATGGGAGATACCGATCTCTGTCCCTGGGATATGGGGACATTCGGATCCATGACTACCCGCTTTTTCGGGCCCCCGCTGCGAGCAGCGGCTGCCAAGGCAAGAAAAGTGCTAACCGATCTGGCATCTGAATACCTTAATCTGTCTCCCAATCAATTGACCATAAAAGACGGGGTCGTTATGGATCAGAGCAACCCCGAGCACCGGGTTGCCTATGGTCAGTTAACACAGGGCAGGAGAATCGAAAAAGAGGTAACGGAAGCACCTCCCCTTGAAGAATACACACGGTTTTCCGTTGTCGGAGAACCAAAGTTGCGAAGGGATTCCATGGAAAAGGTCACCGGAAAGGCAAAATTTTCCGGTGACATCCGGCTTCCGGGGATGGTATACGCAAAAGTTCTGCGTCCCCCATCGCATGGTGCAACGCTCGATTCTGTGGATGCTTCAGCAGCTGAACAGATGGAGGGAGTGGATGTGGTCCGCGAAGGAGATCTTGTCGCGGTACTGCACGAATCGCCTCAGATGGCAGAGATCGCTCTCTCAAGAATAAAAGCTACCTATGCATACGACGAGCTGGATGTGAACGACAAAACCATCTTCAAGCACCTTCTCTCCGTTGCCCCCGAAGCATCGGTTTCAGAAGAAGGGGGTGATCTTGCAAATGGGGAGGAGCTTTCCGACATAATCATCGAAAGCGAATACCTTAACAGCTACGTAGCCCATGCTCCTCTTGAGCCGCACACTGCACTTGCAGTGCAGGAGGGTAACCGGATCCGTGTCCGGGCTTCCACCCAAACACCCTTCCCCCTGAAAGACCAGATTGCTCGCGTCCTTAATATTTCCCCCGATAAAGTTCATGTTACTCCTCCTTTCGTAGGTGGTGGATTTGGAGGGAAAACCAGTAATGGGCAGGCAATTGAAGCGGCACGATTAGCAGCTTTGACCGGCAAACCGGTGATGGTTGCCTGGACGAGGCAGGAAGAGTTCTTCAACGATACGTTCCGACCTGCTGCCGTGGTTAAAATCAAATCGGGAGTAACGAAATCAGGATCAATCAGTCTGTGGGACTACTCGGTATATTTTGCCGGATCAAGGGGTTCGGAACACAATTACGATATCCCTCACTACAGAACCCGGATCTTTAACCGGAGCTGGACCGCCCCTCCCGGAACACATCCCTTTGCCACAGGGGCGTGGCGTGCTCCTTCGAACAATACCAATACCCATGCCCGGGAATCACAGATCGATATCATGGCATCGGAAGCAGGGATCGATCCGCTGGAATTCAGACTCAATAACCTGAAGGACGAAAAAATGATCGGCGTCCTGAAAGCAGCAGCAGAACTATTCGGCTATACTCCGGCAAAATCTCCAAGCGGCAGGGGGTATGGAATCGCATGCGGAATTGATGCCGGAACCTATGTAGCACATATCGCTGAAGTGAAAGTGAATGAAAAAACAGGTCATGTCCAGGTGGTCAGGGTTGCCTGTGCCCAGAATATGGGTCGTGTGATTAATCCCGAAGGAGCCACGATCCAGATCGAAGGTTGCATCACCATGGGGCTGGGATATGCTTTAACCGAAGAGATCCGGTTCGACGGAGGGGCAATTCATAATAAAAATTTCGACACCTATGAATTGCCGCGGTTCTCCTGGACACCCAGGATTGATACCGTGATTATTGATGCACAGCATGAAGATCCCCAGGGCGGTGGAGAACCTCCAATCATCTCTATGGGAGCGGTGGTTGCAAATGCTATTTATGATGCTACCGGAGTAAGATTGTACCAGCTCCCCATGACACCGGAACGAGTGCTCAAAGCAATTCAGAAAATCTGATTAAACTTAAATCCATAGATTACCATGAAACGCCGTACATCCATAATATTAGCCAGTATCCTGCTGGTAGTCACCTTTATGCTGGTTCATTCCTGCCAGGTGGCAAACAAGGCTGAAACAAAACCGCCAAATATCCTTTTTATCATGGCAGATGACCATGCTTATCAGGCAGTGAGCTGTTACGGGCATAACCTGAATGAGACACCAAATATTGACCGGATAGCACGTGAAGGGATTATGTTCAACCGAAGTTTTGTAACCAACTCCATCTGTGCCCCTTGCCGTGCCGTACTGCTTACCGGGAAATACAGCCACGTGAATGGTCACCTGGATAACGGATCCACATTTGACGGAAGCCAGCAAACATTTCCAAAATTGTTGCAACAATCCGGATACGAAACAGCAATGATCGGGAAATGGCACCTGAGAAGCGAACCAACTGGATTTGACTACTGGAACATATTACCCGGACAGGGAGTTTATTACAATCCGGACTTCACGGAGAATGGCGAAAAGAAAAAATACGAAGGGTATACTACGAATATCATCACCGATCTTGCCCTGGACTGGTTAAAGAATAAACGCGATGAGACGAAGCCATTTTGTATGCTCCTTCACCACAAAGCGCCTCACCGAAACTGGATGCCGGATACATCAAAGCTTACCCTCTATGATGACAGGACATTTGATATCCCTTCCAATTTTCACGATGATTATGCTAACATGGGCAGGGCTGCAAAGGAGCAGGACATGATGATCGCAAAAACCATGATGTGGGGACACGATCTGAAATTCCGGTTTGACCTGAACGGAGACAGCACGGAACAATTCTACTGGAGACAACTTGATCGCATGACACAAGAGCAGCGTGCTGCATGGGATGCAGCCTATGAGCCAAAAAACCAGGCACTGGTCGATGCTCCGCTGGAAGGCAGGGAGCTTGCTGAATGGAAATTCCAGCGCTATATTAAGGATTACCTCAGGACCATCTCCTCGGTTGATGATAACATTGGAAGGGTGCTGGATTACCTCGATGAAGCCGGCCTGGCAGAGAATACCATTGTGGTCTATACTTCCGACCAGGGATTTTACCTTGGAGAACATGGCTGGTTTGATAAACGGTTTATGTATGAACAATCGCTTCGAATGCCCCTGATGGTCCGGTATCCTGCCGGAATTGAAATGGGGCAGGTGCTTGACGAGATGGTGATGAACCTCGATTTTGCTCCAACATTCCTGGATTATGCCGGTGTAATCATACCGGATGATATCCAGGGAAGGTCATTCCGCAAGGTGATGGAAGGCGATACTCCCGAAGATTGGAGGGAGGCTGTCTACTACCATTACTATGAATATCCCGCTGTCCATAGCGTAAAAAGGCACTATGGGGTGCGCAATGACCGGTACAAACTGATCCATTTCTACTACGATATCGATGAATGGGAGTTGTATGACCTTCAGAATGATCCGGATGAAATGAACAACATCATCAACGATCCGGAGAATGCCGCATTGGTTAATGAGCTGAAAGAGGTATTGCAGAAGCTCCGGGATCAGTATGGCGATTCGGAAGAGCTGGCTCGGTCGTATCTGCCGGAAAAATGATTTTTTAAAAACAGGCTCAGGCAAAGGCTAAGGTTAAGAGGAATTGATTTAACCTGACAGTTTATCCAAATCACAATAATAACCTGCAGATTTTTGTTTGGAATGCATCAAGTTTGTATTTTCCACATTATGTTTATATTTATCCCCCAAAGGTTAATTCCCCCTCAATACTCTTTATATGTTAGGAACCCTTGATTACATTTTTATCGCATTCTACTTTCTGATCATTCTGATTGTCGGTTTCTGGAGCGGTAAGAACCAGGAAAAAGAAGACTACCTGATCGCGGGACGAAAGCTGAAATCCCTTCAGGCTACCACCACCATCTTTTCCAGCAGGATCGGTGCTGCCATTTTATTAACCTATACTGCACTGGTCTATCTTTACGGACTGGGTGCCCTGTGGTATTTTATCGGTTCTATATTTGGCCTCTTCGTCTTCTATTTCTTCGGATTGAAGGTAAAAAAGCTGGC
>Ga0315537_1004064_pt1 | contig 10733 bp, 12 predicted proteins | sample SalMarSW160270MG_FD_203091 | JGI IMG/M metagenome (GOLD analysis project Ga0315537, IMG submission 203091) | Salt marsh sediment microbial communities from the Plum Island Ecosystem LTER, Massachusetts, United States - Salt Marsh Sediment SW1602-70 ... | reverse complement strand
TCTGTTTAACTGAAGCTCGGTATACACTTCGGGTTTTCCGTTGAATGGCTTTTCTGCATCTACAAATAACCCCACAGATGTTTTGTCACCTATCTCCTTTCCAAGGAAAACCATTGCGTTACCACTTACATTGTCGAAAGTGACGTCTATCCACCCGTAATCCACACCGAGTTTGTCGGTCATTTTGTATCTCAGTCCCGCCTTTGCGTCTTCGATTCCATTTGAGCTTGTTTTTATGAGACCGACAAGCTGCAAATCATTGTCATTCCAACCTAGGTATGGTTTGTGTAGTCCGAAATAATTCTTGAGTCCACCTACAGTTTCGTTCAATCCAAAATATCCGAGTTCAGCTTTCCCGACATTAATGGATGCGTCTGTAAGCGCTCTTGCCTTGAGTTCCCGTTCACTCGTTATTCCTGTCTCAAGTGCATTATATCCTGTGTTTACCTCGACCACTTTTGCATCCAATGTATCTACCGCGTCATACCCAGCGTTACTCACAGTGTCAGGTTGCCCTGACAATGCGTTTGCCACTCTCAAAACGTTTACAAATGTTCCAAAACCCATTTACGCATCTCCAAATATTTAACTATTTTATGGTAGTAACCACGATATATAAAGATTTGTCGTTCCATAATGGTACGAAAATATTTAAATGCGTTAACATAATATTAAGCATGAACATCGAAGCGTTGCGTAAGATAGGCCTGTCTGATAACGAGATAAAGATATACATAGACCTCCTAAAGTCCGGTTCGAGCACTGCTTATGAGATAGGAAAAAGAACGGGGATATATAGAGTCCATGTATATGACAAACTTGAACAATTGTTGAATAAGGGTCTTGCATCATGGGTATACAGAGGTTCAAAGAAATACTTTCATGCGGCAGATCCGAGTAAAATAAAGCAGTATATTGAGGACAAAAAGAACGATTTTGAAACGCAGGAAAGGGATATAAACGCACTTCTCCCGGAACTTGAAGCTATGGCGATTATTCCGCGTGAAGATACCTTTGTTGAAGTTTTCAAAGGTAAAGAAGGGTTGAAATACTACCTCAAGGATATAATCAAAACCGGAGAAGAAGTATTGATTACGGGGATTGATGACCAGAAGTATCAGGAATCACTTCCCATTTTCATGAAACAATACTTCCGTGAACTGAGAGCGAAGAAAATAAAGGAAAGGATCATAACAATCAAGAAACCGGGTGTATTTCTATTTGGAAAGGATATTGCACCAACCACGACGTATAGATATCTTAAAGAAGAGCAATTAAATCCAACTAATACAGCAGTCTACGGAGACAGGGTGGTAATTGTCACATGGGGAACTCCGGTTACGGCTGTCATGATAAAGAACAAAGATATCGCAAAAACGTATAGGGGCCATTTCGAACATTTATGGAAGATTGCGTCGAAAAGGCGTGTATGAAAATTGGAATAGCGCTCCACGAAACCACAAAATCGATATCAAGCGTGCTTACATAGCCCCGCCAGGCTTTTGACTTCCTTCACCCGACGGCCCTGCCGAGCACGCGCATAAGCTCGCGGTGGACCTTGCCGTTCGTTGCGAGTATGTCCGGGGAGTACATGCCGTACTCCTTGCCCGAGAAGTCCGTCACCCTGCCGCCGGCCTCCCTGACGATGAGCAGGCCTGCCGCGACGTCCCACGGGTGGGTGCCGGCTGAAAGGAATGCGTCCAGCCTGCCGCAGGCAACGTATGCGAGCTCAAGCGCCGCCGAGCCGAGCTGCCTGAAGGTGTCGTTCATGGACTTCATGGAATGGAAAACGCCGGATATGACTTCTACCGACCTCTTGTCCTTGCCGTGGCAGAAGGCAACCTTCGAGCGCGAAAGGCCCGTTTCCCCGGAAACCATTATCCTCTTCCCGTTCATGAACGCGCCCTTTCCCCGGACGGCGCTGAAAAGCTCCTTCTGCACGGGCGAAAAGACCACGCCGAGCACGGGTTCGCCTCCCTTCAGGAGGCCTATGGAGACGTTGAAGAACGGGTTCTTCATGCTGTAGTTGCTCGTCCCGTCGAGGGGGTCGACGACCCACCGGAACTCCGAGCCCTTCTCGTCAAGGCCGCTTTCCTCTCCGAGGAATGAATGGCCCGGGAAGGCGCGAAAAAGCATGGACTTTATCAGCTCCTCTGATTCCCTGTCCGCCTTCGTGACTACGGAACCGTCCTTCTTGTACTCGGCGTCGACCTTCCCGTAGTGCTTCATGAGCACGGCACCCGCGGCGAGAGCAGCGCGCCGTGCTGCGGCTAGTTCCCCCTTCATGAAAATCCGCCCTCCGGCTTCCTCACTTCTTCTTTTTCTTCCTGGCGGCCTTCTTTACAGGACCGCAGCAGCAGCAACCCGGCATGTCATCCCCCCTACCCTTCAAGAAGCCACCCTTCCTCGGCGGCGCTTATGCCACATATGTGGATAATAACATTGTCATGAGTGCACTCAAAGCAACAAGATACAAGTAAAATAAGATGGCTGGGGCGAGATATCATAAAGCATGATATCTGCTTTTATTTCTTTCTGTTAATTGGTTATTCATGCCATTTGAAGGTTTCGTGTACGCAGTGCCCGTCGCCATAAACAGCATCGTATCGGGAGCGGACCCGGCCGTAATGGAGGAATTCGCAAAGGACTTTCCTGAAAATGCCATTGAAATGGATAAGGACGTCGGGTCGTTCAGGCCGCCGGCCAAGTTCTACCGGAACATAGACGGCATAGGGAACAAGATTATAATCGTAGAAACGACTTACAGTATGCCCAAAAATGTCCCGGCCACGCAGGAAAACATCGACATTGCCGCGGGGAAGGCCGCCGACACAGAATTCAGGAAAGGCATGAAAAAGAATGAAGGCGTTGAGTGCAAAAAGCCCCTGAGAGCAAGGTACCGCGTTTTTTATACCAGACATAACCCGGACGGGAGCTACACGTCGAAAATCGCGCTCAATGACTGGATAAGATACAGGGACAGAATAAACAGTGCTGTCTTTAAGGAATACGGCGCTAACACATTCAGGCGTTGATCTGTTATAGTTTTTATTTTTCACGCCACATTAATAGAACATGCTCGATGTTGTTGAGAAGGCCTTCGCGCCCGAACTCCTTTCGGTCTCCGGCAAGGCCGCGAAGTTCGCGGACTTCGCGTGGATCGTCTACAGGATAGGCGGCTCTGTGCCCGTGAGCGTTCTCGGGGAGCAGTTCCCGAAAGCAGAGGACATGGTTTCCGTGCTCTCAAAGGCCGGGGTGCTCAGGTACGCAATGGGCGGTTTCATAAACAGGGACCAGAAGAAGCTGTCGCTTTCCGTGACGCTGAGCGAGGACCTTGCCAGGCAGCTGCCCAAGGACGTGAGAAGGAAGGAGTTTGAGGGCATAATGTACAGGAACTACGGGGAAAAGATGATACCCTTCTCGAGGACGGACCTTACCGAGCCGCTGGCCATAATGCTCACCAGCATACTGTTCTACGCGACGCCCGAGAGGCCCGCATTCTCCAATACCATAGTCAGAAGGGCTGCGAAGATTTCGATGAAGGACCACGTCCAGTGCCAGAACATGCTTGACTACTACCTGAACAGGTTCCTGGGGCTCGTCTCGTTCGAGACCGGCTCCCTGCTGAACCTCTCCGTCAGGTCCAGGCAGAGGGCCAGGATGTACCCGAAGATATGGGAGCTTTACGTGAAGCCTTACCAGGAGAAGGCGGAGGAGGAGCACAGGCCATCGCAGGCGTTCGAGCTGCCCCCGCCGCAGCCCACGACGAGGGCCAGCGAACAGGAGAAGAGGCTCAGGGGATACTTCCCGTGGCTGAAGCTCTAGGCATCGAGCGACCTTTTTATCGTCTTTAGCACGGAGGCGTGGACATGCCCGTTTGTCGCGGCAAGCTCACTTAAATCCATGGTGTACTCCCTGTCCGAGAAGTCCGTGACCTTCCCTCCTGCTTCCCTTATCAGCAGGACCCCGGCGGCGACATCCCAGGGCTTGAGGTCCAGGTGCACGAAGGCTTCTATCCTTCCTGCAGCGACGTATGCAAGCTCGAGGGCGGCTGCCCCCATCTGCCTGAACGTGCTTATGACGCTCTTGAAACCGTGGAAGACGAGGGTGACTCTGTCTATGGTTTCCTGGTCGCCCCATGCGTGGCAGAAAGCCACGGAGGACTTTCTCATGTCGCTCTGCCGCGAGACGCATATCCTCGCGTCGTTGAGGTATGCTCCCCCTCCTTTGACCGCAGTGAACATCTCCTTCTGGAACGGGCAGTATACCACGCCTAGAACGGGCTCGTTCCCCTTCACGAGGGCTATGGAGACGTTGAAGAAAGGGTTCTTTATGCTGTAGTTCGTGGTCCCATCCAGGGGGTCCACAATCCATGTGTATTCCGATTTCCTGTCATCGTGGCCCGTCTCTTCCCCGAGGAAGGAATATTGAGGGAACGCTTCGGAAAGCTTCTTCTTTATGAAAGCCTCCGACTCCTTATCGGCCTTCGTGACAAGCGTGCCGTCAGCCTTCTTCTCGGCACCGACCTTCCCGTAGTACTTCATCAGTATCTTGCCTGCCCCCCGGGCAGCACTCCTGGCTGCCTTCAGCTCCCTTTCCATATCAACCAGCATGAGAATATGACTATTTCTTCTTTTTCTCCGTGGTCTTCTTGCTTCCGCAACAACAGCAACCGCCGCCCATGTCATTACCTCCTAGCCTTCAAGAAGCCAGCCTTCCTCGCCCGCGTACCAGGACTCGGGGTTGTTCATGTATTCGAAGGCGTTCCTGATGAACATGTAGTGGGCCTGCTCCTGCTCCATCAGCCACGTGAGGAATTTCTTCAGCTTCTCGTTGCCAGTTTTTTCGGCCCCCTTCCTGTAGTATTCGTAGCCGTTCTTCTCGAGCTGCATGGCCACGTCCCTCGACCTGTTGTCGTCGTCGCTGGGGCTTACTTGCTCCCTGAGTTCCGACACCAGCTTCCCGAAGAAGCTCTTCGTATCCTCGAGCGAGCTGCCGCCGGTCATTTCCTCGACGTCAATGCCGCCGTAGTTCTCGGATTCGAGGAACTTCTGGATGTCGGTTATATGCGCGAGCTCCTCGTTCGCCAGATGGACGAAAACCTTCTTGGCCATCTCGTTTTTCACCGTGGCGGCGTACTGGTTGTAAAGGTCCCTCCCCTTTATCTCGTTGGCAAGGGCCGCCCTGAGCACGGCCTTCTCGTCGTTGAAGTCGACTTCGTCCGCTTTGATGAATCCCTTCTCATCCATTCAGACACCTCCATCATCGCCTTTCGGCACGCATACGCCGTAGCTGCAGTAATACTCTTCCTTGGTTTTGTACTTTTTCTTTATTTCGGCCTCGGCGTCCTTCAGGGCGCCCTCAAGCATCTTCACGTGCGCCTCCTCCTCCGAGAGCATCCTGCGGAGCTTCCCGGCCGTCTTCAGGTCCTCCTCCGTCTCGGCGTCGGTCAGCATGTTCCTTATGACCTCCACCTTGTCCTGCTCCCTCTTGAGCGCGGTCCTGAGGTTCATGAGGGTCTTGGTCCCGCCTATGTCGTCGCTGTGCCCCTCCTCCTCGGTCATCATCTCCTTGAACATATGCGCTATCTTCCTGAACCCTTCCTTTTCCGCGGCCTTGGAGAACTCGTCGTAGCGCGCCTTCTCCTCGGTCTCAAGGGTGGCGAGGTACCTCATCCTGTCCACGCCCACCGGCGCCCCGAGTCCTCCCGAAGACTTAAGCATGGGCCTGTAATCGGGCGCCTCGTCCTTGTTCGACTCTATCGCGTCGAGGTCTATTTCATCGTACATGGTAAACACAGTTTTATTTCAGCTGTTATAAAAGATAAAAGCAGAATTTAAATGTGATACCATGTTGAGGCTCTACAATACGATGACGAAGAGGAAGGACGCATTAAGGCCGCTCAGGGGGAAGGAGGTACGCATGTACTCATGCGGACCAACGATCTATGATTATGCCCACATAGGCAACTTCCGCGCGTACGTGTTCTCAGACCTGCTGAGGAGGTACTTGGAATACAGGGGGTACAAGGTGAAGCTCGTGATGAACATAACGGACGTCGACGACAAGACCATAAAGGGGTCGAGGAAGGAGGGCGTACCGCTGAGGAAGTACACGGAGAAGTACAAGGCCGCGTTCTTCGAGGACGTGAAGACGCTCAACGTGAAGCCGGCGTTCGCCTACCCCGAGGCAACGGACCACATAAAGGAGATGGTGAACACCGTAGCCGCGCTCCTCAGAAAGGGCTATGCGTACAGGAGCGATGACGGCTCCGTATACTTCGACATCAGCAAGTTCAGTGAATATGGGAAGCTTGCGAAGCTCGACAGGAAGGGCCTCAGGGCCGGAGCGAGGGTCAGCCAGGACGAGTACGGGAAGGACCAGGCGCAGGACTTCGCGCTCTGGAAGGCATGGACCAAGGACGACGGCGACGTCTTCTGGGAAACCAGCCTGGGAAAGGGCAGGCCGGGATGGCACATAGAATGCTCGGCCATGTCATCCAAATACCTGGGGGAGACGTTCGACGTACACACGGGCGGCGTGGACCTCATATTCCCGCACCACGAGAACGAGATAGCCCAGCACGAGGCGGCGACCGGAAAGCCGTTTGCGCGCTTCTGGCTGCACAACGAGCACCTGCTGGTGGACGGCAGGAAGATGTCCAAGTCCCTGGGCAATTTTTACACGCTGAGGGACATACTCGGGAAAGGCTACAACCCGAAGGCCGTGAGGTACATACTCCTCGCGACGCACTACAGGCAGAAGCTGAACTTCACCCTCAATGGACTGGAGGCTGCCGAGGCCTCGGTCGGCAGGCTGCTCGACTTCATGGACATGCTGGAGGAGCCTGATGGAAAGGAATTCGCGGGCATGAAGAAGGCGGTCGACCGGGCCAGGAAGGGGTTCGAGAGCGCCATGGACGACGACCTGAACGTTGCCGAGGCGCTGGCCGCGGTATTCAACCTCGTCAGGGAAGTGAACGTGATGTCCGAAAAGGGGAAGCTCGGGAAGAAGGGCGCCAAGATGGTGAAGGAGCTCATGCTTAAGTTCGACGGCGTCCTGGGGATTCTTGACGTCGAAAGGAAGGACCTCAGCGCGGAGATAGAGAGCCTCATCATCGAGAGGGAGAGGGCAAGGAAGGCAAAGGACTGGAAGAGTTCCGACAAGATAAGGGACAGGCTGAAGGAGATGGGCGTTGTCCTCGAGGACTCGCCGACCGGAGTGAAGTGGAAGATGAGGTAGAGTGTCTGACTCAGTACTTCGCCGGCGGCAGCTGGAGCGTGTCATCGACCGGCAGGGTCAGCTTGTCCGCGATGAGGTCGCCTACCGGGAAACCAAGTCCTTTATATCCCTTGAAGTGATACCTTACAACTTTCCCCTTCAGGTAGGCGAACTTCTCCACATCGTCACAATTGGTAAGTATTACGTTCTCATCGGAGTTTTCTGCGACGTAACCTCTCTCGACACGGTACTCGTTTGGTTCCGCGTAGTTGGAAACCTTCCCCGTCTTTATGTACTTCTTGTTTTCCATCGGTCCGGCCCTTGCCGCGAGGCCTTCTATATTCAGTATTAGCTCCTCCCACGGATCGTAACGGTTCTTGTAATGATAATATTCATCGGAATACCGCAGGACATCGAGCAGTGCCTCCGCCCTCTGGAGTATCTGCCTCCTCTCGCCGGGTCGCAGGTCCTTCTTTTTAAGGACGAAGAAGTTGGCGCCGGTTCCGTCCACCTCAGCCGGGTATATGAAAGTGGAGATGAGCACATCCGGGTTGTAGTTCACGAAGTACTTGATGAAAAGATTCTCGGAAAAGTTGTCGAATTTTCCGGTCTCTTTTTTAGTTTTGAGACTGAAATGGTTCACCCTAGAACTCACATCTTTCCCAAGCACGTTGTCCTCGATGAAGAAGTACTCAATAGCAGGCAATCCGGACATCATCCTAAATAGTCCCGTCGGAAGTCCTGCTTCATAATAGTCGTCTATGGGCTTCGCCTTATCAGGCCCTACTAAAGGAGTAATGAGCTCCCGCTGCATCTCGAGGAACTTTCCTTCCCTTTCCATCCTCACGTCGAACTCTTCCGGGGTTTCGGCAGGCCTTGTCATGAGGTCGTCTATGAGCCGCCTGCATTCAGGTTTCTCTATTCTCACTCCATTCCCTGTTTGTTTCCTCTTTGGCATAGACAAGACATTCGCATAAAGTTTTTTAAAGGGTAATAGTGAAACCCGTAAGCTAGGTTTAAAAAACTACCGCACTTAAAGGAAGTATGCTTAACATTTCAGCCGAAAGAGACGGCGACCACAACGTCATAAAAGTCAATGAAGAGAGTCTTGACACTTATAACGCGCCGGAACTCATGCGTTATCTCTTCCGCTTTTTCGTCATCAGCAGGGAGGACAAGAAGCTCGGAGGGGACAAAAACTGCCTTGATTTAAGCGATGTCGAACGCATGGACAGTTCAGGCTATAAGGCGCTTTTGGTTTTTGCAAATCACAACGATAATTCATGTTACGGCAAACCTTGCCTCAAAGGGATTCACGGAGCACCCAAAATGATTCTGGACATGAATTATACCAATAGGTCAACATTCGACTTCATATAGAATTTCCTATCCGCTTGTGAAAAACCCCAATCGATTTAAAGCTTCTAACGCTTATTATTTTCCATGAAGGGACTCGACAGGCTTAAGCTCAGGGAAGAGCTCATAAAGGTCTACTCCGCCTACGTCAAGGACCCCACCGACCCGGAGATGAAGAAGGCCGCCAGGAGGCTCCACCAGGACTACGGGAACGTTGGTCATCTCGTGGACAGGAACATGATGATCGCGGTCAGCCTGCTGGCCAACATAGGCTGGGAGGTCATAACCCCGAAACCGGCAAGGGAAGCCGCCGAGGAACTGGTCTTCAACCTGGCGACGCGAAAGGCTTAAATACTTTTCCCTGCCAAGTTATTTATTCTTTACAGACAATCTTATTTCAGGGGCATCAGGCGGTAAAAATGATAAAGAAATTCGGCGACGTGACCATGATTCATCTTTCTGACACGGACTCGAACATATACGTAGTCGGCAAGACCGTGATAGACGCGGGGACCGGCCTGAACTTCACGAGACTCATGGACTTCCTGAAGATCATGGGGAGGAAGTTCGACGAGTTCGAATGGGTCGTGAACACCCACGGGCACTTCGACCACGTCGGCGGCGACGGGTACTTCTTCAACGCGCAGATAGCCATACACGAGGCCGACGCCGGCATAGTGGAGAGGGGCGACCAGGAGCTGAGCTTTGCAGACTTCTTCGACGCGGACATAAAGGCCCACAAGGTCGCGAGGAAGCTGAAGGACGGCGACGAGATATGCGGGTTCAGGGTCGTCCACACCCCCGGCCACAGCCCGGGTTCGATATGCCTCTACGACGAGAAGAACAGGATACTATTTTCCGGGGATACCGTGTTCGCTGAAGGCCGCGGAAGGACCGACCTTCCGGGCGGCGACGAGGAAGCCATGAAGAAGTCCATAGAGAAATTGAAGGGTTTGAAGATAGAGAAGCTCTTCCCGGGCCACGGGGCGCCGGTCCTCAGCAACGTGAAGATGGTCCTTGACAAGGTTTCAGAGGACTTCTACTGAGTCGGTGAGTGCGCTGTACGCCAGCTCGAGGACGCCTGGATTCGTTACGTATATCTGGTCGGGATGGCCAAGCTCTCTGCCGTTGGGCCTGTAACCCATGGCGCCAAGCTTCTCGTTCCTTCCCATTGCCTTGTAGTCCCCGACATTGGTGACGTAAAGCACCTTCTCGGGGTTGGCGTCATCGACTACGATGACGGAAGGCCTGAATTTCTTCGATGACGTGTTCCTGACCTTCAGGTCCCTGAAGCCGCCCTTGCCGTACTGGAACCCGTCCCCGCCGTCGCTGTAGAAGAAATCATCCATCATGTCATGCTCATGGTAATCCCTTATGGAAGGGTCCCCGTAGAACCTTGACATTATTTCCATGCCCTTCTCATAGTCGCTCTCCTTTACCCTCATGAGCTCTTCGTAGTCCACTATCCTGTTGTCCCATGTCCTCATCTTCCTCGACAGCCTGAAGCTGTAGTCCGGGATGCCCATGTCCCCTTCGGGGGTGAGGTCGACCTTGCCTCCGCCCCCGGTCATGTTGACCATGTACTTTGGTATGCTGGATCCCATCTGCCCCCTGAGTTCCGCTGTGATATACTGCCCCTCGTTTATCGGAACTATCTTCGGGGCGAGGCCTTCGACCTTGTGGCACTGGAAAAGGTAATAGGGCCTGACGCCCATGAAGTGGAGATTCTTCAGCAGCTTGCTGAGGTCCGCGAAATCGTCGTTCACGCCCTTGAGAAGGACGGTCTGGTTCCTCACGTCAAGCCCGTAGCGCCTCAGGAGGCTCACGGCGTCCTGCATGTCAAGCGTGAGCTCGTCGGCCGAGTTGGCATGCGTCACGAGGCCTATGTCCGGGAGGTCGTAGTTTCCCGTGGTGTGCTTTGAATACCTCGATATGATGTCCATCTTCCCGCTGTTGACGGCGAAGGGGTTGGTAACGGGGAGCCTCGAAGCTATCCGTATTGATTCGACATGGTCTGTCCCTGCCAGGCTCTCAAGTACGAAGTCCAGAGTACCATCGCTGAGCGCGAGCGCGTCCCCTCCCGTGACCAGCACCTCTTTGATATTCTCGTTTTTCTTATCCTTTATGTATCTCAGTCCCTTCTTGATGTTCTCCAT
>Ga0315537_1004062_pt1 | contig 10735 bp, 10 predicted proteins | sample SalMarSW160270MG_FD_203091 | JGI IMG/M metagenome (GOLD analysis project Ga0315537, IMG submission 203091) | Salt marsh sediment microbial communities from the Plum Island Ecosystem LTER, Massachusetts, United States - Salt Marsh Sediment SW1602-70 ... | reverse complement strand
AAAAATCATACGAAATATAATGAATAGATAACAATGTTTCACGTGAAACATATAATTATTTAATGGACATATCGAGTAGAAGAAATGAAGTATGACATAATAGTCGTAGGTGCCGGGCATGCGGGTTGCGAAGCGGCACTGGCATCTGCAAGATTAGGCTTAAAGACTATACTGCTAACGATTAATGTTGATAAAATTGCTTTAATGCCCTGCAATCCATCAATAGGAGGATTAGGAAAGAGTCAGCTGGTCAGGGAACTGGACGCACTTGGCGGACAGATGGCAAAGACAGCCGACAATACTTTAATACAGATAAAGGTCCTGAACAGAAGCAAGGGTCCGGCAGTCCAGGCTCTAAGGGCTCAGATAGATAAGAAAAAATACGAAATCGAGATGAAGAGAATCCTTGAAAATACTCAGAATTTAACTTTGAGACAGGGGACAATAAATAAGATATTTGTTAAAAATAATAAGGCATTTGGAGTTGAAACAGAAAGCGGTTTAATTTTTAAGGGGAAAGCAGTGGTAATTACCGCCGGTACTTTTTTGAGAGGAAGAATCATAATAGGGGAAAAAGATTATCAAGCCGGACGGATGGGGGAATATCCCGCAATGAATTTAACCAAAAACTTAATTGACCTTAATTTTAATATAGGCAGATTTCAAACGGCTACTCCTCCGAGGATCGATAAAAGAACAGTGGATTTCTCTAAAACAATTGTTCAATGCGGAGACAGGGAACCTTTAAGCTTTTCATTCTGGGATGAAGAAAAGATATACGAAAACATTGATTGTTATATTACTTATACAAATAAGAAAACCCATAAAATTATCACCGAAAATATAGAGAAATCCCCTATAAGATCCGGGATGGTTGATACCCATGGACCAAGGCACTGCCCTTCTATAGATAGAAAAGTCATAAATTTCCCCGGGAAAAAAAGGCACCCTATTTTTATTGAACCAGAAGGTGCACACAGCGGTGAAATGTATCTTCAGGGGCTTACTACAAGTATGCCCGCAGAAATACAGCAGAAAATAGTAAATACTGTTGAAGGATTGGAAAATGCCAGAATAATAAGGCCCGGTTATGCGGTAGAGTATGATTATATAATTCCAAGTCAACTGAATTTTACTCTGGAATCGAAAAATATAGAAAATTTATATTTTGCGGGCCAGATAAATGGCACTTCAGGGTATGAAGAGGCAGCAGCCCAGGGTCTTGTTGCCGGAATAAATGCGGCACTCAAGGTACTGGGCAGATCACAAATGATACTGACCAGAGATACCAGCTATATAGGAGTTTTAATCGATGATCTTCTTACTAAAGATCTTATAGAACCTTACAGGATGTATACTTCCAGGGCGGAATACAGGCTGATATTACGGTCCGATAATGCCGATATACGATTGTGTGGATTTGGTAACAGCGCTGGTCTAATAACAGATGGCCAGTATGAGAAAGTAAGAAGAAAGGAAGAGAAAACAAATAAACTGGTGTCAAAATTAAAAAATATTATTTTGAATCCGGATAAAAAGAATAATAAAATACTTGAAAAGATCGGAACCAGATCCATTGATACCCCTTTTAATATTTATAAACTTTTAAAAAGACCAGAAGTCAGCATTCATGATGTAGTGGACTATTTTATCGGTAAAAAAAGCAGCTATGAGAAGGGAGTGCTTGAGCAGGCAGAAATAAGAACAAAATACGAAGGTTATATAAACCGGCAGCTGGCAGAAATTAAAAAATTAGGGAATCTGGAAAGATATTATCTTTTACTGGATCTGGACTATTTTAAAATAATAGGTTTGACTTACGAAGCGCAGGAGAAATTAACAAAAATCAAGCCAAATACTCTTGGTCAGGCTTCAAGGATTGCAGGAGTATCACCAGCGGATATATCAATAATAATGTTAAATCTAAAGGGTAGATCAAAGAAGGTATTGAATTGAATACTTCCCATATTTTAAGAGAATCGCTCGCAGAATTTGGTATTGACTTTTCTCAGAGCCAGGTAAGGATCCTGGAAAAATACCTGAATTTAGTTTATGAGTATAATCAGAAATTCAATCTTATTGGTACTAAGGATAAAAAGGGGATCCTTGTAAGGCATATTCTGGATTCTATCTCGATACTTAAATATGAAAAGATGGTATTCAATAATGAAGATCCTGCGCGGAAAGTACTGGATTTAGGAACGGGGGCAGGACTACCCGGAGCGCTTTTATCTATTTTTTTAAAGGATAAAATATTTTATCTTCTGGATAAAACATTAAAAAAAATCAATTTCTTAAATATGATCGTAGAGGAATTAGGATTAAAAAATGTCAGGGTTATCAGAGGCAGGGCAGAGGAGCTGGGTAATGAAGCCCAATATAGAGAAACTTTCGATATTGTTCTGTCGAGAGCCGTTGCAAGTTTAAATATTTTAAGCGAATTAACAATTCCATTTTGTAGAATAAATGGTAAAATTATATTTTATAAAAGTAAAAAAATATTCACCGAACTTGATAGCAACAGGGAAGTTATCTCAAAATTGGGGGGAAAGGTAGATAATTTGCTAGAGGTAGAGGTCCCTTATTTAAATGAATATAGGACTTTTCTGGTAATAAAGAAAGTACTAAAATCTCCGGTAATATACCCACGAACTTTCAATAAAATAGTCAAGGGACCGTTGCAGTAATATATCATTTGTATAAATATGTAAATGAGCTAATGATTATATACATTAAATTAGTAAGCAGGTGATCCATAAATTGAAATTTTTTGATATGATAATCAAAAATAAAAAACAGGACGAAATGGTAAATAAAAAACGGCTGAGCAGAATAATTGCTTTTACAAATCAAAAAGGTGGTGTTGGTAAAAGCACAACAGCAGTAAATGTATCTGCATATCTAAGCTCTTATGGCTACAAAACTTTACTTATAGATCTCGATCCGCAAAGCAATTCGACAAGCGGTCTGGGCGTAAATCCCTCGGATGTAAAACAGTCGATATATGATATATTGATCCATGACAGTGAGCCGGATGAAATAATTATAGATACCTCGTATAAAAATCTAAGACTTCTTCCGTCTTCAATACAGCTTGCCGGAGCAGAAGTTGAACTGGTTTCGAGCTTAAAAAGAGAGTTTAGATTAAAAGAAGCCATAATCAAGATTGAAAAAGACTACGATTTCATACTTATCGATTGTCCTCCGGCGCTGGGGCTTTTGACTATTAATGCTTTAACAGCGGCCAGAGAGGTTATTATACCAATACAATGCGAGTATTATGCACTTGAAGGGCTTGGCCAACTTTTGAATACAATAAATCTGGTTAAAAAAAATCTAAATGATGCCTTGAAAATAAAGGGAGCAATAATGACCATGTATGATCCAAGAATAAAACTTGCAGAACAGGTAATAGAAGAAGTCAAAAATTATTTCTCGGAAAAAGTATATAAGACAGTTATCCCAAGAAACGTGAGGCTGAGCGAGGCCCCCAGTTACGGCAAACCCATAATAGATTACGATCCTCATTGCAAAGGTGCAGAAGCTTACAACAATTTTACAAAGGAAGTGATTGAAAATGGCTAGAAGAGGTTTAGGCAGGGGACTTGGTGCTTTAATTCCAAGCATAGACAAATCTTTAGAAGGTGAATCAAATACAATAGTTGAACTGTCATTGGATAAGATTATCCCAAACAAAAATCAGCCCAGGAGCAGGTTTGACGATGAATCACTTGCTGAGCTTTCCGAGTCAATAAAGGAATTTGGGGTCATCCAGCCCATAGTTGTAAGAAGATTGGATGAGGAAGAAAAATATGAAATTGTTACCGGAGAGAGAAGATACAGAGCCACTAAAAAAATTGGTATTAATACAATTCCTTCTATAATAGTTAAAGATATTGATGATATATCTTCCCTTGAAATGGCTCTTATTGAAAACATTCATAGAGATAACTTAAGCCCCATGGAAAAGGCTCATACGTTTAAACAACTTATAGATGAATTTAAGATAACCCATGACCAACTTTCAAAAAGAGTTGGGAAAAGCAGGGTATCAATAACAAACTTATTAAGATTGATCTCGCTCCCCCTCGAAATCCAAAAATTGATAAACGAAGGAAAGATAAGCGAGGGACATGCGAGGTCGATACTGGCAATAGACGGAGAAGAGGAAAGGATAAAAGTTGCAAATCTCATAACCAAAAACGATCTCAGCGTAAGAGATGTAGAAAGAATAGCAACTAAGAAAAAAGAGACTGTCGAAGGCAAAAAAGACAAAAAAGTATTACAGTTAAGTAAATTTCCCGAAATATCTCAGAAATTATCCGAGCATTTGAATGCTCCTGTTAAAATATCAATGAGCAAAAAAAAGGGAAAAATCGTAGTAGAATTTGGCTCTATTAGAGATCTCGAAAGAATTGTGAGTAGAATTGTCCAGTAACACGCCGGATTGGCTTAAGAAGAAAGTCAACCTGAACAACTTTAAAATCAAGCAGATCAAAAATCTCCTTTATGATTTGCATTTAAATACTGTCTGTCAGAGTGCCGGGTGCCCAAATATTTTTGAATGTTTTGGGAAAAAAATCGCGACTTTCATGTTGATGGGGAATACCTGTACCCGTAATTGTGGTTTTTGCGGGATAAGATCCGGAAAACCTCAAATCCTTGATGAATATGAACCCACAAGAATAGCATCTGCGGTAAAGAAAATGAGATTGAAATATGCCGTAATTACTTCGGTGACCAGAGATGATCTGACCGATGGCGGAAGTTATCATTTTGCAAAAACTATAAGCGAAATAAAGAGATCAAACCCTTTTTCAAAAATAGAGTGTCTGATTCCCGATTTTAAAGGAAATACCGACAACTTGAAGATTGTTCTTATGAGAAATCCGGATGTACTGGCTCATAATATAGAGACAATAAAAAGAAATTTCTCTTTAGCCAGGAAATACTCAAATTACGAGACTTCTCTTGCCATATTAAAATTTTCTAAACTGTTTAAACCCGATATTTACACAAAGTCCGGATTTATGCTTGGGCTCGGGGAAAGCAGGGAAGAAGTGGGAGAATTGCTGGCAGATTTAAAGGGAGTAAGCTGTGATATAGTTACAATAGGCCAATATCTCAGGCCTTCACTATCGAATATTCCGGTAAAGAAGTATTATAAGCCTGAAGAATTTGAAAGCATAAGAGAATTGGCCATGAGTTTTGGTTTTAAAGCAGTTGAGAGCGGAATATTTATAAGATCTTCCTATGGAGCAGGTTTAGTACTGGATAAAATTTTAAAAGAAGAATCAGTCCTGTGATTTCTTAAAAGGTATCTGATAAAATTTGTCATAAAAGTGATAGATATATTAATATTAATTAGCAAAAAGAAAGAATGATTTTGGCGGTAGAAGAAGATCAAAGATCAAGGATTAAAAAGATAAAAAATAGTTTTTTGACTTATATAGAACTGATAAAAACATATAATAAAATTGCAAATATCTCGAGTATAGTAAGAAGATATTTTGCAATTAATGGTTTTGACGGGGTGATCACCAGTATCGGTATTCTGGTGGGGAGTTTTATTATTGGAATCGAGGAATACAAACATGTTATCATAGCGGGTACCGCAATAATAATTTCTCTCGGCGTTTCCGGAATCTGGAGTGCCTATTATAGCGAAACTGCCGAAAGGAAGAGAGAAATCAACGATCTGGAAGAATCGACTCTTCACAATCTGGATAAAACCATAATATCGCGAGCACAGAAGTTTGCCGCTATTGTCCTTGCTTTCGCAAATGGATTATCACCCGTATTAACTGCGTTTATTCCTTTGATCCCGTTTCTTTTTGGGAAATATATTCCAATAGATATTTGTTATTACAGTGGTTTTGCACTGGCATTTTTAATATTATTTGGAATGGGTCTATTTTTGGGTAAAATTTCCCGAACTAATCTTATAATAAGCGGAATAAAGATGCTTTTAGCCGGCGTATTCTGTATTATTTTGAGTCTGCTGCTAAAATTGATCGGATGATTTTGGAGAATCATGTAATCCCGTAAAATCCCCGTTAATTAAACGGGTAAAAATAAATCCGGCCTTACGTGGAAAGCAGAGCCGGATTTAATTGCTCTATTTGGTTATAGATTTAACAGATCAGCAAATTTTATAAAATAGGCAGGTAGTTATCCAGTTCGTAATCCGTCACCTGTATCCTGTATCTGTCCCATTCGATTTTTTTATTTTCGATAAATTTAAAGAAGATATGATCCCCAAGAGTTTCTCTTGCAAGCTTGCTTTTTTCGAAATACTTTAAAGCTTCAAAGAGGTTGTCGGGAAGAGTTTCGATTCCTGCTTTTTCTCTTCTTTCTACATCCATTTCAAAAATGTTTTCTTCTATCGGATCGGGTAAAGGATATTTATTTTTTATACCTTCCATTCCGGCAGCGAGCATCAAGCTGAATGCAAGATATGGATTGCATGCCGGATCGGGACATCTAAACTCAATTCTTGTTGATTTTTCTTTTCCGGGCTTATACATTGGAACCCTAACAAGAGTGGATCTGTTTCTTCTGGCCCACGAAATATAAACAGGAGCTTCATAACCGGGCACAAGTCTTTTATAGGAATTCACCCACTGGTTTGTTATTGCTACTATTTCCTTGCTGTGGCGAAGCAATCCTGCAATAAATTGTTTACCTGTAGTTGACAGGTTGTATTTATCTTTAGGATCATGAAAGGCATTTTTGTCACCCTTAAATAATGATTGATGTGTATGCATACCGCTGCCGTTGACCCCGAAAATGGGTTTGGGCATAAATGTTGCATAAACCCCGTTTCTTGTTGCAACTTCCTTGACTACCAGCCTGTAGGTCATTGCATTATCTGCCATAGTCAGGGCATCGGTATATCTTAAGTCTATCTCATGCTGCGAAGGGGCCACCTCATGATGTGAATATTCGACACCTATACCCATAGACTCAAGATAAAGAATGGTATCCCTTCGGAGCGGGCTTGCTGCATCAAGGGTAGTTAAATCAAAATATCCCCCTCTGTCCAGTGTTTCAGGCTTGCCTTTGTCGGATTTGAAGTAAAAATATTCGAGTTCCGGTCCGACATAATATGTATACCCGGATTCGCTTATTTTCTTAAGTTCTTTTTTCAGTACCCATCTCGGGTCACCTTTAAAATGGGAACCGTCAGGATTTAAAACATCACAAAACATTCTTGCGACCCCATTTTCATTAGGACTCCAGGGTAACATCTGAAAAGTGTTCGGATCCGGTAAAGCAATGACATCGCTTTCTTCTATTCGGGAAAATCCTTCGATAGACGAACCATCGAATCCCATTCCCTCTTCAAGTGCTCCTTCCAATTCCTCCTTCGTTATGGAAAAACTCTTTAGAATGCCCTGAACATCCGTAAACCATAATCTTATGAATTTTACATTATTGTCATGAACTTTTTTTAATACAAATTCTTTCATCTTGTTATTGGTTTTCATGTTTCACTTCCTTTTATTTTGACTGAAAATCTAATTGTTTATAATAATATGGAACTTTTTTAATATTATATCTTAATTTTTATAAAATTTATGCAGGTTATGTTAAATCTATGTTAAATTTTATAATTGCTGCCTTATTAATTTAATAACCTATCATTAACCTATTGCTTTTTCTCCCTCCTCTCCGGTTCGAATTCTGATGCACCCTGGCAGATCGAGAATAAATATTTTACCGTCACCAATATTTCCGGTATAAGCACCGTTTTTAATTGCTTCAACGGTGGGTTTTACAAAATCTTCGTTTACTGCAATTTCCAATCTTATTTTTTTTAGAAGATTAACTTCGTGTATAACTCCCCTGTATGTTTCCTCATATCCCTTTTGCTGGCCGCAACCGAGAACATTGGTTATGGTCATTTTATAAACTTCTGCATCAAATAATTCTTTTTTCACATCAGGCAATTTATGCGGTTGTATCATTGCAATAATCAATTTCATTTTTTATCACCTCTTCATATAAAATTTATAATAATTCTAATCATTCAGGAATATCTGAAACCCGCTGTATGCTTCCATACCATGTTCATCAATATCAAGACCTTTGAGCTCTGTTTCCCTGGACACCCTTAGTCCTATTGTTTTCTTGATCAAAAAGAATAACAGTAGCATTGTTCCGAAAGTCCATACAAATACGCTGATTGAACCTGTAAACTGGGCAAGCAGTAGTTTTCCTCCGCCGCCAAAAAACAATCCATTTACACCTTCAAATCCTGCAAGACTCGCGTATTTTGACTGTGCGAAAAGACCTACAAACAAAGTACCAAAGAGACCGCAAACACCATGAACAGATACTGCTCCTACGGGATCATCGATTTTAAACTTCTTGTCAAATAGTTCTACGGATATACATACAATTATTCCGCACAAACTGCCGATAATCATTGCGCTGTATGGCGATACGACTGCACATCCTGCAGTAATACCAACCAATCCGGCCAGTGCCCCGTTAAGGGTCATAGAAGCATCCGGTTTCTTGTATCTTATCCAGGTAAAGAACATTGCAGCCAGCGCTCCTGTCGAAGCAGCAAGTGTGGTTGTAACCGCTATAGTGGATATGGCGGGGCTACTTGCAGAAAGAGTGCTTCCCGGATTAAATCCATACCACCCGAACCATAAAATAAATACTCCAAGCGCGGCAAGTGGAATATTGTGACCGGTTATAGCATTTGAAGACCCATCCCTGTTATATTTACCGAGTCTTGGACCAAGCATGATAGCCCCGGCGAGACCAGCCCATCCACCTACCGAATGAACTACGGTAGAACCGGCAAAGTCAATCATGCCCATATCTGCCAGCCATCCGCCGCCCCAGATCCAGTGACCTACTATAGGATATATCAGACCTGATATAAATACGGAGTAAATCAAATAGTTTTTAAATTTGATCCTTTCGGAAACAGCTCCCGAAACTATAGTAGCTGCTGTAGCTGCAAATACGGTCTGGAATATCCAGAAGGCAAAATTCGAAGTATCTGACTGTCCGATTATTGAGACAACAAAGTTGCTGGTTCCGATAAAACCTCCAGCATCTTTACCAAACATTAATCCGAAACCAATAAGAAAAAATAGAACACTTCCCACACAAAAATCAATCAGATTTTTCATAAGAATATTTACAGAATTTTTGGCCCTGGTGAACCCGGTTTCTACCATAGCAAACCCGGCCTGCATGAAAAATACCAGAAATGCAGTGAACAATACCCACACCGTATCCAGATTAATTGCCGGATTATCCATTTTTAACCTCCTTTAATTTTTTATAATGCAGAGTATTCTACAGCTATAACTTTACGGGGAGGTTAAGTTTCTGTTAAAAGTATGTTAATTATTAAAAGCTTAAATACTGTGAGTTTGGAACTATTAAGAACTAAATTTGAGGAGAGAACATATAGCCGACATTCCTGACAGTTTTTAACATCAGATTATATGGTGGAGGGATTTTGGAGCGCAGTCTTCGCATATGCACATCTACGGTTCTGCTGCCGCCATAGAAATCATACTCCCAGACTGCAGATAAAAGCTTATTTCGGGTGAATACTTTATTCTGGTTCTGCATGAGGATTTTTAAAAGTTCGAATTCCTTAAAGGTTGCCTCTACGGGTCTCCGGTCAACTGTTATTTCAAACTTATCCATATCTAATATCAGCCCGCCTGCTACAATAGCATTTTTGGAAGGCAAAAGATCTTTTTTTTGAAGGATAATCTTTATTCTTAGAAGAAACTCTTCCTCGAGCCGGTTATCAAAAATAAAATCATCGAAACTGGCCTCATCTTCTGACAGAAAGCTTATTTGATCCGGTTTAAGTATTACTAATCTGGCAATATTGTGTTTATTAGCTATTTTAATAATATTTTTAATAGGGACATCATCACCTTTATCTTTAACAGTAATATCAAAAATGACTATACCGGTATCTTTGGGCCGGGGAAGTAGATCGTTAAATGATTTTTCTACCTGAAAAGCGAAATCCTTACCTTCCAAGATTTCATTTATTTTATTTTCATTTATTTTATTTTTAGTATATAAAAGTGCCTTAATCATATACAACCCGGTTTTATATAAGTTTATATTCAAAAGAAGTTTAATGTCTTTTAATATCCAATATATTATAAATTAATTTTACCATTATAAAAATAACTATAAACAGTATTAAAAAAGAAAATAATGAAAGGAAGTTTAGTGGTGTTAAACATAAAATATAATTTATCTGTAAATTTTTAAACGATACTTTGCCGGAGGAAAAAGCTGCGGAATTAAGAGATTGTTGATAAAATTTGATTTAAAGGTAAAATTATCATAATAAATCTTTAAATTTAGAAAAGAATTCTTAATAAAAATATCAAGGCAAAGTATTAAAATGGTAAAAAAACAAAAAAAATCAAAATCTGATACCATCCAATCAGAAATCATGAACACCCTTATGATGGATGCTCTTATGGACTACCTTCCGGATAGTATATATTTCAAGGATCTTAAAAGCAGGATTATAAGAGTTAATAAGGCCTGTGCAGATAAAGCTTTTGGAGTGAGCACGGATGAAGCAGTGGGAAAAACAGATTTTGACTTTTTTTCTGAAGAACATGCAAAACAGGCTTATAAAGACGAGCAGCTAATAATAAAAACAGGAAAACCTATCGTAGATATGCAAGAAAAAGAAACATGGTCGGGAAAGAAAAGCAGATGG
>Ga0315537_1004061_pt1 | contig 10738 bp, 10 predicted proteins | sample SalMarSW160270MG_FD_203091 | JGI IMG/M metagenome (GOLD analysis project Ga0315537, IMG submission 203091) | Salt marsh sediment microbial communities from the Plum Island Ecosystem LTER, Massachusetts, United States - Salt Marsh Sediment SW1602-70 ... | reverse complement strand
TGGAAGTCATACCGGGATTGTAAATACAGCGAGTGTGATGAAATAAACAGGGCTGACCAGGTTTGGCGAACAGCAGAATCTGGTCAGCCCTTTTGAAAGTATAGGGGGGGAACTTATGAAAGAACAGGCGCGCTTGTCTTATGTTGAGATTATAATCATAACTGTTGTGTTAGGAGTGGTTGCGATGAGAGTTGTCCCGCGGTTTACAGTGGCCAGTCCCGAATCAAAGATTTGCAACCTGATTGACGGACTTCAGGAGATGCGGGCTCAGCTTGATTTATATCGTGCTCAATATTACGGATGTTTACCTGATGTTAATTCGTTTGCTGTTTTTCAGACAGCTTTGACAACAGGGATTGGCCGATATGGTCCCTATATTAAGGATGTTCCTGCCAATCCTTTTAATGGTCTTGGCACTGTTCGGTTTGATGGTGAACCGGCAGGGGCCGGGACAGCCGGTTGGAGACTTGACACCAGGACAGGCTTATTCCAGGCTGACGATAGTGTTGCACATGCAGGGCTTTGAAAAACCGGCAAGGATTGATTGTCTGGTTTCGAACGCTGATATCGTTAGCTGTTGATAATGTTTTTGGGGTTTTGGTTGTGTAAATGGGCTGACCGTACTGAGGCAATTGTCGATAGCAAGTCGGCCTATTTTGATTGGTTATTGCAGGGTCAGATGAGTAGTAATTATAAAAATCGAAAAGGTTTTACACTTGCAGAAGCGATGATAGCAACTGTCGTGCTGGGTATTGCTGCAGCGGGGGTGCTGTTGCCGTTTACAAGCGGTGCGGCAGTGAGGGCTGAAGGTGCACACAGAACATTGGCGGCCAAGCTCGCAAGCGATTTGATGGAGGAGATTGTAAAAACCCCGTTTGACCAGATAATAGCAAACTATGATGGATATGCTGAGTCACAGGGACAGGTAAAGGATGTGAGCGGCGCAGTATTTACTGATTCAAATTATACCAATTTCAGCAGAGATGTTACCTGTGAGTATGTTTATGTGCCGCAGGAAAGCGGGTTCGGAGAACCAAAATTCATTCGCGTTATCGTTCGGGTGTATTACCGCGGCAGAGAAACCGCGACTATCACTCGGCTTGTGAGCAGTTGAGAGATGGTAAAGCGAAAACGACCATTATCGGCTTTTAATTGTAAGGGGTTTACACTCGTTGAGCTGCTGATGGCTCTTGTTGTTGCCGGAATAGTCTCAGCTGCAGTGGTTACGCTCGCTTATGCTCTAAGTACGGCAAATGATGTTACCGATGACCTAAGCCAGACACAGGCATACGTACGCTATGCAACACTTAGAATTTCAGAGCTGATTCGACACTGCAAACTCGTATGCGGTATGCCCGGAGGTGATCTGGTTATCTGGAGGGCTGATGATAACGGTAATCGGCAAATTAATGTCGGCGAATTGGTTTATATCGAAAGGGGGCCGAGCAGAAATTATTTACGGTTATGCGAATTCTCTTCTAATAATGCCGTCGTAAAGCTCAGTGATATTGATGAGCTGACAACCAAATGGTGGCTCAGTTATGGTTGTTACGAAAGCTATACGCAAATGATACCACAGTGCAGTAATGTGGAGTTTTTGCTTGATGTGCCGCCGCCTAATAGCAGATTTGCCGGTATCTCTTTTGATGTTGTTGAAAACAGTGTTGCTCGTAGATATCAGATAAACACCGCGCTTCATGGCTGGTCCGGGAATTTGCTGGATGGCACTGGTGAAGTTGTCAGCAGTGATGATGATTAAATATGAAACGAATTAATAGAAAAAAGCGAAAAGGAGCGGTACTGCTTGTTGTGCTGTTTGTCGTTATGGTAATAACGATTGTATCGCTCGGCTTTATTTCAAAAAGCGATGTTGAGCTGGCCTGTGGTAAGAATATGGTAATGCGAATGCAGATGGATCATTTAGCCGAATCGGGACTGGTGCATGCAAGGGGACTTATACTTACTCCGCAGGATGTGGATACTGAATACTGGGGTGGAGATGTTAGGCAGCAGTTGGTGCCGGGCGGTAATGATTATTATGATGTCAATGTAGTTCAGCTTGGGGAGTGTAATTATCAGATAACCTGCACTGCTTACAAAGAAAAAAATGGTGAAAGACTAGGTCGCAGCGATTTAATGGCCGAGCTTCGGCTTGACCCGTGCATTGCTTTCTGGGCTGGGGCAAATACGACAATTTGGCAGCGAATTATAATTAATGGCGATGTGTATTGTAATGGCGTATTAACAAGCGAGGGTGTAATCAACGGTGATGTGTTTGCGAATGTTTTGAATGGAAGTATAGCCGGGCAGCAGAAAGGATTGGGGGATTTGTCACTGGAGTGGCCTGGTGTTACAGTTGGGGACTTTACTTCGCGTTATTCCGTGCAGCCCATAGGTTCCAGTCTATCCGGTGTGACATATGGTCCGTACAATCCTGTGCGGGTATGTTATTACAATGGCGGCGATGTGGAGCTGGCCGGCAATGTACAAATCGATGGTATGCTGGTGGTCGAAGGTGATTTAATAATACGAGGAGAGGGCAATGTTATCACGGCAGCGAAGAATTTGCCGGCACTTTTGGCGACAGGCGACCTTATAATAGAAAGTGGCGGGGTTTTGGATATTGATGGACTTGCAATTGTTGAAGGTCAGGTGCAGGTCAGCGGCGGTGCGGGCAATGTTAACATAGTTGGCGGCCTGTTTACCAAAAATTGTATTGTAGAGATGGCGGCAGACTCGTCCGGCAACGGCAATACTTGTACTTTGCATAACGGTCCAACTTGGCAGCCTTCCGGTGGTCAGATAGGCGGCGCTCTTGAGTTTGATGGTAATGAGGATTATGTAACAATAGCAGAAAGTTCTGATTTTAAATTTGGAACGAGCGATTTTAGTATGGGTGCTTGGGTCAAAACATCTGCCACCACCAAGAGTTATATTATTGATAGTTATCGGGGTACAGAGGGTGAGGTTGGATGTCAAATAGTTATGAATGCCGATGGAACTGTTTATTTTGAGGTTCGTGGCGGAACCTTATTGCAAATAACAAGCACCGTAACAATTAACGATGGAACTTGGCATCATATATTTGGTTCTGCTGATAGAGACAGCAGCATGAATTTATATATTGACGGAGCATGCGCAGCTACGGGCGGTACTAATTCTGATGAAATAAATAATAATAATCCTGTGTTAATTGGTGCTAATGCATGGCGAACTAATCCTTTAGGGAGTTTTTTCAGCGGCATCATCGACGACGTCCGCATCTACAACCGCGCTCTGGACGCAAATGAAGTCTACCCACCGATTGATGGGGCCGGACTTGTGGGACACTGGAAACTGGATGAGGATGGCAGCAGTAATGTTAGCATAACTGCTGCGCCGTCAAGGACAGCAATAGTGGTTTGGCCAACAGGTGTCTCAGAGAGCTGGGGGCAGGCTGCCGGTGCATTTTTTAGAAGTATCACAAGAGAATAGAAGCTGAACGAACAGTCGTTAGCGACCCCTGTTTTGTACCTGACAAATTGCAGTTAATGGCTGGGTACTAACGGCTGATGCTTATCGGCCTTATATGCAATACAAAGAAAAATCCGAAGTAAATTTAAGACACCAATTACACATCACAGCCTCCACATGGCACTGACGTAGTGTGATGGTTCATGTCATATTATTTTGACGATTTTATCGTTTTTATTGGCTTTGACTGTAGGCAGTGCTGGATTTAACAGTTATATCGCTTTGGATATGTAAGAAATGATAGTGGAGGATGGGAAAAAAAGACAGGTTTTATTGGATTACATAGTAGCCGATAAATCCTATTACCTGTATTCGTACGCTGGCCGGTAAAGATGGGCCTAAAATAGGTCGAAAAAAGAACAGAGGTTGGGTTTCATAATGCACCGCAATATAGTGATAAAACCGGTAGGAATGGTGGACTTAAAAGCATCATACGTGACGCGTGAGGTGTCGTGTCTGATACGTCGAAGGCACTATGGGATACGAGCTGCGCGATGTAATCCTTGCTGTTGCAGCGAAGGGAACAGATACGATTTACGAACCCCGTTGGAAATTTCAGAGCCGACAGGAAGGTCGGAGAAGTCGCGAAGATTTCTAACGGGGCGAACCGCAGGCAGCGGTTTTACTATCATAGAGCTTCTGATTGTGGTTGTGATAATCGCAATTGCGGCGATGACGGCGATACCGATGCTGACTTCAGCAGATAGCTTTCAGATAAGGTCGGCGGCGAATATGGTTGCGGCGGATCTGGAGTACGCAAAGACCATAGCTATCAGCAGAGGCCAGAATTTCTCTGTGGTGTTTGATAAGACAGCAGAGAGTTACAGGATAGAGGACGAGAGTGGTGCCGTGATAGCACATCCTGTGAAAAAGGGATTTGATTACATTATAGACTTTCAAAACGACGGCAGGCTGAACAAGGTTGATATTGAGGATGTTAATTTTGACCTTGACTCCAGCCACACGATTACATTTGATTATCTGGGTAGTCCCTACAGCGGGCCAGGAACTTCAAACCCACTAAACAGCGGTGTTATCAGCCTGAGAGCGGGGCAAATGACCGTGACGGTTAACGTAGAGCCTGTTACGGGATTCATCTCCATTGTGGACTGACCGGGAAAAGCTCGATGATAAGTTGGATAATGAAAACTCGGGGCCAAAGGCCGATAGGATTGGATATAGGTCATAATTCTATCAAGATGATACAATTGGCAGTTAATGGAGGGCACGTTAGTGTTCTTGCAGCGGACAAAGCTCGCATTGATCCTCGTATAGACGGTAACACACGGGAAAGAAGGAGCTTTGTTGTTTCGAAGATAAAACAAATGCTTACTAATGGTAACTTCCGTGGGAAAAAAGTCGTTTCATGTTTGCCGAGTGACAGGTTGAAAATAACAAGCCTGCGATTGGCCGAGGCGGAGAGTGAGAGGATTGAGCAGGCATTGAGAAAAGAAGTGACCCAGCGTTTCGGATTGGACCCCGATAAGGACGCCGTCAGCTATGTGCTTGTCGGAGATGTTCGGCAGGGTGATGAGATTAAGAGCGAGTTGATATTGTTTGCAGCGGATAATGAGGCGATAAAAGACCATATTAGTTTGATAGAGGAGGCTGGGCTTAGGCCCGTAGCCATAGACCTTGTTCCGTCTGCGCTGTTTAGGAGCTTCGAAAGGTCGCTGCAGCGTCAGGAGGATAGGGAACGCACTACCGTTTTTGTAGATGTGGGAAGCCGGTTTACAACGGTTGTATTCGGCCATGGTCGAGAGATTAGTTTCGTCAAGCAGATATCGATTGGTGGAGATAACTTCAACCAGGAAATCGCGACAAAATTAGGAATTGGTATTAACGAAGCAGAGAGGCTTCGAGGCAAGTTGAGAATGGAAAGAACGACAAACGCAGACAGAGGCATTTGGACTTCCGGGCAAGGCTCGGCAGGTGACGAAAGTCTTGTGGACAACACTGCTTTGGAAAATCTTGATGCGTCGACACGCCAGGTGATGGTTGATGCGATAAGTGTGGTTGCCGAACAGTTGGCCAGAGAGATATCACTGTGTTTTAGATATTATACGGTTACATTCAGAGGTAAGAGAGTGGAGCGGGCTGTATTTAGTGGCGGAGAGGCTTACGAAAATATCTTAATCAATATCTTGAAGAGACAATTGGCTGTTGAGATTGAGGTGGCTCAGCCGTTGAGAGGCTTTGATTTGATGAACTTGAATTTCGGTAACGACAGGCGAGGATTGCTGTGTGAGTGGGCGATAGCTGTGGGGCTTGGTCTTAAAGGTTGGAACGGAGATGCCGAATACAGAGAAGAGCGCTTGGCGGCCACCGTAGCCGAGAGGTAGGTGTATAACTGTGAAAGAAATAGATTTTCTTCCCGAATGGTATAAGAGCGGCAGAAAACGAGAGGTTGGTTATCGTACTCAGATAATCGGCCTGGGTGGTGTACTTGTAATAATGATTGTATGGAATGTTGTTACTGCTCATTCGATTTCGAAAGCCAGGGCAGTAGTAGAACGCAATATTTCAATGCAGGCTGAGGCAGAAAGTGTATCGCTGGAATTCGCAAAGATTAAAAGCGAAATGGCCGAGTGGCAGAAAAAATTGAAATCTATGGAAGAAATGGATTCCAGAATTGATGTCCCGGGTGTTTTAGCTGAGATGAGCTATTTGATTGATGACAACATTGTACTCAGCCAGGTGGAGTTTGACGCTGAAAGGTTTGAGGACAAAGCATCGAGGCAAACCAACAACGTCATAAGAGTGGCGGGCGGCAGCCTTCTCGGCAGGGGAAAACTGCCGCTTGGTGACGTGCGATTCAAGGTGCTTATAAAAGGTGTTGCGACGGATGCCAGCGATATAGCAGAGTTGATATGCAGATTGGAAGAGTCGCCCTATTTTTGTCTTGTGTATCCGTCGTTTTCACGAAACAGGAAGATGAAAGTGGGGCCTGAAAAAAATTTGACGGTAAGCGAGTTTGAGATAAGTTGCTACCTGGCAAATTATCAGGAGAAGCAAAAAAGTTGACCGCAGAGAAAGTCGGCAGCGGCGGGAAAGAAATCAAAATGAAGAGGGCTCGGCAATCTCTGCGGTAAGAAAGTAGAAAATAAAATGTTTTTTTTAGAAAGAAAGCAAGTAGCGATATATATCGCAGCCGGAGCAATAATAACAGCGTTTGTGCTGTTTCGTTATTTGCCTTTGCGCCAAAGAATAAAGGTTGTAGAGCAGACAAAAAACGCGCAGAAACTTGCTATCAGCAGAGCATCGATGGAGAAAGTGCAGATGCTGACTTTTGAAGACCAATTGCTGAATCTGCAGCGAACGGTTGGAAACTATGAAGCTAATATACCCGCTCAAAGGGACCTCGGTGTTTTTTTGCAGCAGATAGATGATTTGATGAGCAAGCATAATCTAAGAGAACAGGTAGTTGCGCCGGGCAAGGAAATAGAGGCAAAAAAGCTGAACTGTATACCCGTGAGTGTTCAGTGTAAAGGTAAGTTGGCTCAGATTTTCGAATTCTATAAATTGGTGCAGAAGCTGGATAGGTTGGTTCGTATTGAGCAAATCAGGCTTGTGAACGATAGCGATTTTAGCGGCGATGTGGGTATGCAGACAGAGCTGATTATTTATTACAGGCCGCAGGCTGAGCAGGGATAAGAAGATATGAAGAAAACCGTGAGAAACAGTGGTAGCGGGACTAATAGACTTGTTGGCCGGTTGGCGGTAGAGAAGAAAAAGACCGTTACGGCATTGTGTTTGATTGCGGTGATGGTCTTTATGTGGGCCAGAGTACTCGGCAACAAAACGCCGGAGATGACCGGAGCAGCAATGAGACAAGAAGATGTCAACCAGGATATCTTTGGAACAAATTCGGAGCTGAACATATCTTTTATAGAGCTGCCGAAAATCGCAGGCCGTAATGATGTGCTCACGAGGGACTTTTTTGCTGTAGGAAACTGGCAGGATTTTATTAGAAATAGAGAAGACAAAAACTTAACTGAAGATGTAAATGTCGTTTCAAGGAATAACAAAGAAGCAATGAAGAGAGTTGCGGACAAGATGAAACTGGAGGCAATAGGATTGGATGGAAACCCTCAGGTCTTTATTAATAGCAAGTTGCTGTCATTGGGGGACACATTGCTCGTCAGGGATGGTGCCAAAACGTATGGGTGTGAAGTAGTTGGCATTGAAGAAAATGCGGTGTTATTAAAGTGTGGAGAAGCAGAAATAACGTTGAAACTGACGAAGATGATTGAAGTGGATGGTTAAGTTGTAACAGATGTCTTGTTGTGTAACGTGTTATAAAATGGGTATCAAAGAAAGAGAGGTAAATTATGTATTGGGACAAGAATTCGAACAGTAGAATCAAAATCAGAAAAAACTTGTTTGTATGGTGTTTTGTGTTGGCTGTGATGGCGGCAATTGCGCTCGGTGGCATTGGGCAGGCTCCGGCAGTGGCCGTTGCCAATGAAGCGATTGAGCCCGCAGGTGTTGAAGTGAGCAGTGGTGAGGGTGGTCCTGTAAAGCCAATTCAGTCAATCAGTTTCAAGGACGATATGACTATCCGGGCCGCACTTAGTTTTTTAGGGAAAAAGTACCACAAAAATATCGTGCCTTCAGCGAAAGTAGACGGGCTGGTTACAGCCGGAACTCTTTATGATATGACGTTTGAGAGTGCCCTTAATGCAATTCTTGGTCACGGCTTGAAATATGAGGAGAAGGACAACGTTATTTGGGTATATACCGCTGATGAGTTTAAAACGATTATGGAAGATAAAGACCGAATGGAATACAAGGTCTTTACGCTTTACTATATCAGCGCTGCTGAAGCCCAGAAGCTCATCACTCCAGTGCTTAGTGGAAAGGGCAGCATTCAGGGCAGTACTCCTGCTGAGACTGTTGTGCCTACCGGTGATTCTATTAGTAAGGGTTCCGCTGGTGGTGATACTATGGCGTTGAATGACACCATCGTTGTCCTCGATTATCCTGAGAATATTGCTGAAGTGGAAAATCTGCTTGGAGAGCTGGATATACGCCCCAAACAGGTCCTGGTCGAAGCGACCATTCTCAGCGCTACCTTGACCGAAGGAATGAAGTTTGGTGTTGACTTGAACATGTTGGGCGGTTTTCATTTGGATGGTACCTCAACAAATAGTGCGATCGCGGGTACTACCGAAATAGAAACTACCACAACTACGCCTATGGAACAAATAGCCGCGGGAGCTTTCCCCGGGTCACCACTGGAGACCTCGGGCTTTGCCGCTATCGGAGGCTCCGGCCTGAGAATCGGGGTTACAAGCGGTGATGTTACGGCGTTTATTACCGCACTGGAAGAGGTAACCGATACCACTATTTTGGCTAATCCCAAGATACTGGCGGTCAATAAGCAGCTTGGTCAGGTTTATATAGGTACGAAGATTGGCTATCAGTCTCAGACCACCCAAACGCAAACCTCTACGACTCAGCAGGTTGAGTTCCTCGATACGGGTACCAAACTGTCTTTCAGGCCCTATATAGGTAACGATGGATATATTCGTATGGATATCCAGCCCAAGGACAGTTCCGGCACTTTGAAATCCAATAACATACCTGACGAGTACTCAGCAGAGCTGGCGACAAATGTAATGGTCAAAGATGGTCAGACTATTGTTATCGGCGGTTTATTCAGAGATGTTGTAGTTACGAGCCGAAAGCAGGTACCTTTGCTCGGAGACCTTCCGCTTATAGGAGGATTGTTTAGAAGCACTACTGATTCGACTACGCGCCAGGAAGTCATAGTATTGCTTACGCCTCATATTATAGATGAGCCGGAAGAGACGAATAGCGATGCGCGAGCCGACGATGTCCGCCGTAAGAGGTTTGGTGCGAAGGATGAATTGCAGTGGATAGGCAGAGCGAGATTGGCTGAAGACCGTTACGCGATGGCCGCAAAATACTACATTGAAAATGATAACGAATCTGCAATGCGGGAGCTGAATGTCGTACTAGAGCTTCGCCCGACATACCTTGAGGCGATAAGGCTGAAAGAAAAAATCGTCCAGGAAACAGACCCGAATGCTCCGCTGAACATAGAAAGAATTATGCTGGAGGATTTTGAACGCCAGGATTCGGACAGGTGGCTTCGAAGATAAAAAGCAGGCGAAGCAGGCTGTGAGTTAAATCCCGGGGCGGGGATTTGAAGAAGGATTGGAGTTGTATTTTTGAGATCGGTTAGAAACTTATATATGATAGTCATAGCCGTTGTGGCGATTAGCCTCCTTGCAGGAGGACTCGCCCAATGGCTGGACTCTGGCACGGAAGAGGGTACGCGGTTCGCCGCTTATATGCAGCGGGTTCACGTTGCGTCGGCGTGCTGCATTGTTGGGGCTGTGGGCGTGATTTGGCTCGGCTGGTATTGGCTGAAGCTGGCCGGGGCAATCACGTCCATAGCCAAACGCCTCAAGGCCGACAATATAATGGTTCCACGCCTTCGCGCAAATGACAAACCGAAAGCAAGTGGTAATGCACTGATAGATGAGTTGAGTGAGGCTGTTAGTGGACGGCTTGATGGTTACTCGAAGTTAATAGGCCGGCTCGAAGAGCAAATTAATGACTTGCAGATTCAGATTCAGCTAACACAGCATCAAAAGGGACACATCGAGGCCATCATATACAGTATCCACGATGCCGTTATCGTAATTGATGAATTCGACAGGTTATTGATGGCGAATGAGGCGGCCGGCAGGCTTTTCAATTTCAATTCCGGTGATTCACAGCACAAACGCATCAGCGAGTTAATAGACGAAGGTAAAAGTGAATTTACAGATTTTCTCCGCCATAGCAGACAGAACAAGGCACAGCCTACGAGAAAGGAAATTGAGTTTTCAAAAGACGAAGAGCTGAAAACTTACGATTGCATTGTTTCGTGTATTTACGATGAGGACCGGCAGGTTTGCGGAGTCGTGGCGGTGCTGCATGACATTACGCGTGAAAAACAAATTCAACAGACCAAAAATGATTTTGTAAATCACGTCTGTCACGAATTGAAAACTCCTCTTGCTTCTATTAGTGCTTATTCGGAAATGCTCATTGATGGCGAGGCTGATGATGAGCAAACACAAAAAGAGTTCTACGCTGTAATTCAAAGTCAGGCCCAAAGATTAAATCGCTTGATTGAAGACAGCCTGAATATCTCGCGAATCGAATCGGGACTGATAAAGGTCAATAAAGAACCTGTCAGCCTCACAAT
>Ga0315537_1004059_pt1 | contig 10746 bp, 9 predicted proteins | sample SalMarSW160270MG_FD_203091 | JGI IMG/M metagenome (GOLD analysis project Ga0315537, IMG submission 203091) | Salt marsh sediment microbial communities from the Plum Island Ecosystem LTER, Massachusetts, United States - Salt Marsh Sediment SW1602-70 ... | reverse complement strand
TTCCTCTGCTTCAGCGTCTCCTGCGCACACTCAAATACTTCTTTTTCAATAATTGACTTATGCGAACCTTCTGCCATCTCCCCTCCCCATCTGACAAATCCGGCATAGATCGGATTTGTAATAATATTGTATATCGTATTCCCCTTCCACATCTTGCCCTTTCTCGGTTTAATATCCAAACGGTTCAGTTCCCTGCTAATATTGACCACGCCCATGTTCTTCTTCAGGTACAGATCGAAGATCATTCGCACCAAATCCGCCTCTTTCCTGTGTATAACCAATTTGCCTTTCACTATTTTATACCCGTATGGAGCCTGCCCGTTCCACAATCCCTGTTTCAATCGTTTTATCATCCCGAACTTTGTTCTCTGGCTGATCAACTCACGCTCATACTGAGCAAATTAGCCGAATTGATGGAACATCAATCGGCCCTCAGGTCTCGTTGTGTCGATAAGCTCTGTGCAGGATTTAAAGCCAATGTCATATCTATTTAACTCAGCAACGATGTCTATTAGGTCCTTCAGACTTCGTGATAACCTGTCTATCTTATAGGCCAGCACAACATCGAATCTCTTCAATGAACCGTCGAATAAAAGCCTTTTCAAAGCTGGACGATTTCTACTACCGGCAGAATACCCATCATCAACATAAACTTTGTATGTAGTCCAACCCTGGCTTTTTGCATGTGCTCGTAACCGTTCCTCCTGAGCGGGTAAAGAATATCCCGATTTTGCCTGTTCCTCCGTTGATACACGCGTGTAAATTGCACACCTCACGATTTAGGCTACCACCGCTTGCATTTTTATCTCTCTGGAATTACAATAGCAATACGTTATAAGCACTATAATCCTTTATGTGTTAATAACATATTATTAGTAATATATTACTACTTTGTCAAGAGAAAAGATGCTCGCTCAAAATATTAAAAAGTTTCGACAGCAGCTTAAAATGTCTCAGGAAGAACTCGCTCGAAAGGCAGGCATTACGTATAGTACATTGATTAAGCTTGAATCAGGGGCAAACAAAAATCCTACTGTAAAGACACTTCAACAGATCGCAAAAGCATTGGGTGTTTCTTTGGATCAGCTAATGAAGGAGTAATAAAATACTGTAAACATAGATGGTTTCTCTGAGTGGAATTCATATCAAAGTATAGTTTTTCGCTACGATAGGCACCGGCGACCACAATATCGATTACAAATATGGGTTTTCAATGTTGCACATCTTTTGACATGTACTGCTATGATGCTTGGTCTCACCTTATTTGGATATGAGATTACAATGGATTGTTTACTCGAAAATACGACCTGACCTCCTGTCAGGTCTGCTGGTTATTATCCGCATGTTTTTACTCCTTCTACAGAGGGGGCAGGGATGCCCCTCTGTAGAAGGAGAGGCGGCGCGCCTCTCTCCCCTACTTCAATATTAATGGCTATTTACATTTCAAAAAATGCTTGACAAAAAAGGTTAGTTAGGACACTATACTTACTGAAATGTGGTTATTAATAGCGTACTAAAAGCCATTTCACTATCAAAATTGAATGCAATTACTTTAATCATGAAAATATTTATAATAGATCATCAAATTACAAATTTTGTAAATAGATATTACAATGAATGTAAAAAATCTAGATAATAGGTTCAAAAAGGTAGCATTGTGGATCGTAAATGACCGCGTAATAGTTGCATTTCTATTGGTCATTGGTCTTTTCATTGCTGGAGAAATCATTGTACCTGGTTTCTTAGCTTTTCAACATATCATGACGGTTTTTCAAGCCTCCTTTTTTTTAGGACTCATTGGATTAGGCCAGACGATGGTTGTTATATCGGGGAAGGAAGGTCTCGATCTTTCTGTTGGTGGAATGTTTGTCATTGGTGTTGTAATAAGCGCTGCGATTACTCAGGGCAAAGACGCAAATTTACCACTAGCATTTTTCGTAGTTATTGTAGCGGGTTTTATTCTCGGTTTAATAAACGGTTTTGGCGTCTCTTTTTTAAATATTGCTCCATTGATAATGACTTTAGCATGGGGCATTGCATTACGTGGTATTGCATTGTTTACGACAAAAGGTGTTCATTACGGCAAAGCATCACCAATTTTGGAAGCCATTGGGCTTGGATCATTAACTTTGGGGTTCGGCCAAAATCCAATAGGGATCCCATGGGTCGTAGTGATATGGATCATTGTCATTATAATTGTTCACTTCATAATGAGGAGAACGCGATTTGGAAAGGTTCTCTATGGCATTGGATCTAACGATAGAGCTGCTATGCTTACTGGTATTAGAACAAGGATTGTACGTTTGTTGGTCTACGGGTACAGTGGAATGCTATCAACCTTGGCTGGTATGATAATGCTTGGCTATGTGGGTGAGCCGAATATAAACCTTGGGTATACATATGTTTTACCGTCTGCTGTAGCGGTGATAATTGGTGGCATAACATTTGGAGGAGGTGCTGGCAGTTATTTGGGTGCCGTTGCAGGTTCGATATTTCTTACGACCTTAGAGAGTATACTAGCCACACTACAGTTAGGGGAAGGAGGCAGACAGGTAATTATTGGAATTGTCCTCCTTATTTTACTTGGCAGCTATGGAAGAAGAACAAGAGAAGAATAAAAAGCAGATTTGTTTTATTACAAAAAGCATTTTAATAATTAAAAATATCTCATGACGCAGGATTTTGCAGAATGAATGTTGGATGTTTCGCCCTTATTGAACCTTTCGAATCGCTTAGTCATCAACTCAAAAAGATAGCTAAAATGGGTTTTAAATACGCAGATATTACGGACAGCCATCCAGGTGCATCTATTGGAAGAGATGCAGGATTTACCGCCCAGGTTAGTCTTGATGATAATCCCTATGATATTAAACGATTATTTGAAAGATATGACTTGACAATACCAACATTTTATGCACACGCTCGATTATTAGATCCTAGTATTCCTTCAAGATATAGCACAAGTGAAATCATGAAAGCTATAAAGGTTTCTGCCCTAATGGGAATACCATATGTGATAACAACAGAAGGGGAACCTCATACTGAATGGGGTAAGAAGCTCACATATAATCAGATGGTATTCGTCATTGCTGAGAAACTATACGAACCATTAAAATTGGCTGATGACCTCGGGATTATGATATTGCTAGAACCTCATGGCCCAATAACTGACTCAATTAAAGGTATAAAAGATGTAATTAACATGCTTGATGAACCAAAGAGTTTGGGTATCAATCTTGATACAGGTAATTCTTGGTTAGGTGGTACTGATCCACTTGATTTTGCAAAAGTTTTAAAAGACAACATTAAACATGTCCACTGGAAGGACATACCTTCAGAATGGGTAAGTAGAAGAGGGTTAGCTTTTGGTTGTTGATTTAGTCCTATTGCACTTGGTGAGGGAATCATCAATGTTGCAGCTATTTACGAAATAGTGAAAGATGTTGAATGTAGTACACTTGAAATCGTTGGAGAAAAGAATCTTAAAAGGAGTTATGAATTCCTCGTTTCCCTTGGTGCAAAATAGATAACAGAAATTATATGTCGGCAGTAATTTACACGTTTAATAATGTGCTTAAAATATTTTAAGAAAGTTTTTATATACACTAATGTGAAAGGAGGTGAGTATTGAGGGAAAGCAACCCCCTTTTTTAATTTATTTAATTTAACTTTTGAAAGGAGTAAAAGAGATGAAAAAGAGATTTGTTTTATTAACGATTCCATTTTTCGTCCTATCGCTCTTTCTCTTCTTCAATGGAGGAGGTGGTGGTGGAGGAAAAAAAGCCGCTCTTGAAATTGGTGCATTACAGGCAACTTTGGAAGGTAAACTGAAAAAGGAACCACCATACAATGTGGGTTACAGTAATGGAATTATTACCCACAGCTGGAGGACCCAGATGATTGATGATGTGGTTAAAGATTTCCAGCTTTACAAAGGTATGGGGTTGGTTGATAAGCTCCTTATCCAGCATGCCGGTAATGAGGTTGAACTGCAAGTTACACAGATAAGAAACCTTATAAATAGCGGTATAGACTTGCTGCTCATTAATCCAAACTCTCAAAGCGCATTGAATCCGGTAATTGAGGAGGCAAATGAGAAGGGTATACTCACAATCATATGCGACCAGAGAATTACCAGTGAAGAGGCCCTGCAGGTCATACCAGACATTTACAACTGGCAGGCCGACGTTGCGCGGTATGTATTCGACAGACTTGACGGTAAGGGAGATGTCTTTTACCTGAGTGGATATGATGGTTCACCGGCAAATACAGATAGGGATAATGCTTTTTATGATCTTGTTAAGGAATACCCGAACATTAATGTTTTAGGAAAGGCAAATGGTAATTGGGACCCAACTACCTCTCAGCAGGTCATGTCTGATGTTCTGGCAGCATTCCCGAAGATGGATGGCGTGGTTACTCATGATGGTGAAGCCCTTGGTACAATCAGAGCATTCGAAGCAGCTGGCAGGCCGCTTCCAGTCATTAATGGCGAAGCAACCCTGCCATTTCTTGAGTATTGGTTAGCAAACAGGGATAAAGGTTTTACGGCTTTTGCTATTACTAATTCACCAGGGTTTGCGTCGAACCTTTGTCTGGGAATTGGAGTACGACTGCTACAAGGCAAGCAATTGAAGGAAGGTATTTTTAAACCTGACCCAGTTGTCAATGTCACCACAGATACTGTGTTTCTTGTTCCTCTAAAGGATTACATAACAGAGGAAAATTTGGAAGAAGTATATGAGACACATATGGCTTACCGCGGAATCGCTTATTACATTGATATCTGGTATACACAAAAACAGATTGATGAGTTGTTTAAGTAATATGGTTATTTAGGTTTTAACATTACAGTGGCATATGTAATTGAATATGCCACTGTATAATAAAAATAAGAGTGGAACAATGCGTTCATTTGAGGTGAAGGGTGTAACTAAAAGGTTTGAAGGAGTCGTTGCGCTTAAGGAAGCAGAAGTGAAGTTTGAAGGGCCGAAGGTTTGTGGATTGGTCGGTGCGAATGGATCCGGAAAAACCACATTCGCTCGTATATGTGCTGGTGAAATAAAACCAGACACTGCTCATTTTATATTCGATGGAGAAAAAGCAATAATTCGTTCACCAGCCGATGCGAAGAAGTATGGGATTGTTCTTGTTCATCAACATCTTAGTCTTATACCAGAATTAAGCGTTTGGGAAAACATTAATCTGGGAAATGAAGTCAGGAAGGGAATATTTACAAATAATAAAATTGCGAAGGAAAATGCAATAAAAATAATAAACGAACTTGGTCAGAGTGACATTTCCATTGAATCGAAAGTTGTTGATTTGACACCTGAAGGAAAACAAATGGTTGAAATTGCAAAGGCTTTATTGCAAGAACCCAAATTGTTAATACTTGATGAGCCTACTGCCTCACTCGAATACTTCCACGTTGAACAACTTTTTAAAAAAATTAAAGAATTAAAAAAAGGTAAGATTTCTATCATTTTCATTTCACATAGACTATGGGAAATAACCAAAATCTGTGACATTGTATTTGCTTTTAGTAATGGTAAGTCAGTAGGTACTGTAGACTTTGAAAAACAACCGAGGGACGAGAATCTTATTATACCTTTGGTTACTGGATCAAAGAAAGGATATACTACCTATTTACAAAAGGAAAAAGGCCAATTAGAAAAAGCTAAGGTAGTATTGGAATTAAAAGATATATCATATGAGAAAAAACTGCAAAATATAAGTTTCTCAGTGAAAAAAGGAGAAGTCCTTGGTATTGGAGGTTTGGCCGGTCAAGGGCAGGAAGAGCTCTTATTAATCTTGGCGGGTGTAATTTCTCCAACAAACGGTCAAATTGTAGTAAATGATATAGAGGTTAAAATCAAACATCCCAAAGATATTATAAAAAAGGATGTATTTCTTATCCCTGGAGATAGGCAACGAGATGGTCTATTCATGAATCATAGTATTTTTGAAAATGTAATATATCCACGATTTCCCATGAAAAGAGACCGTTTCATATTAAACTATAAAAAACTAACAGCAATAACAAAAGAGGTTATGGAGAAAATCCAAGTAACACCACCTGAGATAAGAAATTTGATAAAAAATCTTAGTGGCGGAAATCAACAAAAGGTTGTATTTGCAAAATGGTTGCAATTTACACCAAAGATATTATTGCTCAATGACCCCGCCAAAGGGATAGATATTCAATCTAAGAATTTGTTGTACCGCTTCGTACATGAATTATCCAAAGACGGGACAACAGGAATCCTCTATTCAAGCGACAATGAAGAATTAATTTGCAATTGTAACAGAGTCTTGATTATGTTCGAGGGCCAGATAGTTGATGAACTAATTGGCGATGAAATATCTGAAGAAAAGATCATTGAATCATCACTGCGTATTGGGAGTAAAAATTGAAATCCTTAGTTAAATTTAAGGTAGTTTCATTCAAGAAACTTATTTCAAAATTTTACAATAATCCCACTTTTACTGGGTTTATCGTTCTCATAATTTTGATTATTGTGAATGCAGTCTTACAACCGAGATTTTTCAGGTCTGACATTATAAAATCAAATTTCATGTCATTTACACCACTTATTCTTGTAAGTATTGCACAGGGGATAATAATAATCTCGGGAAGTATCGATTTATCTGTTGGCGCGGTAATGTCATTTTATACCGTTATCGAAGCATCTTTTATGAACGATTCTATTGTAAACATTGTATTTCTAGTATTACTTGGCATCATTATTTCAATGGCCATTGGTGGATTCAACGGTGCATTAATCGGTGCATTACGGTTGCCATCATTTATAACAACTTATGCAACTTCTGGAATTATTCTTGGATCTGCTATAATAATTATGCCTATCCCAGGCGGGTATGTACCAAAATTTTTTTATAGACTTTACAGGGGTGATATTTTTAGATTTATTCCTACTCCTATTTTTATTCTCATTATCAGCCTAATTGTTTGGGGCATAGTCAGTAGAACGATTTTTTATAGATATATATATGCAATTGGAGGGAATGAAACTGGAGCGTTTGCATCGAATATAAAAGTCTCAATAGTAAGGTTTTTGACCCATCTATTTTCTGGATTTTTTGTTGGTATGGCTGGATTGTGTCTCTTGTTACTCACAGCTGCTGGGGAATATCGAGCAGGCATAGCATATTCTCTTAACTCAATTGCTGCAGTTGTTATCGGAGGTATATCCCTCACGGGTGGTATAGGGAATATATGGGGTGCAATTTTTGGAGCTTTGATTTTAAGTTTATTAAATAACATTATTTTTTTTGCTCAGGTCCCCTCGTTTTACCAGGAGTTTGCCCGGGGAATGATAGTCATAATGTCCTTGAGTTTGGCAACCCTTTCAAGATTAAAAGAACTGAGATCAATTTAACGTTTTGGTCAAAGTGCTTATAAGAGAATAAAGGTGTGATAAATAATAAAATTCCACTTTGTTATTGTATTAAATGAATTATTTGATGTGTCGAAGGAAAATTGAATTCACGTTCAGTGGTCTGTTCCTGTCAACGACACGTGCAGATTGCTTAAGAGACCCTATTATACGTTTCAGATCCCATTTATACGTACCATGATAGGTAAGTGCCCAAAGGGCCTCTGGTGCATAACGAACAGCTGCTGTCAGATATGATCGAAAATCCATATCACTTGCGCCTGGTGTCTGTGCAACACCATTTTCCCACCAGTTATCCGGTTTTGATAAATCGGCTTCCTCAAGTGTAGTATAAACCTCAACATCCCATATATAGCATACCCCAATCCTTTCCCTAAGTTCATAAAGAGCATCTTCAACTGTTTCACTGTATAGAGCCAGGTGTGTCGGTGCGAGACATATATAAGCAGCAGGGTGGTAATCGAGGGCTTCTAAAAAATCCTTCATGTCTTGAATCGTATTCAATTCACCATAATGATTTTCATATGCAATTCTAATTCCTAGATCATACGCAAGATCAAGCTCGGATTTTAGTGATTGTACCTTTTTCAAGTCTTTCTTCGCATTGAATCCACCAGATACCGCAATTTTGGCACCAAGCTCTGCAGCGATTTTTAATTTTTTATCTACAGGTGCTTGATCGTAGTACGATATCACAGGGACCTTCAAACCTAACATCTGAAGTTCCTCCTTGACCTTTGCGATATCATCATCTACCGTCAGATGCTCAGCCCAGCCTGGAACCATCCAAAGGTCGATTTCTTGAAAACCTGCCTTTGCTATTGGCTCGAGAATTTCTTTACGAGTGTGATTTGGAAACATAAGTGTTGATACTACTAAGTTGCGTTGCGCACCAATTCTATTCCTAATGCGTGGTAATGTCCCTGGAAATGGCCAGTATGGAATTTGAATGGCTCTATTTTGCAATACCGATTCGTTAACAGCATTAATGATTCGTTGTACTTTAAGAGCCACGTTTCCTGAAGTTTGATGCTCCGTTATTTTACCCTCTAAGACATCAACTAGTTCTTTATAGAGCCCAATTGTCATATAGGAATCAACATCAAAGAACCTTGCCTTTCCACTATCAGTTGATCCATCTGCGATGTAAGCATTCCACTCCTTAGAAAGTGTTGCTTCTCCGTAACCTTTTTCGCCAATCACTGCAATTTGAAACTCTAATGTGTAATCGTTACATTCCGGGACATCCGGTGAGCGATTGCCAATTGATGCAAACGCAGTGATTCCATCATCGTAACCGATCTGAACAATTGCATGATCACTGCTTGGATGAACGGCATGGGGGCTATGCCAGATACGATCTCCTAACTTTTTAAAGAGTTCATTTGCTCCATCAACTTGCCCCAGCACCCAGCGTGGTTCGTATTCGGGAAGCATCATACCTATAAGGTCAATGATATGTGTTCCTTGAGCAATAAGGTTCATTTTACAATTGGCAAGAACCTTTTGTATCTTCCCGAACTTTCCCTGCGCTATTAGGTCTCTTAGTTTTTGCATTTCATCTGAATATCTACACTCATGGCAAATGACAAGATACGTACCAGCGTCATTGCAGGCGTTTACCATCTTTTCAGCTTCGAGAAGGGTGATGGCAAATGGTTTCTCAATGACGATTGCCTTTGGCTTATATTGAAGAAGGGGAATCACTAAATCACTTCTCACCCCCGGTTCAGTAACTATTCCAATCACATCAGGTTTTTCTTTTTTCATCATTTCATGGAAATCTGTGTAAAAATTGGAAGCCCCAAACTTTGATGCTATATCTTTTGCTTTTTTTTGATCGAGATCACATGTTGCTACAAAATCGTATGCAGCTATGTCTTGAAGTGCTTTTGAGTGAGCAGGCCCTCTGGCCCCACATCCAATTTGAACAGCCTTGAATTGTTCCATTTTATAATCTCCTCCTTACTTGAAATAACAAAGGTAAAAAAAACAATCTTTATTTATTATAAATAAAAAGGTTAAAAGTTTTTCTCAATCCGGATTAAAAAATTAATAGCTTATAATTTCTTGCTTAAAAACGTATTCATTTAAAGCGAGAGCAACAGCGCCATAGACAGCAGCATCTAAACCCAATGCTGATAGCTCAAGCTTTGTGTTTCGTTTGATATCTTCAATAACATGTATATTAAATTCTTTTTTTATTGGATTTAACAATAAGTCACCCGCAAGTGCCACACCACCACCGATAATAATCATTTCAGGATTGAAAGTACTGGCTATAACAGATATGGCACGCCCGAGATATCTACCAATCTCATTGTAAATTTTAATAGCTTTTTCATTTCCATTTTGAGCCATTTCTGCAACGCCCTGTGCCGTTATCCATTCCTTTTTTTTATCTTTGAAAATTTCGTTTGCCTGTCTTTCAATGGCATGTCCCGAAGTCAATGCCTCGACACAGCCATAGTTACCACAACTGCAGAGTATCTTTTTTGTAGTTAAGAATGAATGTCCAAACTCACTGTGTTCATTATAAATTCTTCCGTTTATGACCATAGCAGAACCAATTCCATAACCAATATTTACGTAAAAAATGTTTTTCATCTTTTTTGCTTTGCCAAACCAAATTTCGCCAAGGGTCATAACTCTTGTACAATTATCAGCAACCGTAGATAATTTCATTATCTCCTGGAATATCTTTGATATTTGAACGTTTTTCCAGTTAAAATCTGGTGAAAAGGAAATCAATCCTTTCTGTTTAATTACAGTTCCGGCAACAGACATACCCAATGCAAGGATTTCATCATTATTAACCTTAGATTCTTCAATAATCTTGGGTATATGTGAGGTTACCTGATTAACAATGTTATTTACCGACCTATTCTTGACGGTTTTAATTCTCTTAATTTTAATTAGAACGCCCTTTAAATTTCCAATAGCAAGAACAGTGTTTGTTGTTCCAATATCTACACCGATAACATATTTATGTGTATTATTCAAAGAGATGAGTATTGGTTTCCTTCCCCCTCTTGAATTCGATACTCCTTCTCCAATTTCAGAAATCAATTTCTCTTGAATTAATTCGTTTACAATTGATGAAACCGTAACCTTACTTAGTTTCAATTCTTTTGTTATATCAGCTCTCGATATCTGATCTTTTTTTCGGATCAGTTCTAAAATCAACGCTCTATTCAGCTTACGAGCAAACTCGGGATCACCAGTCCTTATTGCCAATATACCGTATCCAATTTGAGATTAAATTAATGTAAGTATAGTGTCCTAACTAACCTTTTTTGTCAAGCATTTTTTGAAATGTAAATAG
>Ga0315537_1004058_pt1 | contig 10749 bp, 7 predicted proteins | sample SalMarSW160270MG_FD_203091 | JGI IMG/M metagenome (GOLD analysis project Ga0315537, IMG submission 203091) | Salt marsh sediment microbial communities from the Plum Island Ecosystem LTER, Massachusetts, United States - Salt Marsh Sediment SW1602-70 ... | reverse complement strand
TTCAATTACTTTCACCATATCACTCGTCCCTTGCCCTTAACCGAGGAGGCTTCCCGGAGGGGTCGGTCTGTTACCATTTCGACCCAATTCGGTACGTTGTCCGTAGGGCTTCGCACCCCGTCATCAGCGCAACGGCAGCACGCCCACGTAGGGACCGGCAGGAACATGCCAGGTACTCTTCAGATGGTATAACCACCTGTTAATACATTCAATTAAGCGACATCGTGTCGCAATTAACGCCGCTAATAAAGCGATAAACACTTCAAAGAAAACAATAATCAAAATTGCCGTATTAATCAATATAAAAACCCGGCAAACAATATTTTACGCTGTGCATATAAATCACGTCCTTTTCGATCTAGGATTTGGATAGTTACGACAGCGTTATATCTTGAATAACAGCGTAATGTTTAAGATAGCTTTTTGTTAAAATTGAATTTCTTATCAGAGAACCGTATATTGGGTTAATCTGGCGGTGGAATTAGTGATATCACCGCCAGATTGACTATCAGACCTGACAGGTTACGCGACTTCCTGGTATTCCGCGTCGACCACATCATCATCCGAACCGGAAGAAGCCGGACCCCATGTGCTCTGGGTTGCGCTTTCACCCTGATGCGCTCCGGAAGGGGAGGCCTGCTGGTACATGGAAGCTGCCAGCTTATGTGACGCCTGTGTCAGCACCTCAGTCAGACGCTTGATCTGAGCGGTATCTTCGTCGCTTTCTATCACCCGTTTAAGGTCGTTTAACGCTCCCTCAACCTCGGCCAGGGTCGCACTGTCTATCTTATCGCCAAGTTCCCTTATGGATTTTTCAGTTGTATAAATCAATGCATCCGCCGTATTACGTGCATTCACGAGTTCCTTTTTATTTCTATCCTCATCCGCATGAAGTTCCGCATCTCTGACCAGCCGGTCGATTTCTTCCTGGGACAAGCCCGAAGAAGCCGTGATCCGGATGGACTGCTGTTTGCCGGTGGACTGATCCTTGGCCGAGACTTCCACGATACCATTGGCATCGATGTCAAAGGTTACTTCAATCTGCGGCATGCCTCTGGGGGCGGGAGGAATGCCTACCAGTTCAAATCGCCCCAGGGTCTTGTTTCCTGAAGCCATTTCGCGCTCTCCCTGAAGCACGTGAATTGAAACTGCCGGCTGGTTATCTTCAGCAGTTGAAAAAATCTGTCTCTTTTTGGTGGGAATGGTGGTATTTTTTTCAATCAGCCGGGTCATCACTCCTCCCAGGGTTTCGATACCTAGGGAAAGCGGGGTAACGTCAAGGAGCAGAACATCTTTAACGTTCCCTTTCAAAACGGCGCCCTGAATGGCCGCACCAAGAGCCACAACCTCATCCGGGTTCACCCCTTTATTCGGTTCTTTGCCAAAAATCTTCTTGACGCGCTCATACACCGCCGGCATGCGTGTCATGCCGCCCACCAGGATGATTTCATTCACATCACTGCGTGACAGGCCGGCGTCCTTCAGGGCCATGTTGCAGGGCCCCTCAATCTTGTCCAAAAGATCACTGACCAGAGATTCCAGTTTGGCCCGGGTAATCTTTATATTCAAATGCTTTGGACCTCCGGCATCGGCGGTGATAAACGGTAAATTCACATGGGTTTCCATGGAAGTGGACAGTTCCATTTTAGCCTTTTCAGCAGCTTCTTTGAGTCGCTGCAGGGCCATGGTATCCCTTCTTAAATCAATTCCCTGGTCCTTTTTAAATTCATCGGCCAGATAATCGATCAGCCTCAGATCGAAATCCTCACCGCCCAGATGGGTATCTCCGTTGGTGGCCTTGACTTCAAAAACACCGTCCCCGATATCAAGGATGGAAACGTCAAATGTACCGCCGCCCAGGTCGAATACGACAATCTTTTCTTCTGATTTCTTATCCATACCATAGGCAAGAGATGCCGCCGTGGGTTCATTGATGATCCTTAATACATTAAGACCCGCTATTTTCCCCGCATCCTTGGTGGCCTGTCTCTGGCTGTCGCTAAAATAGGCCGGTACGGTAATCACTGCATCGCTTACGGTTTCACCCAAATATTCTTCCGCGGATTTCTTGATATCTGCCAGGATAAAAGATGAAATTTCCGCCGGGCTATACTGCTTGCCCCGAATATTAATACGAACATCATTATTACTTGCTTTTTCGATTCTGTAAGGAAGAATCTTTAGGTCCTTTTGCACCTCGGGTGAATCATATTTTCGTCCAATAAGTCGCTTGACGCCAAAGACTGTATTCTCAGGATTGGTAATGGCCTGCCTTTTGGCAATTTGCCCCACCAATCTTTCCCCTTTGTCAGATACGGCGACTATGGAAGGTGTGGTTCGACCGCCTTCTCTGTTCGTGATTACTTTGGCCTCGTCGCCTTCCATGATCGAAAGGCATGAATTGGTTGTGCCAAGATCTATTCCTATTATTTTGCTCATTTTTTATTCCTCCGTATAATTATATTTGTTTTTTTTAATCAAAATAATAATTATTTTTATGATGTCAATATAAATAATATATATAAAAATAACATTATTAAAATAGTATAATATTAATTAGTAATGAATTTAGACAAATTTTTGTTTTATGGAGGGAAAAATGGAGAAGAACAACAAACAGGAAAAGACAGAAAGTATAATCATACATAGAACATCAAATTCGGATCTTGGGGGCAAACAATCCGTGCAAGCCATTATAAACCTAAACCAGTGACGGAATCACAAGAAAAAACTTGAGGTTCCAATGTAATTGGATTAAATATTATTTACGATGTGACAGGGTATGGCATATTAATTTTATTACGCGTATGAATTTGATGCATGGTTTTTGGATATGCTTATGCGAATTGTCCTTGTTAATCCCAATCCCATGAAACCGCCGGTGACTCCGGTCTCTCTGGACTATCTGGGGAGCGCATGTGAACAGGCCGGAATAGCAGTTGATCTGGTTGATTGTTCCGTTCAGCCGGATTGGAGTAGAAAACTCGCGCAGGTTTTGACAGAAAAACCGATCCTGGTCGGGGTTACGGTTCGTAACATAGACGATTCTTATTTTGCCAGCCGGGATTTTTCTCTTCAACGAATCATACCGGTTCTGGAGGAAATTAAAAGAGTAACACCAGCACCGATTTGTCTGGGCGGAGTGGGTTTTTCTATTTTTCCCTCTGAAACCCTGGAATTTTGTGGCGTGCCTTATGGCATATGCGGGGGCGGAGAGCAAGGTTTCATTAAACTGATCGTCGCGCTTTCAGACAACATCGAACTGGAGTCGGTACCGGGATTGGTCTGGATGGAGAATGGGAACTGTAGAAAGAACGCAATCTTGCCGGTTCCCTTAGAAAAAATTGATTTATCCTCCAGATCTCTGATTGACAATTCATATTATTTCGAAAACGGCGGGCAGGTTGGATTCGAGACCAAACGCGGGTGTTCCTTGAATTGCGTGTATTGTCCGGAGCCGCTCGTAAGGGGTAAACAGGTAAGTGTACGAAATCCACGAAATGTTGTGGCGGAATTAAACAATCTTTTCCTGCGGGGGATCACTGTGTTTCATACCTGTGACAGCGAATTTAATTGTCCCTATTCCCATGCGATTCTGGTATCCAAAGCCATGGTTGCCTCAGGTCTGGGAAATAAAATTAAATGGTATGCATATTGTTCTCCCGAGTATTTTAGCGAAGAGTTGGCGACTGTGATGCGTGACGCCGGATGTGTGGGAATCGATTTCGGAGCCGACCATGGGGATGATAACATGCTGCGCCGACTCGGTCATGGATATGAATCAGATGATTTGATTCGAATTCGAGAAATTTGCCGTAACCATAATATCATTTGCATGTTCGATTTGCTCCTTGGGTCTCCCGGTGAAACCAAAAAATCCATTGAAGCAACGATTCGTCTTATGAAAAAAATCAAGCCGGAACGCGTGGGTATCAGTCTCGGGGTGAGGCTTTATCCGGACACGCGGCTGGGACGAGAAATCATAGACGCATCAAAAGGAAACTTAAGGGATAACCCCAGTCTTTTTGGAGATCTAAAGGATAATGAATCTTTGCTTCGTCCGGTTTATTACTGTGATGCAAATTTGGGTGAAGATGTGGAAGATTGGTTGCATGAAATGGTTGGTGCTGACCCGAGATTTCTTCTCGGTCGTCGGACAGACGCGAATCTGAATTACAATTACAATGATAACCCGGAACTGACTGAGGCGATCAAACGCGGCCATCGCGGCGCATATTGGGATATCCTCCGCCGGCTATCTGAGGGAATTCCACCTTTATAAGAAATCACATATAATTCCGTCAAAACGCTCTGAAGGGTGTTCGGGAAAAGTTCTGAACTATTTCAACTAAATCTTTCCTTTATATTCAGAAAATGTTAAAATAAAATTTATTGTAAACAACTTAGACAACATCTTAATTAGTTTCCATCCAGAAATTGCCCTTTTCCGCAATCTCTGCGTCAATCTGCGGAATTACTTGTGCGACGTACCACTTGTACGTCTCCGCGTAATTCCTTGATTTCCTTGACCTTGCGAAAAATTGCTAATTTCTCCATTGGAAACTTAATTTGTGCCCATTATAGATTTATGGATGGGCAATAATTAAAGATCTCCGGATTTCTATGACGCTATAAGTAGAATAAATCGAGTAAGTTATTGAGGAACGGTTTTTTGTAAACACAACGCGTGTCCTTAAAATGGCAAGCGGCGCCGGGCCAACGAACTTGTAAAAAATTATATGAAGAAATTAGTGAAAGAAAATCGGAATAACCGACCTGCTCAATTTAATGGGCTTAGTGAAAAAGAAATAAACACATTATACGGGCTGGCGGCTATTAAAAAAATACAAACTGGTGATATCTTAATAAAAAAAGGTGATATCGACCAGACGATTTATGTAATTCTGAGCGGAAAGATAAGCATTGTCAAAGGGAGTCACAGACAGACCAAAGGGGGTGTCTTTTTACACCCGGGTGAATGGGTTGGTGGAATTGACTTTATTCGGCAGGTTCCGTGTACGGCATCTGCCGTAGCTGCTGAACCGTCCAGCGTTATGGCTGTGAATGAAAAAACATTGGATGCCCTTGAAGCGAAAACCCAACTGTTCTTCTTTAAACATTTAAATAAGCTCGCTATAGAACAAATCAGCCGGCTTGAGGAAAAGGAGAAGAAACTTGCCGACAAGAACATTCAACTGATGGAGGATATTTATCGCGAGCGCACTAAAACCATAACCGAGGTTCAACACTCGGAACTGGTTCAAAATATTTTGAAAAAAGTCCCCAAATTGCCGGCTTTCGCTACGATTCTGGCTAATGATTTGATGGGCGATCGAATCTCGTCCAAGGAAGTTTCCGAACAGATAACGAAAGATCCTTCTCTCGTGGGTATTGTTTTAAAAACAATCAATTCAGCCTATTATGGGTTTCAGAAAAAGATTTCCGATATTCACCACGCTACTGTTTTGCTCGGTTTTAACGAGTTGTACCAGTTGGTCATTGCCGAAGGTGTTCGCAGAACTATGCCGGATATTCCGAGTTTCCAGGAATTACATTCCCATTGCGTGGCCATGTCGCACATCTCATTCATACTTTCTCAAGAAACACGGATCGGTAAACCGGTACAGTTGTCCACCATCGGATTAATGCACAATCTTGGCCAAATCGTCGTTCTTTTGCTAAAAAAACAGAATCCTAAACTGGGAATGTTTATCGATAGCCTGGATTGGGCTCAGATCGGAGGGCTTTTATTAAAGTCATGGAATCTGCCGGATGTTGTCTGGAAAAGTATTGAATTCCAGTTTTACCCGGAATTCTCCCCCCCGAACAATATTCCGGAGGAAATACGAGATAATGTCACTGTTCTTTATGTTTCCCGCCTTTGCTATGAGGTATATCAGGGCAAGTCTGAGAAGGAATTGCCGATTACCTTTCTGGATGAGTATACGCAATTGTTGAACCTGGACAAATACTCAGTGGTTGATATCGCACATAGGCATGTGCTTCCAAGTTTGAGTAAAAAAATCAACTCGTTGCCGATGCCACTAAGACAACTTATAGGGAAACAGAAAACACCCTAATTTCCGGACAATTACAACTAAAATTAAGGCGGCATTTTCTCTATGGAAAATAATTTTAATAAAATGGACATAAATGAAGTCCATGATCAACTATCTATAATAATTTCTAATATGTCCGAAGAAGAAATACAAAAACTTCTGGACAGTATATCCGAAGCGGGAATACAAAAACTCCTGAAAGGCCTGGAGAAAAGGCGACAATCCAAACTCGTTGACAAAAGGAAATATTATAGGAGACATTCTTCCATTTATGCAATCTGTGAAACTGATCAATGCTACTTTAGAGATTTCATAAAAAATGTAAGTGCTGAGGGACTATTTATAGAAACCGAAACGGATTTATCCACTGGTGATGAACTTTTCATAAGTTTTTTCCATCCCGATTCAAAAATCTCTATAAAAATAACAGGCAAAATTGTAAGGGTCGACCCCAAGGGAGTCGGTGTAAAATTATATGACACCATACCCTACATTTAACCTAAATTCACCACCAAAATTGTAGAAGTATTATAAACCATAGGTTTATAAAGATTTAGATGTAATACTTGGGTGCAAGCAAAATTGCCATAGAACCTTATTAATAAAGGAATTCGTAAAATTAGGCGGTGGATTTTGGTTAATTCAACAGGTTGAATTTTTGCAACCTTATGTTAAAATAGAGTTTTTAAAAGAGATCATCTGCAAACCTGACAATCTTTAAGAGGGTTCCTAATGGGAAACTCGATCAAATTAAAAGGAAAATTTTGAAGCACAAAGGCCTTACTTAAACTTAAATGGAGCCGGCCTGAAATAATGGCTTTTAGAGAATCGTTTCGCCACGTTTGCATGAAAGGGTAACACATGGAAAAGAAACCAAATACTGGAAATGCAGAACCTAATATGCTTAACATCAGCCTCAAGAAAGAGTTGATTAAAAGAGTAAAGGTTTTTTGTGCTGAAAAAGAAATAACTGTCCAGGAATTTGTGACCGATGCCATAATAGAAAAATTAGAGCTTGTTTACAAAGAGAGGAGAAAAAAAAGCAGACTATAGCTCGGATTAAGACCGAACGTCATGCATCGTGAAATGTCATACCCGATACGGTACAATTTTTACAAGCAGGGGAAGGCTTGTCCATGTATTGATTATTGGAATATAATTCATTCAGATCGCTCAGCTTTTTTGATTTTTGCGAATCGTTATCATATCTACTGTCATATCCCAACCCAGTGCGAGTAGAACCCCACATGATATTCCAAAAAAGATGATTAATGAATAAAACGGGAAGAAATGAGTAAACGCAGTAAACATGGCAAAATAGATTAATAATTTCACGATTCATTACCTCCTGTAAGAAAAAGGCCCATCCTTTCAATGAAAGAGCGGGCGATTTCGTGTTCAGCCTGTCCACTTGTCGGGCAGCTCCGCAACCCATCAGTGTCAGGCCGGAGGATTTGCGTTCCACTCTTTCGATAAGTTTGCTTTTTCACGCCCATGTTTTTTTTGTTATCGGTACAATCTCGGGAGAACTTTATACCTAAATTGAGCCACTCCGGTTATAGAAACCAGAGTGGCTCATAATGAACCAGCGTAACACAGACTATTTATTTTTTGTCCTTCTTGGCTTTCAGTTTGGCTGCTAACTCGGCTTTCTTTTTGGCCATGAGTGCCTTACGCTCAGCCTCACGAGCTTTATACATGGCGCGGGTTGCAGCCACATGGCACTTCTTTAGCTCTTTAATTGCTTTGTAGAGCTCCGCTTGTTTTGCTTTGAGTTGACTGTAAGTTGTCAGTCCGGCTAAATCGCAGTTTCCATCGGAACAGGGAGATTCCACATAAACAATCTTCTCAACCGGTACCTCCACGATTTTCTCAACCTCGACGATTTCAGGTTCGCAAGCCGGGCAAGCCGGGCATTCAGCAGGAACTTCAACGATTTTTTCAACCTCCTTGATTTCAGGCTCGCAAACAGGGCAATCCAGGCATTCGCAGAAGTTTTCGGGCGGCGCTTCATGTGAACACCGAACCCATCCGGCAGAAGTTTTGTCTGCAGGGGCTGTGTAACCGTTTTCAAATTTTATTTGCCAAGCATTTCCTGTTTGGCCGGCTTGTTCTGTGGCTGTCCAATAGTAGGCAGTACCTGCTGGGACTTCAAAGAGTGACGTATCAGCCGCCGGGTTAACTTTATCAAACGCTACGAGCGTACGTAATTCTTCCGCCGTAGGAAGGAACCAGTCACTCATTCCACCGGCTTCAAGAGTATTACAATAGGCATTAGCTTCTTCCCAGCTCATACTGGTGTTACTAGTCTGTTTGGACCACACCAGGCCGTCGTTGCTCGTGACCGTTTCACCGTCTCCGTTGGCAACAAAGGAGGTCTCGAGCACATCACCTCTAACACAGCGAATGTATGAATTTGACCAAAGGATATCGACGATTCCTCTTGAAGTGTAAATACCCCAAGCATACATGGGAATACTCGGTAATGGAGTACTGGACCAGTATTGGGCACCGACAGTTGTAGTGTCGAATACACTTCCGTCCACAGCTGGAGTATCATACCGGTAATCAATGGTAGTCTGAAGTTCTTCCATGGTGGGAGCACGCCAATCATCATAACCGGCGAACATTAGATCCTCGCAATATGCGCATGCGGCATCTTTCCCTAGAGGCGTTGAATTGTCATTCTGGATCCACATAAGCCCCGTGACATCGTCGGTTACTGTTCCGTCACCGTTGTCGGTGAATGTTGCTGATGCGGGTGTTGCAGCAGCAAGAAATACCACAATCAGTGTTGTAATTAATATTTTTTTCATTTTATTTTTCTCTTTTTTTCTCTGATTTTAACAGGATTGCTGCACAACGTGTGCAGTCACGTACCACTCAAGAAACGTACAGTTTCAGATTATAACCCAGATGTTATCACCTCCTTTTATGCGCTATTATTTAGATTTTGCATGAGTCCGAGGCTTTCATCTGTTCCGATAGCGGGATTTCCGCTTCGCTTTAACAAGGCACTTAAGGGTGAAGTCTTCCCGCCGTTGCCGGGACTTCGAGCCCGTGATAGATAACACAGCATATTTAAGCCAGAAGCCGACTTGTTAGTAGCAGCTTACGGCAGACTGCGTTGCCGTCCCTTTTCGCCGGTGTATCACAGCTGGATGGATCGTGCGCCATTTGGCTGTGGTACACTATATTTATGAGAGAATTGTTTGTTCACCGCCTTTCGAAGCTTATTTTTCTGTAAAAGATCAACATGGTTAAACTCATCAGAAGCAGCATCAGCAGGGTAGGTGCTATGCCCAAGTGCAGTAACATCCAGCTAAGACCAATCAGGGGTATAAGACTCCAACGTACCATCGCCCTCAGGGTGTCATGATCGGCAATAAAGTCAGCAACAGGTGGTGAGTACCGGTAATAGGCATTCACAAAAACACGGCCGATTTTAGAGGGCATAAGATAAATGTCACGGAATCGTCGTAAAAGCCGCACATGTTTTTCAAATTTTGAACCAAAAGCCGCGGTGGCGATAAAACATCCACTGCCGCCACCACTGCTTGAGCCCGTAACGGTGTATGAGCTACCCCCGGACTCGGCAATTCCGCTTGGATCTATGATTACCCCATTGGCAGATCCGTCGCTGTCACCATCGCCACCATCCTTTAGTTCCAAAGTGACAGAGTGTCCGTCATCATTAAAGGTGGTGTGTTCTGAATAGTCATGCCAGCCGTTGATTGTGTCGTATTTAAAAAAAGTGTCAGAGTCGAAGATTTCTTCTGAAAAATAGATTTTTACCGTGACAGTGGCACCCGGCGGGTTCACGAGCAGACGATAGGAAACCAGACCAAAGATAACATTGTCCGGCCTGTTGGCAGTATCGGGAATCGTATCGGGATCAATCATTTCCATGCCTTGGATTTGGATGGTGGCATCCGAAGTTTTTTCAATTCCGATATAGGTCGACCCGTCAACTGCCTGAACGCACTTAATGATCTCGGGCTGATCGTTGTCTGGAATACCATCAAGATTTAAATCAACGGTGTCATCCACCTCGTTAGCATCAGGAATGCCGTTTGAGTTAAGATCCTCGACAAAGTAAGTGGTCGTGAACTCAACAGGGTTAGACCAGTCTGATGCGGTGTCATAGAAGTCATAGAATCGGACGCGCGCATAATATGTCCAGTCTGATTTCAGCACCATATGGGGTGCTGGAAATGTTGTCAGATAGTTGTCGCTGGTAATATCGACAACAAGGGTGGAGAAATCGCTTTGCTCGCTGATTTGCCATTGGCTTTTGCTGTGAGCATCGTTGTCCGAGTCTGAAAATGGCTCTGTAATGATATTTAAAGGCGTTTCGACATCGTATTGACCATCTTCAGGATAAACGATGCTTGGTGTATCTGGAGGCAGATTCGATGTACTGACATCGATGATGGTCGCTACCTTTGTCGCTGTCTTTGTCACTCCCTCATAAGTGTAACTGGCTTGAATGGTCATCGTAATATCATCCGATACTTCGGATGTTGAGAGCACGCCACTGCTATTAATAGTGGCATACGATGAATTCTCGCTCCAGTTTGCACTGGCCGTTACCGTCTGGGTGCTCCCATCGCTGAATGTGGCCGTGGCCGTGTAACCGGCATTGCTGTTCTCGTTTACGGAGTCGTCACCGCTGATGGACAGACTGCTG
>Ga0315537_1004055_pt1 | contig 10751 bp, 10 predicted proteins | sample SalMarSW160270MG_FD_203091 | JGI IMG/M metagenome (GOLD analysis project Ga0315537, IMG submission 203091) | Salt marsh sediment microbial communities from the Plum Island Ecosystem LTER, Massachusetts, United States - Salt Marsh Sediment SW1602-70 ... | reverse complement strand
GTAGAAAGGCCCCACGCGCCCTCGTCCATGGCCTGAGCGACGGCGCGGGCCATGCGATCGAGCTCGTCGGGCGTCGGTAGGCGATCCTCCAGGCCGAGGACGTATTCGCGCACGGTGCCGTGCCCGACCACGGGGACAACGTTGACGCTGATACCGTTGCTGCGGAGGACGTCGAGGTAAGTACCAAAGGTATCCCAGTTCCAGGGCAGGCGCGGGTCGGAGCGCATACGGCGCTCCCTGCCTGCGGGGTCGAGCGGGGCCGGGCTGCCGCCACACATGCCGACGACCTCGGTGGTCACGCCCTGGTGGATCTTGGAGCGGGCATGAGGGTTGATCGGCAGCGTAGCGTCGGAATGAGAGTGCATGTCGATAAAGCCGGGGGCAGCAACGAGGCCACGGCCATCGATCACCATCGGCGCGGCCTGAGCAGAAAGGGTGCCGATGGCGGCGATGCGGTCGCCTTGTAGAGCCACGTCGGCCCGGTAGGGAGGCGAGCCGCTGCCGTCGATAACGTCGACGCCGGTCAAGAGCACATCCATGTAGATCCACTCCTTGCCGCTTGAGGGGACCGCGGCATAGACGGACACTTTGCCTGAACGAAGGACATTATAGCATTGCATGGGCCGAGCGCCAAGACGGGGATCAGGCGCCGGGCAGCTGGTTGCGGCGAGCCGTGGATCCGGGTACAATCGATGGCTCAGGTAACGGGGTATGAAGGGAGGAGGAGCGCAGGTATGGAAGCGTATGGGCAGATGGCAGAGGCTGTGGCGGCGGGGGAACGCGCGGCGCTGGCGACGGTGGTCCGCGTCGAGGGATCAGCACCGCGCGAGGTGGGAGCCAAGATGGTAGTCCACGCCGGCGGGCAGACGGAGGGAACGATCGGCGGGGGCAAGATGGAGGCGCTGGTCACGCAGGCGGCGATCGCGGCCATCGCGGCGGGCGAGCCGCGGATGGTCCACTATGACCTGCGCGAGGTCGACGCCAACGACCCGGGGATCTGCGGCGGCACGGTGGACGTGTACATCGACGTCGCGATGCCGAGCCCGACACTGCTGCTGATAGGAGCAGGACACGTAGCCATGCCGGTGGCCGAGGTCGCGCACACGTGCGGGTTCCGCGTGGTGGTGGTCGACGACCGGGCCGATATGGCGAGCGCGGAGCGCTTTCCCCACGCCGAGCACGTGGTCGCAGATATGGTCGAAAGCGTGCGCGAGTACCCGATTACGCCGCAGACATACGTGGTGATCGTGACGCGCGGGCACGCGCTGGACGAGGAGGCGTTGCGCGAGGCGATCGGTCGGCCGGCAGCGTACATCGGCATGATCGGCAGCCGGCGCAAGGTGCACACCATTTTCGAGCACCTGCGTGGGGAGGGGATCGATGAAGCGCTGATCGAGAGGGTGTATTCGCCGGTCGGGATGGACATTGGCTCGGAGACGCCAGCCGAGATCGCGGTGAGCATCGTGGGAGAGATGATCGCGGTACGTCGCGGGCAGGCGCCGCCGGGCAACCGGCTGGGGCTGTAGCCCCGGCCAACGTCTCTACCTTGGATGGCGCTGCTGATCCTCGCCATCCGCTGGAAGCAGCGCACGCTGCTCAGGACGTTCTGGATCGTTGCCGGCGCGTCGACGTTGCGACAGGATCACGACCTGAACCTATCCCTCACTCGATGCGCGTGACATAGTACATGGTATTGTCCAGCTCCAGCTCGAGGGTGCAATCAGGGCGCAGGAACTTGAGCGCGCGCTCACTGGTCTTGTTGATGCCCCAGGCCATGCCGGACTCGAGAAACTCTTCGAGGGTACCTGTCCAATCGGGATACTCGGTCCCTTCCTCTTCTCTGACTTCGATCCTCATGCGTAGTGGTCCTTCCTGACAAGCAACAGGCTCGGTGAGGACCATTATACTACCGCGATGCGCCCCTTCGCAAGGCTGCGGCTGCCCTACGAAGGGAGCGCACCGTGGCCTGCATACGCAATTGAGATGCGCTTGTTACACGGGACGAGGCGACTGTGACATGTCTGTGACCTGGATGCAATATACTGGTAGGTAGATCGAGGAGGCGCAAGGAAAGAGCGCCGGGGGAATGCAACGCAGAGGAGGTCCAGACATGAGTGACGATACGGAAGAGCCAGCGGCCTTTCTTCATCCGGTCGAGATCGGCGACCTGTTCTACGCCGGGCCAGCGATACGCGCTTGGATCGTCGGGTGCGAGGATGAGGCACGCCTGCAGCCGGCCGAGGTAATGGTCGAACGCAGCGCCCTGCGGGCGCCTGGCAAGAGCGCGGCGCAGGCAATGCCAGAGGCGCACACGTGGATCGATCGGAGGCCACAGTGACAGAGGTACGTACGATCGCGGATCTATCCGGACCTCGCTTTGCCCCATTTCTCACAGTAGGCGCACCCCTGGCGGCGTGGCACGACCGGCAGGAAGACCGCTACCTGGTCGTGTGCCCGGCGTGCCACAGGCTGGTGACATACGACGCGCAGGACACGCTGTATGTCGAGATGGTGTGGAGCGAACAGCGGTGTTGCCAGGGCTGCCGTGCCCGGATCTCGTTTGCAGACAATCCAGGCCTGGTGGGCGCGGTGCTGGAGATATGGGGATCGACAGGGGCATACCCGCAGAGCCCGAGTTGGGCCGAGGCGATCCCGTGGTACCAATATATGGCACGGAGCAAAGAGATCGAGGCCGCGCTAGAAGCAGCGACGGCGCCAGCGCTCGGCACGGAGGGATCGGCAGAGACGCACGCGTTTATACGATAAGGCTCGGGGCCTGATGGGTGGGGAAGCAGATCACTGAACAGGTCCAGGGCGACCTGGGTAGGGCGAGGGCCTGACAGGTCGCCGATATGGATACCCGTCAGGTCCCGAGCTTGCTTGACCAACCTATATCCAACCTCTACTAACCGAGCCCGTCCGCAGGTGGACGGGCTCTTGGTGTATACTGGCTGGAGCCGGCCAAGGGACGCGGGATGGCCGCGCATGTCGGCCTGAACGGGAGGTAGGATGATCGAGTTCGAGAACAAGGTCGAGATCGACCGGCCAGTGGAGGTGGTGTTCCAGTTCCTGGCTAACCTGGAGAACCTGCCCAAGTGGAACTACTATGTACTGCGCGTGGTCAAGACGTCGGACGGGCCGCCCGGCGTGGGAAGCACCTATCACCAGGAGCGCAAGACGGATGACCAAGAGATCGAGATCGCGGCGTTGGATCAGGACCGGATGCTGACGCTGCGGACGATCCCGCCCTCGACGCCCGAGTTGGAGCGAACGATGATCCTCGCAGGCAACGGGCACCAGACGCGGATCCTGGATCGGTGGAAACTGGATACGGGGGGACACCTGGGGATCCTCGAAATGCTGGCCAAAGGTCGGGTGCGGTTGGCGGTGGAGGAGAACCTGGGAAAGTTGAAAGAGCTGCTCGAGCAGGGGAGCGTGACGCTGCAGGATGGGAGGCGAGTGAGGTTGGAGGAAGAACAGACCTGATGGGTTCAGGAATACCTGTCTGGTCCGCTGGCGGATCCTGGCGAACTTGATTAGAAGGCGGGTTTGTGCTATAATACGCCCTGTGTGTATGAGCAAGCCTTAAGGGGTACGGAGGAGGTCGTCGTGTCGCTGTCAAAGGACCAGAAGGAAACAATCATACGCGAGTACGGCATCCACCCACACGATACGGGTTCTCCCGAAGTTCAGATCGCATTGCTGACGACACGAATCAACGAGCTGGTTGAGCACCTCAAGCTTCATAAGCATGATGAGCACTCGCGTCGTGGCCTACTCAAGTTGGTAGGACAGCGACGACGTCACCTGGCGTATCTGAATGGTAAGGATCGGAATCGGTATCGTTTGATCGTGGAAAGACTCGGGCTGCGCGACTATTTTCGAACGTAACACAGCCGGAGCCAAACTTACGCGGCAAGCGAGTAGGTGTGTGCCAAGAGCGCTCATCTACTCGTTTGGTATATAGCAGTCTAATTTGAAGGGAGACGTCGAGGCTTAGGAATTGGGGAATGCGCCCTAGTGTCTGGTTGGCGCTGTCTAGGCCGGCTCGAATGTGACCCGGTGCCAGACGCTTTGGTACGCAGCTACAACAGGAACGATGCTAGGACCCACTCCCCAGTCCCTGGCCTCTACGTGCTCCGAAGGCACGAGGAGGCCTTTTTACAATGCAGGAACATACGTATAGGACGACGATCGGCGAGCAAGAGATCGTCGTCGAGACCGGCAAGCTGGCCCAACAGGCCGGCGGTGCCGTGACGATCCGCTGTGGAGACACGATGTTGTTTACCACGGCGACAATGTCGCGCTCGATCCGAGAGGGAATTGACTTTTTCCCGCTCACGGTCGATTTCGAGGCGCGATTGTACGCGGCAGGACGTATCCCGGGCTCGTTTTTCCGCCGGGAGGGACGGCCAACGGAGAACGCGATCCTGACCGCACGCTTGACCGACCGCCCCCTGCGCCCCCTGTTCCCCAAGGGCATGCGCAACGAAGTCCAGGTCATCACCTATGCCCTCTCCCAAGACGAGGAACACCAAGCCGATATCTTGAACATCATTGCCGCATCGGCAGCACTCACGATCTCTGACATTCCGTTCCACGGCCCGGTCGGCGCGGTGCGTGTCGGCTATATCGACGGGGAGTATGTGTTCAACCCGACGATCCAACAGATGGAAGAGAGCACGCTCGACCTGCGTCTGGCAGGGACAGAGCACGCGATCCTGATGGTCGAGGGGGGAGCAAACGAGGTGAGCGAAGAGGTCGTACTCGAGGCGATCGAGCGCGGCCACGAGGCAATGCAGGACACGATCCGCATGCAGCACGAGATGGCAGAGCAGGTCGGCAAGGAAAAGCGCTCCTTCGAGACCAAGGAAGAGCCGGAAGGCCTGCAGATGGCCGTACGCAGCCACCTGGGCGACAAGCTGTCCCAGGCCGTCGACCAGACGGTGGTCAAGAGCGAGCGCATCGACGCATTCGACGCACTGCGCGACGAGCTGATCGAGGCGCTGGGCGACGAGTACGAGCCACGTGCGATCGCTGAAGCGTTCGAGGACGAGCTGCGTGCGATCGTGAGGGGCCGCATCCTGGAAGAAGGCATCCGCCCGGACGGGCGCGACACGACGACCATCCGGCCGCTGTCGGCCGAGGTGGGACTCTTGCCGCGCACGCACGGCTCGGGCCTATTCCAGCGCGGCGAGACGCAGGTGCTGTCAGTAGCTACGTTGGGCACCCCGCGCGACGAGCAGCAGTTGGACGACCTATCGCCAGACGAGACCAAGCGCTACCTGCACCACTATAACTTTCCGCCCTTTAGCACCGGCGAGACCGGGCGCCTGGGTGGGACCAAGCGGCGCGAGGTGGGGCACGGAGCACTGGGCGAACGCGCGCTCCTGCCCATGATCCCACCGCCGGAAGTGTTCCCGTACACGATCCGCGTGGTGAGCGAGGTGTTGAGCTCGAACGGCTCGACCTCGCAGGCTAGCATCTGCGGCAGCTCGCTGGCGCTGATGGATGCGGGCGTGCCGATCAAGACACCGGTAGCCGGCATCGCTATGGGTCTGGTCAAGGACAAAGAGTCAGAGAACTACAAGGTCTTGACCGACATCCAGGGGATGGAAGACCACCTAGGCGACATGGATTTCAAGGTCGCCGGATCGCGCGAGGGGATCACGGCCCTGCAGATGGACATCAAGGTACACGGCATCAGCCGCAAGATCATGGCCGAGGCACTGGAGCAGGCACGGCAGGCGCGGCTGCAGATCCTCGACGTGATGGAGGCGTGCATCGCCGAGCCACGGGCAGAGCTGTCCGAGTTCGCGCCACAGATGACGACAATGCAGATCGATCCGGAAAAGATCGGTGCAGTGATCGGCCCGGGTGGCAAGACGATCCGCGGCATCCAGGAAGAAACGGGTGCCAAGATCGACATCGACGACGACGGGACGGTGTTTATCGCCGCCGAGAATGGCGGAGCGGCACGCAGGGCACAAGAGATGGTGGAGCGCATCGTCGAAGAGCCCGAGATCGGCCGCATCTACACGGGCAAGGTGGTACGGACGACCAACTTTGGTGCGTTCGTCGAGTTCCTGCCGGGAAAGGACGGCCTGGTCCACATCTCGCAACTGGCCAGTGGCCGCGTACCCTCAGTAGAGGACGTGGTACACGTCGGTGACGAGGTGATGGTCATGGTCACGGACATCGACCGCGAAGGCCGGGTGCGGCTCTCGCGGCAGGCCGTGCTCGAGAACTGGACGGCAGAGGAAGCACGGGAACACGACAGCCGCGGACGTTCGAGCGGGGGCTCGGGCGGCCGCTCAGGTGGCCGCGGACGGCGCAGTTAGGCCGAGGGCGCCACGATCATGGTGTGGGCCGCAGCGCTGCGAGGCGTTGCGGCCCACGGCATTCGACCGTGCATGCGCGGTTGCGCGATGCTGTATCAAGTGAGGCCAGACCGTAATGGACGATTGGACAGATAGATCGCACGACGAGCCGCCGGGCTGGGAAGAACCACAGCCAGAGCGCGGCCCGACAGTACTGCAGATGGTGAGAGACTGGCTGTTCGAGCTTGGCGAGACGGTGTTGCCAGCGATCGTGATTGCCGTGCTGATCAACCTCTTTCTGGCCCAGGCGACGCGTGTCTATGGCAGCAGCATGGAGCCAAACCTGCACACCGACCAACGACTGGTGGTGGAAAAGGTAACCTACCGGCTACACGAGCCGCGACGGGGCGACGTGATCGTGTTGCGCATACCCGAACGCGGTCCCGAACTGCTGATCAAGCGCGTCATCGCTTTGCCGGGCGAGACGGTCGAGGTTCGCGACGGCAATGTATACATTGACGGCGTGGTGCTGTCAGAACCCTATCTCTCACAGCCGACCTATGGACAGTTTGGGCCCCTCCGCGTGCCAGAGGGAGACGTTTTCGTAATGGGCGACAACCGCGGCGCGAGCAACGACTCGCGCATCTTTGGCCCCGTACCGGAGAACCGTATCCTGGGCCGAGCGTGGGTCTCGTACTGGCCACCGGACGACCTCGGCCTCGTGGAGTGACCGGTCCCCTGATGACCCCTCGCAAGCAGCAGCCATAGCAATGGCACGTGTCCGCCACCGCAAGAGCATCAACCCCTTCCGGACCCAGATCGACGTCGAGCGGCCTGACTGGGCTGATGTGCTGGAGCCAGGCAAGGCGGTCGAGCTCGACTGCGGCTTTGGTCGCGCCGAGTTCATCCTCGAACGTGCGCGACAGCGCCCCGACGTCGAGTTGATCGGGATCGAGCTGCGCCGTTACCTGATCGAGAAGGCACAACAGCAGATCGAGGAAGCAGAGCTGCCCAACGTGCACCTCTACCTGGCCAATGTCAAGGAGCATCTGCCTGTGCTGTTCGAGCCGCGGATGCTCCACAAGGTCTACATCCACTTTCCCGACCCGTGGACGCGCCGCCGGAAACATCGCAAGCGGCGCATGGTCGACGCAGCACTAGTTGGGACGATACATCCCTTGTTGGTGCCGGGTGGCGAGGTGCACCTCATGACCGACAAGCGCGTGGTAGCGCACGAGATGCGATCGTTGTTCGAGGCGCACGGCGGGTACGAGAACGCCTGCGGAGAGGGACAGTTCTGCCACGAGAGCACGACCGGGATCCGAACGCGCGAAGAACGGTACTATATACAACGAGGGGACCGGATCTACCGCCTCAAGTTCGTGCGTCCATAGCATAGAGCACGGTTCTCCCGATTTTGACCCCCGTTCAGGTTTGTGCTAGAATAGCGTCCGATCTAGAGGCTCCAAACCAAAGAGTGCGGTGGGGGGCCTCTTTGCATGGACAGGCCAGGAAAACAGCGGGCTGCGGACGGCAGCCGAGCGGCCTGCACGATGCAGAGAGACGGGGCCAGATCCCTTGGTCGTGGAGGAGAGGGAGGGGAGAAGGAGAGGGGCGTGATCGAGCGGCTGAAGCGTCATTCCAGCCCCATATTCACCATCACCCTGGTGCTGGCAGACGTCACAGCGATGTGCCTGGCCTTCTATGTCGGCTACCTGCTGCGGGTGCGGATCATGTGGCCGACACAGCCAGAGAATATCCAGCCATTTCCCGGCTATCTCAGCATGTTGGGCATCCAGATCGCCTGCGTGTTGACGGTGTCATTTTTCTACGGCCTGTACCGCGAGCATCGCGCTCGGCCGCTGGTGGACGAGGCGACGGCGATCGCGGGCGCAGTGTCGATCGGGACGCTGATTGGGATCGCGGTGGCGTCGTTCCTGCTCAAGAACAGCGTGCTCGAGCTCGACTATTCGCGCGGCATGATGATCTATGCCTGGATCCTGACCATCCTGTTCGTGATCGCGTCGCATTCGATCCACCGCAGGCTGAGCGAGTGGTTGCGCCAGGCGGGATGGTCCGAAATCCGTGTGATCGTGGTCGGCAGCGGCGAGGTAGGGCAGATGATCGTGCAAAAGCTGCTGCACTCCCCGGGCATGGGCTATCGCGTGGTGGGCGTGGTCAACGGGAGCGCGAACAAGCTGGTGCACGGCGTTCCTGTCCTGGGCACAATGGAGGAACTGCCCGACCTGATCCGCCAGCACGAGGTGGACGAGGTGATCATCGGTGTGCCCGAAGCCTCGCACCAGGAGTTGCTGCAGATCATTGCCCTGTCGGAGCGCGGGCGGGCGCGTATCAAGATCTTTCCCGATCTATTCCAGATCATGGCCTCGGAGATCACGATCGGCGACCTCAATGGCCTGCCGCTACTCAACGTGCGCGACATCGCGCTGCAGGGATGGCGGCTGCAGGTCAAACGGGCTATGGACGTCGTCGGCGCGATGATCGGCCTGGTCTTTCTTTCGCCGATCATGTTGTTCATCGCGCTCCTGATCAAGCTCGACTCGCCGGGCTCGGTGTTCTATGCCCAAGAGCGGATGGGCCTCGACGCTGAACCGTTCTGGATGATCAAGTTCCGTTCGATGCGCCGGGATGCCGAGTCAGAGGGACCGGGCTGGACGGTCAAAGATGATCCGCGCTGCACGCGGTTGGGCCGCTGGCTGCGCCACACCAGCCTGGACGAGCTGCCCAATCTGATCAACGTGCTGCTTGGCGAGATGAGCCTGGTTGGCCCGCGCCCAGAGCGGCCAGTGTACGTAGAGCAGTTCCGCCACAGCATCCCACGTTACATGGACCGGCACCGGATCCGGACGGGCATGACGAGCTGGGCTGCGGTGAACGACTTGCGGGGCGATACGTCGATCGCCGAGCGGACCAAGTACGACCTGTGGTACATCGAGAATTGGTCGCTGCTGCTGGACATCAAGATCCTGTTGCGGACTGTACTCCGGGCGAGGGCAAGCCGCCACGCCTACTAGAGCTGCAGCGTGGGGCGCGGCAGCCCCGGCCCAAAGGCGGGGGCGTCCCTCTCGGACGCCTCCGCCTTTACGTTTGCCGGTACATGATCGTCTGGCTGTCGAACCAGGGAAAGAGCAAGAGCAAGACGGCGGGCACGGGCGCGAGGACGGTGAGATCGGGCATCAGCTTGGTCGGGGCCTCGCGGTTGATGAGCTTGTTCATCTCCAAGCCATCCCACATCTCAAAGCCGCGCTGGCCGGCGCTGATCTGGCGAAAGACATAATCCTGGTCGTCGAGCCGGGTCCAGAAGCGCATGCGGGGCATCGATCCTTTTTGAAAGTGCAGCGGGCTGTGAAGGAGAAAGGTACGGCTCTTGTCGGGCAGGTGCACCACCGGGTAGACGAGGTCGGTCGGGTATTCATCGAGCTTGCGCGGCGAAAGGGTGCGGTAGCGCGCACCGTCGAGCATCTCCAGATGCGCCTTCTGGTTGAACAAGCCTTTGAGCAGTACGGTGCCCAACTCGGGAGCGTAGTACTCTTCGCGAAAGAGGGGAAAGCTCGTCTGGAGCTCAAAGCTGATCCGGGTGTGTTCGGGCACGTAGGTCAGGCGCTCGAGGGACATGGCCAACTCCTGAAAGTATGATACAATAGGATCGAGCACTGTTCACGTGAAACCATTGTACACCCAGGCGTGTAGGCGGTCAACAGCCTATGGACCTGCAGCGCGAGGTCATTGCGTACATCCAGCGGGAAGGGCTGCTGCAACCCGGCGACAAGGTAGTCGTTGGCGTGTCCGGCGGGCCGGACTCGCTGTGCCTGCTGCACCTCCTGTGGGCCAACCAGGACGCACTGCGGATCGAGATCCACGTCGCGCACCTGAACCACCAGTTGCGCGGCGCAGAGGCCGACGAGGATGCGCGCTTTGTGGCGGCGACGGCGGCAGCGTGGAGGCTGCCGTGCACGGTGGAGGCATGCGACGTGGGCACCCTGGCTCGCGAGCACAAGATGGCGATCGAGGAGGCGGCGCGACGGACGCGCTATGCGTTCCTGTGGCGCGTCGCCAGCCACGCTGGCGCGAGCCGAATCGCCGTGGCGCACAATGCCGATGACCAGAGCGAGACGGTGGTCATGCACTGGCTGCGCGGCTCGGGCCTGGCCGGACTGCGCGGTATGCTGCCGGCGGTGCAGTTGTCGGCGCTGCGCCTGATCGAGCGACCAGACGGTGCGGTATCGGCGTGGTTGATCCGCCCACTGCTCGAGATGCCGCGCGCCGCAATCGAGGCCTACGACACAGCACACGGGCTGGCGCCCAGGTTCGACCGCTCGAACCTCGACACGACGCTCTATCGCAACAAGCTGCGCCACGAGCTGATCCCATACCTGGAGCGCGCTTACAAGCCCAACTTCCCCGAGATCG
>Ga0315537_1004053_pt1 | contig 10755 bp, 10 predicted proteins | sample SalMarSW160270MG_FD_203091 | JGI IMG/M metagenome (GOLD analysis project Ga0315537, IMG submission 203091) | Salt marsh sediment microbial communities from the Plum Island Ecosystem LTER, Massachusetts, United States - Salt Marsh Sediment SW1602-70 ... | reverse complement strand
CCCGTTAATAAGTATATCCACCGCCCCCAATTCATCGATGATTTTTTCTTTGGCGTCTTGCAGAGTTTTTTTGTCGAGCACGTTACACTTAACTGCAATAGCTTTGCCGTTATTGGCCTTTATTTCATCGGCAACTTTATTAGCAGCATCCCCAACCAGGTCCAGCACCGCAATTTTAGCACCAGCTTCACCAAGTGCCTTGGCCATAGTTCCGCACAAGACTCCGCCGGCACCGGTAATAACGATAATCTTGTCCTCGATGTTAAATAAATCGTTCATTTTGCTTGTTCCCTTTAGGAATGAACCCCCCAATAAATTGGGGGGCTAAACAATTTTTTGATGTATTACATATATTTTGGCAGTTTTTTCTCTAATGGTTTTCGTTTGAAACGCATAAACACGGGCAGGCCATCTTCGCCGATTTTTATGGGTGCTTCGCCCCAGACCAGAGGCTTTAAATAATCACGCATTGCCTTAGTGATGTGATTGCCCTTTTCGTTTATAAATTCACGGGGCACTTTCTTTTCACCATTTGCGACGTCTCTCAGCTCAGCCAAGCCTGTCGTGCACTTATATTGACGGCCTTTTTCACGAACCAATGTTACCATCTTGCCGTTGACGCCCTGCAGCGCGTACTTGACTGCCATTTTGCCGCACATATATGCTTCTTTTACATCGGTTAGTGACGCAAAATGCATTGCGCTGCGCTGATTGGTGCCAAGCTTATTGAAGCGGGCCTTTATTTTCACCTCTTTTTCAATTACAGCCTTGAGCATATCAGCAACTCCGCCGAGCTGAACGTGCCCGAAGCTGTCTTTGCTGAATGCACCCATGTCAGCAGTGACGTACTGGCCTTTGTCATCCTTGAGTCCTTCGCCTGCAACGATAAAGACCCTGCCGAGCTCCTTGAGCACTTCCTGGACATCATTGACAAGTTTATCAAACGAAAATGCCGCCTCCGGCATATAAACAAGATGCGGCGCATCCTCTGCGGTTCGGTGTGCAAGGCCCGTTGCCGCTGCTATCCAGCCAGCGTTTCTTCCCATTACTTCTAAAATTGTGCAGGTATCGGACGTATATATCGCCTCGGTATCTCGACCCGCCTCCATCGCACAGGTAGCGACATATTTAGCCACGCTCGGATAGCCCGGGCAATGGTCGGTGAATGCAAGATCATTATCCACTGTTTTGGGAATGCCGATACAGGTCAGCTCGTAGCTGGCATCTTTAGCTAATTTGTTGACCTTGTCGGCTGTATCCATGGAGTCGTTGCCGCCGGCGTAGAAAAAATAATGGATATTGTGGGCCTTGAAAACATCGAGCACTCTATCGAAGTCTGCTTTGGAATCTTCGAGTGATTTTAATTTGTATCTGCATGAGCCGAAGGCTGCTGCGGGTGTTCGCTTTAATGCTTCGATGGTCTCAGGCTTTTCAGCCGATAGGTTGAACAGCTCTTCCTTCAGGATGCCTAAGATGCCGTTGACCGCGCCTATTACATGGCCGATTTTGCCGGATTTCTTTGCTTCCTGGATTACGCCACAGGCGCTCGAATTAATTACAGCGGTTGGACCACCGGATTGAGCCACAATCGCATTAGGTTTCGAACTCATCGCAAATACTCCCGTAAAAACTCTATAAGATATTGATAAAATTGCTGTATTCCTGCAGAATATACAGGAAGATTATGAAGAATTCAATAGCCTTTTTTGACGGGTGAAACATGGCCAATTATATTATTGCAAATTTCGATGAAATAGAAGTCCAAGAATGTTCCTGCGGCTATACCCAGCGGGCCTTTGTCAGTCCCGATAATCCAACAGCGACGCTGCACATAGTTGAAATTACAGAAGATACCAAAACTCATTATCACAAGAAACTAACGGAGATTTATCTGGTTCTCGAAGGTCATGGTGCAATTGAGCTTGATGGTAAATTGGTACCTGTCAAACCCTTGATTGCTGTTTTTATCAAGCCGCTCTGTCGGCATCGTGCTGTCGGAAGGATGCGAATCGCCAACGTTTGCATCCCATCTTTCGACCCCAAAGACGAATACTTTGATTAAAAGGTAAGTCCCCCCCCGACTTCGACACGATGCGTGGAATCTTGAAACTGGGTTCTAAAAAAGTCTATGTATCCAGCGACTTGTTGCACGCTAAGGCCATCAGGCGTGCTGAGCCATCATCGTCTATCTTACACTGATACTGATGTTGGGACTTATGTCTATCCAATGTCCCGCTGGTTTTAATCAGTTGCTTAAATTCTTTACATTCTTGACTGGTCAATTCCATATTCCCATGCCATATTGCATATAATTAGATGTGTACACAACTGCATTCTTAAACTTTTACCTATCTTTTTAGAGATAAAACCAGCATTTTAGGCTAATAAATAGAGAAAAACTTATTCGTGCCTAAAATAATGCAAAAAAATTTTAAAGAATTTCACTTTTAGATTTGACATTTTACTATACTGATATATAGTATACTATAAACAATCTTAAACACAATTTATAGCTAATTTGAAAGGAATTGAATCTTGAATCTAAATAATTGGCAAACTCAGCTTCGCAAGGGTCTGCTTGACATCGTCATTTTGAATTTGCTCCGTCATGACCAGTGTCACGGCTACGACATGGTCCAGACCCTCAAGAAAATCAAGGGATTGAAAATGCGTGAGGGTAATATCTATGTCATTCTCGCCCGCCTGCAAACGGACGGCCTGGTAAAAAACTATTCGGAAGCTTCACCAGATGGGCCACCGAGAAAATACTTCAAACTGACCAAACTCGGCCAAAAAATACTTGCTGATATGAATGCGCATTGGGATCAGATTATCGAAGGTTTACAAGATATCAGGAAAGGAACTTACAAATGACCTCAGAACAAAAAACATGGGAGAACTTAAAGACAGAATATCTGCGTCAGATTGAAAAAGCGTTGTCCTCGGTGAAACATCCACGCAAAAATGATGTTCTTGAAGATGTCCGCTCACATCTGGACAGGCGATTCGCTGAGCTTAAACCTGATGAGCAAATCTTGGAGAATTTCCAGGCTATTATCACTGACATGGGTCCGGCCTCTGATTATGCCGAGTTGCTCGAGCCGGATTCTATCCGCATGAACCAAAGTGCTAAATGGAAATATCTATTATGGGTCGGTCTTGCTGCCGTCATTATCATCTCTGCTGTGATTTTATTATCCATGATGACGTCCCACAAGGTACAAATTCTTGCGTTAGAACAGGGCAGGATTGAAGATAAAATTGATTATCCTTTTGTTAATGACCCTCAAGTCATCGGGGCCTGGAAGAGTGTCGATTATGTCAAAAAAGAGAAGGATTTCAAGCCTGGCAAAAAAAGCTGGAAAGGTGAGCTTTTTCTGAATCATCTGATATTTGAAGAAGGTGGTGACATTGCCGGCGGCCTGTTTACCTGGACAAAAGGGCTTGTGCTCAATGAGCGGAGCAAGACGGCAAGTACATACGAAATAAAGGAAATCGACGGCGAAACCTACTTATTCTTCCAGTGGAAAAGCGGAGATTACACAATTCGACATAAAACGCCTAAATACTATGTTTTGAAAAAAGTGTCCCTTGAGAGCGTGAAATCTGAGCCGATGCTCGGCAGGAAGGCTGATATACCTCCAACAAGTACCATAGATGAAAAGGGGCGCATCGTTGACAAGATTGACTATCCCTTTGTGAATGACCCGGAAGTGCTCGGGACATGGCAGAGCGTTGACTTCGTTAAAAATGTGGAGGATTTCAAGCCCGACACTCAAGATTTCAAAGGTGATTTATTTTTGAAAGAATTGTTTATCCTTGAGAACGGCAGGACAAATTGGGCTTTTACCTGGACTAAGGGACTTATTCTTAACGCCGGTAGTAAAACGGCTTCTAAGTATCTGATTAAAGATATAAATGGCACAAAGTATATGTTCTTCGAGTGGAAAAGCGGCGATTATACAATCCGACATACGAAACCAAGTTACTACGTACTAAAGAAAGTCGAAGGCAGGCTCTATGTTGAGAGCAGGACTGTAGATAAAATTGATTACCCGTTTGTCGATGACCCTGAGGTGATTGGGACCTGGAGGAGCGTTGATTTTGTTGACACAATGGAGCAGTTCAGTCCCGATAGAAAGCATTGGAGGGCCGACGAGCTGTTTCTAAAAGAGCTCATTTTTGAACCCGGCGGCAAAACAGCCAATGACTGGACAACTTGGACCAAAGGACTTGTGTTGGATTCAAACAGTAAAACCGCCAGCAGGTATATAATCAAAGAGATGGATGGATCAATCTATATGTTCTTTGAATGGAAAAGCGGAGACTATACGATTCGGGGAATGAAGCCAAAGTATTACGTATTGAAAAAAGATTAACAATCCTCTGATTAATCTCTCTGCTGACAAATGATGGGTTTATTGTGCGGATAAAAATATAACTTTTAATGCGAAAGGAGAATTAAAAATGTTTAGAAAGAGCTTTTGCAATTGGTTGATTGCTGGTTTGGTGCTGGTGCTGATAACCACAATTACATACGCAAACATCGGTGACAAGATTGCGCAATTGGATATCGATAAGGCAAACCTCAACGACGTGATTAAGATTTTCGGTGAACCCACAAAATATATATGGGGAAGCCAAATTCTCGATAAGGACAATTTGCCCAGCCGTTACGTAATTGTTTATCCAAACGATTTTCATATACTCATCTCTAATAATCAGGTTATTGAATTGCGGCATGAAGGCCCGGGAACAGGTTACGTCTGGCATGGCAAACTTCGAGTGGGTGACTCTCTTGAGCAGGCCCTTGGTGTGATCAGTAAGCCCACGACAATTATCGAAGATCAGGAAAACCAGTTTGAGGACGGCGTTCTCTATAAGGATATCAACGGTCGAAAAGGTCACTGCTATTATGCGCGGACCGACCAGGACGTTCGCCTATGGTTTGCAGATTACAAGTTGTTGGCTATATATATGACCCGCAGTGACTACAGCGACGGCGGCGGTAAAGTGATGAAAAAAGCTGATATCCCACCTACGAGCACTATCGACGAGAATGGACGCATCGTAGATAAGATTGACTATTCGTTTGTGAACGACCCCAATGTGATTGGTGCATGGAAGAGCGTCGATTTTGTTGAAACAATCAAGGCTCTTAAGCCGGACAAAAGAAGCTGGGCAGGTGAGCTTTGGCTGAATCACTTGATTTTTGAAGAGGGCGGAAAGATCACCGGGGGTTTATTCACCTGGACCAAAGGTCTGGTACTTAATGCGCGGCAAAAAACTGCAAGTACTTACGAGATTAAATTAATGGATGGTACTGAGTACCTGTTTTTCCAGTGGAAAAGCGGCGATTATACGATTCGGCATAGACAGCCGAAATATTATGTTCTGAAGAAAGTCTCTCTCGATACTGTGAAATCCGAGCCGATGTTCGGCAAAAAAGCCGATATCCCTCCGACAAGTACCATAGATGAAAACGGACGCATCGTTGATAAAATTGATTATCCCTTTGTGAATGACCTGGAGGCACTGGGAACATGGAAGAGCGTTGACTTCGTCGATAATATGGAGGACTTTAAACCCGGCAATCAAGAGTTCAAAGGTGACTTGTATTTGAAGGAATTGATTATCCTCGAGAGCGGCAAGACCAATTGGGCCTTTACTTGGACAAAGGGACTTATTCTTCATTCCGGTGACAAAATGGCTGCAAAGTATCTGATTAAAGAGATAGACGGCTCAAAGTATATGTTTTTCGAATGGAAGAGCGGCGATTATACAATCCGGCACATGAAGCCAGGTTATTACGTATTGAAAAAAGACTGACAGTTTTCTGCTTATGCTTTCGGATTCGTCACTCGGCCTATGAATAAGATGTTGCCGGTTTGATTGTCACGAATCAGGAATACAAACGGATGGTCAGCCCGGAAAACCGGTGTCTGGCTGGGCCCGACTGCTGTCAGTTTCATTGTCACGGCGGTCGCAGCCGCTGCTTCGGTGCCTTCCTCGTTTATATCGACGTATGCTTTGTGAATCACCGCTGAAATGCAAAGGTCTTTTTTACCGGTCATTCCTGAGAAATCTGCTGTGTTCGGCATAAAAGCGTCCGTCATTCCCATCGATTTCAGCACCGAAGCTAAGCTGAATTCGCTGGTCATCTTGAACTTCGGAATAAAAACGATGACCTCGCGCTTGTGCAGCTTGCTCAGCCACTGCGACAGGTTGTCCAGTGTAAATTCATGTTCGAATTCCTTAAGGCCATCTATTTCTTTCGGAAGAAAGACAATCATAGATAGCTCATTATCCACGTATGGCAATTCAAGGGCTTGAAAACTTTCGGTCTCGGCGTATGGAAATTGTCCCGTTTGGTTCATCATCGGCACTTTAACCTTGTCGCCGTTCAGCAAAGTAAATGGGGCGTTTCTTGTTTGCTCTTCTTTGAATTGACTTGCCCAGTTACCTTTAAAGTAAATGGCGTTGGTCAAGACCAGCCGAGTCATTGCATCCAGCACGCCCGGCTTAATCAACTCTTTTATCTTGTCCTTGGTTTTTTGTTCCACCCAGGCGTTTATGGTCTTGCGCGCGGCCTCAGTAGCTTCTACGAAATCTACCTCGTTGAGCTGCCCATCATAGTTGGCTTTGATAAGCTCTAAAAATTCCTTTAGGAATTCATAGCTTTTTTGTCCCCACAGCGCGTTAGCAACGGTAAGCTCGTAGCGGCCCTTTTCGCCTCTGGCATTCAAATCCTTCACGATTTTACCAAACGCAGAATGAAACTGCATCTTTTGCTCATTTGTTAGTGTGGTAGTAGCTTCATTAGGCGGCGTCGGAAAGTGCAGCACTTTAGCCATCTGCGATTCTGTTTGTCCCTTTGCGCCAGCGTAAGTCATCGCTAAGGCTGTGGAAATACTATATGGCGAAAAGAAAAGATTGCCTTGTTGTTCTCGAAGATTTGCATAAAGGTCAATCGCAAATTTATTATTTCCTTCCACGATTGCTTTTGTATCGCTTTTTTCGTCTGACATTTTTTGTTCTTGGCCAAAGCAGCCGATGGCTGTCATTGTACACACTAATATAAAACTATACTTAATCGTTTTCATTTCTATAGCCCTTTATTACTGGTACAGTATTATAGCCCTTGCAGGAGGAATGAGTCTATCACTACTATACGAAGGTTACGAGGAATAAGTTTATTTTGCCTGCGATTTCAATGCAATATTTTTCCTTGCTTTTACCGACAATGCTTATCACAATATCATTAACATAAGCGGGAGTTCACACCCTTGAAGGGGATTGGAAATGAAAGAAAATCAGGATACTAATGCTTTTGAGAATGTGAAGAACCAAATTGGCTTCTGCGGTATCTGGTGTGGAAGCTGTGTAGTGGGTAATGGCACCTTGCGGGAGCTGACCAAAAGGTACAAAGAGCTTATAAATGCGTATGATCTGAAAGATTGGGCTCCCAAGGATTTTGATTTCGACGAATTCTACAAAGGGCTTGAGTCAATACAGAAGAGCCAATTGTGTGCAGGATGCATCAAAGGCGGCGGCAGAGATAACTGCGAGATCAGAACCTGCGCCATGGAAAAAGGCTTTGAGGACTGTACCTCATGTCGGCAGTTCGGCCAGTGCAGGATCGAGCTTCTGGAGCACATGCGCTGCGGTGCTCGCAAAGCAGGGCTTTTTGTTAAAACTCAGGATGATGAAAGAGAGGTTGTTGAGAGGTGGATGTCAGAATTGAAAGCCAAGTGGCCCTGCTGCATACTATTCATCAATGACAAGCTGTAAGAGATTATTTTGAATGAGGAAATTAAGATGAAAATCTGTAAGTTTCTTATTATATTTTTAATGCTGCCTTCATTTTTGTTAGCATCACACAATAACGAGAAGAAAAACGAGAGTATGGAGAAATCAATGGCAAAACAGGGAAATGTGATGGAAAAATTTGATTTTTTATTAGGAGACTGGAACTTAGAATACAGGATTCCCAAAAGCGCGTTAAGCGAAGCTGCAACAGGCTCCGGGACAGGGACATTCAAAAGGGCCCTGGATGATAAGTATGTTTTTTTCGATTACTCGTGCACTATTTCAACGACTCCGGACGAAGTAGGAAAAGCACATGGAATTTTTGCCTGGGATGAAAAGGCGGGAGTTTATAGATATTGGTGGTTCGAAAATTCGGGCAGTTTTCTAAATGCAACGTGCAATTTTATAAATGATGACACTTTGTTTATGAATTGGCATGACACCTTGTTGATACAAACTTTCAGAAAAGTGGATAAGGACAAAGTGATTTTAAGAATGGAAAATCCTACATCCGAAGGAAAGTATGGACTAATATTGGAGGTAATATTCACAAGGCAATAGACGATTAGCCCTGCCACCTGCTTACCCTCCGTAGTATTAACGAAGGATGGGTGGGCAGGGCAGTCTTCTGTGGTGCCGATAGGTGAACTTTTTGCTTTTTATTTTTATTTTTCATCTTGTCCGACAAGACAATTCCGACCATAATAGCACCTGCGAAAGCGGGAAAATACACCTCTGATGAGACCACCAAAAAAATTTTAATAAACCTGTAAATCATATAGAGAGGATATTCAGGTTCAAGATATGGAAAATGAAAAACACACCAAGAAGGCTGTCGAAAGCGTTGGTGGGATACTCATTGGTATAATCTTAATCTGTTGGTTTATTGTATGGCCTGAAATCTTTCCTACGGAGATAGGAAGTTATCCTGCAATGAGAGCAGAGGATGGAAACCTAATACCCTTAAACAGGATTATATACAAGGTCAATCCATTAATGCAGACAATTATCTACTGGATGCCAGGTGTCCAAGAAACGCCCCAAAAACTTGTTAATTGCGCCGTCCGAGATAGGAAGAATTGGATTGGGTATTACACTGATGATTCAGGCGCTGTGGAGATGCGTAAGGGTAGGATAGTTACGGACGATCCTAATGACATTTACGTGGGTCGTTATCGTTGGTGGCTATTGCACTTCGAGATACTCCACTGATGTATAATGGCATTTAGCAAAATGGTGGGCTGAAGCCCACCCTACCTTACATATGTCGAAGGTATAAATTTAAAAGTCAGTGAATATATAAATAATTATCAAACTCAAAGGAGATGTATTATGAGTAAAAGATTATTTCTGTTCACCGTGTTAGCATTGATTGGTCTAATCATTTGCACCACTTTAATTTCGGCTGCTAATTCGCAAATCAGCACAGGTCCGGAGTTCAAGCCGATCCAGCTTTTGCCGCCGCAAACGGATGGCGGCAGGCCCTTAATGCAGGTATTGAAGGATAGAAAATCTTCGCGCGAATTCAGTGCCGAGAAATTGCCTCCACAGGCGCTTTCAAATTTGCTCTGGGCAGCTTTCGGAATAAATCGGCCGGATTCGAAAAGACGTACAGCACCATCCGCGCGGAATCGGCAGGAAATCGATGTCTATGTCGCAATGGCCGACGGCCTTTACTTCTATGAGGCAAAGACACACACGTTGCAGCCGATTCTGGCAAAAGACATCCGTGCTGCGACTGGGATTCAGGAGTTCGTGCCGGATGTGCCTGTGAACCTTATCTATGTGGCAGATTTCGCGAAGATGGGAGATTCGACAGAAGACGATAAGGTTTTTTATTCGGCTGCTAACACGGGCTTCATCAGCCAGAATGTCTATCTATACTGTGCTTCCGAAGGATTAGCGACCGTTGTGCGTGGGCTGATTGATAAGCCAGCTCTGGCAAAGGTTATGAAGCTGCGAGCCGAGCAGAGGGTCATCCTCGCACAATCGGTGGGATATCCGAAAAAGCAGTAGCAAACGAATATTACAATATCTGTGAAGATTGAGGTGAACCATGTTAACACAGGATGATGTGATTTATTTTGTGATTACGGATCGTTTTTGCAATGGCGATCCCAATAACGACCGGGACGTCGATCCTGCAAATCCCCAAGCCTTTCATGGCGGTGACTTTGCGGGTCTCAAGAATAAAATACCATACCTGCAGACCCTCGGAGCCACTGCAATCTGGCTGACGCCTGTATATGTAAACATTATCGACTTTTACGACAGCGCCGGCTATCACGGCTACTGGGCGATGGATTTTGAGCGGGTGGACCCGCACCTTTATAGCGCCAAGCCCGAATTGGCTGAAGGAAGCAGAGCCTACCTTAGAGAATTAGTGGAGACCTTCCATAATGCAGGAATTAAAGTGATTCTGGATATCGTAGTAAATCACACCGGCTACCATACGCCAGGATATGAAAGATATCCTTATAAAAGGTTTGAGCCCCGCCATTTTAATGCAGACCGTAGTGGTGACGCTAAAGAAGGCTGGCTCTCAGGCTTACCAGACCTCGACCACGACCAGCCGGAAGTCGGCGATTACTTCGTGCAAAACATACTTGACTGGGTTGAGGAGACCGGCATCGACTGTATTCGCATGGATACCGTTAAACATGTTGAGAACACTTTTTGGTATCTTTTCAAATCACAGATTAAGACGAGATATCCTCAGATGTCACTTATCGGTGAAGTGCTGGATTGGAATCCATTCTTCGTAGGCTGCTATCAGCAGCAGCATGATTTCGATTCTTTATTTGACTTTCCACTTTGTTTGGCTATCAAAGAAGCGCTTGTATGGGATAAGCCTATGACGAGACTCGCTCGTCCCCGGCTGCATCCGGATGAGCCTAAGGGCATACTGGATCAGAACAAAGCTTACGCAAACGCCAATCGTTTGGT
>Ga0315537_1004052_pt1 | contig 10755 bp, 12 predicted proteins | sample SalMarSW160270MG_FD_203091 | JGI IMG/M metagenome (GOLD analysis project Ga0315537, IMG submission 203091) | Salt marsh sediment microbial communities from the Plum Island Ecosystem LTER, Massachusetts, United States - Salt Marsh Sediment SW1602-70 ... | reverse complement strand
CTGATGGGCGATTCCTGGTGCTCGAGGTGAACTCCATGCCGGCGTGGAACGGATTGCAGCGGGTGAGCCGTCTTCGCATCTCTGACTACGTGGTGGACGCGTTTCTCGACGCTGCGCTGCCGCCTGCCCGCGGCAAAGACCAAGAGGAAGCGTGACCGCGGCGCTGAAGCCCAAGGCTGTTGCGCAGGCCTTCCATGATGCTTGCCTTGCCGAGCTCGACGCGCTGAAGCCGGGCAACGTGCACCGCTTCGCCGACGGTCACTGCATGAGCGTGGCCGATTTCGAAGCGAGCGCGGGCGCAGCCGCACCGCTGATCGGCGCGGCAGGCTTTTCGGTCGGTGCACGAATCGAGCGCGCGGTGGGGGCGACGAAACGCGCCGTCGGACAAAACACCAATCTCGGCATCATCCTGCTCGCGAGCCCCCTCGCCCAGGCCGCGCTCGATCCCGGCACCGGCGATTTGCACGATAAGCTCTCCCAAGTCCTCGCACACCTAGACGTGGACGACGCCCGCGCGGCCTACCGCGCCATCCGGACTGCGGCGCCTGGCGGATTGGGACAAGCGCCGGAGCATGACGTGGCCCATGAGCCTGGCGTCACTCTGCTCGAGGCCATGCGCGCGGCGGAGACCCGCGACCGCGTCGCGTGGAACTACACCCACAGCTTCGTCGATATCTTCGATCTCGGCCTTAAATGGCTGGAGGGCGGCAAGACGCGCTGGGGCGACGTGCCGTGGGTCGCGACCTATGTGTATCTCGGCTTTCTTGCCCACATCCCCGACACGCTCATCGAGCGCAAGTTCGGCGATGACATCGCCAGCGCGGTGCGCGACGAGGCGCGGCCGATCGAAGCGGGGCTTTCGCAATGCCGCAGCCCCGAGGCGATGGCCTCACCGCTTGCAGCTTTCGACCGTTCCTTGAAGGAACGAAACCTGAATCCGGGGACTTCCGCCGACCTCACAGTCGCCACTTTGTTCGCCGCACGCCTAGCCGACCGGTAAACGCGGCAATAAGCAATAATCCCGTTCGGCAAAAACCTCCAATAATCGACTTGCCGATCCTTTAGGGCCCGGCTTATGTTCTGCCCCGCGGAGCTCTTACCAGGAGTTGCGGGCGGAGGAGCACACCCATTGCACTTTCGTCGGCTTGTCGCCGGGCTTTGGACCAGCGGCGCCGTTTTGTTTTGACCACGTCTCAGTACTAGGGAGGGGTTGGCTCATGGCCAAAATCACCGGTGTTTGTGTCGGCGAATCGCTCGTCGGCGACGGAAACGAAGTTGCTCATATCGATTTGCTGCTCGGCCCGCGCGGCAGTGCCGTTGAGACGGCATTCTGCAACGCGCTGACCAACAACAAAGACGGCTTTACCACGCTGCTCGCGGTGGTCACGCCGAACCTGCTCTGCAAGCCGCCGACCATTCTTTACAACAAGGTGACCATCAAAGATGCACGCCAGGCCGTGCAGATGTTTGGTCCTGCGCAGTATGCCGTGGCCAAGGCCGTGGCCGACTCCGTGGCCGAGGGTGTGATCCCCGCCAACGAGGCAGACGACCTCTATGTCTGCGTCGGCGTGTTCATCCACTGGGAAGCCAAGGACGACAAGAAGATCCAGGACTTCAACTACCAGGCCGTTAAGGAAGCCATCGCCCGCGCCGTCGCCGGCGAGCCGAAGGCCTCCGAGGTGACAGCCAAGAAGGACGCGGCTCACCATCCCTTCGCCGCTGGCTGAAAGGGAGAACCCCCAGGTCGGGAAGAACCCGGCGGAGGAGATGGTCCGGGCCCGATTCGGCGGTGGCTGCAGAAGCTCGGTTTTTAGAGATACGGGGCTAACCGCCCTCAGGTTTGAGATCGCCGCTCTCGCAAGAGGGCGGCGATTTCTTTTTGCGTGAGAGCGCCCGAATGCAGCGCCGTGGCGGCGAGCACGCCGCGGGCACCCTGCCCCGCGACCTGCACGATGTCATCGAGATTGCTCACGCCACCGGCGAGGAACACGGCGCGATCGCCGGCCAGGCGCTGCATTGCTTGCAAGCGTTCCAGGTCCGGCCCGCCTTCCGTGCCGACACGACCGAGGCTCATCAGGATGAGCCGCTTGGGCCACAGTGCCGGGTTGCTCATGACCTCTTGGGGCCCACGCAAGCCCTGCTCATCGAAGTCGAGAGACAGGACGACGTTGTCGCCGAAGCTCGACCGGATATTGTCCCAGGCCGCGAGGCTCGCGACGCTCTCGCTGCCGATGACCAGGGTCGCGCCGAGCGGCAGCCAGAAGGCGCAATCGGTCACGTCGGAGAAGCCGGCATCGATCCACAGCGCCGTGTCGGGGAAGGCGTCAGAAAGCTCGCGGCACAGGTCGAAATTGTTGCCGCGCCCTAAGATCGAATCGAGGTCGGCAACATACAGGATGGGCGAGAAGGTGATGCCAAGAAGCGCCCGGGCGACGGCCACGGCATCGTGGGGCGGCCCGAACGGCGTCGCGATCGGCCGGTATTCGGCCCGCTTGCCGGCACGCGCCTGCTTGCCGGCGCGGGCGTGGACCACTAACCCCTCCTTGAGGTCGATCACGGGGATAATGGCGAAGTCGTTCGCGGGCCTCGCCGAGACTGCCTCGGACTGAACCGTCATGGCCGTGGGTCCTGGCATTGCCTGTCTTCCAATACTTATCCCTATCATGACCTGAAACATCGTCGTGGCAAATGAGGGCCGAATGGCAGCAGTTTTTGGGTGGGATTTGGGCGGCGCCAATCTGAAGCTGGCGCGCGTGGAGGACCGCCGCGTCATGGCGGTGCGCCAAGTGCCCTGCCCGCTTCTAGCGGACCGCAGCAAGTTCGACCGCGCGCTGGGCGAGGCGCTCAAGCTCTGCGGCCCGGGCGCGACCCATGCGGTGACCATGACCGGCGAGCTCTCCGATGTGTTCGCGACCCGGGCCGAGGGCGTTGCCTATCTCGTCGCGCTAATGCGCAAGGCAACCGGCGAAGGGACTCTCTTCTATAGTCTCGAAAGCGGCCTGATCGATGCGGGCACGGCGGTGGAGCACTGGCCTCAGGTGGCCTCGGCCAATTGGCATGCGAGCGCGGCGCTGGCCGCCAGTTTGGCCGGGGACGGCCTTTTAGTGGATATCGGCACCACGACCACGGACCTCATCCCGCTGAAAGACGGTGCGCCCGCGGCTCACGGCCTCACCGACGGCGAACGCCTGACCGAGGGCGAGTTGATCTATGGCGGCGTAGTGCGCACGCCGGTGATGGCCCTCGTGCAACACGCGCCATTCAAAGGCCGCATGCAAGGCGTGGCGGCGGAGCGCTTCGCGACCACGGCCGACGTCTACCGCTTGACCGGCGAGCTGCCCGAAGACGCCGACGCGTACCCGGCGGCCGATCAGCGCGGCAAGAGTCTGGAGGAGAGCGCTGGCCGGCTCGCCCGCATGTTGGGCCGCGACGCGAGAGAAGCGGATGTCATCGCCTGGCGTGCGCTTGCCCACTATGTGGCCCGCCGCCAGCGCGACGGGATCGAGGATGCGGCGCGTGCGCTGATCGGCCGGGAGGCGTTAGGGCCGCAGGTGCCGGTAATCGGGGCCGGGTGCGGGCGGTTTCTGGCGCAACGCTTGGCGAAACGCCTCGACCGCCCCTATCGCGATTTCGCCGAAATCATCGATTGCGCGCCCGAATCAGCCGAGATGGCAGCGCGGTGCGCGCCGGCCGTAGCTGTCGCCCTGCTTGTATAAGCGTCCCCGCTGCCTTAAATCAGGGATCACCCGGGGCCGGGGCTGGCCTTTTTCCACCAAAATCCGCTAAATAGAGCCAAGCAACGAGAAAAGGATTCTGCACTTATGCCGACGGACATCAGCCCTGTTGATGAGCATGACGACATCATCTACCCGTCCGCCATTCCCTTCCTCTTGGTTCATCTGGCCTGCTTCGGGGCGATCTGGTCGGGTGTCACCTGGCCGGCCGTCATCCTTTGCCTGACGCTTTACTGGCTGCGCATCTTTGCCATCGGCGCCGGCTATCATCGCCTGTTCTCGCACCGCGCCTATTCCACCAGCCGGGCCTTTCGTTTTGTCCTCGCCGTCCTCTGCCAGAGCACTGCGCAGAAGAGCGTCTTATGGTGGGCGGCCAAGCACCGGCATCACCACCTGCACTCCGATACCGAGCAGGACGTGCATTCGCCCCGGCACACGGGCTTCATCTACAGCCACCTGGGATGGATCTTCTCGCGGCGGCACGACACATTCGATGAGGACACGGTCGCCGATCTCATGCGCTATCCGGAGATGCGCTGGCTCGACAAACTCGAGCTGGTCCCGGCCATGGTTCTTGCTGCTCTGTGTTTCCTCGTCGCCGGGTGGTCGGGCCTGTTCGTCGGCTTTTTCTGGAGCACGGTGCTGGTCTATCACGCCACGTTCTGCATCAACTCGCTCGCCCATGTGCGCGGCAGCACGCGCTACGTCACGGGCGACGAGTCCCGCAACAACTGGCTGCTCGCCGTGTTCACCATGGGCGAAGGCTGGCACAACAACCACCACGCCTTCCAATCGAGTGTCCGGCAGGGCTTCCGGTGGTGGGAGATCGACCCGACCTATTACATCCTCAAGGCCCTGTCCTGGACCGGCCTGGTCTGGGGCTTGAGAATGCCTCCTGCCCAGGTCGTGCGTAACGAGCACGGTCTCGGCGCCAGCGTCATCAACCGGGCGGCCGAGCAGCTCGCGGGGCATTTCAACTCGGAGCGGATCGCGCTCGCCATCGCCTCGGCTTTGAATGGGTCGGAATTGACGGCGCTGCGGGAGAGGCTCGCCCGCGCCCATGACCGCACGGCGGAGATGCTGGCGGGTGTCCCGCTGCCGCATCTGCCCCATATGCCGAGCCGCGAAGAGCTCACGACAAAGGCTAGGGCGATGTTCGCTCGGACCAAGTCCCTGGAAGAGATCGCAGACCGCGCCTACGAGATGTTGCTCACCTCGGTCGGCAACCGACTCGCCGCCATCGAGAGCCATCCCTAAGCGCTCCTTGGAAACCAATTGTTGATCGTGTCGCGCCTGCTTCGAACCAGGTCCGGCTCAGTCCGTTAGTAAGAAGAGCCTGAAACGACAGACGGAGCGTCAAATGCGGAAGATCCTGATCTTCGCGAGCGCGTGTCTCGCGTGCGGCTTGGTCCTCAGCGCTGGCAGCGGCAGCGCGGATGCAGCGTCCCTGCCCGGCATTTCGTCCTTGAACACCGCGACGACAGGCCTTGTCGAGACGGTGGGCTGGCGCCGCCGCTATTGGCGGCATTACGGCGTCTGGCCGACGGGGCCCTGGCCGCCTGCACCCCCGGTCGCAGGCGCCGCGGTCGTGGAGACGGATGACGGCGTCGTTGTCGTGCCGGTGCGGCCCTTGAGCTGCGGCGAGTATCACTACTGGAACGGCTCGGCTTGCGTCGACGCACGCTATAACGACCCCTATCTCGGCCCGAAATAGACGGAGAGCAGCGTGACGGCCTTCGTTGCTTTGCTGCGGGCCGTCAATGTCGGGGGCACCGGCAAACTGCCGATGACCGAGTTCGTGCGCATGTGCGAGGCCGCGGGCTTCACCTCGGTCCGGACCTATATCGCCTCGGGCAATGCCGTGTTCTCGAGCCGCGAGACGGAAGCGCGGGTGAAGGTGCGCCTCGAAAACGCCTTGCAGTCTTACGCGGGAAAGCCGGTCGGCATGCTCGTGTGCACCGCTGCCGAGATGGACGCGGTGCTTGCCGGAAATCCCTTTCCGAAGGCTGCAGCGAAATAGACCGTTGCGATTTTTCTCGATGGACCGCCGCCCCGCGATACGCTGAAGACCCTGTCCGGACAAAAGAACGAGGAGGTGCGGCTCGGGCGGCGTGAGATCTATGTGCACTATCCAGACGGCATGGGGATCTCCAAGCTGAAGATCCCCGCAGCTAAGGCAGGCACCGCGCGCAACATGAACACCATCGCCAAGCTCGCCGAGATGGCGGCGGCGATTTAGGCGCGGCCCGAACGGACCGCGCCTTTCGCAACGGCTACGCCGCGACGCGCTCGATACGGACCGGAACCGGCCGGCAGACGGTGTTGCAGACAGGCGAATGGGCCTGTGCCACGGCCATGAGATCCTCCAGAGCCTCATCCGAGCAATCCGCCTCGATCTTCATGCGGATGCGGATTCCCTCGTAGCCCGGCGACACGGCCTCATCGAGGCCGAGCAGGCCGCGAACGTCGAGATCGCCTTCGAGCTCGGTGGAGAGTTCGCGAATGACGATGCCCCGCGCGGCTGCGTGCAGCACCAGCGTGGTGGTGACGCAGCCCGCCAGGGCGTGCAGGAGAAACTCCACCGGGTTGGCGCCTTCGTTGTCGCCGAGCAGAACAGGCGGCTCTCCGTTCATGAATTCGAAGGCGGTCTTACGGGAGTCGTCCTCGCGTCCGGCACCATAGAAGTCGCGGATCGCCGACTGGTTCGTCCCGCCCGTGACCCAGGCGTTCCGTGCCCGGAACTGGAACTTCGCCAGGCTGGGGTCGGCCTTGATGGCATCGATCGTATCGAAGGCCCTCTGGACGTCGAGGCCGTTGACCATCATCGGCTGCTTGATGGCTTGCTGCGTGTTCATGTCTACCTCCATTCGGGTTCCTGCCTGCGCCTTGCGCCGGCTTCCAGGGCTGAAGGTAGAGACGGCCCTCTCCGGCTCTCAGATCGATTTTCGTCAAAAAGGGTCGATTCGTGCCAATATCGGCACAAATGGACCCAACCGAACCTGTCATTGATGCTTTGATCGTCGCGGTGCCGGAGACGGCAGGCTCGGCCCTTTACGGCATGATCGATGTGCTCTCCTCCGCGGGCAATCTGTGGCAGCAGCTTGCAGGCTCCGAACCCCAGCAGCATTTGATCCGCATCCGGATCGTGTCGCCCGCGCGCGCTCCCTTTGTTTGCGGCAGTCGAATTCCAGTCCAACCAGACGTGAGCATCGACCAAGACCCGCAAGCCGACATCGTCATCCTGCCGGAGCTGTGGCTCGCGCCGGACGATGACATGAAGGGGCGCTATCCTGAGCTTCTGGAATGGGTCCGGCAGCGCTACCGCGCCGGCAGCACGATCTACTCCGCCTGCTCCGGGTCGATCATGCTGGCGGCGACGGGACTTCTCGACAACAAGGACGCCACCTCGCACTGGGGCTATCAGGATCTGTTCCGATCCAGCTATCCCGAGGTGAACTTCCGACCCGAGCCCAGCATCGCCTTTGCCGATCCGGCCGGGCGCATTGTCACGGCCGGCGGCACGACCTCGTGGCACGATCTCGCCATTCACATCATCTCGCGCCATTGCAGCCCCGGCGAGGCGCTTCGCATCGCCAAGGTCTATCTGCTCAAGTGGCACAGCGAGGGACAGCTTCCCTACGCGGCGCTGGTACGCCGCCAGCCTCACGCAGATTCGGTGGTGCGGCGATGCGAGCAGTGGCTCGACGCGCATTACCGCGACGCCGATCCCGTGATGCAGGTCGTCGCAATGGCCGGCATCCCCGAGCGCAGCCTCAAGCGCCGATTCAAGACCGCGACCGGCACCACGCTCATCGGCTATGTGCAGAATCTGCGTGTCGAGGAGGCAAAGCGCCGGCTGGAGTCGGAACTCGTCTCTTTCGAAGAGATTGCCGCGGACCTCGGCTACGAAAACCTCGCCTTCTTCCGCCGGCTATTCAAGCGCGCGACCGGCCTCACGCCCAGCCAGTACCGCAGGATGTTCCGCCCCTTCGTGGATGCCGGCGGCAGCATTGCTTCCGAGATGGCCGCCGAGACCCGTACGCAGAACCCCAAATAAGTGCTATATTTAGGACATGGGCGGCGTGCCGAAGTGCCTCTGACCCGTGGTTTGCTTGATACCTCCCGTCCGGGGCCGTGGCCGGCCATCGCCGCAGACAGGAGGCCCCCATGCCAGAACGAGACTACAGCGCGAGCCGGACGGAAGCCGTCGCGGTCTTTCACGAGGTTCCGGCGTTCCAGGCTGCCATCGACGACCTGCTCGTCGCCGGCTTCGATAGCGCCGACATCAACGTGCTCGCACACGAGCACGCTATCACAGCCAAACTCGGCCGCCCGTACACGTCAACCAAGGCGTTCATGGACGACCCCGAGGCGCCGCGGATCGGCTACGTGCCGGACGAAACTATCGGGGACGCGGAAGGCGCGGTCATCGGCGCCGGCATCTATGTGCCTGCCATTGTGGGCACCCTCGCGGTCGTCGTCTCCGGCGGCACGTTGCTCGGTGCAATTGCGGCCGCGGCCGTTGCCGGTAGTGCGGGCGGGCTCGTTGGTGCGGCTCTGGCGCGACATATCGGCCATGAGCATGCCAAGCATCTCGATCAGCATCTGCAACGCGGCGGCTTGTTGCTGTGGGTGAGGACACCCGATGCGGAGCATGCAGACTCGGCGCTGGGCGTCCTGCGCCGACATTCGGCCGATGACGTGCACCTGCACCAAATTCCCGCGCGCGCGGGCAAACTGAGCGATGTGCCCCGCGAGCGCCCGCGCATCCTTCACATCCTGGAGCGGCCTCCGGAGACCGATACGCCCACGGCAACAGCATGATCCGGAGGGTGCTGCGTCGCCTCTGACCTACCGCTGCGCGGGCGCCGCGTCGGGTCAGTGATGCGCCGAGACGCTCCTGACGTGTTCGGACAGGAGCTCGCTCGATGCCGCCTTGCCGAGGTCACCGAGGCTGAGGATACCGACCATCCGTTTGCTCTGGTCGATGACCGGGAGCCTGCGGACCTTCAGCTCCCCCATATGCTGAATCGCCTTGGCAAGCTCATCGTCCTCGCGGCAGCAATGGATGCCGGGCGACATCACGTCGCGCGCTGTCATGCGGCGGGCATCGGACCCATTCTGGGCCAATCCTTTGCACACGATGTCCCGGTCGGTCACCATACCGATGAGCCGATCGTTTTCGCCGATCGGGATGGCGCCGATATCGCGCTGGCGCATCATTTTGGCGAGGTCGATGACGGGCGTGTCTGGGCTGACCCAGTGGGCGCCCTTATGCATTGCGTCTTTGACTTTCATGGGTGGACCTCCGTCGTTGGAGTTGGCTGCTCTTTGCTAAATGCAGCAACGGTCCCCCCGTTCCCTCATTATACAAGGGATCCAGGGACTTGGCACGGGTGGTCCTTTGCCTCAGGCCGGCGGGTGCTTGAAGTGGTCCTCGATCTTCTCCACCAGCAGGCGCCAGGCCTCGTGCTCGCGCGGACCGGCGGTTTTCTCCACGGCGATCTGAAGATAGGCGAGCTCCTGCTCGATCTTCTCCCGGGGCAGCATGTGGAGGCGGCTCGCCAGGATGGCCGCCTCGATCACCGCGCCTTGGGCACGGTTGAAGCCCTTGAACGGCGCATGACTCTCCTCATGCACGATGCGGCAATGGAACTGTGGCCGCACGTCGTCTTCCTCGATGCTCTCCACGGCAAGCTCGGCATGGGCGAGCGTGCCGTCGAGAACGGCGCCTTGAACACGGGTCGCGGGTCTCACCGGCCAATCCTTGTTGCCTGTGAGGCAGCCGGCGAAGACGAGCACGTCGTCGGTGAAGTTCGCCACGGCGAACGGGTTCCCACGGAGATTGTCCAGCGTGGCCGAGGGCCGGAACGGCGCGATGATCCAGCTCTCACCGTCGGCGATGAGGCCGAGCGGGGCGATATGCACCCTGCCCTCGCCGTTCAGCGTGGTGACGATGCATTCGCGGATCATTGGCATGGGGGCTCGTCTCGCGGCGTCATGACACTTTGCGCTTCTTCTTGGCGATCAGCGTGTGGCCCGCCTCTTTGAGGCGCGTCTTGTCCTCGGCCGGCGCGTCCGCCGCCACGCCCCAATCGAGCGGCTCGTCTTGGGCGTAACGTTTGGCGAGCCGCCACGCGGTCTCGGCGCGGGCGAGCTCGGCGGCGAGATAGAAGGCATGCGCGCTGTCATTGCCGAGATCAAGTTTGGGATAAAGCTCGAAGACGTCTTGGGCGACGTGATGGCCGTCGCGGTTATAGATGTGGATGCCGTCCTCGGCGATCTCGATGCGGAAGTTCTTGTCGCGCACGGCTGCAGCATTCTCGGCGATCTCCTCCGGCGTCAGCGGGAACGGCCGGCGCGAATGGAGCGCAAGCAGCCCGTCGGCATAGTCCTTGGGCAGATCGTGATCGGCGCGCGCGGCGTACATGATGCGGCGGGCGAGATCATGCTCCTCCAGAGTGCGGCGGGTATGCGGGCTCACCTGGACCACCAGCACGTTCCGGATGTGCAGCTCAGAGGCGATGCCGAGCAAGACGGCGGTGATGCCGGTCGTATCGGCGTCGGTGAGCTCGGTGAGGTTGCCCGTGCCCATCAGGATCTCGGCGTCGGGCCGCTCGCGCCGGACTTCCGCATAGCGCTCCAGCGAGGCCATGAAGCCGAAATGGATGGGATCGAGCACGGGATCGACCAGATATGCCCTGCCCTTCTTGTCGAGCGCGTCCATGACACGGTAGAGCGAGGCTAGGTCGCCATGATCCTTGGGGATCAGCACCGGGACCGATGCGAGCTCGTCGGCGATAGAGAGAGTTTCCTCGTTGAGGCTGAGCAGGAAGTCGGCGCCAGCCCTACCGCCCCGCAAGAGCTCGTCCGGATCGGCAGAATCGACGCTGACCTTGATGCCCTTCCCTTTCAGCGCGCGGACCGTCTCTTCCAGATGCGGAAACGGCGTGTCCGGCAGGCCGCCGAGATCGATGACATTCGCGCCCTTGGCAACATAGTCTTCCGCGCGCTTGATGAT
>Ga0315537_1004046_pt1 | contig 10764 bp, 4 predicted proteins | sample SalMarSW160270MG_FD_203091 | JGI IMG/M metagenome (GOLD analysis project Ga0315537, IMG submission 203091) | Salt marsh sediment microbial communities from the Plum Island Ecosystem LTER, Massachusetts, United States - Salt Marsh Sediment SW1602-70 ... | reverse complement strand
CTTACTCCACGGAACCGGGCAGGCTCGAGGTACTGCTGCTGGGGATGCAGGGACTGGGCAGGCCCGGGGTTCACCAGGTCAAGATGATTGAATGGGGTTTCTTTATTTCCACGGTAAAGGAAAGGCCTCCGATGCCCCTTGGCATCTTATTCCCCAAAATGCTGAGGACAGCTTATTCCATAACGGAAATCGGCAGTAGCCGAGCTGCCAAGATAGAGAACAACGGCATAGGACTAACCGAGCTCGAGAAGCTTTTTACACCGGTAAAAATCAATCCGACACAGTTTATACCCAAAGACCTCATCCACGATGCCATTCTCAATGCGCCCATCAGCTGGTACGGCAACTCCACATTCCCCGGCACAATTGAAGACCAGTTCGTGAAATACACGTATCCGGCGGAGGGCTGCTCCGAGGTACACATGATATGGACGGATACACCCTGCTGGATAACGTGCTGGAACGACAGCAATTCCTATATCAAGGCGCTCAAAAGCCCGAAGATAGAGTTCATCCTGGCGCAGCACCCCTGGCTGGAAAACGACTGCCAGTTTGCCGATATCATCCTGCCGGTTAACACCAAGCTGGAGGAACAGGATATAGCCATGGATATCGCCGGTGGGCAATTCTACACCGTATTACACGAAGGAAAATGCATCGAACCCGTAGGAGAGTCCAAGAGCGACTATGAGACAGTCTGCATGATAGCCGAGAAACTCGGCCTGCTGGAGGTATATACCGGCGGTAAAAGTGTCGAGGAACTGAGAAGAATCTGCTTTGAGTACTCAGGTGTACAGGATTTGATTAGCTATGAAGAACTTGAAAAGAAAGGGTATTTTGTCATCCCGACAGATCCGGACTGGGATAAATTCCCGGTAGGCATGAAGAAATTCTACGACGACCCCGATAACAACCGCCTGAAGACCCCTTCTGGCAAGATAGAATTCTGTTCCCAGAACCTGGCCAAGTACTTTCCTGATGACAAGGAAAGGCCGCCGGTGCCGCACTGGATTGAAAAGGGAGAAAGCCACGATGAGAGGATTTCCAGTGAAAGGGCCAAAAAGTATCCCCTTCTCCTCATGTCCAACCACGGCAGATGGCGGGTGCATGCCAACAACGATGATAATGTGTGGACGAGGGAAGCGCCGACCTGTAAGGTTACCGGCCCGGACATGTATAAGTATGAGCCTCTGTGGATGAACCCGGCTGACGCCGAGGCAAGGGATATCAGGAACGGCGACGTGGTGAAAATATATAACGAGAGGGGTGTCGTCCTTGGTGGTGCTTATGTGACCGAGAGATTGATGCCCGGTGTTGTCTATATGGACCACGGGGCGAGGTACGACCCCATAGTTCCCGGGGAGATTGACCGGGGCGGCGCCATCAACACGATAACGCCGCACAACGTTACCTCAAGGAAGGCCACGGGGATGGTGGTGAGCAGTTTCCTGGTTGAAGTTGAAGGGGCTAATCTGGACGAACTGAGAAAGAAGTATCCCGAGGCATTCAGCCGGCCGTACGACCCGGCCGCCGGCCTGCGTATGGAGCGGGTTTTAGTCAGAGATAAACCATATTAACTGCCTACCCACAATAATGATATCAACTTAACTTGAGGTTTGAGGTTTACTCTATTAGAATTGTGTATATACTATTTAGAGGATTATAAAATGTCTGAAGAAATAAAAACAATGGTAAAAGGGCTTTCTTTCCTTGGCGCTGTTGACGATGCAAATGCCGTCCAGGTTGATGTTAAGAGCGGTAAAATAATTCGAATCAGGCCACTACACTTCGACTGGAAGTACAATCCCGAAGAATTTAATCCCTGGAAGATTGAAGCGCGTGGACAGACTTTTGAGCCAACGATGCATACATTGATACCGCCTTTCACTCTGGCTTACAAAAACCGTGTTTATTCTCCAAATAGAGTCATGCATCCGCTAAAGAGAATCGACTGGGACCCGCATGGCGAGAGAAACCCTCAAAACAGAGGAAAGAGTCGCTATGTCAGAATATCGTGGGATGAAGCCACGGAGATAATAGCCGGTGAGATAAGGAGGATACATAAAGAGTACGGACCAACGGCAATACTGACGCAATGTGACGGTCACGCGGAGTCAAAAGTTGTACATCCTCCCCACGGGTGCAACAGGAAATTGCTGTCATTTATGGGTGGCGCTACCCTCCAAACAAGAAACCCGGATAGCTGGGAGGGGTGGTACTGGGGAGCCAAACATGTATGGGGATGTGAACCGTTCGGTAAACAGGTCAAGCAGACTAACCTTATCCCCGATATCGCTGAAAATACTGAGATGCTCTTATTCTGGGGCTGTGACCCGGAAACCACGCCCTGGGGGTGGAACGGACAGATAGTCAGCAGGTTGTGCTACTGGTTTACCGAGCTCGGAATCAAGCAGGTGTATGTTTGCCCGGATGTAAACTACGGCACAGCCGTTCACGCCGATAAATGGATCCCGATAAGGCCCAATACGGATGCCGCTTTACAGCTTGCCATCGCTTACACCTGGATTACGGAAGGAACCTACGATAAAGAGTATATTGCCTCGCACGCCGTGGGATTTGATAAGTTTGAAGAATACGTCCTCGGCAAAGAAGACGGAATACCCAAGACACCCAAGTGGGCAGAGACAAAAACCGCCATTCCGTCCCGGATAATCAAAAGACTGGCCAGAGAATGGGCGTCCAAGAGGACGGCGATAGTGCATACCAACGGAGGCCCGTATATTAGGGGACCATACTCAACTGAGCCAGCGAGGCTGGAGGTCATCTTACTGGGGATGCAGGGCCTTGGAAAGCCGGGATGTCATCAACTCAGTGTGCATGAGTGGGGCGTTGCCGGGAATCCCAAGGCCGGGCTTGGTGATGACACCAACCCCATGCCGGGACCTGTAGTATGGCCAAGCCTGTGGGCCGCGACCACGGCGCTTACCTGGGCGAACCGCTTTTCCGACCCGATTATTCCCAAGACGCTGGTTCCTGACGCCATTCTCAAGCCTCCTATCAGCTGGTACGGAACCACGATATGCAGAGAGCCGGTTGAAGACCAGTTCGTAAAATATACCTACCCCGCAGAAGGTTGCTCCGAAATACATATGATATGGACCGATACGCCTTCATGGATGACATGCTGGAATGATTCGAATAGCATGGTAGAAGCGCTAAGGTCCCCCAAGATAGAATTCACCCTGGCACAGCACCCGTGGCTGGAGAACGATTGTCTCTTCGCCGATATTATCCTGCCATCCACTACCAAATTCGAGACTGACGATATAGGTACAGACGCTTTTTCTGGTGAGTACAAGACCATTTTCCTCGACGGAAAGTGCATCGAACCCATCGGGGAATCAAGAAGCGAGTATGAGATAGTATGTGCCATAGCTGAAAGACTCGGTTTACTGGAGCAGTTCACAGAGGGTAAAAGTGTCGAGGAAAAAATAAGGCATGGTTTTGAAACCTCAGGCGTACAGGACATGATAACCTGGGAAGAATTCAGCCAAAAGGGATATTATGTCATCCCAACCGACCCCGATTGGAAGAAAAAAGACATCGGGATGAGGAAGTTCTATGAAGACCCCGAGAACAACCCTTTGACGACGCCAACCGGCAAGCTGGAATTCTATTCCCAGAGACTGGCTGAGAATTTCCCCGGTGATATGGAAAGGCCACCGCTCCCCCACTGGATTGAAAAGGGAGAGAGCCATGATGAGAGAGTAACCAGCGAAAGGGCTGAGAAATATCCCTTACTCGTTGTTTCGAATCACCCGAGGTGGAGGGTACACTCCCAGCATGATGATATGAAATGGCTGAGAGAAATCGAGACCTGTAAAATAATCGGCCCGGACGGGTATGCCTACCAGACGATGTGGATAAACCCGCAAGATGCAGAAAAGAGAGGTATAGGACACGGAGACGTGGTCAAAGTATATAACGAACGAGGAGGTCTTCTCGTAGGAGCCTACGTAACGGAGAGGATAATGCCCGGTGCCGTATACGTCGACCACGGGGCGAGATATGACCCCATAGTGCCGGGAGAGCTTGACAGAGGAGGGGCAATCAACACGATAGTCCCGCATAACACGACCTCCAGGAACGTTGCCGGGATGGCGGTAAGCGGATTCCTGGCCGAAGTTGAGCCAGTCAACCTGGATGGACTGAGACAGAAATATCCCGAAGCATTTAAGAGGCCATACCATCCGGCCGCCGGCCTGTGCTTAAATACCTGGTTCTAAGGGGGTAAAGAGGTCGTTATCGGCGCTACCGGCACCCTGAGCAGCAGAGGAGGTTTCTAGCCGTTTGAGCAAGTGTCTCTATAAATAAAAAAATATCATATATTGATAATTTCTACCCTCATAAGCAGGAGAGTTGTTCGTTTTAATGAAACTGGATTTACTTATATCATAGGGTATCAAAAAAATATATAAGGATAATAGCATGTCAGCAGTTTCTCGTGATATACGCGACCAGATAAAGCAGGGCAATTTTATTAGAAAGGCCTTCGAGGATGGCCTGGCTCTGAAGAAACAATATGGAGAAGACAAAGTATTTGACCTTTCTCTGGGGAACCCCTTAATGGAACCCCCTCTCGAGTTCCACCAGGAACTACAAAAGCTGGTAAATAACCCGATACCGGGGATGCATCGCTATATGCTTAACGCCGGCTATCCTGAGGTGAGAGCCGAGATAGCGGAATACATGGCGTCAGAGACCGGGTTACCCTTTACCATGAATGAAATTGTTATGTCCGTAGGTGCCGGCGGCGGCATGAACCTCGCCTTAAAGGCGCTGCTGAATCGAGGGGAGGAGGTTATTCTCTTTGCCCCTTATTTCCCCGAGTTCCTTTTGTACATTGCCAGCCACTCGGGAGTTGCCCGAATTGTGCCGACTGACGACAACTTCGCCCCGGATTTAGCGGCTCTAGAAAAAGCAATCACGCGCCGTACCAAGGTGATTATCACCAACTCACCCAACAACCCCAGCGGTGCTGTCTATGATGAGAATATCTGGAGTAATATGGGGAAAATACTTCGCGCCCAAGAATCACGCCTGGGTACGGAAATTTTTATCGTCAATGATGAGCCCTATCGCAAGCTCATCTATAATGGCAAGAAATGTCCCTATGTATTTGGCTTCCATCCTCGAACGATAACGGTGACTTCCCATTCCAAAGACCTCTCCATCCCAGGGGAACGGATTGGCTATGTGGCCATTAACCCGGAGTGTAACGAGGGCGGAGAACTGGGGACAGCGGTCGGTTTTTGTAACCGTGCCCTCGGCGTTGTTAACGCACCGGCTCTAATGCAGAGGGTTGTGAGCAAGCTACAACGGGCGCATATTAATATCGAGGCATATCAAAAGAAAAGAGACTTTCTCTACGACCATCTCACGGCCATGGGATACGCTATCGCTAAGCCCAGCGGTGCTTTTTACATGTTCCCGAAGTCACCGGTGGATGACCTCGAGTTCGCTGATGAACTTAGAAAACAGATGGTACTTACCGTACCGGGTATTGCCTTTGGAACAGCTGGCTATTTCCGTATTGCCTACTGTGTTGAAGACCGGGTGCTTGAAGGCTCCCTAACCGGTTTCAGAGCGGCAGCTCAAAAATACGGTCTGTGCTAACTTTCAGGTTTGGCACACGATTGACCTGGCCAGGCTATGGCGATATCTCCGTGGCCACTTTATAGCCATGGCGGGTGGCATTCAACTCCTCTCGGCTTGAGTTGCATCAGCCGTAACGATTAATATATCAAGGTCAATCTGTATTTGCTGATTTTACCCGGCTTCCACTTCCTTCTGTAATTCGTCATGCGCCTTGAGAATTTGCTGCCAGTTTTCTTCTCGGGTGCCGGTATCTAAGAGAACATCCCATTCCATATCCTGTAGATTCTCTATAAAGCCAGGTATCTGGTCCCAGGGTATGGAAAAAAGGAACATCCCTGCCGGATATACCTTTAAAAACGACATGCCCATGCTGAAGCCGGTAGCCGTATAATTATATTTGCCGCTTAGTATGGGATAAACGAACATCCAGGAACATGCCGCCACCGGCGTCAGCTTGCTGGCCCATGCTTCACCGGACTGATAGCTCAATGCCCTCAGCAGGGTTTGTGCCTGTTTCGTGTTATCAGCGACGATGACCAGAATATCCGGGTCAAACGTCAACTCATCAATGGAAGCAAAAGAGGCATATCTAACGGAGCCTCTGGGCATACGCGGCATATCCTGGTAGATTCTGCGGTTGGCGCGCGCTTCCCGGTATACTCCCCCTTTCTCTCCCACCATACCGCTTATATACATCGGTTCGAACTCTTCCATCCCCAGGATCTCCGGCTCCACGCACTGGAAGTCCTCTTTCTGCGCGTAGAAAGGTTGGCTGGTTTGCGCCTCTTTAACCATCTCGCAAAGATTTATTTTCTTCTCCAGCCTCTTGACCCCGTCCGGTTTCATAAGCGAGTATTTGATGCCTACCGGTTTTCTTGTAAAGTCAAATCTGTCTAAAATGGAATAGTCTCGTTTATTTGGCTTCATCTAAACCTCCTTATAAAGTTTTATCGTTCATACGGAATGCGCCCTACACCTTGAATTCAGGTCTTTTTTAGAGCTCATATTATTTTACCTTTTTCAACCCAGGCGTTAAAACGTAACCCAGAAGCCGGGTCATATTCTCTCTCAAAAGCTTCGGGGTATTGCTCCCTCCATTTCTCCATCTGAGCCATACTGACCCTTTCAACCTCAACCAGATAGCCGCTGGTAGCCATACCGGCAGCGTTTTTTGATGATATTCCAATGGGGGATATGAGGTTGATGGCGCCACCTCTATCGAGTTTTCCCGGTATTATTGAATCGACTCTGGCGCCATGGTCCATATAGGCCACCCCGGGCATTAGCCGCTCGGTCACATAGGCGCCACCGAGGACAATGCCTCTTTCATTGTATATTTTTACGATATCTCCACTCTTTATACCCCTTTCGGCAGCGGTCCCCGGATTAAGCCAAAGGGGCTCGTACATATAACCATCCCAACCCTTTACCTTGCCCGTCGGGGTTTCCCTTGTCCATGAGATATCATCACACTGGGCGTGTACTCGCCACCGCCCGTGATTAGACATTAAAAGAAGCGGGTACTGCCTGGCCCTTTCGCTGGAAATCCTCTCATCATGCGTCGGGCCTTTTTCAATCCACTTGGGATATGGTGGCCTCTCTTTATCCCCAGGAAAATGCCGGGCTAATCTCTCCGAATATAACTCCAGCTTACCGGAAGGCGTAGGCATGGGGTTCTTTTCGGGGTCCTTATAGAACTGGCTCATGCCCGGCGGGTCTTTTTCCCAGTCCGGAGCGGTCGGATATACATAGTACTGTTTTTCATTGAATTCTTCCCAGCTGATAACCTCCGCAAGTCCCAGACCATCATAAACATATTTTATCAGGTCCTCTACCGTCCGTCCTTCCGTAATCTCCTCGTACTTACCCAGCTTCTTGGCTACCTCCAGCATTATCTCGTAATCGCTCTTGGACTCGCCGATGGGTTTGATAGCCTGCCTTTGGAGCAACACGTTTTCAAGCTGTACGCCTTGCATTGAGTTTATCATGATATCATCTACCTCAAAATGAGTATTGGCGGGCAGGACGATATCAGCAGATAGACAATCGTTCTCAAGCCAGGGGTGCTGGACGACAATACACTCTATCTCAGGGCTTCTGAGTTCTTCTATCACCTTATTTCCATAATTCCAGCAGGTAGGCCGACAGGGCGTGTCCGACCATATCATGTGTATTTCAGAGCCGCCCTCTTCCTCAGGCGCAGGAAATGTGTATTTTACAAACTGGTTTTCTACCGGCTCGGCGGCTGAGCTCGTACCGTACCAGGAAATGGGGGGATTAAGCAGGATATCATGCATGAGGACCTTAGGGAAATGTTGTTTCTGGCTGACAACAGCGTGGGCGGCCAGCGACCGCAGTATCGGGTCAGCATGCGCAGCATCGCTATGCAGCCCGGCCATATTCAAACTTACGTTTTTCGGTTTGGTACTCCTGGGCATCACGGGTGCTACCCAATACGGATTGCACTGGTGAACCCCCGGTCCTCCGAGCCCCTGCATTGCCAGCAATACAACTTCAAGCCTGCCGGGCTCGTGTGAATACGGCCCCCTGATATAGGAACCTCCGTAACCATGGGCAATCGTCGTCGTCCTGGCGGCAAACTCCCGCGCCAGTGCTTTGATAGTCCATTCCGGGACGCCACACCTGGGTGAAGCCCACCCGGGGGTCCTGGCAATCCCGTCTTCCTTACCCGTAACGTAGGCTTCCACTTTTTCGAAGCCAACGGTATGGGTAGCGATGTATTCCTTATTATAGGTCCCTTCCTTTATCCAGGTATAGATTATCGCCAATTGCAGGGCGGCATCGGTATTGGGCAGCACCGGAATCCATTTGTCGGCATGAACGGCGGCTCCGTAGTTCAAATCAGGACAGATATATACCTGTGTAATGCCGGCATCTCGCCAGAAATAGCTTAGACGACTGGGAAACTGCCCGCAAAATCCCCATGCTGACGTTTCCGGGTCAAACCCCCAACACAGGATGAGGTCACTATTCTCGGAAACGTCCTTGATGACATTGGCTGCCGGCGCCATCATGCCCTGATATCCGGTTCCCCACACATGCATTGCCCCCCAGTACCATCCCTCCCAGCTATCCGCATTCCTGATCTGCTGTGTGTAGCCCCCCATCTTGCTAAGTAGAACCGATGCAGGACCGTGAGAAGGGTTTACTAACTTAGATTCACCGTGCCCTTCGGTCTGTGTAAGAATCGCCAGTGGTCCGTATTGTCCCTGAACCCTCTTTATCTCACTGGCGATAATATCGGTAGCCTCGTCCCAGGAGATTCTCCTATATTTACTTATCCCCCTGTTTTGAGGGTTTCTTTTACCATGGGGATTCCAATCAACCCTTTTTAGTGGATATTTAATCCTGTTGGGTGAGTAGGCTCTCTTTTTATACGCCAGGTTGAAAGGGGGAGGCAAAGATTTCATCAGCGGTTCCAGAGTGGCGCCGTTCCTCTCTATCTTCCAGGGGTTCATTTCCTCCCTGGTGTATTTCCAATCATAATGCAGTGGTCTAACCCTGACGATTCTGCCGTTCTTAACATCAACCACTCCTTCGGCGCCACCACCCATGATACCCATAAGGCTGAGTGTCCTGCAGAATGTTTCCTCTTTTCCTTCTGCAATAACCTTACTCTTTCCGTCTGACATGGAAATTATCCGCCTTTCCAAGGTTATATTAGAGACGTGCTTTATTATCTCCTTATGCAGTTCTGACCCGCCACTATAAAGAATACTACTTCTTAACTCACGGCTACAGCCAATATAGTCTCAGGAACTGTCGGCTGGTATCACAGATAGCTAGGCAGTCGTATCTGATTATATTCCTTATGCCACCGCTCAATCAAGACCTTAGGGGTGAATCGTCAGGGAGAACGAGACACTTTTTTCACGAATCAGGTGCTCTTTTATTTGACCTATTTTCGTCTTTACCTGTTAACCAGACAATAGCACAGTTAACCATTATTTTCATGGTTCTGCAATTCCATCTTATTAAGGACCACTAGATTTTACGGTATACTTTCTTGTCAAGTCACATTCCAAGCTATTGTAGCTGAGTTGAACAATCTGGACATATGTCGAGCAGATGATTTGAACTCCAGACCAATAAAGCGCCTGATATCATCGCCAGACGGCTGACCTGCCCCGATAATTTGGTTCAACCTTTAGGTTAGTGTTTTCACCATTGGACCTGCCCCCAGTTTGACAAAAGGGTGGAGCGTATCTAATACTATTTTTGGAGTGAGTTGAAAAATAACCAGCTTTTAAATAACAGTGTGATATTGTTAGAGCTTTTGACGAGTAGAGTAAGCAATGGTACCTGTGAACATTTGCTCGACAATGGCCGGTGATAACCACGCTGTTTCGATGTTCGCCCGACTCAGGCAATCAAGTTTGGCACTAAATCCGAACTGAAGTGCCTGATAAGCAAAACCGAGGTACTGCAACCGGAATATGAAACCAGGTGAGGGGATATTACATGAATATCCCCGGAAGCTCGTGGCTGGTACAATACGCTAACCGGTGGAGAAAGAGGTGGTTATCAGACCCACCTGCACCCTCAGTTCAAACGGCAAGAAGCTGACGACAGCCACGGAAGGCTTCGGCGACTTCTGGTCCGAAGGGCTGGTATAAGGCAGCTATTTATTGAAAATAGAGGCTAAAGGGTTCGCCACCAGGTCAATAGACAATATCAACACGGAAAAGGGTGTGAACTTAGGGAACCATACCACTGGTTGGTGTTGAAAGATATAATAATGGAAGACCAAGATAAGATGTAAGGAGGGATATTAATGTCTTCGCGAAAGGCAGAGGAGCGATTGCAAACCAAGCCGGCACAGTTTATTGAGGATGAAATCAGGGCGTTTGTGCGCACCAGTTCCTTAAACCGCATGCCTATTATGGATAATCCCGTTATCTATGATGAACCACTGGTGGGATTCGCTGATGGTGACGACCCCATCTTCACCGAATACAAGAATATTATTGCCCCCACCCACCTCACACCCCGCGAGGCACTGGCAAAGACTTACCATAAAAGCCCGGAAGATATGCCGGAGAACATATCCGTTATCAGTTGGATACTACCAGTTACGCGCCTGATCCGGGAATCTAACCACCGGAATACCGTAAATCCGTCCCG
>Ga0315537_1004042_pt1 | contig 10769 bp, 10 predicted proteins | sample SalMarSW160270MG_FD_203091 | JGI IMG/M metagenome (GOLD analysis project Ga0315537, IMG submission 203091) | Salt marsh sediment microbial communities from the Plum Island Ecosystem LTER, Massachusetts, United States - Salt Marsh Sediment SW1602-70 ... | reverse complement strand
TGTGGATGATGAGCAGTGAAAACCATGATACACGTTACTACTGTAGTTTTTGAATTATGGAACAATTCAATTGGCATGGACATCACTGATTCCAATGTATGACGCTCAAGAATGGCTCTCTTCCACTCAGCAATTACACCTGACGGAGCAGTCGCGCAAGTAATCGGGACAATGGCAATACACCTCCCTCCTGGTTGAAGACAGTTGAGATTATTCAGCACGAATTCCAGTTCTTCTCTGTCTTCCTTTATAGTCTTGTTTTTATAAGGTGGATTGAGCAGACCTATCGTTGGCTTATGTATTGACATAAGGCGTTCAGCGTCTTCAAAGCAACCCCCTCTAAAGATGTTTGCCTTTCCATCCCCATGGAGAATCATGTTAGAGACAGCAAGAGCATATATCTGAGGCTGAAATTCGATACCATATAACTGATTGTTCCGAATACGCTTCTTGGTTTTCTCGCTTGGTCCAGCATCCCGAACCATTTTTTTCATTGCAGCAATGAGCAAGCCAGCGGTTCCACAACAGTTATCGAAAACGATACTGTCCTTGTTGATTTCTGCGAGCTCAACAAACAATTCAGCAATGTGGTATGGAGTGAGTACTATACCCAAGCCTTTGTCATTGTTAGCATATCGTAGGAACTCTATATAAAACTGTCCGATTGTATCGTAGAATTTATGCGTACGCATGAATGCATTGATATTATCGTCGATACCCTTAATTAGTGAAACAAAGAAGTCTTTGTCACGCAGTGCAGGCGAACGGGGAATGAAAGAAAAAGCTTGTGCCAAGTCTTCGCTTCTATCTTGGGGGAGTCTGGCATTCTCAAATTCGCCCCGAATCGCTTGTAGCAAGCTTGTCGCCAATTGCTTCGCCGTTCGCTGGACAATGAAGCTTTGTTTAAATGCTTCGTTCTGCAGCGCGATCAAGATACCGCTTATTAGAAAAGCTCGTTGTGCCTCAGTTACCTTCTTTGCTTGTAGTTGGTTGTTAAGGTTTCTGCTATAGTCAAGGAGAGATGCATAGTCTTGTCGAAATTTTACGTCGCTGTTGATGAATGCTTCGTAGTACTCTTCGAGAGAAACGATGCCTCTTGCTTCGAGATATTCGACAGGTCTGTTTGTACCTTGAAGGTGGAAATAGTGAGAGATTCGCAAAGCCGCTTTGCTCTCTCCACTTACAGCAATCGCCAAAACGTTGAACTCTTTTGATAGATAAGACGCATAGAGGAGAACACCATCGACTGCGTAATCAGAGTATCTGTCAAGAGTTGTGCTGATATGCTTCTGCGGATCAGCTTTACACTCTATAACGATCAAAAAATCAGAGTGAGATGTACTGTGGACAAGGAACTCCGGCTTCCCTGCTCCTTCTCCTCGTTTTGAGGCGTTCTCTAGGAGTTTCCGGATGCGCGGCGTATCACTCTTTTGCTTCTCGACTATCACCCCGGAATCGGATTTGTAATATCCGTTGTTCCGAAGACTTTGCTCAACCAAGTCTTCTGTCTTTCGCTCATTCACATGTCTACTCATTGTCTTTGTATCCCTACCACCTGTTCGTGCAACAGCCTCTTGCCGTTACCACCTTGAAACTATGGGAAGCCATCTACTTTTCCCTGAAAAGACATTTACCAAGCAATGTCGCAATTATACACGTTTATAGGTACAGGGCAAGACGATACAAAAGGCAAAAATCCGGCAATAAATTGCGGGGCTAAATATTTGAGAAGGCCATAGTCAGTTAGTGCCCCGATAAACGGCATCGGGAGATAAAAACCCCCAAGATAAACTTTGGGGGCTAACCGATAAAAGAAACCCCCTAATAAATTAGGGGGCTAAATTTATTTCAACAAACCATAGTCAGTTAAGGCCTCCCGTAGAGCTTCCTTTTTATCATCGTCGAGGGGGGTCATAGGAAGGCGCAGTTCATCCGAGGCCATATTCAGCATAGCCATTGCCGCTTTAATAGGTATCGGATTTGTGGCAAGGGACAATAAATCCCTGCTCAGGGCGAAGAGTTTTTTGTGCCATTTCAGGGCCGAGACGAAATCGCCTTCGAGAATCAAATCGGTCATGGCCTTTACGTCGGCGGGCACTATATTGGCCACTACACTGATTACGCCTTTGCCCCCTACCGCGGCCATCGGCAGGGTCAGCGAATCGTCGCCGCTGATTATGGTAATATCGCAGCTTGTCGCAATCTCGCTGGCCATATCGAGTCTGCCGCTGGCCTCTTTGATTGCGACGATATTATCGAGCCGTGCGAGTCTGGCTACGGTCTGCGCGGTCAGTCCTGTACCGCCGCATCGGCCTGGTATGTTGTACAGGACGATGGGCAGGTCCACTTCTTCGGCGATGGCTTTGAAGTGCTGATAGAAGCCTTCCTGGGTCGGCTTATTATAATAAGGACAGACCTGCAGCGTAGCGTCGGCTCCGACTTTTCTGCTGAACTCGGTAAGCTCGATGGCCTCGGCTGTACTGTTCGAGCCGGCGCCTGCGATGACGGGCACGGCGCCGCCGACGGTCTTGACTACCCGCTCGATGACCTGTTTGTGCTCGGCGTGGCTTAACGTAGGCGACTCGCCGGTAGTGCCGACCGGAGCTATCGCATCGATTCCGTTTTCCAGTTGAAAATCAATCAGCTCGTCGAGCGTTTCAAAATCAATTTCGCCGTCCTGAAAGGGCGTTATCAACGCCACCATAGCACCATGAAACATCTTAAACTCCTGTTAAAATATTGTTTAGAGCATTTAACATAATGAAAAAGACACAGATTAACATTGCTTTTTTCAGACACGGATTCCGTCTCCGCTGCGCTACGCCGTGACAAGTAACACAGATTTACACGGCTCTTTCTATAGAATTTTAGACACGGATTCACACCCGTCTTCGTCCCGATAGAAAACATCGGGACTACGCCGGGCAGGCGGATTTACACTGTTTATAACTATCCGGTTTTTTTCAGAATCGTCAAGTACTGCCGGACGGTGTCAGCGAGTCCGGTATCGAGGGCCTCGGCTATCAGCGCGTGGCCGATTGAAACTTCAAGAATACCTTTTACGCCGGCCAGAAACGCACTTAGGTTCTGCAGGTTAAGGTCGTGTCCGGCATTGACACCGAGTCCGGCATCCTGCGCAGCTTTGGCCGCGGCGGCGAATCGTTTTATGCTGCCCTGAAGGTCCTTATCCTCACGAAAGGCCTTGGCATACGGCTCGGTATAAAGCTCAACTCTATCGGCCGAGGCCTTGGCAGCCTGTTCGATACCACCAGCGGCATCCATAAAAACACTGACGCGAATGCCCAGCTCTTTAAGCTCATCGACGACAGGCTGAAGTTTTTCCAGATTAGCTTTAATGTCCCATCCGTGGTCGCTCGTATTCTGGGTCGGGTCATCCGGTACGAGCGTAGCCTGGTGCGGCCTGATGTCATGAAGCAATTCCATCAGTTTTCCAGTAAATGGATTGCCTTCGATATTAAACTCAATACCAGGATAGTCTTCAAGCATATCACGCAACTCGTACGCATCGGCATAGCGGATGTGCCTTTCGTCCGGCCGGGGATGTACGGTTACCCCGTGGGCGCCGGCTTCGATTACCGTCCGGGCCGCTTCGAGCACAGACGGCAAGCCGATATCACGCTGGTTCCTCAGTAATGCTATTTTATTGAGATTTACGCTGAGCTTCGTCATATTCAGCAGATTATAGCCCCCCTATACGAACCATCAAGCAAATAACAACTCATTCAAAAACGACCCTGCCGCGTCGAAAACAATTCTAAAGCAAAGGTATGAATGTTTTGTGAGATGCCAAAGCCTAATCATTTTGTTCGAGGCAGTTTCTCGTACTCGGCCTCGAACCTGAGCTTGTGGCGAAGCTCCTCCTCAGCCAGAGCCAAAAAAGTATCTCTGGACTGGTCCTGATGCATCTGGGTAGCCATATCTATGTAGAACCGGAAAGAGATATCTTCTTTCTCGATGCACAACCTTAATAAATCGGCATAATCCATATTTGCGCATTCATCGGATTCAACGTAATACGGATTTTCAGCTTCGGCTTGTGAGTCCTGCGGCTGTACAATCTCGCCCAGCTTCATTAACTCCAGCTCGAGTTTGCCCTCATGCTCGGTCTCTTCTTTTGCCAGGTCCTTGAGCATGTATTTTATAGCTGGAGATTCTACGCACTGGCTCATGACCATAAGGAAATTGTAAGCCTCCTGCTCCCTATGGATGGCCAACCTGATAATCTGGCCAATTGTCTGCTGTTTAGTCATCGTTTTACCCGACAGGTATAATCGGCGCGACTATATACAAAATCATTCGACCGTTCAATAAATACTTTTCTCAAGAGAACGGCAAAATCCGATTAGCGACAAAGCCAGCATAGATGATACGTCGCGGCCTCTGAAGAGGTGAACTTAAGTGGTGCCGGTCAATGGTGGGCTGTTCACATCGGCCGGCCTGATTTCCTTGAGACGTTGTAACAACTGTTGCCACAAGGGTTTAGGGCCGGCACCATCCAGTTTGATTTGCTGCAGCTCATCAATCAACCCCGCCGCCTGCTGCGGGGAACTCCGGACAAAACTGATTAGAGTCTGTCCGATTGGACAAGAATCATCAACATCATCCTCGAGCAGGCGATTCGTAATCAACGAGCCGGCCAGCTTTATCTGTCCGTCGCTCAGGTACAGCTCCAACAGCTCCGCCCGCAACTGGTCCCTGTGGGCCGCGTTTTTATCTGTTTTAATCAGGTCTCCGTAGTATTCCTTGGCCCTGTCCCGCTGTTGTGTCTGAGCAAGAAGCCTGGCAAGTTTGTAACGGGCGGTGTTCAGCAAGGCGTTATTATTTTCAGCCTGTGCCTTTCGTTCGACGATTTCAAAAAATGCAACCATCCTTACGGGCGCGATTTTCTTCGACTCAAGCGGTTCAATCCAGTCACTGAGCAGCTTGCTGTTGCCGCTTTCGAATATTCTCAGCATAGCCTTCCATGCCCCTGCTTCTTCCGGACTGGAACTTATTTTCTCGCTCAGCCATCCAAGGTCTTCAACCGTTCCCATCTCTTCAGCCAGGCTTATGAGGCGCTTTCGGATATTAACACTCTTATCGTTTACAAAGTCTGTGCGTAACCGGCGATATGCCTCCGGTTTATTTATGTTGATAAGTCCGTTTACAGCGGCTTCTCGAACCAGGTCATCCTCCTCCGTCAGCGCCGCAACAAAATATTGCCGATACCTTTTTGCGGCCTGATTACCATAAGCACTCTGGCCGCAAAGCGTGGCCATGGAATTGAGCAGTTCACCCCGCAATACATTGGATGTCCCGTTTCGCTCGTATCGTCCGGCCAGTGCCTCCAGATAAACAGATACCTCCTGTTCCGACAATCCATTGTTTTCGAGCAAATTGCGGATTACCTCGGCGCCTCTTTGAGCCTTGGCCGGTGTATCCGAAAGAAGATATTCGACCGCCATATCCAGAGTTTCTTTTCTTATCGAAGCATCAGGTTTCACAGGAGACTGGGGCGAGAACACGTAGCGACACGCCTGGCCGAGCGCAGCAAAGAGCTCACTTCGAACCTCATCATCTGTTTCGACTTTCAGCTGCGCCAGCAGTATCTGCGAGGTATCCAGTTCCGGCATCAGCGCCAAGACGCGGGCGGCATTGAGTCTTACCTGCGTGTTTTCATCGGACACAAGCTTAATCAACAAAGGCCCAAGCTCACTGCGAACGTTCGACTTCGGTTCGGTGCCGTGCAGCCAAAGAGAAATTTTCGATACAGCCCACAGTCTTTCCTCAGGCCGAGCGCCGAGCAGGTATTGAGCCAAAAACTCTATCCTGGCAGCGCCGTCCGTACCGAGCCCTGCGTATAACTGGTCGAGCGTAGCTACATACTTCTGTCTCCATGAATCCCGCTCGCTTTTCAACTGTTCGATTTGTCTTTCATACTCCTGCCTCATCCGCCAATAGTGAAGGAACTCCTCCTTGCCGATTCTCTGTATCTCTTCAATCATCTGACGTCGAGTGGCTTTGTCGGTTCCGACGGCCGGTATCGCCAGTGACTTAAGGGCCTCGGCGGCGGCGGCGACGACCTGCTCATCCGAATCATCCAGCAATTCTATCAGCCGCACGATTGCTCTTATGTCCGGCTGTAATCGCAGTGCCTGTACGGCGTTGAGCCTGGCCTCAGTCGGCAGCGACTTGTCGGCTATCTTCGCCAGCAACGGCTGTTCTATCTGCTCGTATTTGAATATCAGCAGCGCTTCAGTGGCCATGCGTACCGAAGCGGGGTCTCGCTGCTCAACGAGGAATGACATAAGCGGTCCGATAAACTCTTCGCTGTTTGGTATGGTTCTTTTGCCTCGGCTTTCGGCGATGGCCTGGCAGACAGCCAGCCGGGCCTGCTGGTTATCAGTCTTGCTCAAGACCTGCAAAATCACGGCCCTGGCCGCAGGGTCGCCGCTGTCCAGCATTAGTGAGGCAGCTTTTAAGCGGATTTGCTCGTCCGTGCCGAAAAGCAGGGCATTTTTGTTGATTTCAAGCTGCTCATTAGCGGCCGGGGGCTCTACAACGGGCTGGTCGGCCGCCGCACAAAGCCACGGCTGCACAAATGCCCCAATTGTCAGTATGAATAATAGCCCTTTTTTCATTGTGCTGCCGTACATAATTGTTCCCCCAAACGCTTTTTTTTGCGTTTGGGGACCCCTATCAAAGGCTCCGCCACCATTTATAATTCGTCATAATAATGTCCTGACTATACTTAAGTCAAACAACTAATGTTCACTTTCAGCCCGTAATCGGGGGTGTCAGCCCCGAGGAACACCCGGCCCTGCTGTTCAAATCCGGTCTATATAACCGATATTTAACAAAAACCTTAAGCTGCTTACTACCTGTCCATTAAGTTCGGCTTTTCGGAGCGTTGAACATGACAAGAGCTAAAACTACTGCAAAACGGATTCGATGGTTTCTGCTGGCCCTGTGGATTGTGTGTGTGGTCTGTGCGATAATCTGGCTTTTCGGGCCGCTGCTTAATGACGCGCTAAGCGCCCTTTCAAGCGACGAGTCCGGCCGGCAGGATGACGAACCATTCGGAGTCGGCCTGGCCGGTACGCCCGCGCTGTTAATCTTCGGGCCTGCGTATCAGATGCTGAATCTGCCGGGCAATTGGAACTATGTACTGGTCGTTTTTATTTATCTGGCATTGCTGTTTCTAACACAGTGGTGGTTCCTCAGTCCCCGGCACATCTGGAAAATCAAGACGACCGAGACCGCACGGCCGATGAAACGTGCCGCGGTCGGCGCAGCTTTTGCCGCAACGCTTCTATCTGTCGGAGCTATTTTTTCAATCGTCGATTTGATTAAAGAAGACTTTTTCTCGGAACTGGAAAACCCTTCGGCATTCCGGCATTATCTTGTTTTGCTTATTCCCGTCACCGTCTGGCTCATCTGGTCCGTGATTTTTGTCATTTATCTCAGGCAAGGCAACCATTACACCTGGGCAGGGAAAATTATAAGAGCACTGATTGCAGGCAGTGTGCTCGAACTGTTTGTAGCAGTGCCGATTTATGCTACACGACAGGACGAATGTTACTGTGCCAGAGGCTCTTATGCAGGATTGATATTTGGTGGAACTGTGCTTCTATGGGCGTTCGGGCCGGCGATATTTCTGTTGTTTATTCGCGAAAAGCTGCGGTGCGAACAGTTAATGTCGCAAAGCTAAGTTTTACAATCTCACCTGAGCGGGTAACACTGCTGTTGATGTCACTGGGGCTACCGTTCTTTCGAGCCTTTTCAGCTTGAAGTTAAGTGGTTTTAGCAGCGACAGAACCATAGAACAAACCAGGCAGGAAATCGAACGGGGACATCATGATTACCGCGGTTATGATGTGAATATTTCCTGGATATTTCACCTACTTTCTCTTGACTGTCCGGCTTCGGGGGGGGGTATAATTGTTTTATATTATAACGTGAATAATACTCGTGGAGGCCGTTAATTACATTTTTACAAAAGGCGTAGATTATGCGCTAAGTTCTGTTTTTATTTGACTTTACGAGGGGAAAAGAGTATAATCACAGAAGGAAAGGAGCGAGTAAGATGAAGGCACAAAAAACCTTGGGAGAGGAAAGGAAAGCAGTCTTTGCACTTCTGATTCTGCTGTCTTTCAGCAGTCCGCTTATGGCAGTAACATGGACAAGTGGCCATTATGAAATCAACGACGGTAACCCTTATTCAGAAATCGAAATATACAATGATGTCCAGCTTGATATATTCGGTGGTGACATAGGATATGTGTGGGCATACGATAACACCATAACTAACTGGTATGACGGAGAAATGACTTATCTTGTTACAAATGATAACAGCATCGCTAATATCTACGGTGGAGATTTAATGGGTGGTTTGGGGGCAGGTGACAGTAGCATAATAAATCTGTACGCCTATGATATCGTTATCACAGATACCGGAGGACATTGGGACATCGGACAGGTTACCGGTAAATACAATCTCAACAATGAAGATTTCATATTTGATTTATGGGGTTCAGATACCTACTCACAGCTAAATATTGTCCCCGAACCAACAACTATAGCCTTTCTTGGCTTTGGCTTATATCTTTTAAGGGCCGTTTCTGCTTGATTTAAAGGAGGATTTTAGCTATAATAATGCTGTAGAAAGGAGCGAGTAAGATGAATGCACGAAAAACCCTGGGAGAGGAAAGGAAAGCAGTCTTTGCACTTCTAATTCTGCTGTCTATCGGCAGCCCGCTTATTGCAGAAGTCTGGACAAGCGGCCATTATGAAATCTACAACGGCAATAGCTACGCTGAAATCTGGATATACAATGATGTCCTGCTTGATATATTTGGAGGTGACATAGGATATGTTCGGGCATACGATGACACCATAACTAACTGGTATGACGGAGAAATGACTTATTTTGTTGTCAATAATAATAGCATCGCTAATATCTACGGTGGAAGTTTAGAGGCAGGTTTGGGAGCAGTTGACAGCAGCATTATAAATCTGTACGCCTATGACATAGTTATCACACATACCGGAGGACATTGGGATACCGGACAGGTTGCCGGCAAATACAATCTCAATAACGAAGATTTCATATTTGATCTATGGGGTTCAGACACCTATACGCATATAAATATAATCCCGGAGCCGGCAACACTAATATTTTTAAGCTTCGGTGGTCTTCTTCTAAGAAAGAGGAGATAGCAAGAAAACCCGTCTGTTTACGGGAGGAGGTTAAAAATGCCACACGGAAAGAGATTCTATTCGGGCATCCTGTATCTGATTATCCTTGCTGGAATGACCGGTTCTGCTTATGGCGCGAAAACCGTATATGTAATCAGCGACACTGAGATTTCAGAATTACAGACGTATAAAATAGATGACACCAATCTTATTTACCAGCCGCAGGCCGATTATATCTGTGAATCAGATCCGCCTACTGACGCAGGTGCAATAGCCCTGGTTATACCCCTACCCATTGTCAAGACAAAAAACAGGCGTATTTAAGGTGGACTCATCCTGTATTAAAGCAGTTGGGACGCAGGGAGCCCGAAGGGCGACCGGAGTACCAACTGCTTCGACATACACCTCGGCTGGGGTGCGGTAGTCCAATGCCTGGTGAAATCGCTGATTATTATAAAACTCAAAATACCGGCCAAGACCATATCTCGCCTCGGTCACCGTCTGATAGTCCCGCAAATAAACCTCCTCAACTTTTACCGTTCGCCATAATCGCTCAACAAAAATGTTATCAAACACCCGACCCTTGCCGTCCATGCTGATTTGAACGCCTGCCTCCAACAACACCTCTGTAAAATCATCGCTGGTGAACTGGCTGCCCTGGTCCGTATTGAATACTTCAGGCCTGCCAAAACTCAATGCCCGCTTCAACGCCGTAACGCAAAATTCGGATTCCAGCGTTATCGATACTTCCCAGCTCAATCCATACCGGCTGAACCAGTCCATCACCGCGGCAAGATAAAGCCATCCGCGATACATACGAACATAAGTTATATCCGCCGACCATCCCTGATCCGCACGTTCTATCTGTACATCTTTGAGCAGATACGGGTATATCTTATGTTCCTTGTCCGGCATGCTAAAACCACGTTTTCGACGCGGATAAACCGCTTCTAAGCCCATCTGACGCATAAGCCGACGAACCCGTTTGTGATTAACATGGAGCCCCTGACGACAGAGATATTCGGTCATCTTGTCAATGCCGTAAAACGGCGTCTTAACATATTGTTCATCTATCAGCTTCATTAACATCTCGTTATATCGCGTATCGCCGCAGGGCTTGTAATACAAACTGCTCCGTCTCAGGCACAGTAACTCGCACTGCCGATAAACAGGTATCTTCTTATGAGCCGGCTCGATGGCTTTCCGCTTTTGATCAAGCGTCAAAACCAGATTTTTTTTTGAGCCAGTCAAGCTCTACTTTTAACTGGCCTATCTGCTGATATAACTGTGCCGTCAGCTCTTCCTGCTCCTGCTTTTCGCTTTGCCGCCGCCGGGAAAATATCTCCGGCAGCAACTCCAAAAGCTGCTTTCTCCATTGCGTTATCTGGGTAGGATGAACCTCATACTCGCTGGCCAGCTCCGCTATTGTCTTGTCGCCCTTGGCTGCCTCAAAAGCAACCTTCGCCTTAAATTGAGCTGTGTGATTGCGTCTTTTGTTTTTCATGAATCTGTCTCCTGAAATTGTTATCGTCTCAGGCGACAAATCCACCTTAATTATGCCTCATTATGCG
>Ga0315537_1004041_pt1 | contig 10771 bp, 10 predicted proteins | sample SalMarSW160270MG_FD_203091 | JGI IMG/M metagenome (GOLD analysis project Ga0315537, IMG submission 203091) | Salt marsh sediment microbial communities from the Plum Island Ecosystem LTER, Massachusetts, United States - Salt Marsh Sediment SW1602-70 ... | reverse complement strand
TGTGCCCGGTCCCTGGCCTCTTGGCCCTGTTCCATCGCCTCTTGGCATTTTATTCAACTCCTTTTTAGCATTTACTGTATGTTAAGGAGTTGCTTTCCGTCTGGTGCAAGCATCCTTCGACCATCCTTCAGCTACTATTCCACACAACTACTGTAATGATGTATGAAATGGTGTGCTCTCCTATCCCCCCCTTTTTACCGTGTCTTTATCAATCAGTGTAAGAAGCGGTGACCGGTTCATAATCGCAACATCATGATCAGCTTCACATAATTTATTCGCATGATACATCCGATCAGTTTGATTATCGTCATAAACATATATTTTATCCATTTCACCTCCTATTCTTGCGTGTCTTTCGCCAATCCAAAGCCATCAAGCTAAGGGCTCGCTCAAAAAGCGACCCGATGAAAACATGTTAGGTTTTGTGTAATAAATGAAATTTCTCAACAAATTATTTAATAGCGGCTTTATTAATTTTGTCCATAGGCGAAGGGCTTCATTTTTTGTGAGGAAATTTCCCGATAGGGAATTTCCCCCACACCAAAGGGGAATATTCCCGATAGGATAGGACATGAATGAGGAGTTTAGATAAGCTCAAATACTCCATCTATGATGCCAGAACACCGATAATGGTAAACTTCCTAAATTTTTTAGACACCGCAGGGCAGAAACAGAGACTGTGGGAAGAAAGTGGTGGTTTGCCATATGGTTGAGCAGTTTAATAATCCGTGCAAGAAATTTCTTGTACGGAAATATTTAAGAGAAAATCATGAACAATTATCTGAATCGTATGCTGCGCGCAGCCAAACTGGATCCCGGTTTGTACGATGAGGTTGAAGCTTATAGCATGGCCATGGGCCAAGCCATGGGAGTTGTTTTGCTCTCAAAAAAACAAATTCTTTATTGCTCCCCCCATACCCACCTCGCCGGGAGGGAAGGAACTTTCCAGGAGTCATATGCTCATGAATACATTAGCCGTTTTTAAACAGATCATGACCGAATTTGCCGAGTCCACCGGACTTTCAAAATCTGAAAACTCTCCGAGGCGGTACCTGTGGAAGGATGCTTTTGCGGTGTGTAATTTCCTTGAGCTTTACCATCGGACGGGAGATGAAAACCGGCGGCGGTCGGCTTTGCATCTGGTCGATCAGGTTCATTACATATTGGGACGCCACCGTAAAGCTTCAAAAGAAAAAGCTCTATAAAAACTTCCTGCGGTTAACTCCCCTTACCCGGTTTTTGAGCCAGAAAGTGACACACCGCTGGTCCATAGCGTTGTTCACACAGAATGCGCTCGTCTTTTTCCTTAACGTATCCCTTTTCTCCGATGATGGGATGAAATTTCAATTGAGGCGAATATTTACTATTGGGAACACTTCGGCCCAAAGCTTCGGCCATGGCCCGCAGATGATGGGGAGCCGTTCCGCAGCAACCTCCAATGTAATTGATGCCCATCGCTTGAGCCTTGCATGCATAGTCAGCCATCTCAATTCGGGTGAGAACAAATGGATCCATTTCGAGAGGAAAAGCAAGATGCCCTTGGTATTTTTGGATTTGAAAATAGGGGGCTTCCTCGGAACATCGGTAGGCCACAGGCTGTGTCGCCACGAAACCGGACACAGCCTGGCGTACTCTGGCGGAAAGAGGAAGCATGCGCTCTGGATCCCGAAAACAATTAATGCCCACGATTTCTGCCCCGGCTTCTTCAAGCTCCTTGAAGGCATCTTCCAAAATCACGCCATCTCCTGTGCTGTCTTGATATTTAAACCCAAGGGTGATCATAGCAGGCTTTCCGATTGCCTGAATGGCTTCCAGAGCAATTTTGGCTTCACCCAGATATTCAAGAGTTTCAGCAATGAAAAAATCGATGCCATACGGCAACTGATATTCAATTTGCTGATCGAATTGACGACGGGTTTCTTTATGGGTCCCTGGATCGTCAGGATCATAGACCCAGGTGTTGGCCAAATTCCCGGCCACCAAACAACCGTATTCGTCCGCCACCTCGTGGGCAATGTGTACGGCGGCCGAGTTGATCTCAGCCAACATTCCCTGCTTGCCGATCTGTTTTAACTTGTCTTCATGGGCATAGTAGGTCAAGGCTTGGAGCACCTGTGCTCCAGACCGCGCAAAATCCGTTTGGAGCTGTTTCAGAGCTTCTGGATGCTCGATGGAAACCTCCGGCATGAATGGTCCGGCGCTCACATATCCTCTGCGCTCCAACTCAAACAAAGCTCCCCCATCCCCCAGAACAATATTTTCTTTTAGCCATTGTAAAATCATTGGTCTTCCCCTCCTCTACTCTGATACTCCTCGGCCAGACGGCGGTCCCTCATTGTCGCTGGTGCGAATGCCCCGGTAATGTCATGCCGACTTTTTTGATTTTCACCTATGCTAATTTTTCTTTTCTTTTCCTGCTGCTCTATTCAACAGTGGTCGAAATACACCCTATCGCATCTTCGGCCGTCCAGTGAGAATAGACGATTACCCCCGCACTGATAAGCTATAAGCTGTAACATGAGCACTAACCCGCCCAAGAAGCTCACTGGTTTTCCGATTAATGCTTTCATGGATACAGTTCGCCTTATAAATTTTCATGCAAAATTCGGGTCATAACCCAGCAGAATAGGCGTGGGAATGTTGAGGCCTTCCCGCCGTAATAGAACATATTCACTTTCTTTTGCCACAAAAAGCACATATTTTATAATTAAGGAAGTAAGGTTATATTTAGAGATAATTCCATCCAGCGACACTGCCGCATAGGCAACGACAACCATAGCAACGCCCGACTCAAACAGCCGGGTGTAATGTTCGATTATTAATGAACTCACCCGACCGTCTGGACGGGCATTGTCGGTTTAGGCTGTTGTTTTAATAAGAATCGGTAAGCTCTATGCCTTAAGGTTCATATATAAACGGTTCGCCGAGTTCTTTGATAGCAAAGTTATAGAAGGCTTGATGGCCATTGTAATCGAGGACCCGTAAGTCATCTGTTTGCTTAAGATCTCCCAAAATTACGTTAAAATGCATTCCATATTTTTCTTTCACCTCATCTATAGGAATTTCATAAGCGAGAAACTTCTGTATTCCCTTTGCCTTTAGTTTCTCAATAAGCATTGAATCAGTGATAGAATCAAACGATGTCAAGACAACAATAGGCCCTGAGCCTGTAAAAAAAAGACCTGCTTTCATAATAAACTCCTTTCTTTTGTTTAAAATCAGATAACATTTCCAACTAAAGACTTAAAAGAATCAACTTTGCCGGAGTAATGAGTCGTTCAGATGGTATAGCCTCTGAACTCTGACCTGACCCTGAGGACCAGGTTTTCTACGTTAGAATAAAAAAAACATCTGATGTTATGCTCCCCAATTTTTTATGCTTTGAATAACCGTCTTCCACCTCCTTTCCATAATTTGTCTTAACTGTTTCTTTTTACTTTATTATTTAAAAAGGGGGCGATCCAACATCTTTTCGTATAATTCGATATATTGAGATGCCATGATCGAATGGTTGAAGCTGGCCGCACTCTGGATCATTACTCGCTCAATCTGCTGGCTCTTTAATTCTTGAGAAAGATTATAAAAACGCATGGCCTCTTTTATGGCCCAAAACAGGCCGTTCGTGTCATAGTCTTTAAAAAGAAATCCATTGCCCGTATTACTATCAACATCCATATGTATGACCGTGTCGTGCAATCCTCCAGTATTGTAGGCCACTGGAAGCGCTCCATATAGAGGGCCTATCATTTGCGGAAGACCACAAGGTTCAAAACGTGATGGCATCAGCACAAAATCACAAGCCCCATAGGCCAGTCGTGACAAGCGTTCTTCAAAGTCACATACTGCCACACGGTTGTTGATCTGGTGAGACGCTACGATATCGGTAAAGTGCTTTTTGAACTCTCCATTGGCCACAAAGACAATTTCCAGGTTTTGATCCCGATAACTGCAAACAACATCGTAAAGGATCTCGGCCAGTAGGCGGCACCCCTTCCGGATCGTATCAAGACGGGAGGGCCAAAAGAAAATCGGAGCCCTGGAATCCATAATCAGTCCCAGTTTTTCCTGAAGAAACAGTTTGTTGTATTGTTTGGCTGGATAATGTTCTTTTGCGCTGAATTTGCGAAACAGAGCTTTATCAATAACTGGGTTAAAAGAGGGGTCCGGTGCATTGAGGATTCCGACAGCGCATCCAGCTTCCCGTTTGTTGTAAAGTTCCTGCTGAAGATTATTGTTCATCCAGTTATGTCGACCTTCAATCATCTCCATTAAGAAAGTTGGACTCACGGTGTTGACAAAATGGGCTGCAAAAACGCCACTTGCAAGAAAATCCACCGGATTTGAGTCTCGGGATTTCTCATAGCTTAATGGATAGTGCTCATAAAGAAGGTTCTGCCAAAAACAGGCCGCATCAATTCCGACATCCTCGATATAAGACAGCGGACACTTCTCTGTGTAAATGTTATGGATGGTAAACAGACAAGGGATGCCCAATTGCCTGGCCATGGCTGGAATTAGACCGGTCATCCAATCGTTGCAATGGATAAGATCCGGTTGAACCCGGGGAACAATGTTGTTTATGATCTCCCGCTGAAAGTTCAGCGAGATCTTTGTGTTTTCTAATCCATCACCGTATGATACATTGTCTAAATAGAAAAAACTTCTGTCTTTGGCAAGATGGATTCCGTCCTTGGGCAGTCCGCTTCTGATGGCGTCAAACTGCCTTCTGATAATGGGAGGTAATTTCTGACGAAAAATCGTACGGTAATCCGGAATCGATACGTGAACGTCTGCGTCTTGTTCGAAAAGGGTTCGGATAAGGGTTGCTGAAACATCAGCAACCCCTCCTGCCTTGACGCTAAGATAGTTGGACAAATTACCCATGCCCTGGGGCAGATAGGTAACTTCCGGGGTAACAATCAGAATGCGTGGGTTAGTTGAAGGACCGGCCATGATCTGCTGCTCCTCTGTATTTACACCTTGAACGGTTTCAATTGAAGCGGTATAGCCCTTGGCCCGTTTCTGTCTGCGAAATATAAACTATATCATGGAAGAGAGGCATAAGGGCCTTAATGACTTGGCCTTTTTACGGTAATGGAATCGCTCAATATGTTATTTATTACTGACTTTATTCGGTTTGTCCATAGAGGGAAAGCTTCATTTTTTCTGAGGAAATCTCCTAGGTGAAGATTCCCCCCATACGATGGATAGGATATCCAACTTGTGGGGCATTAATGACGGGTTATTTTATCCGGAGATCCATGTCGATGAGACCGAGCTTTGCAGCATATCGAGTCAGTTCAATGGTGCTGTGTATTTCGAGTTTTCGCATAATATTGTGGCGGTGGTTTTCAACCACTTCTACCTGGAAGTGCCATCTATGATTCTCTTAAGGCCTTCCCTTTGTCATATTATCTTGCATCAATCCTGTGGTTGGACTATAATTCGAATCCGACGCCAAAATTGCTGATGACAATCATTTATGGATGGGCACCAGTTACAAAGTTAATCACATTGGATTTAGTTTTAGAAGCCCGGAAAAAAACAACGGACATTGATTTAAGGGGAGGGAAACGTTATGGCTGAAAAACAAATTGTCTGCTGTACCGATTTTTCTGAAAACGCCGAAGCCGCCTTTATAACAGCGCTTGAGATGGCGGAAAAGTATCAGGCCAAGCTTTTGGTTATTCACGTATTTCCCCCGGTGGTAAATCCCATGTTAACCGATATGGAATGGATGCCGCCCGAAGAGCCCAAGAAGCATCTTATTCTCAAGCTGGAGGATCGGATGCAGCAAGAATACGGTGACAGGATCGGTGACAAAGTCGATTATCAGCTCATCGTTCTCGACGGTCATGTCTCAAGTGAAATTTTGACGTTCCTCAATGAAAATCCTGTGGATATCGTTGTGATGGGGTCTTACGGGCTTTCAGGCATGGGGCTTGTCTTTTTCGGCAGCGTAGCCAAACGGATATCTTACAAGGCCCCCTGTTCGGTAATGATCGTTCGGAACCGTAAAAAGATCAAGGACAAATCGGAATAGTTACCGGAGTATCCGGCCGAGCCATGGCTATTATGGTGGAAGCTCTAAACGGGGGATATGGGACTATTGTTGTTGGGAGAAGTGGTCTTTCGCATGTTTCATAAGCCATGGATTTCTTTATCCCTTTTACAATTAGCCTTTTAATTAATTTTGGATCGTTAAGAGATTAATGAGGGGTTATTCCTTCCATAAATCTATATCGATGAGGCCAAGTTTTGCAGCATAGCGTGTCAGTTCAATGACACTATGTAGCTCGAGCTTGCGCATAATACTGGAGCGGTGGTTTTCAGCCGTTTTGGGGCTGATGAAAAGTTTATCGGCAACCCGGCTTGTAGAGAGCCCTTCGGCCAGCAGGACCATGACCTCCTGCTCGCGAGCGGTCAGCAAGTCGTAGCTGCTACCCGTCACGGCGATCTGCTTTTCCGGCAATCCAATAAGCTTGTTTATCACTTTATGGGAAACAGACGTATCCATATAATAATGACCTTTCAACACATATTCAATTCCCTCCAGGAGCTTATCCGCAGCCGAGTCCTTTATCAAATAGCCCATGGCGCCGGACTGAAATGATTTTACGATATAGTCTATTTTGGAATGCATGCTGACAACCAATACCCGTATTTTGGAGGAAATTTTTAAAATATCACCGATCAGCACAAGACCTTTTATATCCGGCAGGGCCATATCCAACAAAACCAGATCGGGCTTGAGTTCTTTTACCATTTGAAGTCCTTCATGCCCGGTGCCTGCTTCCCCAACCACTTTATACTCGGGGTTGTTCCCTATGATCGTCTTAAGGCCTTCCCGGAACAGAGGATGGTCGTCAATGATTAATATTCGCTTTTTCTGACTCATTTTTTCGTTCCTTAAAAGGAATTTTTATAAATATTTTTGTGCCCTTCATCGGGCGTGATTGAATCGTCATTTGGCCTTGAAGCAGGTTGACCCTCTCTTTCATGCTTCGAAGTCCCAGCCGTTTCTCATTGCTTAATGCAAGTTCTCGCGCCTTTACATCAAAACCTTTACCGTTGTCTTCAATGCGAAGGATGATATTCGGAGATGCCCCCATCAGCATTATGTTCACCTGTGCGGCATCGGCATGTTTGCAGATATTGTTAAGGCCTTCCTGAACCAAACGGTAAATATGGATTTCGGTATTAGAATCCATATCAAACAAGTGTAACCCGGCCGATTGAAAGTCAACTTTCACTTCATTCTTTTCATAAAACTCTTCACAATAAATCTCAAGCGCCTTCACAAGGCCCATTTCATCCAGGCCGGGTGGCTGTAAACCATAGGCAAGATTACGGACAGCTGTGATTGTCTGCTCGAGGAGTTTGGATAATTCCGCCATTTTCCACCTTAATTCAGGAGATATGGCTGGTTGATTTTCGAATAGCATGTCACAGCCAATTTTCAGCGTAGAAAGGTTTTGGCCTATGCTGTCATGGAGTTCATAGGAAATCATCTGCCGCTCACGTTCCTGGGCCTGCATCAGCATATGAGAAAGGTTATGAACAAGATCTTCGGATTGCTTGCGCTCTGTTACATCGGCGAGAAAATTCAGGGTGGCCGGATTGCCCTCCCATGTAATTAAAACCCCTTTATTTTCCAGCCATATTGTTTTACCATTTTTGTTGATAATTTTAAAAAGATATACTTCGGGTGCCTCTTCGCCTTTAAGCCTTGCAATGTGGTGTTCCATTACCATGGCTCGATCATCCGGATGGACAAAGTCAACAAAAGGCCTGGAAGTTAATTCCTCCTCTGAATAACCCGATAGATTTACAGCATGAGGGTTAACAAGTTTCAAATACCCATTATGAGTTACCACAATACCGATCGTCGCATTACCCACCGCAATACGGTATTTTTCTTCCGACTTTCGCAGGGATTGCTCAAGCTTTCTTTCGCGAATTACATTATCAATGATACTGGGCAGCAGTGTAAAAAAGTCCCCGGATTTAACTAAATAATCTTTGGCCCCCGATTTCATAGCGCGTACAGCAATATTCTCGTTTCCATGACCTGTGATCATAATAACCGGGATATCTATATTTCGTTGATTTAAAGCCTCCAAAAATTCGATACCATTCATGTCGGGCAAGAGGTAATCAATTATTATGATGGTAGGCATGATTTCATCGAGCCTTTTAATGCAGGTGTTTGCCTCCTGGAAATGATACACCGAAGCGTATGGAAACTTTCTGGCAATGGCGTGCTTCATGAGGTCGAAATGAGATTCCTCGTCTTCAATAATCACGAGCGTTAACGATTCCACGATCAAGCCTCCTTGTCTTTGAGTGTGAAATGTTCGGACTAAGGGCTCGCGCAAAAATAACTTCATATTTTTACATCTCAGCTTCAGCCCATCTTTGGCTGATACCTCACTCGCAAACTCCTCGAAATAGCTCGCCATTCCTGTGGTTTTGCTCTCTCGGATCAGCCAAACCTGAACCGAATCTAAGCGCAAATTGTGCGAAGTTATTTTTGCGCGAGCCCTAAGACCAGGTAATCAAATTTGGCATATTTTTCAAGTAATCGTCACCTGCGGGCGTGGCCCTGGCCGTAAACCCGTAGCGGCCGGACAGCTCACAGGGAACCTGGCAGCCGTAACGATAATTTCCGTTGCCGAGGTCTTCGACAACTGTCATGGGGATCGTGTTGATGCCCTCCAGCGCACCCACCGCTTTCATGTGTCCATTGTAGAGTTCTACAAAAACTTCTTCGGGATCGAGGTCTCCCAGGCTGACTTCTACCGTGACATCGAAGCTTTCGCCGACGCGAAACGGTCCCTTGCGGGTCTGGACCGGCAGCCCGATGCGGATGTCCTTCCACAGGCTGTGAAGCCGCTTTTCTTGGAGTGCCAGGTTGCAGGCTTCCAGGCCGTTTTTCTTCAGCAGCGTTTTCAGCCGGTGGATAATAGGAATATAATAGCGCTCTTCATATTCACCCACCATCCGCAGGCTACAAAAATCCTTCATGGCCATTTTCATGGAGGCCTTCATCATCTGAATCCAGCGCTTGGGAAGTTCGCCTTCGCGCTCTTCGTAGAAGCGTGGAATTACTGAATTTTCCAAGACATTATACAAGGCCTGGCTCTCTGTGGCATCCTGGTAGGCGGAATCGATATATTCTTCACCGCCCCCGATCCGCCATCCCCGTTCTTCGGAATGGCCTTCACACCACCACCCATCCAAAATGCTGACGTTTAGGACACCATTGATGGCGGCTTTCATGCCGGAGGTACCGCAGGCTTCGAAAGGTCTGCGGGGAGTGCTCAGCCAGACATCGGCGCCTTGAACCAGGGATCGTGCCAGCGCCATGTCGTAGCCCTCAATAAATACCGCACGTTGACGAATTTCCGGTCGGCGGATAAATTCAATCATGCGTTTGATGATTTCTTTGCCTATTCCGTCCTGAGGGTGGGCCTTACCGGCAAAAATGATCTGCACCGGACGGGTTTTGTTGTTGAGAATGCTCGCCAGCCGTTCAGGGTCCTGAAGCAGCAGATGAGGCCGCTTGTAAGCGGCAAACCTGCGGGCAAAGGCGATGGTTAATACATCAGGATTCAGGACGGCTTCGATCTTGTCGATGTCGATCTTGGGTGCATTGCGCCTTTCGTATTGTTGTTTTAATAATCCCCGACAGGTGCGGATCAACCGGGAACGGCTCATCTCATGGGCCCGCCAGAGCTCATCGTCGTAAATTTCATCAATACGGTTAATGTTTTCCGGTCGGCGGGAACTCATATACCATTCCGGTCCCAGGTAGCGCTCGAACAACGGCCAGATTTCCTGAGAAATAAAAGTGGAGACATGCATTCCATTGGTCACGTGCGAAATCGGGATTTCGTCTTCCGGACGACCCGGCCACATATGGGCCCACATCTTTCTGGCGGTGCGGCCATGGAGGCGGCTCACACCGTTACGATACTGAGACATTCGCAGGCCCAGGATGGACATGGAAAGCGGCGCGTCTTTACCTGAATCCTCAGGCTGGCCCCAAGATAAAATCTCTTCTTCACCGGCCCCCAGACGTTCTTGCAAAGGCCGAATCCAGGGTTTGACCAAATCCACGGGGAAGGAATCATGGCCGGCAGGGACCGGAGTATGGGTGGTAAACACCGTACAGCGGGGAATAATTTGCAAGGCGGCCTTCAAGTCGATGTGATAACGCTCCATGAACATCACAAGGCGTTCCAGTGCGGAGAATGCCGAATGTCCTTCATTCATATGGCAAATGGAAGGAAAGATGCCCATGGCCTCCAGCGCCCGAACGCCGCCGACGCCCAGCAGAACTTCCTGGGCCAGCCGGATTTTGGGTTCTGCGACGTAGAGGCGGGCCGTAATTTCGCGGCCCTCGGGGGTATTTTCAGGCAGATTCGTATCGAGCAAAAAGAGTGACGTACGTCCCACCCGGATTCTCCAGACAAACGCGTAAATCTTGCCTTGGGGCCCGGTAATTGAAATCGTGATTTCGTTGCCTTGGGGATCCCGGGCACGCTCCAGTGGAAGATAATAGAATTCGATTTCCGGATATTCTTCTTGCTGAAAGCCCTCTTGATCGAGGTACTGGCGGAAATAGCCCTTGCGATACAGCAACCCGATCCCGACGAGGGGCAGAGCCATGTTGGAGGCGGCCTTTAAGTAATCTCCGGCAAGGACACCCAGTCCACCGGCGAAAATGGGGATGTTTTCATTGACACCGAATTCCATTGAGAAATAG
>Ga0315537_1004040_pt1 | contig 10771 bp, 13 predicted proteins | sample SalMarSW160270MG_FD_203091 | JGI IMG/M metagenome (GOLD analysis project Ga0315537, IMG submission 203091) | Salt marsh sediment microbial communities from the Plum Island Ecosystem LTER, Massachusetts, United States - Salt Marsh Sediment SW1602-70 ... | reverse complement strand
AATTGAGGGTTGGAAGGACATTTATACTGCATTTACCAAGCGCTTAATAGAAGATGTTCCCATTCAACGGCTCACTCTTGGCGGTGTTTGCATCTACCGTGGAGCACGTAAACTTATGGAGCGAAAGGTGGGATTGAACAACGCCATCTCTAGTCACATTGAAGATATATTCCAAAGAAAAGGGGATGGAAGAGCACGCTACTCTCAGGCCCTGAGAAAGGAGGCCTACTCTCTGATTATCGAAATTGTGCGGCGGCTACGGCCTGAGCTAGAGCTCGCCCTCTGTTTGGAAGAGCCTGAACTCTGGCAAAAAACTGGGCTTGAAAAGTGTATGGGACACTGCAATTGTGTACTGTAAATGGCGTGGTAGGGTTTTATATGGATGAAGATTTGTTCACTGAGAAGCTAGCTTGGTTCAAACAAAACGAAAGACCGGAAGTAGTACTTGTTGTGGCAGACAATCCAGAGCTCATTAAAATTGTCGTTGCCTGGACGAGTCTCGACGTGAAGCGTGCCGATAAGCTAACAAAGCTAGCAAGTGAAACCGAGAGTAAAATATGGGAATGGCTCTGGGGGAATGCGAGATTCTCTCGAGCTGAGCTTAAAGAGAAAATTGGTATCCCACTTTCCGAAATAGCTTTAGAAAACAAACTTAAACCACTTGTCGGCAACCGAGTTATCTACCCTGACGGTACGGTGAACTCGTTCGCTCAACGCTATTTACGAGAACAGGTAGCCAAGCTCTTCGAGGTGAAACAACAAAGACCTGTTAAGAAGGGATAATCAGAATAGGTTTTACCAAGAGTTTTACCCGGTTTTACTGGAGATAGGGGGAATCGAACCCCCAACCTCTGCATTGCGAACGCAGTGCTCTCCCAATTGAGCTATATCCCCACGCCTTAAAAGTACATTATAACACGCCCCTCCTTGTCAGTCACCGCCTATTGTTGCTATACTAGGCTGTTTCACCATGCAGAAAACTATGAGCTTTGAGACCATCATCGGGCTGGAAGTGCATGCCCAGTTGCAGACCCAGAGCAAGATGTTCTGCTGCTGCAGCGCTGATTATGCCAGCACCCCACCCAACACCCATGTCTGTCCGGTGTGCCTCGGGATGCCCGGTGTCCTGCCAGTCATCAACCAGCAGGCCATAGAGTACACGGCGATGACCGCCCTGGCACTACACTGTACTATCTCCGAATACACCAAATTCGACCGCAAGAACTACCCCTACCCGGACCTGATGAAGGGGTACCAGATTTCTCAGTATGACGCCCCCATCGGGTGCAATGGCTGGCTGACCATCGAGGTCGACGGTGAGACCAAGAGAATAGGCATAACCCGCGTGCACCTCGAGGAGGATACCGCCAGACTGACGCACCGCAACGGCCCAGACAATGAGACCTATAGTCTGGTGGACGTCAACCGCTCCGGGGTGCCGCTGATGGAAATCGTCGGCGAGCCGGATTTACGCTCCCCGGAGGAGGCCAGACAGTACCTCATCAAGCTGCGCAATATCCTGCGCTACCTGGGTGTATCCACCGCCAATATGGAGGAAGGCAGCTTCCGCTGTGACGCCAACATCAGCATCCGCTCCGAAGGCGGTGACGAGTCCACCGCCAAGGTCGAGGTCAAGAACATGAATAGCTTCCGGGCAGTATACCATGCCCTGGAATACGAAGCCCAGCGACAGCGGCGCGCCGTTGAGCGGGGTGACAGGCTCATCCAGGAGACCCGGGGCTGGTCGGAGGAGACGGGCAAGACCGTCTCACAGCGCAGTAAGGAATACGCCCACGACTACCGCTACTTCCCGGAGCCAGACCTGCCCCCGTTGACACTCAGCCAGGAATGGGTGGAGAAGATAAAGGCAAAACTACCGGAGCTTCCCGAGGCCAGACGTGACCGCTTCATGGCCGAATATGGCCTGTCGCTTTACGACGCTACCCTGCTGACCAATACAAAGGATATTGCTGACTACTTTGAAGTCGTGGTCCAAGCATTCCCAAACGACCCTGGTCTGGAGACGATGGCTGTTGCCAAGTTGGTGAGCAACTGGCTCCTGGGAGAAGTCAGCCGTATCATCAATGCCAGAAACATTGAAATGCCTGTCTTCAGTGAGAAAGTGCCAGCCGAGAACCTCAGAGACCTGCTGTTGATGGAGCGGAGAGGCATTACCAGCGCCGCCACCACCAAGGTAGCCCTTGAGCAGATGTATGAGACCGCGAGCACGGCACAGGTGATAGTGAGCAAGCAGGGTCTCAGCCAGATTACGGATTCTGGAGAGATTGAGGAGGCTGTCGGCCAGGTGCTCACCGCCAACCCGCAGGCGGTAGCCGACTTTAAAGGCGGGAAGGAGACAGCCCTTAAGTTCCTCGTCGGACAGGTAATGAGAGCAACCAGAGGCCGGGCCAATCCACAACAGGCCAATGAACTGTTAATAAAGAAACTAAAGGAAGAATAATAGATATGCAGACTGCCTTTAATATTATCCAGATTATAGTGTCGGTAGCCCTGATAGTGGTGATTACACTCCAGGTGAAGGGTGGTGGACTCGGGGGCATCTTCGGTCAGGCAGATTCCGTCTACCGCACGAAAAGAGGTCTGGAGAGAAGGCTGTTCCAGTTCACTATAGTTTTGGTAGTCCTTTTTGTCATTTGCTCAATCGTCTCTATACTGGTTTCCTAGCGGTTGGCCACGATGAGTTCCATAATAACCTTAACCACCGATTTTGGCCTGACCGACGCTTATGTCGCCGCTATGAAGGGCGTCATTCTCAGTATCAATCCCGGAGTCACACTGGTCGATATCTGCCACACCATCAGTCCCCAGGATGTCGCTCAGGCCGCCTTCATTCTGGGCACAGCATATCAGTCCTTCCCGAAGGGAACGGTACATCTGGTGGTAGTTGACCCCGGAGTAGGCAGCGAGCGAAGGGCTGTCGTCCTGCGAACGCCATCAGCCGACTTCATTGCCCCCGATAATGGCGTGCTGAGCTATGTAATAGAACAGTCATCAGCCAAACCTGCAGAGGAAAGTCAGCTCAGGGAACTGGCCCCTGAGCTTGAGGCGTTTGCCATCACCAACCACCGTTACTGGCGAAAGCCGGTCAGTCCCACCTTTCATGGTCGCGACATTTTTGCTCCGGTGGCCGCCCATCTATCCCTGGGCCGTTCACCGGCTGATTTCGGCGAGAGAATAACCTCACTGGAGACACTCCTGCTCACCCAACCTCTTCAGGAGCCATCCGGCTCCATCATCGGACACATCCTGCATATCGACGGTTTCGGCAATCTGATTACCGATATCACAAGTCAATACCTGCCATCTAAAGGCGGCACGGTAAACATTAAGGTGGGCAATCACACTATCCACAGCCTGAGCCGTACTTATGCCGAAGGTGAAGATCTGCTGGCCCTCATCGGTAGTAGTGACCGTCTTGAGATATCCGTAAAGGGAGGCAGTGCCCGCAGTTTCCTCAACGCCGATGTAGGCGACGAGGTAGAGGTAAGTCTAAAGGCTTAAAAGGAGAAACGAAAGCATATGAAGAAATGGCTGATGGTAATCAGAGCACCGTTCCTGCTGCTGCCAATAGTGCTTGCCCTCCTCGGAGCCGCTATCGCCTGGTATGAAGCCCCCGATAACTTCAACGTCTGGTACGCAGTACTTGCCTTTGTCGGGATACTGCTGGCCCATGTCAGTGTTAACGTGCTCAACGAATATTTCGATTACCGGAGCGGTGTTGACCTGAAGACACAGAGGACGCCATTCAGTGGTGGCAGCGGTGCCCTGCCTCAAGGCCTGGTAACACCACGGCAAGCGCTATGGCTCGGTGTGGGCAGCCTGGTTATTATTGTGCCACTGGGCATTTACTTTACGGTGGTCACGGGCCTGGCTTTACTGCCACTGCTGCTGGTCGCCGCCACCCTGGTTGTTCTATACACACCCCTTATCCTCAAGATGGGCTGGCCGGAGTGGGCTCCGGGTGTGGGGCTCGGCTCCCTGCCCGTCCTGGGGGCATTCTTCATCCAGACCGGTGAATACACCCTGCCGGCAGTTATCGCCTCGATACCGTCCGGCATCCTGGTGCACAACCTGCTCCTGCTTAATGAGTTCCCGGATGTCGAAGCCGATAAGTCCGCCAACCGCCGCACGTTGCCGATAGTAATCGGCAAGAGAAAAGCAGGCCTGTTCTACTCAGCGATGACCGTGCTCGTCTACCTGTGGATTATTGGTTGGGTTATTGCCGGGCAGATGCCCGCCTTCTCCTTACTCGGTCTGCTGACGCTGCCTCTGGCAGCCAAGGCAATACTCGGGTCAATGAAATACGACGACATGAGTAAGCTGGGACCGGCCATGGCAAGCAATGTTATGGTCATCCTCGTCACCCAGCTTTTGATGGGAATCGGCTATATCCTGGCGAAGGTTGTAGGAGGATAGCAAAATCTCTAATATTCAGACAAAGCTAGATGAAAGCCGGCCACTGCAGAGCATGTTTATGGCAGTGCCACCCCACTACGACCTGATTAACCGCCTTTTTACCTGGGGTCTTGACGAGCGGTGGCGGCACCGGGCCGCCCTGGAATGCCTGAAAGGACACCCGAAGCGCCTGCTCGACCTGTGCTGCGGCACCGGCGACCTGGCTCTGAGGCTGGCTGACATGGCCACCGAGGATGCCAGTATAGCGGGTATCGACTTCAGCCTGCCAATGCTGAGGCTGGCCCGAGAGAAAGTAAAGAGCTCTAATAAAAGCGACCGGGTAGCTTTCGTCTACGGCGATGCCGCCACCCTGCCCTTCCCAGACGAGTACTTCGACTGCATCGGTATCAGTTTTGCCTTTCGCAACCTGACCTATAAAAACCGGCTGGCGCTGCTCTATCTCGCTGAGGTGCTGCGGGTGCTACAACCGGCAGGGCGGTTCGTTATTGTTGAGAGCAGCCAGCCTGGGCCGAGACCGATAAGAAAGCTCTTTCATTTTTACCTGCGCCGGTTCGTCTCTCCGCTGGGCCGTTTTCTGTCCGGCAACCGGGGTGCCTACCAATATCTGGCAGAATCAGCCTCCCGGTTCTATACGGTCGAGGAGCTCAGGAACCTGATGCTCGAAGCCGGCTTTAGCCAATTTTCGTCCCAACGCCTTACATTTGGCGCAGTCGCTATTCATGTTGCTGCGAAGTGAAGTGAGGGGAACATCTTAACCAAGGAGAGGAGGGGTATATGCCTCAATGTGACCTGGTACTACTGCATGCACCCAGCGTGTATGATTTCCGCGAGAAATCTATCCTTTACGGACCGGTTAGCGACCAGATTCCGTCCTCACCGGTGTTCGAGATGTACCCCATTGGCTTCACCAGTCTGGCCGAGTACCTGGAACGTGCTGGCTATCGGGTGCGCATCGTCAATCTGGCGGTAAGGATGCTGACCGACCGCAACTTTGATGCTGAGGAGATGATAGCCAAGCTCGAGGCACCCGTCTTCGGCATCGACCTGCACTGGATGGTGCACTGTCACGGTTCAATCGAGGTAGCCCGGCTGGTCAAGAAACACCACCCCGAATCCAGGGTCCTGCTCGGTGGCCTCTCCGCATCCTACTGGTACCGGCAACTGATGGAGTACCCGGAGATAGACTATATCCTCCGAGGGGATTCCACCGAGGAGCCGCTCCGGCAACTAATCCACTGCATCCAGAATAATAAAGAACCGGAAATGGTGCCAAATCTTGTCTGGCGGGACAGCCAGGATAAGATACGGGAAAACCCCCTCGTCCACGTCCCCACCGACCTCAGCCACGTAATGCAGAAACATTATGTCAATACCATTCGCTCAGTCATCAGGTATCGCGACCTCGCCAGCTATACGCCTTTTGCCGGGTGGAAGGACTACCCCATCAGCGCCGTGTTCACCTGCCGCGGCTGCACCCACAACTGCACTATCTGCGGCGGTTCCGCAACCGCCTTCCGCAATTCCTTCTCCCGCCCGGAACCGGCCTTCCGCTCCCCGGAGGCCGTTGTTCGGGATATAAAGCAGATTGCGCGCTTCAGCAACGGCCCGGCCTTCATTCTCGGCGACCTGCGGCAGGCCAATGGAGACTACAGCCGCGAGCTGTTCCGGCTGCTCCGCGAAAAGAAGATCAAGAACCAGCTAATCTTCGAGCTATTCGAGCCTGCCCCGGAAGAGTTCCTGCAAAAGATGGGGCAAGCAGCACCGGGCTTCTGCCTTGAGATGTCCCCGGAGTCACACGACCCCGAGGTGAGGAAGGCGGAGGGCCGGCACTTCTCCACGGAGGCGATGGAGAAGACCTTTCGGGATGCCCTTGATGCCGGCGCCGGCAGGCTCGATATCTTCTTCATGATTGGCATCGGCAAGCAGACACCACAATCGGCCCTGGACACCGTCGAGTACTGCGGTCACCTGCTGGACAGGTTCGGCGGGGACAAACGGCTCTTCCCCTTTATCGCCCCCCTGGCCCCCTTCCTTGATGCGGGCAGCCCCGCCTTCGAGCACCCGGAGAAGCACGGCTATCGCGTCTTTTTCAAGACGGTGGAGGAGCACCGACAGGCGCTGCTGCAACCGAGCTGGAAGTACTCCCTGAACTATGAAACGGAATGGATGAGCCGCGAGCAGCTTGTGGAGACCACCTACACGGCCATGACACGATTGAACAGTCTAAAAGCAGAATATGGCGTTATCTCTCAAGAAATGGCGGAGGCGGAGAACCAGCGACTTGAAGCCGCCCGGGAAATGACACACACCATCGACAAGATGGTGGCACGGGGTGACCACGAAGCCTTAAGTAGCCTTAAAGACGAGATTGACCGGATAAATATGTCTGCTCACACCCACTGGGAGGAACTGAAGCTGCCGGTAGGTGCCAGGCCAGTAAGGTTCCTGCGCTCGCTTTTGTCCTGGGCGACTGGCCGGTAGCAGGCTACTCCACCACCACCCCCGTCCCGTAGGCCAGAATCTCGGAGGCATTGGTCATTACCATTGAGGTGGCAAACCTCACTCCAACGATGGCATTGGCACCCTGGCTCTCGGCATCCTCTACCATACGCTGAAGGGCCTGCTCTCGTGATTCGGCCATCATCTTGGTGTAATCAGTTATTTCACCGCCAACTAAGCTCCTCAGCCCGGCCATGATATCCCTGCCCACATGCCTGGCCCGGATGGTACTCCCTTTCACCAGACCGATGGTGCGGGTGATATTTTTGCCCTCTATCTTTTCTGCAGTGGTGATAATCATTTATCAACCTCCTTAAAACCTTCATTGCCCTTTTTGGAAAGGCGGTCTTTAATGGCGATGCCAATAAGAATCAGTACGCCAAGCCCGATGGCACCAACCGCGATACGTATCCATATCGGTATATCCGCCGCCAGGAAAAATCCCTTCACCGCCCAGCCTATCAGGACCAGCACGCCAGCCGCAATCAAGAAAAAGGCTACCTTTTGCAGCATTTCATCGCCTCCTTTTTAAGCCCGGCCCCGGTAACACACACCCTATTTTTGTGCCTCAACAACGCGCTTAAGATTGTCCAGTATTTCCTGAATGCGCTTACCTATCATCCAGCCTACCAGTGCCACTATCATCCTGCCAAGAATCCCCCAGGGCATCTCGTAGTCCTCGGTGCACGTAAACCGGCTCCCCGATGGAGTGGCCTCGATAGCCCACACCTGGTCATCCTTCTTCGCTGGCCCGGAGGTCATACTGAAGGCAATCCTCTCATTCTCCACCCACTCCGTAACTTCATAACTGAGCTTCATCAGCATGGGGCCGTTCCTTTCCTCGTAGTAAAAGGTGGTGCCCACGCCGCTGCTCTGCTCACTGGTGTACTCGAATTTCTTGAGAAGGGTAAACCATTGCATTATCTTTTCGGGCTCAATAAGAAAGGACCAGACTTTCTCTGGCGGGGCTGCAATCTCAATAGACCGTTCAATCCTCATGTCTACCTCCTTGACTAGCGTTTATGCTTCCAGACTGTCCCCTGAGATTCCAAGTTCCTTCATAAGACTGCCGATGGCTTCTTCGGACGGGACACTTTTATACGTGATATCTGTCCCCACCTTTGTATCTTCCAATATTACCCCAAGCTCAGCCAGCATATTTCGTATTTCATCAGCCCGCTGCCAGTTCTTATTTTCCCGGCAGGTAGCGCGCTCATCAATAAGACGATTGACACGAGTATTAATTTTAGTGGGTATGACTACTGTAAGTTTTACGGTAGCCCTAGTTGAAGTTCTGTCTGAGAGTTTTAAGTATAATCTTGGCGGAAGTCTCAAACCCAGCACTGTTCGTGCTAGCGATACTAAAGTGCTTTGAGCCTCGCCAATACTAACACCCCTATCGGCAGCCTCGTTTATAGCCCTTGCTAAATCAAAGAGGATAGCCAGCGCCTGCGCTGTGCCGAAATCATCATCCATGGCCTCAATAAACTTACGGCGGTAGTCTTCTATGTCTATTTGTGCCTCACCCTGGCTGCCCTCACCTGCCCGACTGGCCGCCTGCCTAAGTCGCTCGACCCCCCTCTCCACTGCCTCAAGCGTCTCTTCGGAATACGTCAGTGGGCTGCGGTAATAGGAGCTGAGGATAAAGATGCGGATGGCATCGGCGCTGTATTTTTCAAGGGCTTCCCGTATCGTTACCAGGTTGCCCAGTGAGCGGCTCATCTTGGCTTCATCCGTTTCGTGCATTTGGAGTAGACCGTTGTGAATCCAGTATTTAGCAAACGGCTTCTTGCCGGTGAAGCTCTCCGACTGGGCAATTTCGTTTTCGTGGTGGGGAAAGACCAGGTCCTGTCCGCCGCCGTGGATGTCAATCTGCTCCCCAAGATACCTGATAGACATGGCGCTGCACTCGATGTGCCAGCCGGGTCTCCCCTTGCCCCAGGGGCTGTCCCACGATGGTTCATCGGGCTTGGCAGCCTTCCACAGGAGGAAGTCCATCGGGTCCTCCTTGTCTTCTCCAACCTCTATTCGCGCCCCGGCCCTCATCTGCTCCAGGCTGCGCCCGGACAGCTTGCCGTAGTCAGGGACATTCCTCACCCGGAAATAGACGTTACCACCGACGGCGTAGGCGAATCCCTTCTCTACCAAGCCCTGCACTATCTCGATAATCTTGGGTATCTCGCCCATCGCCCGGGGATAGACGTGCGCCGGGAGAATGTTCAATGCCTCTATATCCTCGTCATAGCGTTCGACATACTTCTGAGTCAGCTCCGGAACAGAAACACCGAGTTCGTTGGCGTGGGCAATAATATTGTCCTCGATGTCGGTAATATTCTGGACATGCTTCACCTTATAGCCACGGAACTCCAGGTATCGCCGGACGACGTCGAAAAAGATATAGCTCATGGCATGGCCAATGTGGGCATCGGCATAGGGGTTGATGCCGCAGACATACATCGTCACCTCATCACCCTGGGGCACGAACTCCTCTCTCTGTCTGGAAAGGGTATTGAATACCTTCATGCTATTTCCTTTCTTCCCACTGAACCAATTCCGCCTCCTCAAGTAAGGCAACCGCCATCACGGCAATCCCCTCCCCCCGGCCGGTAAAACCAAGTCCCTCAGAGGTGCTGGCCTTGATGCTAACCCGGCCGACCTTAATCCCCAGCGCCTGGCTGAGCTGCTCCCGCATCGAGTCGATATAGTCGCTCAACCGGGGCCTTTCAGCAATAACCGTGGCATCGATATTATCGACCCGCCAGCCGTTCTCAGCCAGCTTGTCCCGCACCCGCTCCAGCAATACTATACTGGAGATATTACGATACTCCGCGTCGCCGGGTGGGAAATGCTTGCCGATATCACCCAGCGCCGCCGCCCCTAACAGGGCATCGATGATGGCATGAGTCAGGACATCGGCATCGCTCCAGCCGTCCAGACCCCGCTCAAAGGGGATGTCTACTCCCCCGAGCACGAGCCTGCGTCCCGGAGTGAGTACATGGACATCGTAGCCAATACCGACACGCATCTATTCCTGCCTCTTATGCCAGAGGACCTCGGCCAGAACAAGGTCTTCAGGAGTGGTAACCTTGATGTTGTCATAGGAACCCCAGTATAGCTTCACCTGGTGGCCCATTTTTTCCACCAGTGAAGCATCATCAGTAACGTCTTCCTTTAACCGGCGATAGGCCTTATTGATGATGTCAAAACGGAACACCTGCGGGGTCTGGACTGCCCACAGGCTTTCCCGCGAGGGCGTGTACTGGACTATCTTATCCCCTCCGGCAACCTTAACGGTATCGGTGACAGGTACCGCCGCCACCGCCACCCCAGTCTCCGCAGCCGTTTTCAGACCCAGTTCAATCAGGTCAGGGGTTACCAGGGGACGTGCCCCATCGTGTATGACCACCCACTCACACTTATTAAGGTGCTCAAGCCCGGCCTTCACCGAGTCCTGACGCCGCTCACCGCCGGTACAGGTATCTATCTCCTTCGACCAGTCATGTCCGAGTATCATGCGGCGTGCCTCAGCCAGTCTCTCATCGCGAATGACAATAACTATCTGCTCAATTGCCGGGCAGCTGTCGAAGGCGTCAATCACCCGCGCCAGCAACGGCTCGCCGCCCAGCGGGGCGAACAGCTTGTCCTCCCCACCCATGCGCTTGCTTTCACCAGCCGCCACGATAACGGCCCCGGCACCATTCTTCTTACTCACGTCCGTACTTCACTCACATTCTTATCAGGATTGAGTTGAGTTTACCACATCAGGCTCGGATTTGAAACAGGGTGAAATAAGTGTTAACCTATCTCCCTGACGCCCTTTCCTTGATAATGGGGG
>Ga0315537_1004039_pt1 | contig 10776 bp, 8 predicted proteins | sample SalMarSW160270MG_FD_203091 | JGI IMG/M metagenome (GOLD analysis project Ga0315537, IMG submission 203091) | Salt marsh sediment microbial communities from the Plum Island Ecosystem LTER, Massachusetts, United States - Salt Marsh Sediment SW1602-70 ... | reverse complement strand
CTGGGCGGAGTCGTGGTTGTATCCACCGACAATGATGCGATCGGTTTATCGTCGAGAGACGAAATAAAAATGGTGGCCAATCTGCCGCGTCCGGGAGGAACCGGCGGAATCGGGCCGCCCAGATCATTAATCAGGCCGATTGTCACGCACTGAGTGGCAGTGTCCACACGGGCCAGCTTAAATCTGAAATTCTCGACAATACCGCCTTTGAAAACGGTTGAATCCGCGACAATGCGGTTTTTCTTCCCGGCCGAGAAAGTCAGTGGTATTTGAAGAGCGATTAAGTCTTCGTCGTTTACCAGAAAGACATTTACACCCCAGTTGTGGCCGTCGATGTTATATGGCTCGACGTAGAGCGTGTCTACCTTTCCGAATTTGTCATTCTGTGCCAGCAGGTTGGCGGCGAACAACAGCAGGATAGCCAGCGCCATTAGAAGCGTGTTTTTTGAGTTCATTTTACCTCCATATTACCCACGTTATAGTTTCTAACTTTTATTTTCGGTTATAATGTTAATATTTTTACTCTCTTTATCAGGGTATAGTTCCGTTTTAAGGCGGGAAATAAGCGAATCGGCTTTCCGGGAATCGTTAAGCTTGTCGCGATAAATTGCGGCGGCGCTAACTATTGATTGCTGACCGATATTGGATTTGGGGAATTTATCGTAAATACTCTTCAGAAGTTTGGCCGATTTATCCCATTTTTGGCGGCGCCTGGCGACTTCGGCCAAATAAGAAATGGCCGAGGCCTCGACAGCAGTGCCGGAATAACGTCCGGCCATACGGTTATAGAAATCTTCAGCCTGTTCGTACCAATTTCGGGCGAATTTTTCGTTATTTTCTTTCTCGTAATGTCCGGCGATTTCTAAATAGGCATCAAAGGCCGCTTCGGATGTCGGGTAATTGTCAATAAGCCATCGGAATTCGTTTTCGGCCCGATCCCAGTTACCGAGTTTCTCAAAGCTTAAAGCCGTATATTTTTGCGGCAATGCATGGTATTGATAAAAGAGGGGATAGTCATCATTTATCTGCATCATGAGCTTTCGACATCCAACGTAGTCTTTGTTCTCATACAGGACGATTCCCTTGCGCAACATTATGTTCGGATATAATGATGTATCCTTGATCCGTCCCAGCAAATCGTTATACATCTGGATTGCAGCCTTATAATCTTTCTTGCCGGCGGCGGTGATACTGGCAATCATAATCGCGGCCTCGATATTGACGGCGCCGGTTGAATCTTTGATAAGACTTAGATTTTCAATTGATTTATCCCACTTTTTCTCGTTGTGATATAATCGCGCCAGATTACTCCGGGCCGCAGTCTCAAGAGAAGAATTGGGCCATTCTCTGATAAGTCGCTTATAGTAATTTTCGGCCGACTGACTCTGTATGGCCACCTGTTGCTCATCATCAAGAAGATTATACATTCTGACAATTTCAAGGGGAAGGTTTATGACTTTGAAGATAATCTCATTATTATTATCGACCGGAGGATAAAAAGTATCTATCAATGAGCGATAGATATTCATGGCGCCGCCCCAATCGGCTCTGGCCTGTAATGCGCGCGCCAGACTTAATTCCGTGGATAAAAGCGCCTTGCCCTCGAGATTGGTAAAATTCTGAAGCTGCCTGATAACAAGGATAACCGAATCGAATTTTTCTTCTTCGGTAAACACCTGAACCAAGCGATTGGTTGCCAAAAAACCGATAGATTCAAGGTCCTTTCTTTCATCGGGGAATTTCGTCATCGGAAGCGAATCGATATTCCTCCAGCAATAGTCGGTGACTTGATAGTAGGCGTCCTTGATTTTGTTTTTCAGCGATTGGTCGATCAATTCCGGCTTGATTACAGCTATATCATTGATTTTTTCCGCATTCCGGTAAAGTTTTTCGGCTTTAAAAACGATGCTTTTGCTGCTGTTGACGCCGCAGCCGCAGGCCAGGAATAATGCCGAAAGCAGTATAAAGGCAAGCCCATTAGCGATTCCGGACAGGATATATTTCTTAAAGGCGTTGGTAGACACTATACAATCCCATTTTTAAGTTCAACAGCCTTTTCAAATTGCGTCGCAAAATACGAAAAAAACGGTAGCTGTCAAGGGCGTCAGCAAAGAAAATGAAAATTGGTTTTTTGCTCCAGAGATACTTTTATATTCAAGCTATGTTGTTGAGTTACAATCTAATAATCATATTAAAGAGGATTATTCTATCGGAATTACATTCTGCCCGCGACAGAGAAAATTACAAAATCGCAACTGAATCGGTGTTTATTTCGGACCTCCCCCCTTTGTTATAAGGAGGTGGAAATGAAGAAAAGTAAAGAGACAATTGCTAAAAAGCTCAAAACATCCGGCGTAATCAGCCCTGAAGTCCCAATCGACCTTTCATCCTTTTGGCTCAAGCAGAGGGGAAAACGCTCGGGCCGGTTTATCTGGCATGATTGGGTCGGTCAACCGCAGAAATTCAGGCTTGATCTGTACCGTTTTTTGCGGGATAATATACCGCTGTTGAATTCATGCATCTGGACCTGGAGCCGGCTGGCGTCCGCCCCCGGGCGGTACGAAATTATCGATTCGAAATCGGACGGGGAAAAGGTATGGGCGCTGGATTTTCTCGAGGAAATGAAGCTTCGGATTTATCCGTATAATTACCATAAGATGGCCGGTCTTGAGTCCTTTTTGCCGCTGTTTTTTGATTCGTTGTTTACCGACGGAGCGTTTGCCGGTTTTGCGATTATCAATCGCGATGCGACCGGTGTCGAAAGATTTATGCCGATCGATCCGGCCTATCTCAGGTTAAAACAGGATCGGAATTTTGGTGATTATTTCGTCGTCCAGAAAGACGGCCGTGATATCAGGGTGGACGGTGACGATTTTTATTATTTTGGCCTGAATACCGATGTTAACCACGGCATTGGAAGGTCGATTCTGAGCGCGGTGCCTTTTGTCGCTTATATCGAGCAGCAGTTGATCGATGATATGCGCCGAACGACGCATAATGCCGGGTATCATCGGCTGCATGTCCAGATCACGCCGCCGGAGAAGCAGTCGGGTGAATCGGATAATGCCTATGTCGACCGGATGAATGAATATTTCGACGAAACGATGTCGATGATCAAGGGCGCCGATCCGGAAGATAATCCGGTCACGTGGGATAATGTCAGGATTGAATACATCGGCCCGCGTAACGTTCACGGCGTCACCAGTGCCTGGTTTTTGAATCATCGAACGATGGTCGAAGAAATTTGTGCAGGAACAAATCTCGCACCTTTCATGCTGGGATACAGTTACGGTACGACGCATAACTGGGCTCAATTCAAGTATGATCTGGTCATGCGACAGGTGGTGTCGATACAAAGTCAAACGTCACGTTTCCTGGAATGGTTGGGCAATATCGAACTGGCGCTTAAGGGATTGACATGCAAATGTCGATTTGTCTTCGATAACCGTCTTACATACCTGGCGACCGAACAGGCTGATATTGAAAGGGGTCAAGTAGACAATCTTATCAAATTGTACACAAATGGCCTTATCAGCAAAGAAGCGGCCCTTCAAAAAACGGGAGAATTGTTATAGGCAGGCTATTTTCCCGCTCGGACTGGCGGCGGGCGGTAAAGGATATTCCCTTTTTTGCGGAAAAATTTCTGGGTATAATACCGCACGCCGGTCAGGCAAAATGGCTGCATAACAGCGGGCAGCAGGAAAATTTGCTGGTGACGGGCAATCGCTGGGGGAAATCGTTTGCATCGGCGATTAAGATTATTCACCATGCTATTTTCAGGATCCGGGATATCAAATATGATATCGCCGGCCGTTACCGAATCGTTACCGCCAGTATAACGCTTGATCAGGCGCGAATAATTTTTGATACGGTCCTGAGAATTCTGAACGGTTCCTGCCGGGTCAGAGGTCTGGTGAGGAAGGTGACATCAACGCCGTATCCGCGTATCCTTCTCGGCAACGGGACGCTGATCGAGGCGCGCTCCACACAGCGTCGAGGGGAGTATCTTCTGGGGAATGACTATGACTTCTTTATATTCGATGAAGTCGCTTTTGAAAATGAAGCCGAATATGTTGTCAATGAGGTTATCAAGATGCGACTGGCCGATCGACGGGGGAAGCTCGATCTTGTTTCGACACCGAACGGGCGCAACTGGTTTTATCAAAAGATGCGCGAACTCAAGAAAAGAACCGAAGACGCTTATGTGCAAAGCTGTGATTCGCGTGAAAATCAATATATATCGCAAGATTATATTCAGGTGCAGATAAAGTATTTAAGTGATAAAAGAGTGGCGCAAAATATCATGGGGCAATTTGTCGATTCCGGCGGGGAAATTTTACCGGGGAAATATATTGATGCCGCATTGATAAAAAAGAAAGACACAGATGAGGGACACGAATCGGGAGGTGGTAACGGTTATTACATTTCCGGCTGGGATCTGGCGCGGAAAAAGACGGCGACGGTCGGAATTACGGTGCAAGTCGTTAACGGCGTCTGTACAGTGATAGAATTATCCCGATTAAAAAAATGGGACTGGAATATAATATTGGAGGCGATCAGAAAACAACAGCGTATGCATCCGGGTCGTCTGGTAATTGACGCGACCGGGTTGGGTGACGTGATTGTCTCGCAATTGGCTGATTATAATCCGACAAGTTTCATATTTACAGCCAAATCCAAGGCGGAGTTACTGACCAATCTGGAGTTGTTTCACAGTATGGGGCGGATTTTCTATGAACGCTGGGAACTGCCCGACGAAAACGGGCGAGTGTGGTCGCTGGAAGACGAATTACGTGCGGCCAGATGGGATGATAATAACACCTGCGACGGTATGATGGCGCTGGCGCTGGCCATCTGGCCGTTGTATAAGCCGGATGCGCCGTTGATTCGGCCGCGGTATGGTACAATATAGAACAGCCTGTATTCATTTCTGAATACAGGCCATTTATGTGACATCGCGGTGGCGTCTTTGTTTTACTGATTGCCCAATGCGATCATTTCGAAAAGCGATCTATTCCGATTAGAAAAGATGAAGGGAGCCGGATAAATCGCTGAATGTTACACACATGGCGGCTATAAAAACAATGGCCGCCAGAACCCATTTGGGCCAGCTTTTTTTCTTTTTTCTGTAGACAACCATATCTGTATCCGATTTTCCTTTCAATTATTCACCAATATGATTGAGCAAGCGGTGTGCCGCCCCGTCTTCCAACGCGAACGTCATATAAGTCGTTGGTAATTTGAAGCTTACGCCACTCCGGGTATTGGCTATGCCCCATACTATTTTCAAAGAATGAATGAAATTGCATACATGTATTATCAATTTTTGCATCAAATCGATGGTGAATACGATTAGCGGCGCTTTTGTATTGGAGGTGAAATGGAGAATCTAATTGGCAAAATCACGGCGTCATTGATCGAAAAGGGCCAATCGCTTCCCGATGGTCTGATTGACAAAATCAATGAAAATATCAGACCCCCGGAAGCGATAAGACCTGATGACATTTATATCCGGGCGATGTACTTACTATCAGACGAGGTCAACAGCTATGGCGGCAGATTTCCGGTCGAAGAGCATGATTGTATTATCAGGCTTCTGGTCGATTGCCCGGTTCTGGTGGGACATCGCAAGGATAGTCTTCCCATTGCCCGGACCTTTTATGCCGAAAAGGAACAACGCGACGGCCGTAACTGGGTGAAAGTGCATTTTTACTGGCTGAAAAATTCCGACAAGGGGGAGGACCTCAGGAAAAATATCGACGGGGGCATTTACAAGGAATGCTCGATAAGTTTTGTTTTCAGATTCCCGGAATGCTCCATTTGCGGTTCCGATATCCGGGACTGCCGTCACCGACCGTTCAAAAAGTATGATACCGAGGCCGGCAAACAACAAGAGGCGTTTTTTAATTATCGCCAGATCGAAAAGGTGCTGGAAGTATCCCTGGTATATCGCGGATCGGTGCACGAGACTTCGATAACAGGGAATCTATTTATTCCGGCGAAAGAAGATATCAGGGAATTGTCAATCGGTATAGAACATAAAAAACCAATCAAATATCGCATCTGGGATCTGAACCGCCTCGATAAGGAGAAAGATTACTTCGTCATGCCGGCCTATGAATCTCTTGATGTTATCCTCGAGAAAACAGGAGAGACCATCAGATTGCTGAATGCGGACAAGACAATGATCGAAAATAAAATATTGTCCGATTATCCGGCCGGGACAGAATGGCCCAAGGGCGAATATACACTTGATTGCCGTCTAATCGGTTTTCGCGGGAAATCACGCCTGCCGGTGTATGAAGTACTGAATCTATTGAAAGGTGAAAAAACGAATGTTCGGCGAGTCGAGCTTAAGATTTATGATTTGCTGCATCATGATCGGCAGGCCGTCGCCGAAATATTTTCGGAGCGACGATCCCTTCTGGAAGAAATGTTCAAAGATGATTCGAAAATGCTTATTCCGGTTAAAAAGGTCAATGGCGGAAGGCTTGAGGAGTGTTTGAATCGGTACGGAACTCGTTATGGAATTGAAATATTCGATTGTTCGTTACCGATCGGATATTTGTACACCCACCGGAAAATTATACCGCTGCGCATACATGGTAAAAAGATGCAGGGTAAGAAAGCCTATTACTGCTTGCATGGTATCAGCAACGAAGAACGTCTTCCGATTTCCGCCGTAATAAGTTCCGATTTTGATCTGGACGAGGGCGACCTGGTTGAAGTCGAAGTTTATTCGATTGGCCGCAACGGAAATAATCTCAGGCTGGTTCAGCCTAAAATAATCGATATATCCGGCTCTTATTCGGATAATATTGATATTGCATATCTTTTGGATGCAAAACCGGCGGAATTATCGGCCCCGACATACGGCGTTTTTGAAATGGGAAAAGAAGGAGTCGTCCTTCGGATCGATGATGATTCAGATTGTCTCTTGTTACGCGGCTATTTGGCCGAGTTGATTAATGACGGACGTCGGCTGCTCGCCGAATCCAGAGCGAAAAGTGAAGTGCAGACTCTGATTGTCTGCGGATCAGGAACGATAATTGACAAAAAAGTGCGAGGCGATTCGGTGACGTACAATCTTCAGGGATTTCTTAAAGGTCGCTTTGTGCTCAAGCCGATCATATTAAACGGGCGGAACGAGCGGATTTTCTACCGGCTCGATATCGGCAGATTTCCGGAGGGTAATCATGAAGATTAAAAATCATTTATCGCTTGCGACGTTTATAGGTCGCCCGCTCGTTAATATTATACTTGTCCTGCTGGGTATGTCGGCGGCCTACTTTACCACGATCGGTTCGATCAAAATACAACTGGCCGAAAAGGCGGAATCAGTCCTGGTCGAGACGCTGGATAAAAAGCTGGCCCGTCTGGAAGTGGTCATTACCGAGGGACGGGTCAGCAAGGATGAATTTTTTGAATTCAAAAACAATATCGAATCGCGGTTAAGTCGGATAGAGTATTATCTGATGGAAAACGGGAGATAAAAAGTGAAAGAACAAAATAAAAACAAAAGCATAGTAAGTACGATTATAAAAAGTCTGGAAGACGAATCGATCGAGTTAATCGATTTCGATAATCTGAGGACGGTCTTGGGTGATATGCGGAAGACCTGCGACGCTCACGAAAAGATTTCGGCCGAACTGGCGTTTATCAAGGGCGAATATCGCAATCGCATTGCGGGGATGCTGAAAGCGGTCATGACGTGTCGTCACAATGAGGGCGATATGCAGATACTATCCGATTTATCCGGTGATGTTAAAGATATCGACGCGGGTGAATTGGTCAAATTGTATGGTCGGGTCGCGGCCCGATTCAGAGATAGTTTTCCGGCCAGTTTCAGGTATATGACATATCCCGATCGGTTCGGCAGTCAAAAAGACTGGAGTCAGCACAAAATATAATTGTGGGATTTTAAGCCCGGGCATCGTGGGATTATTCCCGCCCGTAAACGTGAAAAAAGGAGAAAATATGACAATACGAGAACAAAATCTGGAAACGGTGGCGCCGATGCTGGCGACATTCAGTATCCATCAAACGACCGGCAGCGATGACCTGGTCGATGCGGATATCGGCAAGGCGGTCAAGCTTACCGGGAATTATGAAGTCGGCCCGTGTGATGATGAGTCTATCCTTCTGGGTAAACTGATCGCACTTACGCTCACCGACAATGACGCCGGTGAACGAAAGGCGACGGTGCAAATCGGGGGTATCTGCAAACTGGCGACGTCAAGTACATATCCGACCGTGGGTGATCGGGTGGTGGGCGCTGGCGGAGGTACGGTCAAGCAGGCCCCGTCCTTGACCGGGGATGATCCCGCCGGCGGCAATATCGCCCGCGGGACGGTTCTGGAAGTCAACGGCACAACCGATTGTACTATTCTTTTAAATTAAAGGAGGATGCTGTGGATTTTGAAAAATTTAAGAAGACCATGGTAACGGAAAATCCCGGCGCCGACCTTTCCGGGCGGGAATTGAGCGGCACGGTCGATCTCAGCCGGACTGCAGAAATTACCGTGGATAAGGAGACATATCTCGAGGCGGAGAGCCGGGGTATGACTTTGAGTGAACTCCTGGAGACGCCTGAATATGATCCGTCGCCGGACGGCTCACCGCTTGATGCCTTCGAGAGACAGCTGGCTCTGGCCGGCATAAGGCTGGGTGGCAAAAATCCGACGCTGGTCGATCAGTTTTATCAGAAGGCACCGGTGCTGATGCCGGAATTCATGCTCCGGGAAATCAAAAAGGGGCAGGCGATGCGGCCCGAATTGTCGGCGATTGTCGCCAACTCGACGACCGTCAACAACAACCGGTACACTCCCTTTCATATCGATACTTCGACGACCGACCGGTTTTCGCTTCGCCCGGTCGGCGAGGGCAGCGAGATACCGCAGTTGCTGGTGACCGAACAAAACCATTCCATCAACGTTCCGGAGTACGGCCTGGGATTGAAAGCCAGCTACAAATCATTGCGGTATCGGACAACGGCGCAATTTCGTGTCCTGTTATGGTACATCGGATTCAAACTGCAGACCGATAAAATAGGACTGGTCGCTAACTGCATCAAAGACGGTGACGGAAACTCCAATCCGGCCGCTACGGTCAACGCCGCTTCATCGGGGACTTTGGGTTATGATGATCTGATCACTTTGTGGGCGGAGTTTGAACCGTTTGAGATGAACACAATCATGTGTCACATCTCGCAGTTGAAGGCAATTCTGACGCTGGACGAATTCAAGGACCCGCTGGCCGGTTATCGCTTCCAGGGCAAGGGTGAGTTGTTCAGCCCGCTGGGGGCGCGGCTTGTACGCTGTGACGAAATCTCCACGGATTTGATTATCGGATTGGATTCGCGCTTTGCGGTCGAGGAGGTGGTCACTCAGCCGCTGATGGTTGAGTACGATAAGGTTATCGAGCAGCGTTTCGAGGAGGCGGTAATCTCCGAATCGGTGGCTTATGCCAAAGTGATTCAGGGGGCGTCCGTAATACTTGATACGGTATTCTCTTAATCGATTACTTAAGTCGGCCCGGGATAATTTTTCGGGCCGACAATAAGAGGAATAACATGCAGAAATATCTTACCGATAGCAGTGCAACATTCAAAGCCGGGATCAGCCCGGGTAAACGAATTTTCAGAGTTACATCAGGGCAGTACGCCGGAAGAATAGTGATTCTGGCGCAAACCTCGCCGACCGATATCAAACTTACCCATGCCGATTACCCGTATACCGAATGGAATTCGCTTTCCAATATCGTCGGCGACAGCGCCGATTTCCCCTTTGATGCCGTTATGGATGAAAACAATAACATTCATCTTGTATATACGCTTGATTCGAGTCATAGTCTGGTTGTTCGCAAATTGACATATTCCGGCGGCAATTGGTCGGTCGGTTCATTGAATACTATTTATAACGCCGATGACAATTATTATCCGTCGATAACGATTCAACCGGGCAGTCGACTCTGGGTTTCATGGAGCAGGTATGCATCACCTTTGTACTACGTCCATGCCAAGTACTCGGATGACGATGGCGTCACCTGGGGCAGCGGACCATCGGATGACGGATATGATTTATCGTCCGGAGCTTTATCGGCTTATTCGAAATCATTGATGATGGGCTCATATTTGTATGTCATCTATACTTCGGGTGAATCGAAAATCGCCTACCGGAGAAAACATATCAACGGTTCTTTATTCGATGATGAGACGGATATCGCGAACGGAAGCGGATTCGATTTCAACTTTGCCGCCGCCGTATCGGGGGATAATCGGCTTGGCGTCGTGTTCGATCACGACAAAATCAGTTATGGTGAATTTGACGGGAATAGCTGGAGCGGGATATACGATATCGACAATGACGGCGGTGAATTTCCACAACTGAATTTTTATAAAAATTGTCCCTATATAATCTACTTATCCGATTTCGGTAACAATCAGGCAGAAATCCTTTACAGTCGAAAAGCGGGCAGGACCTTTTCCAATCCGGCTATTCTGGATCCCGGAAAGAGCATTTTCAGTAAGGTCCTATGCTATAATTCGGTCGTGGCCGATTACGGCGATCTGACGACAGCTGCGGGTAATGATACCCCCGGTGATGTATATCATCCCGATTCCGGGGCGATATTCACTGAGGTGGGCGATTCCCTGTATCTTGGATCGGAGAGTAAATTTCACTATTTGAAAATTATTTTGTCTACGGCCGGGTCAGGCGGGGTCATGAGCTGGCAATATTATAACGGGACCGACTGGGTCAGTTTTACTCCGGCCGG
>Ga0315537_1004038_pt1 | contig 10782 bp, 12 predicted proteins | sample SalMarSW160270MG_FD_203091 | JGI IMG/M metagenome (GOLD analysis project Ga0315537, IMG submission 203091) | Salt marsh sediment microbial communities from the Plum Island Ecosystem LTER, Massachusetts, United States - Salt Marsh Sediment SW1602-70 ... | reverse complement strand
CGCTGGTGAGTAGTGCCTTAAGTAGCTCGTTATCCCCCTGGGGGCCGTCCTTGATTAAGACCCTGTCCTGGTGCCAGATTACGGGGTAACCGGGTAGATAGGTGAGGTCGAGGTCGCTGAAGCTCTGGGAGCTACCGTCGCTCAAGGGGCAGTCATTAGCCTCCATTTCGTCGAGCCATTCGTGGATGTGGCTCGTAATCGGGTTGTAGCCGGGCAGGAGCTGCTCCTTTCCGAAAACCACCAGGGGGATGCCGTAGTCGGTATTGTAGTTAGATACGTAGGCGCTGAATACCGAGGCGTTCTCCGCCTTGCCGTAAATCTCGTATTCGATGACGATTAGTTGGGGGTATTCCTCAGGTAGCTCTCTGGTTATCAGCGGGCCGCTCATCTCGCAGTAGTGGCAGCCGATGCCGGTGAAGTAGACGGCGCAGACGTAGTCCTCCGGGCCGGCCAGAGCGGGGGTGCTTAGGCCCAGTATCGAGAGACCGAGCACCAGAAGCGGCCCCATGATTTTTAGTAGCTTCTTTATCATCGTCCAGATTTAACAGCCGGGAGGCTCACTCCTTCCAGTCGTCTAGCCCTCCAGGGTATAGCTGGGGATAGTCCCCGGCGGCCAGACTGATATCCAGACCTTGCCGATTATCTTTTCCCGGGACAGTGTCCCCCAGCTGTGGGAATCGTTACTGTTATTACGGTTATCGCCAAGTACAAAGTATTCCCCCTCGGGGATTTCCTGGCTCTCCATGGTATATAAGGGGTGGGCTTTAATGTAGGGTTCGTCTATCGCCTGGTCGTTGAGGTAGACCTCGCCGTCCTTTATCTCAATGGTGTCGCCGGGCAGGGCGATGATGCGCTTGATGAAGTCGGGGCCGTGCCCGCTGGGCGGCTGGAAGACAATCACCTCGCCCCTCTGGGGTTCGCGGAGGTGGTAGACGGCCTTGTTGACCAGCAGCCGCTGGCCGTCCTCGAAGCTGGGCTCCATGCTGCTGCCGACCACCACGGAGCTCTGCACGGTGGCCCGTGACAGAAAAAAGACGCCGACCGCGATGAGGACGACGGCCAGAACCTGACGGAATTGGTTACTCATCGGCTATACTTACACTGCTTCCTTAAGTTAAGTGGGCTTAGTCAATTATACCCCATCTCTCTCTATTCTGCTAGCGGACGGCCTCAGTTTGCACTTTTTCGAAGCCGGGTGCTAGAATGGCGGTAGCATGGACTATATGGCGCAGGCGCTCTCCCTGGCTCGGTTAGCTTTGGGGCAGGTCAGTCCTAATCCGGCGGTCGGTGCGGTAATAGTTAAGGACGGCGAGGTGGTGGGGGAGGGGTATACCCACCCCCCCGGCCTCGACCACGCTGAGATAGCTGCCCTGAAGCAGGCTGGCGAGCGGGCTCGAGGTGGGGTGATGTATGTCACCCTGGAGCCGTGCTGCCACCACGGGCGCACCCCGCCCTGCACCCGGGCAATCATCGGGGCCGGTATTGCCGAGGTTCATGTAGCCGTGCTCGATGTTAACCCCCAGGTACAGGGACGGGGCCGGGATGAGCTGGAGCGGGCGGGCATCAGGGTGCAGGTGGGCGAGGGCGAGGCCGAAGCCAGGCAGGTTAACGAGGCCTACGCCAAGTTCATAACCGAGGGCATCCCCTTCATTACGGTAAAGTTTGCCGTGAGCCTGGACGGGAAGATTGCCACCCGGAGCGGCGATTCCCGGTGGATTAGCGGGGAGCTATCCCGGAAGCGGGTTCATCATCTACGCTACATCGCCGATGCCGTCATGGTTGGCGTGGGCACGGTTCTGGCCGACGACCCCCGGCTCACCACCCGGTGTTGCGGTAGCGGCGGGCTGTTAAAGAAGCAGCCGCTGCGTGTTATTGTCGATAGCCGGGGCCGGACGCCGCCTGAGGCCCGGGTGTTTACCGAGCCGGGTCAGGTGCTGCTGGTTCTGGCTGGAGCCGCCGGGCCGAAGCAGAGAGCGCCGTTTACCCGGGCTGGTGTTGAGCTGGTGGAGCTCCCCGCCCCCGACGGCCGGGTAGACCTGGAAAGTCTGATGGCGGTGCTCGGGGAGCGCGAGATAACCAGCGTCCTGGTCGAGGGGGGAGGCACCCTGGCCGGGGCCCTGTTTGATGAGGGACTGGTGGATAAGGTTATCGCCTTTATCGCCCCCATCATAATCGGCGGCCGGGAGGCCAAGACGGCGGTGGCCGGCCGGGGGGTTGACAAAGTTCAGGATTCGCTTAAACTAGAGCGGGTCACCGTGGAGAGGTTCGAGGAGGATGTCATGATAAGCGGCTATCCCGGGGGGCGGTGATGTTTACCGGAATTACTGAAGAGATAGGCAGGGTTATCCGGGCCGCGCCGGACGGCCTGGTTATCGGCGCTGGGGGTACCCTTCAGGGGATGGCGCTCGGCGACAGCATCGCGGTTAACGGGGCCTGCCTCACGGTAACCGGCTGTGATGAGAGTTCGTTTTCGGTGGGTGTCATGCCGGAGACGCTCAAGAGGACTAACCTGGGACGGCTCAGGGCCGGCGACGGGGTCAATCTGGAGCGCGCCCTGGCTCTGGGGGGTAGGCTGGGGGGGCACCTGGTGCAGGGCCACGTTGACGATGTGGGCCGGGTGGCCTCGGTTTCCGCGGAGGGCGGGGCACTCGTGCTCAGGGTTGAGGCCCCTGCCGAGGTGATGCGCTATATCGTGGCTAAGGGGTTTATCGCCGTGGACGGGGTCAGCCTCACGGTGGTTAACCGGGAGGCGGCTTGGTTCCGGGTGGCCATTGTTGATTATACCCGGCGGCATACCACCCTGGGCGGGAAGCGCCCCGGCGACCCGGTTAACCTGGAGGTGGATATTATCGCTAAATATGTGGAGCAGCTCAGCCAGGGAGAGCGTCCGGGGGTAAGCGCCGACTTCCTCAGGGAGCACGGCTTCCTGGTGGGCTAGTTACCCTGTTTTGTCTGGGAGGGACTAGAAGAGATGGGACTATCAACCATTGCCGAGGCGGTGGCGGAAATCAGGGCGGGCCGGTTTCTCATTATTGTCGATGACGAGGCCCGGGAGAATGAGGGCGACCTGGCTATCGCCGCCGAGAAGGTTACCGCCGAGGCGATTAACTTCATGGCCCGCTACGGGCGGGGGCTTATCTGCCTGCCGCTGAGCGGTAAGCGGCTCGACGAACTAAAGATTCCCCTGATGGTGGACGACAATACCTCCCGGTTCTCCACCGCCTTTACGGTATCGGTCGAGGCAAAGCACGGCGTGAGCACCGGCATCTCCGCCGCCGATAGGGCACAGACGGTAAAAGCCATGATTGACCCGGCTACCCGGCCCGAGGACCTGGCCCGCCCCGGGCATATGTTCCCCCTGAGGGCGCGGGACGGCGGCGTCCTGGTACGGGCGGGGCACACCGAGGCTATCGTTGACCTGGCGAGGCTGGCTGGTCTCTATCCGTCCGGGGTTATCTGCGAGATTCTGAACGAAGACGGCTCCATGGCCCGGCTGCCGCAGCTTGAGGCGCTGGCCGAGGAGCACGGCATTAAGATTGTGAGCGTCGCCGACCTGATTACCCACCGCCGCCGCCACGAGAAGCTGGTGCATCGGGTGGCCGAGGCTAAGCTGCCCACCCGGTACGGCGAGTTTACCATTATCGCCTACAAGAGCGACATCGACCCCGATGAGCACCTGGCCCTGGTTATGGGGGACGTCGCCACCAAGGAGCCGGTGCTGGTCAGGGTGCACAGCGAGTGTCTCACCGGCGACGTGTTCGGCAGCCTGCGCTGTGACTGTGGTGAGCAGATTTCCCTGGCCATGCAGGCGATTGCCGGGGAGGGGCGGGGTGTTTTCCTCTACATGAGGCAGGAGGGGCGGGGTATCGGCTTTCATAACAAGATTCGTGCCTATGCCCTTCAGGATAAGGGGCTGGACACCGTGGAGGCAAACCTGTCTTTGGGCTTTGCCCCCGATCTGCGTGACTACGGCATCGGCGCCCAGATTCTGGCTGATTTGGGCCTGAGCCACATCAGGCTGCTCACCAACAATTCCAAGAAGGTGGTGGCCCTAGAGGGTTACGGGCTTGAGGTTACGGAGACGGTGCCCATAATCGCCTCCCCCAACCCGTATAACCGTCACTATCTGGCCACCAAGCAGGAAAAGCTGGGTCACGTCCTGGGTATAGAGGACGTGACCGGCGATTAGGTGTTCGGCGGCGAACTGGCTTAGCGGGGTTGGCTGGTAGATTAACTCAGAGAAGGAGAGGGTAATGAACGGACAATTTGAAGGCAGTCTGCTGGGGAAGGGGCTTAAGTTCGGGCTGGTTGTCTCCCGGTTTAACGAGTTTATTACCGAAAAGCTGCTTGAGGGGGCCCGGGATGCCCTGGAGCGTCACGGGGTCAGTAAGAACGATATCGATGTCGCCTGGACACCGGGCTCGTTTGAAATCCCGCTGGTGGCTAAGAAGCTGGCCCAGTCCAAGCGCTACGATGCCATTATCTGCCTCGGGGCCGTGATTCGCGGCGGGACGCCTCACTTCGACTACGTGGCGGCTGAGGTAAGCAAGGGGGTGGCTAAGGTGGGTCTGGAAAGCGGGCTGCCGGTTATCTACGGCGTCATCACCACGGACACCCTAGAGCAGGCTATCGAGCGGGCCGGAAGCAAGATGGGGAACCGGGGCTTTGCGGCGGCGGAACACGCCCTGGAGATGGCTAACCTGATAAAGAACATCGGCTAGCGGCAGGCTAACACCCTAATCCGGGCGGGGGGTCGGGATTCTAGCGCGCTTGGGGCCTCTCTCAGTCGGTAACCTTGAAGACCGTGTCGCCCCGCCTCACCCGTTCCGTAACCTTGATGCCGACGTTGTCTCCGGCCTTGGCCTGCTCGACGTTGGCGTTATCGATTTGCATCGAGTCAACGGTCAGCGTCAGGTCGGTAGTGTGGCCCGTAACGTGGATTGTGTCGCCTACCTTGATGTTGCCCGTTAGCTCAATCCCGGCGACCACCGGTCGGGCGAAAAAGTCGTTCACCTTTCCAACTTCTACCTCAGGCATGAAGACACCTCCCTTCCCTCGTGGTCAGGCTGCTTTCAGGTTTAGTATATGCCATCTTGGTGGCCAAATCAATACCGCCCCGGTGGCTGGGCGGGGGTGGTTGACGGAAAAGGCCGGCGACTGCTATTATAGGGAAAACAGTTTCCTCCAACCTAAAAACGCATGGGATTTGAAACGCAGGACGTTGAGCGTAAGGTCTTTGCCATTCTCAGGGTGCTGAGCGATTCTCAGGAAGCCCTGGGGGCCCGGATTATCGCCCGTCGCCTCAAAGACCTGGGGGTCGAGCTGGGGGAAAGGGCGGTCAGGTATCACCTCAAGCTTATGGACGAGCGCGGCCTGACCCGGCTGGTGGGGCGTGACGGCCGGCTGATTACCGAGTTGGGCCTGGAGGAGCTGAAGAGTGGCCTGGTGAGGGATAAGGTCGGTTTTGCCATCTCGCGGATTGAGCTGCTCGCCTTCCGCACCGATTTCGACCTGGAACGTCATACCGGTCTCGTCCCGGTCAATGTCTCCTTTTTCAAACGGGAGAAATTCCGCAGGGCGCTAGCTGCCATGGCTCCGGAGTTTGAGGCCGGGCTGTGCGTCAGCGACCTGGTAGCCGTCGCCCGCGAGGGAGAGAGTATCGGTGAGCTAACCGTTCCCCAGGGCAGGGTAGCCTTAGCTACGGTGTGCAGCATCGTGGTCAACGGCTCCCTGCTTAAGGCCGGGGTGCCCATGGACTCCCGGTTCGGCGGCATCCTGCAGTTTAGGGACCATAAGCCCCTGCGCTTTGTGGAGCTGATTCACTACGCCGGCTCGTCGCTGGACCCGTCGGAGGTCTTCATCATGGCCAAGATGACCTCGGTGGCCGGGGTCGCCCGGAGCGGTGACGGTAAGCTGCTGGCCAACTTTCGTGAGATACCGGCCCTGTGCCGGCCGGTCGCCGAAGAGGTAATCGCCGGGCTGCATCAGGCCGGGCTGAACGGGGTGCTGCTCATGGGCGCTACCAGTGAACCGGTGTGTGAAATCCCGGTGGAGCTTAACCGGGTGGGGGTGATTCTCCTGGGCGGCCTGAACCCGGTGGCCGCCGCCGGAGAGGCCGGCATCGAGGCGGAGAACCTGGCCATGAGCACGGTTATAGATTACCAGAATCTAATCAAGTTTGGGGAGCTTTTGAGATGAAAGAGGTTAAGATAATCCCCTGCCTGGATGTCAGGGAGGGGAGGGTGGTCAAAGGGGTGAAGTTCGTCGACCTTCGGGACGCTCGGGACCCGGTGGAAGCGGCCGCCGCCTACTCGCGCGAGGGGGCTGACGAGCTCGTTTTTCTCGATATCTTTGCCACCGTGGAAAACAGGAAGACGCGGCTAGCGTGGGTGAAAAAGGTTCGCGAGGTGACCACGGTTCCTTTTGCCGTCGGCGGCGGCATCGCCAGCCTGGATGATATGAAGGCCCTGCTTGATATGGGGGTGGATAAGGTGTCGGTCAACACCGCGGCGGTGAAGCGGCCTGAGCTGGTAAAGGAGGCCGCCGGAAAGTTCGGTAGCGAACGGCTCGTGGTGGCCATTGACGGACGTAAAAACCCTGAGGGAGGAGGGCTACCCCGGCTGGAGGTGGTGGTCAAGAGCGGGCGTGAGTCCACCGGCATCGAGATTACCGACTGGGCGAAGCGGGTGGAAGAGCTGGGGGCGGGTGAGATTCTGCTCACCAGCAAGGATGCCGACGGCACCAGGGAGGGTTACGACCTGGAGATGACCCGGGCCGTGGCCGAGGCAGTGGGCATTCCGGTGACTGCCTCCGGGGGCGCCGGAAGGCTGGAGCACCTATATGAAGCGGTGACTATCGGTAAGGCGGCGGCGGTTCTGGCCGCTTCGATTTTCCATTTCGGTGAAATCTCGATTTCTCAGGCCAAGCAATATTTAAGAGAAAAGGGCATACCAGTAAAGACTTAAAGGAGGAGTTAGCAGATGTCTTTCAGTAAACCAAATGCCAGTGCCGCCACCATAACTTCGACCAGGGTAACCCCCTCCCCGGCTTCTGGCCTGTGTGTTACCTGTATTGATGGCTGTACCGGCTACTGCGAGGTGGGCAGGTCGGCTCTCCGGGGGCGTGAGGTCATCTACCCGCAGCCGTTCGGCAGGATTGTGGCCGGGGCGGAGAAGGACTACCCCGTCGATTTCTCCCACTTCAATATTCAGGGCACCTGTGTCGGGGCGGAGGGTATCGAGGCGGACCCGGACAAAGCCCTCTTCGGTAATGTTGACGTGTCAACCGAAATCGGGGCCGAGGGTAGAAGGATTAAGATGAGGGTTCCCTTCTTCACCGGGGCCCTGGGTTCTACCGAAATCGCCCGGGTGAACTGGGAGGGGACGGCGATTGCGGTGGCCATCTGCGGCGCCGTGCTCGTCTGCGGCGAGAATGTCTGCGGCATGGACCCCGATGCCGAGTTCAAGAACGGTAGGGTGGTCAAGTCTCCGGAACTGGCGAGACGGGTCAAGGTATATCAGGACTGGTATGACGGCTACGGGGCGCTACTAGTGCAGGCCAACGTGGAGGATACCCGCCTCGGCGTCCCGGAGTATGCCGTAAGCAAGCTCGGGGTGGAGGGGATTGAGATTAAGTGGGGGCAGGGAGCCAAGGACATCGGCGGCGAGGTGAAGCTGCCCACCCTGGAGAGGGCGCTCCAGCTCAAGAAGCGGGGCTATATTGTTCTCCCCGACCCGGAAAACCCCTTCGTTCAGGAGGCCCACCGGCTGGGCGGCATCAAGGAGTTTGAGCGGCACTCCCGGCTGGGCATGGTGGATGAAGAGTCCTTTATGAAGACGGTGGAGCACCTGCGGAGTGTGGGGGCGAAGTACGTTACCCTCAAGACCGGGGCCTACCGGCCGGTTGACCTGGCGCGGGCGGTGAAGTTCGCCTCGCAGGCCAAGGTAGACCTGCTCACTGTGGACGGCGCTGGCGGCGGCACCGGCATGAGTCCCTGGCGCATGATGAACGAGTGGGGCATCCCCACCGTATACCTGGAGAGCCTTCTCTACCAGTACCTTAAGCGGCTTGATGAGAAGGGAGAATTCGTCCCTGTCTGTGCTATCGCCGGCGGTATCACCCTGGAAGACCATATCTTCAAGGCGATTGCCCTGGGGGCGCCCTACGTCAGGGCGGTCTGTATGGGGCGGTCCACCCTTACCGCGGCCATGGTCGGTAAGACCCACGGCCGGATGATGAAAGAGACCTATGGCGACGGGGCCGAGTATCAGGATGTCTTAATGAGCACCTTTGTCGGCGCCGAGCAGCTTAAAGAGCGCTTCGGCGATGACTTCGTGAGGATACCACCCTCGGCGATAGGTATCTACACCTACTACGACCGCCTGACTACCGGGCTCAGGCAGCTTATGGCCGGCGAGCGTAAGTTTAACCTCGGCCTCTTGAGCCGGGACGACCTGGTGTCTCTTACCCGGGAGGCCACCGACGTCTCGGGCATACCTTATGTTATGGATTCGGACAAAGAAGAGGTGGCGCGCATCTTAGGCTAAAGGAGTGAGATGATGGATAAGGTCTATTGCTTTAAGTGTTGCCCTTCGAGGTTCTGTGTGTCGGCTTGTCCCTCCGGTGCCTTGAAGTTGGATAGTAGCAAGGTTGTGGTGCAGTCGAACCGGTGCTACGGATGCGGCCTGTGCCGTCAGATGTGTATGACCTGGTCTGTCCTCTGGGGACAGAAGAAGTAGCACCGAAGCCGGCCGGCTTCACAGGCAACTACCAGTCGAAGTGGTCTCTCCGTCTCCGCCTCCATATCGGCAGGAAGATAGCCAGGAAGACGGCGGTGAGAACCGGGGCCATGATTACCCAGTTGACCCCTGAAGATGGCGTTTCCAGGGTTGATGATGGGGGGGGTGTCGGGTTATTAATCTCTTCTTCCACGGTAAACTCACCGCTCTCGTTGAGGAGTTCCACCAGGTAGGTGCCCGCTTCGTTTCTAGAGACGGTAAAGGTTGCCGTGGTAAAAGCGCCGGGTCCCAGGGTTAACTCCTCGGTCCGGGAAACGACCCCGTTTACCTTGAGGGTCAGGCTCTGGGTCTCCTCGGTCTCGCCCTCGTTGGTTACCAGAACGCTGATGGTAATCTCTTCCCCGGGGCTTGCTATTTGGGGCGAGATGACGAAGTCAGTGGCGGTGAAGTTGGTCTCTTGTGCCGGTAGCTCCGGTGGTGGGGTGGTCGGCGGGGCCAGCACAGCGAAGGTGGTCAGGTGAGTGATGGGGGCGGTAATAATGCCCTGTTCCGGGTTAACCTCCGTTTCCTCCAGCTCTATCCACTCTTTCCAGCTTTCGTGGTAGTAGGCGATAATCAGGTCCTCTTCGGCTACCCCCTCCGGAATAGCCTCCGCATTGTAGGCCCAGGTCAGGATAGCCGGCGGGTCGAAGGTGGCCCCGCTGGGTTCCAGGTCGTAGGCTGGTTCGACAACGCTGCCCTGATGGGGGAGCGGCGGGTTGCTGACTACCGTAAACTCGATGTTGGTCAGCGGGTCACGGCCTCCGTCCAGGGCGGTGGCCTCCGTAGAGATGCTGACGTTAAGCAGCCCGTCCCCGGAGGCGTATTCGATAAAGTCGAGCTCGAAGACGGCGGTGATTTCTATATTTCTGATGACCTCTATCTCGGCCGGGTTCCGCCTAATGGTTGGCTCTCCCTCCCAGCCGGCGAAGTGGTAGCCTTCGGCGGGAATCGCTTCCAGCATGATCTCGTCGCCTTCATCCACGGTGATGGTGCCGGGGTAGGAGCACGGGATATCGGCATCGCCATCCGGAGTGGTTATCTCAATCTCGCCGCCGTCCTCCGGGGTGCGATCTACGGTAATGTCCTGTGGCGTCGGCCCCGACGCCGTACTGCTGCACCCTCAGCCGTAGGCTGGCTTGGCGGTAAATAACATTACCGTCATAGCCGGTATCACCAGGGCCAGCACCAGCCACAGCCAGGTGATATTCAGAATTCCCCTTTTCATGCCCATCTTTTCCTGTGATTTAAGCCTCGAATACCTCGACTTCGCTCTCGGCCACCTGTTTCACCAGGTCCTTAAGCGTGGTTGATTCCAGCACGTCGTCCATCACCTTTTTCATCTCTATCCATACCTTACGGGTGGTGCAGAAGTCGGCGCGGGAACAGAAGCGGGCGTTGTCAACGCACTCTACGGGCGCCGTTGACCCCTCCATGGCCTGCATAATCTCGCTCAGTCTTATCTGCGACGGCGGCTTGGCCAGGGTAAAGCCCCCCCGGGGGCCGCGGGTGCTCCTTACCAGACCGACTATCTTAAGGCGGCTGAATAGCTGCTCAAGGTAGCAGTCTGATATCTCCTGTCGGCGCGAGATATCCTTGACCATGGTCGGGTCGTCACCCGATTGAAGAGCCAGGTCGAGCATGGCCCGCAGTGCGTAGCGTCCTCTGGTGGAGATATTCATGGCTAAAAATTGTCGTGGGTATTTATTACTGCTATGCTAATAAATATATGCCATGAGACGCTTGTTGTCAAATATGGTGGGGAATTCTTGACAAGATTAGTCAGCTTATTATAGAGTAATCAGGCGTAACTGTTACCTGTTGACAGTTCCCCGGAGATGACCCCCGTCTTCATCCCGGATATGGAGGATACTAGTGAAATCGTCTCTTTTTAAGCTATCATGGCGGCTCGGATTGGTGGGGCTTACCCTGGTTCTGCTCCTTAGCGGCGGCTGTGCTCTGTCCAATAAGGGCCCGGTTATCGTTAGCCTGGAGGTAGGGGATG
>Ga0315537_1004037_pt1 | contig 10784 bp, 7 predicted proteins | sample SalMarSW160270MG_FD_203091 | JGI IMG/M metagenome (GOLD analysis project Ga0315537, IMG submission 203091) | Salt marsh sediment microbial communities from the Plum Island Ecosystem LTER, Massachusetts, United States - Salt Marsh Sediment SW1602-70 ... | reverse complement strand
CTTCGAAATCGATGGTCATATGAAGAGGAATTGCAGACGGCCTTTTCATCGCGATTTTTTGCAATTTATTCAAGTCCTTCGTGTACTCTCCCGGCGTTATGCTGATACCAAAGGTTTTACCGGCAAAATAAGTATTTGAAATGGTAAAATAACCTTTTGGCTTTTTAAACGTCTGGTCTATCTGGGAATTTCCCCAGTAAAGGTTTTTGCAGGTCTCGACCGCGTATGGCTCGAGGCAAAGGCCGCCGCACTGCAATCTTGTGATTTGCTCAATCCCGCTCGGCGTTATCATGGCGCCGCGCCGGGTAAACGTCAGGACCTGGCCGACTTTTTCCTCCAGGCTCATTTTTGCTAACTTTTTACTGACGAATGCATCTCTTTTCGCATTGCTTTTTTTTGTCTTTGCCATATATATCTCCTCTTAAAAATTTCAGCCACAGAGTTTTTAAGCCACAGCCCCCTCAGGGGTCCCTAAGGGGAGGACACAGAGTTCACAGAGAAAAAATTAACAGTGTAAATCCGTGTTTACGATTCCCATTTACCGCGGTTACCAGGTCCTACCCAGAATCCGCGTTCGTGCTTCCAGCCGGACTCGTCAATTTTCAAATCTTTTGTCTCCCATCCTGACTCAATCCGTTTTGTCAAATCAGCAAAACCTTTATTCCATGTAAGTCCGTCAGGAACAGTAACGTTCATACTCCCGGCTGCATTTGCATATTTCAAGCAGGATTCAACGGTATGGCCCCAGACAAATGCGGAAAGAAATCCCGCAATTGCCGAATCGCCGGAACCCAGCGCCCCCACAAATTTTTCCTCCTTATAAACGGGGAACCAGAGTTCACGATTAGCCCAGTTTTCGAGGTCGGAGCATCGAGCCTCCCCTAATTTCCCAAGTCGGTCCTTATCAGCAGTCCGAACGTATAATCCTCTGTGACCACATTTAACCATTGCTATTGCCGAACCCATTTTTATTAAATCATTTCCCAGTGCGGAAATCTCTTTGACGGTCATATGGTCAAGCACGCTCTCTTTGGGGCCGAGTTTCGCCTTTTTCTCAAGGAACTTCTCCTTATAAAGGAAATAAAATATCTCCTCTGCACTCGGCACCATAATATCCGACAGCGGAACCCAGTCGTTAAGAATTGCCTTCCAGTCCACCTGGCCGGCGTAACTATTTACATCGGGAAGTGAAAGGTCGAGTGCTGTAGTAGTCCCCAATTCTTTGGTTTTTTTAAGGATTTTTGTCAACTCACGACCAGTGTTTTCATAAAGCTTTCTCATCCAGGGCGGATAACCAAAAAGCATCAGCTTCGAACGCTGTACAAGGTCGAAATCCATATCATCATATCCGAAAGTATCGTTCGCACCGCAATGATGCAGATAAAAACGGTCTATGCCGGGGATACAAATGGCAATGGTATATGATGTTGACTCACCATCGACCATATGAATACCCTTAAAATGGCCTTCATGCTCTTCATACCAGCTAAGTATCTCTTTGCCGAAATCGTCGTTGCCGATTTTCCCGATTAATTCGGTTTTTACACCGAGCCGGCGGATAGATACGCCGGCGTTTGTAACCGGACCTCCCCCTACGACAACACATTGGCCCATATTAATCATTTTGCCCGGCACAAGGACGTCGGTCATCTTGTCAACTTTTCCATCAATTGTAAAAGCAGGAATTAAGTCGAGACAGGTATGACCTGCGGCTACGATTTCGATATCTTTCTTTTGCACCACTTTAAGCCCCTTATGAAATAGTGCTTTGTAAAATAAGAATGTGGAATAATACCTTATAATACCCCGATGTCAAGTCAAAATCAACAAGGGATAAAGTCGTATATCTGTAAGTACGATTTACATTCCCGACGCCCGGCATCTAAACAACTGGACAACTTTTTCTTCGAGAGTTATACGACTAAGCGGGTCTTTTATGCATTGTCCTATTAACATTCTCCCGCACGTTATCTAACCTGTGATTTTTACTTTTTGCTTTGACCTATTTTAACGACGGCATCGAAGGCCGGCTTTGGTTTGCATTGACGGTCGAACAACATAGGATAGTCGGTTCTTCCCCTTATGGGCATATAGCTGCGCCATGACTGGCCGTCGTGAACGGCCCAGAACGTTACCCGGCTGAAGTTGTCTCGGTATTTGCGAAAGAGTGAAAATAATTCAACGTATCGTTCCGCCAGTTTTTTTTGAACCGTCTCGGGCAGAGCATCGGGGTATGGACTGAGTTTCTTCTGCATTTTGGGGTCAAAGGAGGACAGGTCCATCAAATTATCATAATGGTCGGCAAAAGGAATTACGCATACGTCCAATTCCGTAATCATCAACTTGACGCCCAGTTTGGAAAGAGCCCGGATGGCGGTTTCAATTTCATCGAGAGGCGGATAGTCAAGGGCCCAGTGTCCCTGTATGCCGAGGCCGTCCACACGCACACCTTTTGACTGCAGCTCTTGAATCAGCCGAATAACGCCTTCATATTGAGGCCGTTTCCACATATTGTAGTCATTGTAATAGAGTTGGGCGTCCGGGTCGGCCTGGCGGGCGTATTCAAAGGCCTTGAGTATATGGTCTTGGCCGATAATCTCGAACCATTTGCTTTTTCTGAACCGGCCGTCAGGTGTAATGGCTTCGTTAACAACGTCCCAGCCGTGAATTCGGCCTTTGTAGCGACCCATTACGGTGAAGATGTGCTCTTTCATTCGTTCAAGCAACGCCTCGCGGCCCAGGAGTTTGCCCGACTCGTCCTGGAACACCCAGTCCGGCGTCTGAGCAAACCAGACGAGATTGTGGCCGACTATATGCATTTTGTTTTTCTCACCCAAAGCCACAAAACGGTCCACCGGTTCGAAATTATATCTGTCCGGTTCAGGATGAACTTCTTCCCATTTCAGAATATTTTCCGGCGTGATGCTGTTAAAGTGTTTTTCCACAAGGGCCATGGCGTCCGGTTCATCGCCGGAAATCTGATTTAGATTGAGGGCAACACCGATATAAAAGTCGTCCTTAAATACATCCTTCAGAGCGGACCGGTTGGCGTATTCGGTGCTTATTTCAGTAACTGGTTTGACTTGTGTATCTTCACTGTTCTTCAATTAATTTTCCTCACCATTTATCTTTTACTTACATCGTACTCAAACCAGTCAAAATCCGCCGGTGTTGTGCACTTTCTTCCATTGCCGCTTGAATACATGCCAAAATACACACCGGTAAAACACATCCCACGGTCAAAACCGATATTCTCTACGGACAAATCCTTCGTCAGGGCCATACCTAAAACCTGACGAGCTCCCGTGGACGACCGGCAGGAAAATTCATAAGACAAAGGTAAGGCCTTTATAGATAATAGTACCGCTCCCGGCTGAACTTCAACGTATTTAACAGGGTCGATTATTTCATCTCTTACGACTTTTTTTAAAAAGACCCGGCGTTTGCCGTCCTTCAGTGTGATTCCGACTTCATAATGAAATCCGTCAAACGTGCGGGCAACAAGGCCGGCCTCTTCGTTTTCGCTATTGGGGTCGAACTCAAGCAGCGTCGAGGCGACACAGTTAAAATCGGTCTGGCGACGGCCGACAAAAGTCGGCGAGTCCTGGTCGTCAAAAGTCACGGCCGAGCCTTTGAGACGCAGGTAACCAGGCCGCTCGGTAAGGGAATAATCGCCCTGTTCAGGGTTCCGCAGAAAATTCCACTGTAACCCAAGGATGCCGCCGTCGAAATTATCTCTTGCAGGCTGCTGCGGCCAGATATGCTGAGGCAGTTTTGGCGCCGCAGGCATTGTGAGTTCCATCGCGCCATTGCCGTTGACTACCGGCCAGCCCTGGTCATTCCAGGCAACCGGAGCAAGGAAGGTCTCGCGGCCGATATGGTGGTAGCGTCCGCCCTGCGGCCTGATTGCCAGGCAGACCAGCCACCAGCCGTCCGGCGTCTTAACTAAATCAGCGTGACCAACCGCCTGAATTGGATTTTTCGGTCGGTAGCGATGAGTGAGAATTGGATTATCCGGATTGGATTCGAATGGGCCCCACGGCGAATCGCTGCGAGCGATGGTGACCATATGCTCGTAGCTGGTTCCACCCTCTGAAATCATCAAATAATATTCGCCGTTGACCTTATACAAATGCGGTCCTTCGGCCCAGATATCGCCTGTACCGCCCCATATTTTCTTGAGAGGGCCTTCGAGTTTGCCTGTTTCGAGATTGAGCGTCCTCTGGGCGATGTAGCCGTCGCCCTGACCTTCGTGCCGACAGTAATAAACCTTGCCGTCGTCATTAAAGAACAACGAAGGGTCCATTCCGCTCTGGTCGAGCCAAACCGGTTCGGACCACGGTCCGGCCGGGTCTTTGGCGGTGACGTAAAAATTCCCGCCACAGTCCACGCAGGTAGTTATCATATAAAAAGTACCTTCGTGGTAGCGAATCGTCGGCGCATAAATACCGCCCGAAGAGCGAACTTTATCGAGGTTCAACTGGCTTTTGCGCGTCAGGCAGTAGCCGATTTGCCGCCAATGCACAAGGTCTTTACTGTGAAAAATCGGAACGCCGGGAAAATATTCGAAGGAGCTGGTAACCAGATAGTAATCATCACCAACGCGACAAATACTGGGGTCCGGGTAAAAGCCGGGAATAATCGGATTACTAAACGTTTGCGTAGTTTGCCCCGTGCAGCCTGTAACTAATGCCAAAGACAGAGACAACAGCAACATATTTTTTTTTGCTAAACGTCCCATTTATTGTACCCTTCCCTAACTAAAAGCTGTGGTAGATATCTTTCCGATTTTCAACTAAGTTCAAAATATCTTTAAAAACAACTATTTGTCACACTTCATGACTTTGATTACAGCGTCAAACGCCGGTTTGGGCTTACAATCTCTGTCAAACAGCAGCGGATAATCAGTACGCCTTCTTATTGGCCAGTTGTTTCGCCAGGAATTGCCGTCCTGAACACCCCAGAAGGTTACACGGCTGATTCTGTCGGCGTGCTTGTGGAAAATCGCAAAGATTTCCGCGTAACGCTTTGCAAGGTTTTCCTGCATCTCATCAGGCAGCCCGTCAGGATAAGGATTCAGCTCTTTCTGTAATTCGGCACTTTTGGCAATATCGGCGCCGGTATATTTAAAAACATTAGGCAAAGCCGAAATATCCATCTCAGTAAACAGCACCTTTGCGCCCGTCTGGGAATAAACGAGAATCGCCGCCTCAAGCTCCTCGGGGAATGGATAGTCAAAGCCCCAGTGGGCCTGCATTCCGACCCCGTCGATGCGGATGCCTTTGGCCTGCAGGTCTCTTATGAGGCGGATAACGCCTGCGTACTTGCTCGGCTTCCACATATCGAAATCGTTGTAATATAATTCTGCATCCGGGTCTGCTTCGTGGGCATACTCGAAGGCCTTTTCGATATAATCCTCGCCGATGATTTCGAACCACTTGGTCTTTCGCATATTCCCGTCGGCGTCGAGAGCTTCATTTACGACGTCCCAGCCTTGGATTCGGCCTTTGTAACGGCCGACGACGGTAAAGATATGGTCTTTCATCCGCTTTAGCAGTGTCTCGCGGTCCGTATCGTTGCCGTCCGCGTTCTGGAAGACCCACATCGGCGTCTGGTGGTGCCAGACGAGCGTATGGCCGACAATGAACATCTTGTTCTTTTCGCCGAACTCGACAAACTTATCAGCCGCTTCAAAATTGTACCCGTTTGCGTCGGGGTAAAGTTTTTCCCATTTAAGGTCGTTTTCCGGAGTGATGCTGTTGAACTGGCAGGCAACAATGGCCGATTCTTCAGGCATCATTCCGAACACCTGGAATCTGTTAACCGCACAGCCTATCAAGAAATCTTTCTCGTAGGCGTCCTTGAGCGCAGGTTGAGTATCACAACCGGCTGCCCAAACGGACGCCGACAATACAACCAAACAGGCTGCGATGTTTATAGCTAATTTCTGTAACTTCACGCTTGTGCTCCTTCCGTAGCAGGTGAATCAAGTTCATATGTTTTGCGACGTTCGATAAGCTCTTCGGTCATTACAATCTCTGTTTTCTTGTCGATTTTATAAAGGAAAAGCATCGCAACCCCCATAAAGAACGGCAAAGCGGGGATTACGCTCATCATCCAACGAATCCCTTTTAGGGCAAAATCCGTTTGTTCCTGGTTGGCGACATATCCGTAATATGCCAGCAGCCATCCAGTCAGTGCCCCACCTAAACTAAGGCCCATTTTTAACCCGAAGGTTGTCGCCGAGAAAGTCATGCCCGTCGCACGTCGGCCGGTCTTCCATTCTCCGTAATCAGCAACGTCGGCCATCATTGCCCATAACATCGGGATTGTCGGGGCATAACAACCTGAAACCAAGACCTGTAAAGCGAACATAACAGCAATCGCGTCTCGCGGTATGAATAAATATGCGGATGCGAAAACGGCCGTAAGAAACAGGCACACCATAAAAGTATTGCGCTTCCCGAACCGTATGGAAAGCGGCTTGGCTAAAAGTATAGCAGCAAGCGTAACACCCATCCCAAGCATATTGAACTTGCCCAAAAGGTCTTCCCGTCCTACGTAATATTTGAAATAATAAGGCGTCATCGCACCACGAAGGGCAAGATAAACAAAGACAAAAACGGTCAAAAAGAATAAGGCTACCCACTGCCTATTGTGCATCAGGTCAGTAATGTCCCGTTTTAAGGACGTTTTTTGTCGCGGGTCGGGTTTGACCCGCTCCTTTGTTGTGAAAAAAGTAATAAAGAAGAATACTATGGCCAGTGTGCAGAAAATCGCCATTGTAAGCTGAAAACCTTTGGCGTCGTCGCCTTTGCCGAAGTACTTGACCATATCCATTGCAAAACTCTGTACCACAAGCGTCGCAAGCATTGCAAAGATGAAACGATATTGTGCCAGCCCTGTTCGCTCGATTGAGTCGCCGGTCAAAACCCCTGTCATCGCACAGTAAGGAACGTTATTTATGGTGTATATAACCATCATTAAGTTATAGGTTATAAAAGCATATATGATTTTGCCTGTGGTGCTGAGATTCGGCGCCGTAAACATAAGGACTCCGATTATTCCAAAGGGAATCGCTGTAATTACAACCCAGGGACGGAACTTGCCCCATCGCGTCTTGGTGCGGTCGGCAATGGCGCCCATCATCGGGTCGTTGATTGCGTCGAATATCCTCGTCGCTAAAAATATCCAGCCGGCTGCTATCCCTGATATTCCAAGCACGTCGGTGTAGAATATCATCAGAAACATCATAACCGTCTGGAAGATGAAATTGGCGGCACTATCACCAAGACTATAACCGACTTTTTCTACTATCGAGAGTTTTTGTGATCCGTTCTGCATTGATAGCTCCTTTAATAATTTTTTATACCGGCCTATTCGAATTCAGGTACTGCTCTGCCGCTGAACTTCCGAAAATATCCGATGCAGGTATCTCGCCAGATGCCAGCGTCTTTCTTCTGCGTTTGCAGTTTATCCGCCACGTGCGTAAATAGCTGTGGCTCAATATATTTTTCAACAGTTCGCCAATCGTTTATCATCTTATCCACATACTCTGTTCCCAAATAGTATCTATAGCAAAGCTCCTCCCACAACGTCCTGCCGGACTGCATTTTGTGGTCCCACCCGACATGGTGAAACCAGAGCAGGTATTTCTCTGGGCAGGTATCTACATCATCAAAGCCTTCACACACGACAGTGGAGTATTGAGATACCGCGTTACTACCCGTGCAGGAGCGGTCGAAACCAAGGCCGTTGGCGTCTGCATGATGATAATAAACCGAGTTCCAGTCGGCCCTTGGCGCCGAATCAAGCTGCGGCTGCGGCCCATAATGGAAGCCCTCCTGCATTATGTGATGCAGACCCAGAGGCGTCATATAATTTACGCAGGCCTCCCAGGAACCCATCATCATTGACTTTATTGTGTCAACGGCACCGGCGTCATTGGTTAACGTCGCCTTTATCCATTCGTCTGCGATTTGTTCAGCGGTAAGGCTATGGTCCCAGCTCAATCGGCCGAAGGCATACCAGTTGGCCTGGGCGAAGAGATGTCCGCACCAGTTTCGGTCGTCGCCGATATTACTGACGCCGGCAATGCCCGTCATATTATAATCACGTAATGAGCCGTCGATAATTGCCGCAAGCGTTGAGCCTGGGCCTTTGACGTAAGTATCAAACTCAAGATACTCTTTCCACATCGGGCCCAGATACACCAGATGTTTGGAGTGCCCAAGATACTCCTGCGTTATTTGCAGCTCAAGCATCAGCGGCGTTTTTGGCATCGCCCCGAAGATGGGCGCAACAGGTTCGCAAGGCTGAAAATCGATAGGGCCGTTTTTCGACTGAACAAACACATTTTGATGGAACTTTCCGTCAAGAGGAATGAACTCCTTATAGGCACGTTTCGCACGGTCGGGGTCGGTTTCGGGAACGTACACAAATGCACGCCACATAACGATACCGTTATACGGCTGCACCGCCTCAGCGAGCATGTTTGCTCCGTCTGCGTGGGTCCTGTTGTAATCCTGCGGGCCGGGCATACCTTCAGAATTTGCCTTGACCAGGAAACCGCCGAAGTCAGGAATCAGCTCGTAGATTTCCTTCGCTTTTCCCTTCCACCACTTTCTGACCTCCGGGTCCAGCGGGTCGGAGGTTTCGAGGTCTCCGATACCGCCTCTACGGCTGCCCTGAAGTTTAAATTGGGCTGATACCGGAGAAGAGAAATTCACAGACAAATATACGCGAATGCCGAAGGGCCTGAAGACTTCCGCAAGTTTTGCAACCTTTGCCAGATATTCCGGTTTAAGCATATCAGGGTTGGCATTGACATTGTTGAGTACGGCGCCGTTGATACCCACAGATGCATTGGCACGGGCATAATCGCGATAACGCCCGTCAATCTTTTCCGGCAGCTCATCCCACTTCCACAAGGATTTGCCGGCGTAGCCGCGTTCGACGGAACCATCGAGATTGTCCCAGTGATTGACAAGGCGGTGCTGAATACGCGGCCTTGATATAACATTCAGGTTGTCGAGCAATTGCCGCGTTTGGATGAGGCGTAAAAAGTTAAACGTACCATACAAAAGGCCGATGTCCGAGTTAGCGGCAATAACAATTGCCTCGTTGCCTTCTACCTGCGCGGACTTTATGATAAAGCCTTCTCGGCCAAGAGTATCTAAGGGCAGAGAGCCATTTAACTTCTTAACGACATCAGAGTTGCCGGGCGTGCCTACGACAAGGCAGCCGGCCTTGTCAATCGATTCGGCAAAAGGTATATCTTTAGCGAGCAGGCCGGTTAATCCATCCTTTAGTTCGCCCCGTATAATCCCGCATGTCTGCGACTGTCCCCGCACAATGACGGCCGAAACCACCCGCCGATACTCACCCAGCTTTTCTGCGTCATCAACCCTGCCGTATTTAAGCCACAGGCGGTAGCCGTCATCGGCGAATGTGGTGCTGCCATGAGAATGCAGCATTACACATAAAATAAACAGCACAATTTTCCACGAGGATTTACATCTCATAACCCAGGCTCACTTGCCGGCAGCGGCTCGACACTGCTCGCCGCTGGAAGATAGTAAAATTCTATGTTTACTGTCGAGGGGCAAATAATAAAGGGCCAAAAGGGAACGTGCAACTAATTTTTTCAGGTAATCGAGTCCGCCGTCCTCTCTCCGGCAGCAGGCGAATTGCTGACAAAAGCCCCACCGATTAAGATGATGTTTCCGAAAGAATCGATAAAAAGGCAGTAGAGTTCAGCCTCAAATAAACAGATGTGTCTTAATACGCCTAACTTCGTCCTTTTGGAAGATTACCTCTTTATTAAAAAACTTTTTCGACGAGTGATCACCACACTATTACAGGGATAGGCCAAAAGACTGATGAAACCGCCTAAGCAATCCGATTATTACTACGGGTTGAAAAAACCCGATGCCGTCCACATACCGGCCCTCTTCGGGGTCGCGTTCCAATCGTCCTTTATGAAAACTTCCTGTTTCCTCCTGCGTTCAGCATGGCCGTCATAGAACCCAATAACAGCACCCTCGCTGTGACGATAAAATGTTGGGCCCCAAACGTCCTCGGGAATTTTTTTCAGGTCTCCTCTATAATCCCTGTTGGGCGCCTGTCCTAATATATCCCATCCTCTCTCAAAATCGGCAGCAGGCCAGGAGACCCACCAGTCGATGGCGTCAACAAACGCAAGTTTATCCGCAGGCTGCTTCACGGACTCAACCGTATGCCCCGTATTTATCTGCGTTCCAAAGATGCCGTCCGGCCACTGTGGGTCGTCCCAATCCGAAAGATTGTATCCATAACTTGTCAAAACAGTGTCTAACGCATTTTCCCTTTTCGTGCTTATTATATCACTCGGACAAAGAAACTCATCGGGCCAATCAAGCAGGCTGTCAGCTTCACCACTCTTCTTCATTTCATCCAGCTGCAAATACTTCCTGAAGGTCATGTTGGAACACCAGTTTACATACTCGTGAACGCTCGGAGTTCCCCTGTCATAAGTGATAGGACAATACATACCAATCGAGCTGGCGTATGTGCTGTTCGCCGCACAGATACTCTTGAGGTTACTAGTACAGACTACCCGGCGGGCCAGCTCCCTGGCCTTACTCAGACTCGGCACAAGTATAGCCAGCAGTAACGCAATAATGGAAATTACCACCAGCAGCTCCATTAACGTAAATGCCTTTTGTCTTTTCATGGTCTTAAGTCCTGAAAAACGGGTTTGTGATAATATATCTTCCTTTATACTATTATAACTCTACCCGCAA